>VFQN01008349.1_pt1 | contig 10529 bp, 8 predicted proteins | sample 3512371 | NCBI WGS metagenome assembly VFQN01 (sample SAMN10412370, study PRJNA504923) | tailings metagenome | isolation source: Replicate 2 from Balatoc abandoned mine | place: Philippines: Itogon, Benguet | collected 2017-08-28 | reverse complement strand
GTGGTCGCCACCGACATCCTCGAGGACGAGGGCGTGCACCGCCACGACGTGACGTCACGGGCCGACTGGGACCGCGTGGTCGCGGCCGCCGTCGCCGAGCACGGCCGCGTCGACGTGCTGGTCAACAACGCCGGGGTCTACCGCACCGGGGATATCGTCAGTTGGCCGGAGGACGACCTGCGTGCGCTCCTGGACGTCAATCTGCTCGGTCCCGTCTTCGGCATGCAGGCCGTCGCGCCCGCGATGACCGAGGGCGGGTCGATCGTCAACGTCGCCTCGATCTCGGGCCTGCGCGGCCACGGCGGCGCGCTGCCCTACTCCACGTCGAAGTGGGGGCTGCGCGGCGCGACGCGGTCCGCCGCCCGGGAGCTGGCCCCGCGCGGCATCCGGGTCAACTGCGTGTGCCCCGGGTCGGTCGACACCCCGATGATCGCCGACAGCACCATGGACCTCAGCCACCTGCCGCTGCCGCGGCGCGGGACCTCGGACGAGGTCGCCGGGCTGGTCGCCTACCTGGCCAGCGATGCGAGCGCCTACTGCACCGGTGCCGACTTCGTCGTCGACGGAGGTGCGACCGCCTGACCGTCGCCGCGTTGCCCCGCTCCGTCGCCGTGCAGCGAGCGGTGCAGCCCAACGGGACCTGTGCCGATCGCCACAGGTGCGACTGCTTGAATCCGCCCATGCGACCGGGGCCGGACGTCCGGACTCTTGCGGAGCTGTGCCTGGAGCGCGCCCGTACCCATGCCGCGCGCCCCGCGGTCGCCGACGACGACGGCGTGCTCACCTACGCCGAGCTCGCGCAGAGGGCCCTCGACGCGGCCGCGGTCCTGGTCTCGCACGGGGTGCGGCCGGGCTCGCGGGTCGCCCTCCAGGGTCGCAACTCGGCGGACTGGGTGGTCGCCGCGTTCGGCGCGCTGCTGGCCGGTGCGGCGCTGGTCCCGGTGGGCCACGGTGCGTCCGCGATCGAGCGGGTGCGGGTGCTCGCCGGCCTCGACCCCGTCGCCCTCGTGCACGACGCGTCACTTCCCGCCGCCGACGGGATCCGCTGCCTGACCCTTGCGGAGGTGGCCCGCGCTCGGCCCGGAGGCCGGCGTACGCCGCCCGCTGCGGTCGACGGGGAGGCGCCTGCCCTGGTGCTGTCGACCTCGGGCACGACCGGCGCCGTGAAGTCGGTGCCGATGACCCACGAGCAACTGCTGAGGCTCTACGCGGAGCTCGGCGAGCGGATCGGGATCCGGGAGACCGACCGGCTCCTGGTCGCCGTCCCGCTCGCCCACTCGTTCGGGTTCAACGGGCTGCTGCTGGTGGCGATGCTGTCCGGCGCGATGGTCCGGGTGGTGCCGTCCTACGACCGCGAGGTCGTCACCGAGGTCGTCCGCCGCGACCGGCTGACGGTGCTGGCCGGACCGCCGACGATCTACCACGACCTCGAGGGCTCGGGCCCGCTGCCGTCGGCCCGATTGGCGATCGCCGGCGGCCAGGTCGTGCGGGTCGGAGAGCTCGTCGACGTGGCGGGCTCGCTCGGCATCGCCGAGCTCGTCGTCGGCTACGGCATGACCGAGACCTGTGGGACGGTCGCCCTCGCCCGCGTGCCCACGGACGTCGCGCGGGAGAGCGCGCCGATGCTGCCGCTGCCGGACATCGACGTCGTCGTGCGCGACGAGCTCGGCCGGGACCTCGTCGGCCGGGTCGGTCGGGTGCACGTGCGCGGCTACAACATCGCACACCCCTACGGCGCCTCCGACCGGCTGCCCGACGGATGGTTCGACACCGGCGACCTCGGCGTCCTCGATGCCGAGGGCCGGCTGCGCATCCTCGGTCGGCGCAGCGACATGGTCATCGTGTCCGGCTTCAACGTGCACCCGGGCGAGGTGGAGACCGCGCTCTCCGCCGACCCCGACGTCGCGCAGGTCGCGGTGACGGGCGTGCCGGACCGGCGGCGCGGCCAGCAGCTCATCGCCTTCCTGGTGCCGCGCGGCACGAGCGTCGACGTCGAGCGGGTCGACGCGCTCGCCCGGGAGCGGCTCTCGGCGTACAAGGTGCCGACGGCGTACCACGTCCTCGACGCACTCCCGGTCACCAGCACCGGCAAGCTGGCCCGGTCCGCGCTGCGCGACCTCGCGGAGCGCTGGACGGCGAACCGGTGAGGGTGAGCCGCGAGCGCCTGGTGCTGCCGGGCCTGCTCCTGATCGCGATGGTGACCGGCGTGATCGGGAGCCTGGGCGCACCGATCATCCCGGAGATCGCGCAGGCCGAGGACGTCCCGCTGCGCACGGCCCAGTGGTCGCTGACCGCGGGCCTTCTCGTCAGCGCGGTCGCGACCCCGATCGTCGGCCGGCTCGGCGCGGGCCGGCGTCGCAAGCCCGTGATGATCGCGGTGCTCTGCCTGGTCGCCCTCGGCACCCTGCTGGCGGCACTGCCTCTCGGGATCGGGGCCCTGATCGCGGGCCGCGGCCTGCAGGGGACGGGCTTCGCGCTCGGCCCGCTCGCCTTCGCGGTCGCGCGGGATGCCCTGCCGGAGGAGCGGCAGCGCGGGGCGATCGCGGCGATCTCGGTGGCCAGCGTGGTCTCCGCCGGACTCGGCTTCCCGGTCACGGCTGTCACCGCGGAGCTCGCCGGGCTCAAGGGCGCCTTCTGGCTCGGCCTCGGCCTCACCCTGGTCGCGCTCGTCGTCGCCCTGCTGACCGTCCCGCCGGCCACCGAGGACGCGCGGGCCCGCATCGACCTCGTCGGCGCCGTCCTCCTGGGCAGCGGGACCTTCCTGCTCCTGCTGGCGATCAGCCAGGCCGACTACTGGGGCTACCTCGCGCCGCCGACGCTCGGCACGGTCGCCGCCGGCCTCGTGCTGCTCGCCGGGTGCGTGCGGTGGCTGCTGCGCGCCACGCACCCGCTCGTCGACCTCCGGCTCGCCGCCCACCCCGGCGTCGCGGGTGCCCACACGGCGGCGCTGGTCGCCGGCTGCGCGATGTACATGGTGTTCGCGCTCGTGATGGTGCTCATCCAGACGCCGCAGGACGAGGGCTACGGTCTCGACCGCTCCGTCGCCGTCGCCGGCCTGATGATGGTGCCGTACGCCGTCGCCAGCGTCATCGGCAACCGGCTCGCGCTGCGCATCGGCCCTGCGATCGGCGCCGACCTGCTGCTGCCCGCCGGGTGCCTCGTGTACGGCGCCGCCAACCTGGTCTTCCTCCTCGTCCCGGCGTCGCTGGGCATGGTGCTCACGATGATGGTCGTGGCCGGACTGGGCAGCGGGATGACCTTCAACTCGATCCCGTGGCTGATGCTCCGCTTCGTGCCGGCCGCCGAGACCGGGAGCGCCATGAGCCTCAACCTGGTGATGCGGTTCCTCGGGTTCTCGCTGGGGAGCGCGCTTTCCCTCGCCGCACTCCAGGGGTTCGCGGACGACGAGGGCCACCCGAGCAGGCTCGGCTACCGGATGGGCGCCGCCTGGGGCGTCGGGATCTCGCTGATCGCGGCGATCGCGTGCGGACTGCTGGCCCGGGCCGCGAATCGCCGGTCCGCGCGGGAGGCGGTACCTGCACCTACCTGCGAACAGGAGGTCTGAGATGGACGCGGCGCTGAGGGAGCTCCTGGACAAGCAGGCGATCCACGAGGTCGTGCTGCGCTACTGCCGCGGGATCGACCGGCTCGACCTCGACCTGGTGCGCTCGGCGTACCACCCGGACGGCATCGACCACCACACCGGCTTCGACGGCACCGTGGACGAGTTCATCGCCTGGGTCGACGCCGGCCTGCGCCGTCTCGACGGCACCATGCACGTCGTCGGCAACCAGCTCGTGGAGGTCGACGGCGACATCGCGGTCGCCGAGACCTACGGCACTGCCGTGCACTGGGGGCGCCCGGCCGACGATCCGCGCAGCAACTTCACCAGCGGCTTCCGGTACGTCGACCACCTCGAGCGACGCGACGGCGTATGGGCGATCGTCGAGCGGTACGCCGTCCGCGAGTGGACGCACGACGACAGCGCCGCGCGCCGCGAACGGGAGGCGCCCGGGCCGGCTGGGACGCGCGACGGCACCGACGTCGTGCAGGTGCTGCTCGGCCGGCTGCGGTCGGGCGAGCTGGGCTCCCGGCAGTCGGGAGCCTGAGCCCGCACCGCGACCCGGGGTGACAGCGTGCCAGCCGTGCACACCGGAGTCTCCGCCTCGCCGTTGGCGTTCTTCTCCTTCCCCGAGGTGGTCGACCCGGCCCGGCACCGCGACTACAACGCGTGGCATCAGCTCGACCACCTGCCGGAGAACCGCGCACTGCGCGGGGTGATCCACGGCGAGCGCTGGGTGCGCACGCCGGCCTGCCGGGCCGCCTCGGTCGGTCCCGCGGACGCCGGCCTCGACGCCGCTCACTACGTCGCCATGTACTGGTTCGCCGACTCCGACGGCGGCGTCGACCGGCACGTCGAGGAGTGGCAGGCGCTCGGCGAGTCCACCCGGCTGGCGGGCCGCCGACCCGAGCTCGCCTGGACCGTGCGCCGCCTGACCGCGATGTTCCGGCCGGAGCACGGCATCGTCGCGCCGCGGGCGCTGGTCACCGCCGGTGCCCTGCCGTTCCGGCCCCACCGGGGCGTCGTGCTCGACGTGCGGCGGGTCGTCGACCCTGCTGCGCCGTACGCCGCGCCGGAGCTCGCGCCGGGCGTCGCCGGGGCCTGGACCTTCACCAGCGTGGACCTGAGCCGAGAGCTGCCCGAGGGAGCGCTGCGCATCACCCTGCACTACTGCGACGAGGACCCGATGGCGGTCGTCGGACGGATGGGCGCGCCCGACGTGCCCGGCACGGAGCCCCTCCTGCGCACGCCGCTGCTGCCGGTCGTGCCGTGGGAGTGGGACTGGTTCGAGAGCGAGGAGACCGATGGACCTGCGTGAGACGCCGGCGCAGCTGGAGCTGCGGCGCGAGCTGCGCGCCTATTTCGCCGGCCTGATGCCGGAGGAAGAGCGGCGTGCGGTCGGCGAGGGAGGTGCCGGTGGACCGCGCTTCCGCGAGGTGGTCTCCATGCTCGGCAAGGACGGCTGGCTCGGCGTCGGCTGGCCCACCGAGTACGGCGGCCAGGGGCGGACGATCGAGGAGCAGTACGTCTTCTTCGACGAGGTCCAGCGCGCCGGCCTGCCGTTCCCCTTCGTGACCGTCAACACCGTCGGGCCGACGCTGATGCGCTATGGCACCGACGAGCAGAAGCGCGCCTACCTGCCGGGGATCCTGTCGGGCGACATCGTCTTCGCGATCGGCTACACCGAGCCCTCGGCCGGCACCGACCTGGCGTCGCTGAGCACCCGGGCCGTCCGCGACGGCGACGAGTTCGTGGTCGACGGGCAGAAGATCTTCACGACCGGCGGCAACACCGCCGACTTCGTCTGGCTCGCCGTGCGTACGGATCCCGAGGCCCCCAAGCACCGGGGCATCTCGATCCTGGTGGTGCCGTGCGCCGACCCCGGCTTCAGCTGGAGCCCGATCCAGGCGGTCGGCGGGATGATGGTCACGGCGACGTACTACAGCGGCATCCGGGTGCCGGTGGCGAACCTCGTCGGTGAGGTCGACCGCGGCTGGGAGCTGATCACCGCGCAGCTCAACCACGAGCGCGTCGGGCTCGCGGCCCTCGGCGGCCGGATGATCCAGCTCTGGGAGCAGGTGCTCGCCTGGGCCAAGGAGACCGGCGTCATCGAGCGGCCGTGGGTGCGCCAGGAGCTGGCCCGCACCTACGCGAAGCTCGAGGCGATGCGCCTCATGAACTGGAAGATGACGCAGGCGGTCGCGGAGGACACCCTCGGTGGCGGCACCGCAGGAGCGGTCAAGGCGTACGGCACGGAGACCCACGTCGACGTGCAGCGGACGCTGACCCAGGTGCTCGGCGCGGCCGGGCGGATCCGGCCCGGCTCGCCGGCCGCCGCGCTCGGCGGCCAGGTCGAGCAGCTGTCGCGACAGGGCATCGTCAACACCTTCGGCGGCGGCGTCAACGACGTCCTCCGCGACATGGTCGCGACCCAGGAGCTCGGGCTGCCGCGGTCGCGGCGGGCCTGAGGAGACGGAGGCAGAGATGGACTTCCACCTCGACGAGGACCTGGTCGCCGTCCGCGACCTCGCCCGCGAGATCTTCACCGACCAGGCGACCCCTGAGCGGGCACGCGAGGTCGAGCGCTCCGAGACCCGCGTCGACGCACGGCTCTGGGACGACCTCGCCCGCGCCGGGCTGCTCGGCATCGCGCTGCCCGAGGAGCACGACGGCGCCGGATTGGGCCTGCCCGGACTGGCCGTCCTGCTCGTGGAGCAGGGCCGTCGGGTCGCCCCGGTGCCGCTCTGGTCGGCCGGGGTGGCCGGTCTCGTGGTCGCCGCACACGGCAGCGCCGACCAGCAGGGCCGGCTGCTCCCCGGGCTCGCGAGCGGCAGCACGCGGCTGACTCTCGGGCTGGAGGAGTACGCCGCGGACCCGGCCCGCCCGAGCTGCGTCGCCCGGCCGGCCGGCGACGGCTGGACCTTGCACGGCACCAAGGCGGTCGTCCCGACGCCCCTCGGCACCGACGGTGTGCTGGTCTCGGCCTCGACCAAGGACGGCACCGGGGTGTTCCTCGTGGATGCTGGCGCCGTCGGCATCACCTGGGAGCACGCGGCCGTCACCGACCACGACCTCGCCGGCGAGCTGCGCCTCGACGGCACCCCGGCCGAGCGGGTCGGCGACGCGCGGACCCTCGCGGCCGTGCTGGCCACCGCGGCCGTCGCGGTCGCCGCCGTCCAGCTCGGGGTCGCCCGCGGGGCGCTCGACATCGCCGCGGCGTACGTCTCCGAACGCGAGCAGTTCGGCCGTCCGCTCGGCACGTTCCAGGCCCTCCAGCACCAGCTCGCCGACTGCTGGATCGACTGCGAGTCGATGGAGGTCACGCTGTGGCAGGCGGTCGTCGACACGAGTGACCGAGCCGAGCCGGGCCTCTCCGCGCTGGTCGCGAAGTGGTGGTGCGACCAGGCCGGCCTCGACGTCGTCCACCGGGTGCAGCACGTGCACGGCGGCATCGGCGTCGACGTCGACTACCCCGTGCACCGCTACTTCCTCTGGGGCAAGCAGCTCTCCTCGACGCTCGACGGCGCCGCGGCGGCCCTCGCCGACCTCGGCGACCGGCTCGCGGTGACGCAGGTGCACACGTGAGCGACGCCCCGAAATCAGCAGGGTCCTGGGCCGGCGTCGATCTCGGTCGTCGGACGGTGGCCTACGACGAGCGCGACGTGATCCTCTACGCACTCGCCGTGGGTGCGCCCGCCGACGACCTCACGCTGGTCTTCGAGGAGCAGCTGCGGGTGCTCCCGACCTTCGCGCTGGCCCTCGCCCAGTGGGCCCCCGACGCCCTCGGGAGCCAAGGCGCGTTCGACACCCGGACCGCTGTGCACGGCTCCCAGCGGCTGGTGGTGCGCAGTCCGCTGCCGCCGTCGGGGGAGCTGGAGTTGGCCGCCCGCGTGGGCAACGTCTGGGACAAGGCCTCGGCCGCGGTGTTCGAGGTCGAGGTCGAGAGCGAGCACTTCGTGGCGACCTGGTCGATCTTCGCGCCCGGGTACGGCGGCTTCGGCGGCGACCGCGGTCCCTCGCGGCCCGCTCCGACGGCCGAGGGTGGTGACCGGCTCGCCGTACCGACGTTCCCGACGCAGGCCGCGCTCTACCGCCTGCTCGGCGACCGGCACCACATGCACGTGGACCCGGAGGCGGCCCGGGCTGCGGGTCAGCCGCGACCGTTCCTGCACGGGCTCTGCACCCTGGCGGCGGTGACGCTCGCCGTCGCGGCGGACACCGGCGCTCACCCGGCCGACCTGGTCGAGCTCGAGGGCCGGTTCGCCGGTCCCGTCTTCCCCGGCGACGTCGTCGACGTCCGCCACGGCGCGGCCGCGGACGGCGGCCGCGAGCTGTCCGCCGAGGTGGAGGGCCGGTCGGTCCTCAGCGGCTGCCGACTTCGTTTCGCTCCTCAGGAGGCACCATGCCCTACGCACTGACCGGCCTGGACGGCAAGGTCGCGCTGGTGACCGGTGCCGGCCGGATGCGGTCGATCGGCAGGGCGATCGCCGTCGAGCTCGCCCGTGCCGGGTGCGACGTCGTGGTCACCGGCACCGGCCGGGACCCGTCGACCTACCCCGAGGACGAGCAGGCCGCGGGCTGGGGCGACATCGCCTCCGTCGCCGCGGAGATCGAGGCCCTCGGTCGGCGCGCGCTGCCGCTGGTCGCCGACGTCGCCAGCGAGACCGGCGTGACCGACACGCTGCAGCGGGTGCTCGACGCGTTCGGCAGGGTCGACGTCCTCGTCAACAATGCGGCGGCCAGCCGGGGCGCCGACCGGGTGTCGGCGACCGACCTCGCGACCGACGCGTGGGACAAGGTGATCGCCGTCAACCTGCGCGGCGCGTTCTTGATGAGCAAGGCCTTCGGTCGGCACTGCCTCGAGCTCGGCCAGCCCGGCTCGATCGTCAACGTCTCCTCGATCGGCGGCAAGCTCAGCGGCCCCGGCACGGCGGCGTACTCCGCCTCGAAGGCGGGGCTCCAGTCGCTGACGTCGTCGATGGCCAAGGAGCTCGGGCAGTACGGCGTCCGGGTCAACGCGATCTGCCCCGGGGTCATCGAGACCTCCCGGCTCGACGACTGGTCGGCGGAGCAGTGGGGCGACTACGTCCGCGCCCAGGTGCCGATGCAGCGCGCCGGCGATCCGAGGGAGATCGCGACCGTCGCGGCCTTCCTCGCCAGCGACCAGGCGTCGTTCGTCACGGGACAGGCCTGGAACGTCGACGGCGGGCAGTTGACGATCCGATGAGCGCCCGATGAGCGCCCGATGAGCTACGTCGAGGTCGACGGGCCCCGGCGGCCGGGTGCGGGCCGCCCTCGATGAGCGGGGCACGCCCTTCGGTGACGGCCGCACCCGGCCCTAGCCTCCCAGCTCAGTCTTCAGCTCTTCCAGGCATCCGCGAAGGAGACCATGGAGTTCGCGGTGCCGACGACGTTGCGGACGTCGTCGCCCCACACGAGCAGCTCGGCGTAGGGGCCGATGGCGAGGAAGGGCACCTCCTCGTTGATCTGCTCCTGGATCCGCTGCATCACCTCTCGCTGGGCGTCGAAGTCGGGCGCGACCTGGAACTCGTCGAGCAGGGCGTCCATCTCCGGGCTGGTGTACGCGCCGTACGTCTGCGATCCGCCGCTGTGCAGCAGGGCGTACATCTTGGGCAGCGGGTCGGCCTCTCGGAACGAGTGACCCCATGCGACGACGTCGTAGTCCTGGTTGACGGCGACGGCGGTGATCAGGTCGGCCACGCTCCGGAAGAGCTTCGTCTCGACCTCGAAGCCCACGGTCTCCCACAGCGCCTTGAGGGCGAGCGCGGTGGCGCGCGAGGCGGAGTCGTTCATGTCCTGATAGAGGATCTTGCCGTCGAAGCCGTCGGCCTTGGCCTCCGCCAGGAGCCGCTTGGCCTCCTCGGGGTCGTACGGAAGTCCTTCGGCGTCGCCGTTCCAGCGTGAGTACTCCGGGAAGACCGTCGAGCTGCCGCCCTCGCTCACGCCGAAGGCCCGGCGCACCACCAGCTGCGGGTCGACGGCGAGCTGGAGCGCCCGGCGGACGCGGAGGTCCGCGCCCGGCCGGCCCTCGCTGGCGTTGATGAGGGCGCTGTTCTGGACGGCCGTGAAGTTGGCGTAGCCGCGCGGGTCGGTCTCGAGCATCTGCTCGACCTGATCCGGCTCGCGGACGAACACCATGTCGACGTCGCCGCCCTTCATGGAGTCGATGGCCGCGTCCGGGCTGGGCATGAAGACGACCTCGAGCGCGTCGAGCGGGGGCTTACCGGCCCAGTAGTCCGGGTTGGCCTCGAGCCGGATCGACTCCTGCGGCCGCCAGTCGGCGAGCACGAACGGGCCGGCGCCGACCGGCTCGTACGTCTCGCCCTCGGCGGCGTCGGGCGTCACGATCATGCCGGGACCGGTGGTGAGCATGCCCGGGAACTGAGCCCACGGCTTCTTGAGCGTGTAGACGACGGTGCGCTCGTCGGGCGTCTCGACCGAGGCCACGTTGGCGTTCCAGAGCGCCGACTCCGGCGCCCCCTCGGCGTACCGCTCCTGGCTCTTGCGCACCGCCTCCGCGTCGAGGGGTGTGCCGTCGGAGAAGGTGACGCCCTCGCGGAGGGTGAGGGTGAAGGTCTGGTTGTCCTCGGTCTCGAAGGACTCGGCCAGCTGGGGCTGGAACGTCTGGTCCTCGGTGTCGTAGCGCAGCAGGGTGTCGTAGATGTTCAGCATCTCGACGCCGCCGGTGGTGAGGGCGGCGATGGTGAGCTTCGGGTCGAGCGACGCGGGCTCGGCGAACGCCGCCCACCTCAGCTCGCCGCCGTCGGTCGGCTCGGCGTCCGGGTCGGGGGCGGAGCCGGGGAGATAGCCCTCCTCGAGGGTGCTGAGGTCGACGCCGGCTCGTTGCTGGGTCTCGGGTTCGGCGTCGCCTCCGCACGCGGCGCCCAGCGAGGCGACCAGCGTGAGGACGACGACGGCCGACCACCGTGAGGTGGTGCGTCGGCGT
>VFQN01008348.1_pt1 | contig 10531 bp, 16 predicted proteins | sample 3512371 | NCBI WGS metagenome assembly VFQN01 (sample SAMN10412370, study PRJNA504923) | tailings metagenome | isolation source: Replicate 2 from Balatoc abandoned mine | place: Philippines: Itogon, Benguet | collected 2017-08-28 | reverse complement strand
CCCGCGTTGTGGGTGCATCCCCGCGTTGTGGGTGCATCCCCGCGTTGTGGGTGCATCCCCGCGTTGTGGGTGCACGCCGCCCTTCAGCAGCCGGGTGGGGGGTGGAGGGGACACGCCCAGCGCACAAGGGTGGGGGATGGGGTGTGAGAGTTGGGTGCGCACAGTTGCTTGCCATTACTGGTGTTATCGTGGGGCTGGGGAAGGGGGGATCATGCCAGGACCTGGGGACGCCTGTGAATTGGCCCATGGGAGCAAAACGCAATGGCTTTGCTCTACTACGATAAGTTTGGTTTATGGTCAAATGATTGATGCGTATGGGCGGGCGTGGGGTTGGCGTGGGGCCGGGGAGACGTTCCCAGAGCCTGAGTCACTCAAGCGCCATTGCTTCCGTTCCTACCCATTCCCAAGTCCCACCTGCAGCCGCCCCTGCAGCGCCCGAGCAGCCGTCTCGCCTCGCTTGCCGGGGAGGCAGTACAGGCAGTACGTAACCACCTGCGGGTTGACATGTCAGCATGTTGGTGGTATCTTTGCTTGCATACCGGGCACGGCTTCCCGGTCAGTCTGGCCCAAATACCAGGTGTGGTAAGACACGCATTCCTGCAACACCCGTAATGCTTTCGCTGACCTGCTTGGCGTGCTTGCATGTACGCATTCGTCAGCGCACTACAGGCCGGGCTGACCGTCATTAGCGCACTTACCCGCGCTTGGCACGTTGCATTTACCATTGTCCCGCGCACAAGGGGACACAAATCCTGAGTTTGCACCGCAAATGCCGCCTGACCTGCTTGGCGTGCTTTATGTGTTGGTGGATGGCGGCGTCCAGCTTTGTGGTGTCAGCGTCCTTGAACACCGGTGTGGGGACATTGATGGAGCCGACGATGGTCCCGGACGGCAGCTCCTGTGCAGGTGTGAGGTGGGGAGGGGCATAAGGTTGAGATCGTTACAAGCACCCATGGGTGTACTTCCAGCAGCATGTCCGCAGTAGTGTATTACTGTAAAAGCATTTAGTCACATGCAGTGCTTGGTAGCGTGGTGGCAATCAGTGCCGGATCACCAGTCCCTGACGGCAGCTCCTGGGCGGGTGTGGGGTGGGGATGAGCGGGCAAGGGCAGCTCCTTGCCGGCCTTGCACTGTTCGTTATTTGGCACCATTCACGGATGTGCTGACTTCACGTAGCATATATATTGGCAGTCCTCCCTGGCCCAGCACCACAGGTTTATGGAAACAAAGACAGTGTGTAGACCTTTTTGCAGAGAACAGAAAAAGTATGCCTGGCTGCGGTGCTGATCGTGCCAGCACCTGACAGCGCCTCCCCTTGTGGGCGCTAGGCGTGGCGGTATGAGGTCAAGGGCGGGCAGCGACACCATCAAATCACGCTACTAGCAGCGTATCCTTGTGCCTTGGGCCCCATTCCGTCCAGACCCTCACGATTGCAGCTCTCGTCTCGGCCACCGGGAACACTGGCACCCTTGAAGCACGTGGGCACGCCAAAGGGTGTACATGCAGATCCTCTTTGTAGTGTGCATGCCATCGGACAAATAAAGTGCATGGCTGTGTGTTCGGTGTGGGGTACAGGTGCGGATGACAGGTCCACCATCCCCCTGCCCTTGGCCCCCTCCCAACTTGACCTAACCCAACCCCAACCCTCATTCTGGCGACACGTGCTGACACTGCCTTTCTCGAGCCGCATCGCGCTACTCCTGTTCTATGCCCGAACCATTTGTAATGCTCACCTCTGGAGAACGCACATCCAGCAGCAAGAGCCCGGGCGTCTTGGCATCAAGCAGCTTTATGAGCTCCGCACCGTCGACTTCTGGCAACGCTTCCCCAGCAGCAGTCGAGTAAGCACCAGAGTTACAGAGGGTAAGCCGTAATTGCGCCTGGATACATAGGAGCTGGCTTGCTTGTAACGAGCCGGTGCCCCGTAAAAGGGGTGATGCAAACCGCGCCAGTGATTGCATTTTCAAGTTGTATCTTCGTTCAAATTAGGCTCTACTCGATATGCAATAATCAAAGGAATTCCGCGCTGCAGGGCTTGAGCGCCATCTCCGAAACCAGTCGGGCCTCGCGGCCTGCTGAAGCCTCTGACTTGCACTTGTAGCCGTGGGCTTCAGGCTGTGGGCCGGGCGAAGGTGCACGCAGCCACGCCCCTCTCACAGCCCATTATATGTGTGAGGCGTGGCCATTTTGGCGCCACTTCGCAACGCACCAAGGGCCGCCAGCAGGGGTACTGCTGGGACAGGACGGGCTGGGCATGGGTTCTATTCGGGTGAGCCAGCCAGAGCCAGAGCAATCCGGTGCGCAAAATGCTGTTCCAGGCTGTTCTATCACGGTGCCGCCCTCTCAGGTGTACGGCAGGGCAGATTAGTCACCTCCTCACAGGCAGCTGCATGGCAACCTAGGCAGCAGAGCTGTACGGTAACCTAAGCGATAGCCCACACAAGACACAACGTATTACACGAGGCTCTGCACTTGCAGCAATACCCGCACACACGCCGGGCTCAGAGCGAGACCCTGGCAGCATAAGTGATGAAAAGAATGGGCCCCCGTGAGCTATAGCAGTGCTCCTTAGCTAGGGAACCCATGTGGCCCGACCAGGCCCGACCAGTCAGAGCAGCAGGGTACCGGCGGCAATGCCACGTGCCAACGAGTGCAATCCTGGCAAGCCACAAGTCTGGACTTCGCCCTCAATCCCGCCCCAAGCCAATGGCTCACGCAGTAGACATTCGCATTAAGCTGGCCCATGGTGGCACAGGCTATGCGTTGCGCATGCAACAACTGAACTTATTGATCACGCAATCAAGTACGCGCGCGCGCACGCATGCTCATCATAACTACCCCCGCCACCGCCGCCATGGCAATAAGCGTTTTGCAGCAAGCTGCAACCAGACGTGCGGAACTGTGTGGGCGCAGGCCCAGAGATGCCAACAAGAAGCGCAATGGTGCATGTCAGACCACCTTTCCCCTCCTCACACCGCCACAAGAGTTATTGCATATTTGCCATCCATGTCGCAAGACGTTATTTCCCGCACCTGACGCACCTGAATGCTGCCCAACAAATGCGGTTTGGTGTTGGCAGCTGGTATTGCACAAGTGTCACCATGCATGGCAACCGATCAAGCCGACCGATCCGCTCACAACCGCTTATGTTGCTCTGTAACTCACACGCGGGTGCGCCTGCCCTCATGTCCACCAGCACGCAGGAAAATAGTTAGCGCACATGCAGGCAGGCAGGCAAGCACACTGCACAGCATGTCGCAGATACCAGGACTGCCTCCCTCCCGCACCAACGAGAGGGCCCCGGTGACACACAGCCCCCACTACAGGTCTTTGATGCATTGCACTGCATGGGCCACTTGCCTTCGGCCCCCAAACGGAGCCCCAACGCTTGAAGTACCCCCGCCCGCCCATAAATGCCAGTGACGCTACACCGTCACCGCGCCACCAGCTCAGCCGCCTTTCCCTTTTGCAGGCCCCATCAACAGTCCCAATCATATATTCGTGCAATCTATGCCACAAGCACATACGAGTCGACCGTCCAAAAGGCTCCAAACAGCTCTTTTTTGAGTTTAGATCAGCACCCGTTCGTACACACGGCCCAACCGCTTGCATGCAACAGCAGCGTGCACCGCACTGCATCGGCATCGGCACGTGTGCTCACGTTCAAGAGATGGCGGGTATGGTACGACACCCCGACCGGAAGGGTCCCCTGTAACAACCAAACCGAACCAAGAGTCCACCGGCACGTGGGCTGCGCAGCGCATACTCACAGCACCGCACCCGGCCAGCGTGCAGGGCAAATCCAAAATCACCACTCTCTCCAGCCGCTCTCGCTCCAGATGCCTTATGCGAGGCCAGCAGCTGCTTATTCCTGCACCTGATCCCACCAGGCGCGATTCCTGATGATAAACGCCAGCTGTCCCATGCTTCCACCTCCCCACCCGACCGCTGCACCTCCCTCGCGCTTGCGCACCCCCTCCTCGCTTGCGAACCCTCACATGCACAACGGCATTCCGCCGCCGCTGCCGCCCATTTGCGCCATGAGCGCGGCTTGCTGCTGCTGCGTCAAGGCCAAGGCCAAGCAGCTTACCGCAGTCGCCCTACCGCTTCGCCGCCCTAGACGCCCATGGGCAGGCCGTGCCTACGCCGCCTCTTGCGGTTGGTGGCCCCATCTGCGCCCCCACCTCGCACGCAGCCCACTGCCGCCCTGGCCTTGAGATTCAGCCCCCTCAGATGCCTAGTGGCATCCCGCCGCCGCCGCCCATCTGTGCCATGAGCGCCGCCTGCTGCGCCTGCAGCTTCCAGCACCTTCCAAGCCTTACTACACAAATGTTGTTTCCTCAAATGCCCAGCGGCATCCCGCCGCCGCCGCCCATCTGCGCCATGAGCGCCGCCTGCTGCGCCTGCAGCGCCGCCAGCTGCTGCTGCGCCGCCGTCATCTCCGCCTCACGCGCCTCACGAGCGCGCTTCTCCTCCACGGCCTTACGCAGCCGCACCTGGGAACAGGAAGGGCAAACGGAAGTGGTCATGTGCTTTAGTCAATCACGCAATAAAGTACCGGCTACCACTTCAACCTTTTTTCACTGGGCTCGCTCTTTGTTGTCCCAGCTTGGATAAACCGGGTCAGCACCAGTCCCAAGTACGCATGCGGCTGCATCGCGCTCACCACCCCGCCCAACAGCATGCTGATCTGCCCCCGAGAGCAGCAACCGCAAACAGCAAACTCGTTGTTTCTTCACTCACCACCTCGTCCGCCAGCATGCGGATGAGCTCCGCGTTGCTGCCGCTGCCCGCCGCCGCCGCCGTGGGCATCGCCGCAGCCGCAGCCGCCGCCGCCGCCGGCGGGCCGCTGTTCAGCGTCATGCTGCGCATCATGCCCGCAGCCGCGTCCACGCCGCCGCCCATGCCTCCGCCCATCCCAACCCCCATCCCCATGCCACCCATCCCGCTGCCTCCGCCCATCCCCATCCCCATCGCCCCGGCGCCCATGCTGGCATTCAGGCTGCTGCTGCCGCCCAAACCCATCCCGCCCATTCCGCCCATTCCTCCCATGCCCATCCCACCAGCCATGCCGGCGTTCATAGACCCCATAGGCATCATACCACCCATGCCGCCCATACCACCGCCCATGGCCCCACCCATCCCGCCGACCATCCCGGCGTTCATGGAGCCCATTGGCACCATGCCTCCCCCCATGCCTCCCCCCATGCCTCCACCCCCCATGCCCATCCCGCCCATGCCTCCGCTGGCGCCCCCCGATGTATTCATGGCGCGCATCATGCTGGGCTCGGCGCGCAGGCTGGGGGCTGCGGGGAGGGAGGGGGCAAAAGGGGGTAGAAGGGAAGGGGAGTCAAGGGGCGGACCAGCGGGCAGGCATGCGGCAAGACGGCAGGTGAGGGGCGAGTCTGATGCTCTAGACACTGGACCAAAACGTAGCCCACCCGGCCTCCGGCCTCCGCACTACTACCGGTACCCCAAGACGCAGCCATCTGGCTTGGAAACCGCCCCAACCGCCACCTGGTGCTTTCATGTGGGCCGCCGTGCAGGGCTCTTGCATTGCGCCGCGTGTCCATCCTGGCACCTGCCCCCCCCCGGCACCTGCCCTTTACACCACGCACACCCCGACCCTCCCTGCCGACCGCCGACCCTTCGCCCCGCATAAATTGTCGTGCTCCACCACAGACTCATGCTCGCGGAGGCTGTCGGTGCTCGTCCGCCGGGCCACGGCCTCCCCCCTCAGCCGTGGTACCGTGCCCCCTGTCCACCCCTACCTGTCCACCCCTACCGTGCCCCCTGTCCACCCCTGCCCTGCCCTGCCCTACCCTACCCTGCCGCCCAGCCTCCCCAATACCTATCCGCCCCCAACGCCACCCCTTGCCCCACGCGCACCCGTCAGCAACCAGCCACCTCACACCCCACCCCAACTACCATTGAAAATACAAAAATCAATGCTTCTCCGTTACTCACGCTCGCGGGGGCTGTCGGTGCTCTTCCGCCGGGCCGTAGGGGCCTTCTGCAGGGCCGGGGGCGCGTCCTCGCCGCCGGCCCCCGCTGCCGCCGCCGCGGCTCGCCGTGTGACAGAGGCGGAGCGCTGCAGGGGCACGAATGAGGGCACAAAAAGCAGCACGCGGGGGTTACGTTGGCCTAGGATTTGACACGAGCAGAGCCCTTGTGAGTCTGCATGGTGTTGCGACTGCCGCCGCGGCAAGGAGGAGACAGCACCCTGCTACCCACTGTCCCTCCGAGTCCCTTCAAGCCCATAACCCCCCTTCGGCCGTCCCTCCGAGTCCCTTCACGCATGTCCCATAATCCCCCTTTGGCCATGCCACCGTGACGAGCCCCCACATGTCGTACCTGCATGGAAGGCCGTGTAGGCATCGGCTGCACCAAACCCAGCAACACATGGGCACACGTGTGCCTTCGCTCGCATGCCCCCTCCAACCCCTCCAACCCCCTCCAACCCCTCCAACCCCCTCCAACCCCCCACCCCAACCCCTCAAATCCCTCTAACCCCTCCACCCCACCCGCCCCAACCCCTCCGCCCCCTCCCCCCACCTGCATGGACGGCATGGCCGTACAGGAGCCGACCGCACCAAACCCACACCCCACAGGACACATGTGTCAGGTCTCGCGTGGCCCCGCCAACCCCCGACTCGCACCTGCATGGACGGCATGGTCTCAAAGGACCCCCGCCGCGAGTCCACCCGCTGGATGGAGTCAGACCTGTGGGCGGGCGGGCAGCAGCGTTGCAACACCGAAGCGATGGATGGGAAACGGAGAGTTTCGGGTTTGTTGTGTGTGCGTGTGGGCCTGGCAGTGGCCTGACAGCAAGCAGGGGCCACAACAGCGGTGCATATGTCGGGAAACGGTTACGTAATGCACCTGTCCACCAAGCTCATGCCGGTCCAGGCTCTTGCGCATGCCCCGCGCTAGTGCCCGGCTCCTGTTCCACTGCCCCCTCCCTAACTGCCCGCCCTACCGCTTTCCCCCTCGTCCCCCCTTCCTCCTGTGTGCTCCACCCTCTCACCTGAGAGAGTGTCTGCTGCCCCGGCCCTTGCACCTGGCCCCCTTGGCCCAGCGTGACAACCCCGTCCTGATCCCCTTCCACCCCTTATGCTGCCTTCTTACCTCCGTGTGCTGCTGGCTGCTTACTCCACTGCCCCCTTCCCCCTACCTGTTCGCGCAGAGCTACACACCTGTTGAGCGATCTCTGCCACCGTCCCGACAACTGACACGGGCGTACTCTGCCTTGCCACACCCTGTCTCCTGATCGTGCTTGCCTGTACCTATATCAGGCTCACACTGCCTAAATCCCGCACCGCATCCGCTACACACCTGTTGAGCGAGTCGCGGCGGTCCAGGTTCTTGCCCCCCCTCCCTGGACTGGTAGTCCCCCGCCACCATGCCATCTGGCCCCCGTCCCCCTGTTCATTGCTTAACATCCCTGATCCTGCTTTGTTGCCCCCGCATGCCCACCTGTTGAGCGAGTCGCGGCGGTCCAGGCTCTTGCGCCTGTCCTCTGCCAGTGCCCGGTTCCCTTACTCCACTGCCCGTCTGCCCCCTCCCCCATACCTGTTCGCTCACACACCTGTCAAGCGACTTGCGCTGGTCCAAGTTCTTTTTGCGCCCCTTCTTCCAGTGCTCGCCTCCACATACCCCTGCCCGCCCCAAACACAAACAGTAGGAGTTCCCACCTGTTGAGCGAGTCGCGCCTGTCCAGGCTCTTGCGCCCCCCCTTAGATTAGATAGACACGTGGAGCTTTAGTGACTTCTTTCCCCCCTTAGATAGGTAGTCCGCCACCACCTGGCCCGTCCCCCTTTTTGGTTAGCCTAGTCTAGCCCCCGCTACCCCCAGTGAACCCCCTCCTACCTGTTGATCGAGTCGCGCCTGTCCAGGCTCTTGCGCCCCCCCTTGGACTGGTAGTCCGCAACCACCTGGCCCGCCTGCACCTGCTTCAGGATGTCAACCAGGCCGTTCACGTCGCCGCCGGCCTTGAACTCCTGGAACACAATATTATACCAACCAAGGACAAGCAAGGGGTAAGCAAGTGGGGAAGCAATGGCTTAGCATTCGGACATGGGCATGTGGGGCTTTCAGCACAGCGCTTTACTCGCCGGTTTGACTAGTACAAAGAGCCAGGCGGGCCAGGCGTGCATGTGCATGTCGCTCATCGCATGTGTGTAGCGTACGTCGCTCATCGCATGTGTGTGGGTTAACGTGTGGGTAAATGTGTGGGTAAACGTGTGCACAGGCAGAACGCGTGGCCGTCCATGCCAGGCACAAGGCAACAGGAAGCTGTACCTCCTGGGCACTTAGCAATGCAGTGGCGGCTGGTCAGTAGGAGTACGGGGCTGGCAGGGCTGCCTAGACACAGGCACTCACCACTGCCCAGTGTGCATAGGGCAAGGGCAAGCATGGAACGAGGACTCACCACTGTTGCATGGAAGTGCTTGTTGAGGTCGCCTCCCTTCTTGGGGTTGCCCCAGCATACCACTGGCACGTCCATGTACTTCTCCTTCAGCACCTTCCGCAGCGTATCGCTGAACTCCTCCTTGCCCGGGGCCGTGAAGTGGTTGCTCAGGAACGCCGCATGGCATGTCCCACAAGTTTGTATGAGTTTCTGCGATTAGGAGTATGGCAGCCGGGTGCGACGTTCAGTGTGCTCGCGGGGCATGACGCATGGCTCATGTCGCAGCGAGTTGTCGCTATGACTTATGGCAGTCCGGCAGCGCACGCAAGCGCGTCATAGGTGTTTGGAGTGCAATGTTCACCTGTAAGCGACCGACAGCGTCCACGGCTTTATGAGCAGAGAAGAGCTTCAGCGGGCCGACATATCGCTTGCAGCCTTCCAAGGCCTCCTCGAAATCGTTGAGCTCCTTCTCTTGGCCCACAACTAGCAAGTTGAGGCTCGGCATCTTGCGGCGTGCACGATAAACGCCACGGCTACCGGACTTTCCTGGACGCAACAGAACCACGACGATGTGTAAGCTTCCGCAGTGATAGCTTAAACTTTTAAGTGATTAACCGAAGAAAGGCAGGGCGTGGTAGCCAGAGTGTTCCGGTTGGCTGAAAGACATGGCATGTCGTTGGGTGGCCGAGTGTTGACGCCCAATGCAGTCGCTCCTTGCACAACTAGGCTGTAATAGGTCAACGTATGACTCATGATTGCCCTCGCGGTCCACCTACAGGGCTCTCGGCGTTTTTCTTCCCGGCGCTCCTCTTGCTCTCCGGTGTTCAGCACTCAGCGCAGCTCGTCGAGCAATCAAAAACGGTTTTAAAGCAAGCCTTAATGCAACCAAGTTCGCAAGGTTCACTGGGACCGCCAGGCTGGCTCCTCGCAATACGGCAGGGTACAGCTCACCGTATCTGCATGGGTGCATGTTACGTGCTCCAAGCATTGGGTCATGCAAGCGTGGGCCTGTCCCAATGTCCTGATTTTCAGGTGCACAGTGAAACAATCCCATGTGACTCCGTGGTTCTCACCGCGCACGCGCGCAGCCAGCCCGCGTCGTTGGCCCGCGTCGCCCTCTCTCCCTCCCCGACCTACCCAGGCCTGCCTGGGCCACAGTCCCCTGGCGTGGCAGTGCCCAGGAACACGTCGGACCGTGTCTGGTTGCAGCGGGTAGAGAATCACACATGTCATGAATCCAGGGCAGCGGCTTGGAGTGGTCCAGAGTGGTCCCACATGGGCCCCACGCACTGTCTCACAGCGCGAAGGGGCAGGTTCCAGGGGCAGGTTCCAGGTTCAGCTACCCTGAGCCTATCCTGCCCCTTGCTGCGCGCCCCTTTCCTTCCGAAAAGCTTCTGGGGTAAACAGAAGCAGAGGTACGGGCGATCAGGAACACACTGCCCAACCAGCACAGGCAATTGGTACAGCGGCGTTGCACCGATCCATGTGCAGGCATCCCCAACATACACCTGTCGGTACGGGACTTGGCGGCGTTTAAGACGACTGTCACGACCCTGGATAGTGCTGTGGTGCCTTTTTTGTTCCTCGTGGCATCACGGCTGTGGGGCAGTACAGATAGGGCGATCCGTGCCTTTCAGTAGATCGATACGTACATGGGCGGCGGGGCACGGACAGCCGCCTTGCGCCCTTGCTGCCAAAATCTCCCCTTCTGCTCCCTCACACCCGCACTACTCGTCCTTATGGCCTCCCTGGCTCGCCGGACGTACCCCATTGGGGTCTGTAACTGTAACTGTAACACACCCCCACACCACTGGCTCTGCGTGCGCCCTGCCTTGTGCCCCCCCGTGCACTTTCCTCCGCCCTTAGGATGCTCCAGCTCATGTTTGCTGTTTAAATGCTGTGTTGCTTGGTGTGACTCAGCTGCCGTCAGCCCGTCATATGTGTGTAGCAGCAGGGGTTTTGTGAGCTCCTCTCTCCTCTGGCCAGACAACAACCTGGACAAGGCCCATTACCTTTTTTTTTTTTTTTTTTTTTTTTTTTTTTTTTTTTTTTTGGAAAGGTTTACAGGGAAATGAATTGGGGGTTTGGGAAGAACTTTTGGGGGAAATAGAAACCCCCCC
>VFQN01008347.1_pt1 | contig 10531 bp, 11 predicted proteins | sample 3512371 | NCBI WGS metagenome assembly VFQN01 (sample SAMN10412370, study PRJNA504923) | tailings metagenome | isolation source: Replicate 2 from Balatoc abandoned mine | place: Philippines: Itogon, Benguet | collected 2017-08-28 | reverse complement strand
TGGTCCTCCTCCCCGTGCTCTCCCTCATCCTCATCGTCCTTGTCATCCTCCTCCGCTTCTAGCTGCTGCTTGGCCTTCTGCTGTTGCTGCTGCTGCTGCTGCTGCTGCTGTTGCTGCGATGTAGCTGCCTTCGCTGCCCCGCCCACCGCCGCCACGCCCACCGCCGCAAACCCGGCCTTCCGCACCACCTGCTTCACCCGGTCGCTGTACTGCACCCGCTCTCGCAGTACGAACGACCGGCCGAGCTGCCCGTATCGCGGCCGTACAACCGATTTTGCCGCCTGCTCCGCGTCTGGCTCCACGCCACCCTCCGCCGCCTTGCCCGCCACCGCCAGCTGCTCCCCAGCCGCCGTGCCCTCCGCCACCGCCTGCATGTCACCTTGCTGTTGCTGGTGCTGCTGCTGCACTTGCTGCTCCACCTCCTTCGCATCCCTCAACCGCCGCGCCTGCTCCAACATCGACGGCTCGCCCCGCATCTGCGGCCGCAGCACGCGCTTATAGTACGCCTGTCGCCGCAACGCCCGCACCTCCGCCGCGCTGACCGCCCACAGCTCGCCGTCGGGCCCCAGCAGCCCCGCCGCCGCCGGACCAGACTTTGCCAGCTTCAGTACCCGGGGCCGCCGCTTGCTCAGCAGACGGAAGCCCACCCGGCGAGTGAAGGTGGGCAGCTTGGCCTTGGGCATGGGCTGCAGCAGCGTCAGCAGCTGCTGCCGCGCCGCCACCCGCCGCTGCGCCGCCGTTTTGGCGGCGGCGGCGGCGTTCGCCGCCGCCACCTCCGGAATCGGCCCCAGAACCAGCTTGACCTGGTCCGCCACAGGGGCTGCGGCGGTGGCGGCGGCGGCGGCGGCGCGGCGGGAGGACGTCCGCGGCCTCACGCCGACGAGGGCGGCAGCGGCGGGCGTGACGGCGGCGGCGACGGCGGCGGCGGGGTTGGCTTTGGCGGCAAAGTTGCGGAACATCTGTGCCAGACCGCGCAGCAGAGACGCCTCCTCCTGCTCCTTCCGCTGCTGCTCCGCCTCCTCCCGCTCCTTCCGCTCCTCCTCGGCCTTCTGGGCCGCCAGCGCGCTTGCGCTCATGCTGCTGCGGGCACTTGCGCTGGTGCTGGTGCTGCTCGCCGCCTTGCTGCTGACCGCCTTCTCCACCGCCGCAGCCATCTCTTCCACAAAGCTAGCATACTGCTCGTTCTGCTGCCGCACTTCCTCCACCCTCTTCCTCTCCGCCTCGCGCTGCTGCTCCAGCTCCTGCTGCTGCTGCCTGCTCAGCCGCGGCTTCAGCAACTGGATATGCTTCGGGCCCTGCTGCGCCTGCTGCTCCTCCTGCTGCTCCCGCCGCTGCTCCTGCCACCTCCCCCGTCCCCGCTCCGCCCGCTCCTCACTGCCCTCCGCCTCCCGCCGCCGCCCCGCACGCAGCCCGGATACCCGCCCTTCATCCGCCGCAGTCAGTTCCTCACCGCTATCCCCCTCCACACCACGCCTCCCTCGTTTCGGCACCAGCGTCCTGCTGCTGCTGCTGCTGCCCTCCACGCCGCTACCAGCAGCCTCCACCCTCGTGGGAGCCACCTTGGGCGGACTGCGAGGCCCCAGCGGTTCGGCACGCAGGGTAGAGGTTGAGGGCGACGGCGTGGCACCTTTGACGGGCTCTAGCAACAGCTGGACCTGGCTTGGAGATGGGTTACGGTATTCGGATTGGACCGAGCGGTAAAGGGACTCCCTGAGCTGCTTGATACGTGCTCGGGCGTCCAGCTGGGTGCTGTCGGGGGTAGCAGGGGTTCTGCTGCTGCTGCTGCTGGTGGAAGTGGTAGTGGTGGTGGATGGAGGTGGGATAGATGGAGCGGCAGGGGCAGCGTCGACGGGGGGCTGCTGCGACTCGTTCTCGTCGTCAAACAGCACCCGCTTCCGCAGCCGTTTGCGAGGGGCCAGCACGGACGGACCGGCCTCAGCCTGTGCAGCGCTTGCTGCAGCTGCAGCATCAGCTGCGTCTGCTGCTGCATTCGCAGCTAGGAGTGCTGACTCGATGGACTTTACAGAAGGCGCGTGGTGTGCCGGGCTAGGGCCATCGTCGGATGGGGAAGGACGCGAAGCGGCAGTGCCAGCTGCATCCTGGTCCAGGGCAGCATCTGGCGAGGCATCGGAAGCTTTACTACTTCGGCGCCTGCGCCGTCCATTCCCTCCCGAGACGAAATGCGCAAGGGCTTTGGCTTGGAGGGGGTCGAGCCCCTGGATGGCATGGGCGTGGGGGTCCGGGGGCACCTCCCCCACCGTCGTCGACTCGGCGTTTGAGGTTGGGGCGGCGTCTGTCAGTCCAGCGCGGCTGCACGTTGAGCTCAAGGGCTGCGTGCTGCAACCGAAGCGCCGCGGCGCGACCGAAGGACCTGCAAGCGGAGGGCAATGCCTTCGTTCGCATGTGCATGAGGCGGGAAGCAACGCGTGCGGCACGTGTGACACGGACTTAACATGTTCAACAGCGAGAAGAATGAGTCAGTGAACCTGCAATATGCCTTTCCCCATCGGCCGAGAGGCATGCAGCAAAGACCGCGACCAGACCTGCATACGCGACGAAAGCCGGGCTGGGCTGCTTTGGGCACACACGGGAGGCCGCAGATCCCTGTAAGCTAGCTAAGCATGACGACATGCTCCTCCAGCAGGACAGTGGGGCCGTTTTCGCTGGGCTTCCGTGCTGTTTTGAGCAGAATTCCACGTCAAGGCCCCCACAGACGCTATAGTCCAACGCTTCTGGGTATACCCTTGGACGGCGTTGTGAATATTACACAATTACAGTCGTCTAGGCAGGGCCCTCACGGTGCTGGGGTTGTGGATGGGGTTCTACTGGGCGTTTCAACGGTACGGCTTCCAAAGTGAGCAGGATGAGCAAAGGTTGGACCAGCGGCGTGCAGAGAGCAAGTCAGCTACAATTTTGCTTGGCTTAAAGAAAAGGTTGCTAGTGAAAAAGCTCTAATCATGGCCACCCTTCAAGCAGGTGGGACCATTTCTGCGCCGGAGAGTGCAGATAGCGTGACCGTACCGAAGTGGAAATGGGTCATCCATTGGATATCACACGTTCTGCAGGTTCGGGGCGAGCTGCAGGCTCCGCCGTGCGCAGCCCGGCCTGCTGCCCCAAGCTGCTGCAGCGGGCTCGATTCATGGCGCTTGTAGGGCGCTCATGGCAGCAGCACCAGCAGCAACAGCGGGCAGGGGCGCTCTCGACCATGGAGGTACGCAATTCTCATGGCCTCGTCGACGCAACAACGACGCTGAAGCACGAACGCTAATGGGCGCATCCCATATTGGTAATGGGCTGTAGGCAATTAAGAAGGAGGTGAAGGAGAGCGCAGGCTGGATGGCAGCCATCCTGCCGTTTGCCTCTGCCGTGTCTCAGCAAGGGAGTGCTTCCGCCACAGCGGAGATCTACGGCGCCGTTGCAAAGGCCCTCGACGTAAGCACGTCAAAGTGTAGGAACGGATAATTACGCGGGCTGACGTGTATGGCAAGGGTGCACCCACACGCCGGTGCAATGCATGGAGGGGTGGCTTGGGAGGGCACTTGGGATGTGCACGGGCGGCCGTTCCAAACATGCTCGTGAGCAGCGGCCATGGCCACCTTCATGGAAGCCGTGCATTGTTGCAGTAATATCTCGTGCTGCAGCACATTATACCGCATATCGCGGTTCTGGGGATCATCCTGTGCCACAGCTGGGACTTCCTTAGAGGGCCCGTGCAGCCCGACTTGGGAGTTGGGACGCTGGGTGTGCAGCAGGAGCGGGCGGTACCAGCTGTGGGGCATGCGGCAGCGGCGACAACGCGCAGGGGCCAGTGGTGCAGCTGACAACTGCGCGGCAGCAGCGGTAGCTGCGGCGGGCTACTGCGGAGGTGCCCACCCGCAACTCTCAGTGCATCTCAGTAGCGGGTGCGGTAGGTTCGGACGAGCACTAAACGCCGTACCCGGCTGCCGCCGTCGCCGCCGGTGCAGCCGCCAAAGCAGTTGTGCATGGGACTGTGACGTCGCTGTGTTTTAGCTGTGTGGTGCCTGGGCTCACCAGGGGTGCATGGGCAGCTCCCGTGGGGAGCTGGCAGCTGGGGCTCACGACCAGGGGCATGGCGCGCCCCCCGGCAGCGTGCTTCCCTCCTGTCCCTGGCGTGGTCAGGACCTGACGCGCTGACCGCGACGGGACCGTACGGTGCCTCCTACCATGCAAGCGCGTCAGCTGCACCGTGCTGTTCGGCGGAACCATTGCCACCGCGGCAGCAGCCGCACATGGCCATTTGGGTTGGCGCCCTTACCATGGCAGCCGTGGCCCTCTAGGCACACGGGGCATGGCGGCGGGCAACGTGGCCAGCACAGCTGCTTCCAGTGGGCCTGCGCAGCCATATGGGCCTGCCCGTGCGCGCTGAGCACCGCCCTGCTCATTACTAACGCCTTTCCGCGATACTGGCAGGTGCTGCGGGGCCCCATTGCTCTGCTGCTCACAGCCAGTGGCCGCCAGAGCCCTGCCCACCGCTGCAGATGTCCCTTTCGGACCTCCTGCAGCCCACACCCTGGCACTCATCGCACCGTGCATGTGAACCCTGTGCTGCTCCCTCCACTTTCAAGACCAGGAACGTGTTCCTCGCCGCTGTGCGCCCTCTTCCCCCAGATCTACCTGCTGGTGCTGACCCTGCGCGTCATCCTGACCTGGTTCCGGAACATCAACTGGTACAACGAGCCCTTCGCCACGCTGCGCCAGGTGGGGACACTTACAACATAGGCGGTGCGCCCTCTTACAGGATTAGGTGTATAGGCAGCTCAATGGCACCGAAATGGCCTGTGGGTATTGGTGTCTACGGACATAGCTGACCAGTGCCTTGTTACCGCGTGCCCTGTCGCAACCCTTGTAGCGCTTCCTCACATGTCGCATTGGGCCCCCCGGTCAACCCCGCTTGGATCCACGCCTCCCCTCACCCGCCACCTCTCCCGCCCTGCTATTGTCCGGGCTTGTGCATGCTACGAAACTTGAGAGCGCATGTTGTGCACGGCCCTGTCAACGCAGACTACCCATGCCGCTTCCCAACGCACCCTTGTCACGCACACATGCCGGTACGTTCTCGTCCGCCCCTCGCTTTACCTGGTACCTTACTCAGCCCCACACCGCTCCTGCCCGCACGCCGTACTGCCCCCGCCCCCAGTTCACGGACCCCTTCCTCAACACCTTCCGCGGCATCCTGCCCTCCTTCGGCGGCATCGACGTGTCGCCCATGATCGGCTTCCTGCTGCTCAACTTCGTGCGCAACCAGCTGGTGCACCTGTCGCGCACTATTGGCAACTGAGGAGCTGGTGCTGGGATAGGGCGTGTGTAAGCGAGTGTGCGTGTGTGTTAACTACCTGCAGCTGTGTGGCTTAGCGGGCATTTGTGCGCAACCAGCTGGTGCACCCGTCGCGCACTGACGGCGACTGAAGGGCACATGTGTGTGCCGTGAGGGGCTGTGGGGCTGAGGGTGCACCTGTTCCGCACCGTGGGCAATCGAGGGGTGTGAATGTGTGTGTCAAGTGAGGGGAGTGCGTGGGCTCTGCAAGGGTATGCCGATGCACCTGTCGCGCACTTGTAGTGCCCAGAGGGCTGGCAAGTGGCAACGGGGAAAAGCCGCGAAGGGCACCGATGGCAGCCAGCGCGCCACGGCATGAGTGTCGCGCACAGGCCAGCTGTCTCAACGGCTGACGCTGGCAGAGCGGCAAAGGGTGCTTTTTTCGGAGGCGGGGCGCTGAGTGGACTGCGACAGCCATCGGGGCAGAGGCATGCTGCGGAGCGCTTGGAGCCCTTGATGCACGAAGGTTGTTGCGCAGAGTGGACCAACACCAGCAGCGGAGGAGCTGGAGGGAACCGTTCGCGGTGATCGTAAGCAGGGGCATCTGGAAGGGGTGCCTGGCGCTAGCCACGATTCTAGGAGAGGGGATCTTCCCCAGGAGCCGTGGGGGTCCGTACGGACTAAGGGATATGGCCTTGGACACCCAGTGGGGGTGTTGGTGCAGGCGTGGTGAGGGCCAGGGCACGCGAGGCATTGCTATAGCAGGCGGGCTGAACGGCTGCAGCCTGCGCCTGGTAGCTGGTAGGCAGTGCCAGGTGGCACCGCAAGCTGTGCCTGGTAGCTGGTAGGCAGTGCCAGGTGGCACCGCATTGACCCGGATGGCGGGTGGGGTATGGTCCAACGTGAGGCCCCAAGACGGTGCCGTGGTAGTGTTGCCTCTTCGAGCGGCGAGGTGTGTGTGCGCTTGCAGGTGGCGGTCTGGCCTCGCTGGTCTGTGTGTGTGCGAGCATGTGGGGGTGGGAGTGAGGAGGTGTGACGATGAGATCGGCTGAGGGTGTGGAGGGACGGTGTGCACACGGACAGGCAACGTGTACCTGGGAGCTGTGACCAAGGGGGCGTCTCAGACGTTCTCCTGACGTCTGACTGTGTGCCGCGCAGACGCGGTGTGAGTTACAGTGTAAGTGCATCTCTGAGAGTGCATCTGCTGAGGACCCGAACCCAGTCCAGACCTTTCTTGCGCTGCTACCTGGCCTGCGAGGGGAGTTGCCTTGCACCTCGGACCTCGTAAATTGAAGGTTAGACAAGCAGAGTGTACACAGTTGCGACGTGAGAACCTGCCGAGTAGTCTGTGCTACACGACCTTTGTCATCGCGCGCCAGGCCGACACACGCGGCTTATTTGGAGTGAGACCTGCGGCGTACGGAATCGAATGAGGCCAACAGCAATTACCACATAAAGACATTCGTAAACATCAAAGCCCTTATATCTTACACATACTCCTGGATCTGACTCGTGCGCTTGTCGGCCGTAGCATAAAGAGTCCTCTTTGTCGCAACAGGAACACGCATCGCTCTGAGGCCTCGACATCTGCGTTCATTTAGCACAGTGCTGCTCCTTGCGTGGGCTACTCTCAGCTTCACTCCCCGTACGGGCAGACCGGAATGTCGTCGGCATGCAGAATGCTGGGCCTGTTGGCACTGTTGGCAGCTTGCCACACGGCCATGGCTGCAGTCGATCCTTACGTTATCAGCCTTGTTCCAGGTAAGCGGCCGTGCCGTTGTTGCTTTCATTTGCCAATCTCGCGTGCCAAGCGCGGCCCGTCTACGGCAGGCTTCCATAGGTTCCCCTGACTTTCCTGGGGCCATTTCCACTGGGCGCACTGCTACTGACACCGACAATCCCAAGTGGTGCTATCCAATTACTGCTTCAAGTGTCTAACTTAGGATCAGCCCTTAGCCACCGTTTGTCCAGTGGCTTTCCACGGACGGAAGTACGCCTGAGTCACGTTCTCACCTGCACCTAGTGCCCCAGCCACCCATCTTGCTGCAAGACCTTTCCTGATGCCCTCCTTGTTGTAACCCGCAGCTCTGACACCATGGGCTCCAGGCAACACGTCGTCCGCTGTGCAGGTGGGCCAGTCTTCAGCCTGCAACAGCAGCAGTACCTGAGATTGTTTCGAGTGTTTGCGCTAGGTAACGGAGGGTGCTCCGTGTGTACGTGCAGCCCCTCTCCCCTAACCTCATCCTGAGCTACCGACACAACGTCCCTGCCGCACGCCTTCCTTAAACCACGCTGTCACAGTCTGCGCGTGCGGTGACACTCTGTGATACGACCCTTGCGCCTTTTCCGCGCAGGGCGGGAGCACCACGACTGAGCTGAACATGGCTCGCGTTGTGATCGTAAGTGAAGTGTCGCACAGCCCCTCTGTCTGCGGAATTCCGTAGTGGTCAGCTAGCTGTCGAACTGCAAGCCTACACCCCTTGCCCTGCACCAGCACCTGAGCGTGCCTTGTACACTGCTCCTACCCTTGCACCCGCCTATTACTGCCCTTCAAGACCTCAACCTCTCAACCATGCTTCACTGGCACATAACCACGCTCACATCAGCAGTGCGCGCATGCAGTTATGTCGCTTCACATGCCTCTAGCGGCCGATTGCTGCCTGCCCGGGCCCTACTGTGCGCCCTCTGCCACCCCATGCACGACGTCCCTGCGCCCATGGCCCTGACGCCCCTTCCCACAGGGCCCCTGCGCCTACCGTATGATGCACATCCACATCACCGCCGACGAGCTGCTTATGCTGAACACCGGCCGGCTGCTGTCGTACCTGGTTGCCCCCAACAACACGGTGTACAAGCACACGCTCACGCCGGGCGGCAACGTGGTCTACCCCAAGGGTGCGTCACGCAGCTGCAGAGCTAGCCCACGCCTGGCTTGGCAAGCGCCTGCCTTCCAAACCGGCGGTTAGCATCTGGACATCTGGTACTGGACTGGACTGGTTGCAACCTGCACGTGTACTGTTTGGGTGCTCTCCGCCCTGTGCCGTCCGCTGGCCCACCAGCGCACCCGTGGCTAACTTGGCGCTCACGGCCGCACGTGCACCTGGACCATGCAGCAATCCTAACCCTCGACGGTACCCCTCCGGTGCTTGCGTGCACCGGGGATACAAAGAGCTGCAACTTGCGCCCGCACCAGCGCAGCACACGTGCAAGACCCCAGTTTGTCGTAACCGCAACCCAGGCTGGACGCACCACCAAGGGTACCCCGCGTGCCGCATTACCTGCGTGCTGCGCCCCTGCCCCGGCACACACATGGGCTGCTTGCACCATCGGTCACCCCCGCGTGCCGCACCTGTGCACCAGCGCTCGACCCACATGGACCCGCGCGCCCCACCGCCGCCAACGCCCGCTGCCCCCGCCACGCAGGCTGGATGCACTACCAGTACAACCCCAACTGCCGACCCGCCACCTGCACCCTCGCTTTCAACGCCGCCAGCGTGGGCACAGTCAACATCCCCGTTGCGCTCAGCTCCGCACCCGACGTGTACTTTCTGGTGGGTGTCGATGCACGTGTGGTGTGCAGGCTGACGGGGCGGTGTTGTTGCGCGGGCTGAGGCACCTAGCTAGGGCAACTCCTTGTGACTGATGTTGCCTTGCGTCGTCACAAGTACCTGGCCATGGGACGCTGACATGCAGCTACCGCCAAACCACGTGCACTGCTGGCAAGCGCAAATGCCTTGCTGTTGCTCCGAGCACCCCTGGACCCCGCTCTCATGGCACAAGAGCAGCACATGCATGCCCACACCAGTGGGAGAAGGCTCACCGTGAGGACTCACCCACAAAACCATCGTAACGCCTCCACAGGATACGTACGGCCTGAAGGGCAAAGAGGCACCCAAGCCCGGCTCCCTGTGGGTCACCAACGATGCGTGCCTGAAGCGCTGCCAGGGAACACCGGGCGCCCAGGCCAGCGGCGCCAGCGGCAGCGGAGATGGCACTGCCGCTGGGAACGCCACCACGCTGGCGAACTGATAGCATACCACGCCGGAGGCGCTAGAGAAGTGCGGGGTGCTTCACGCAAGAGTGCCTTTCGGCGCTTTGGGCGGCCATGATGACAGTTGCATACCGGGGTCAGCCTTGCGAGACGGGCTTTCACACTAGTACCACAGGGACTTGCATTTCGGACACCTTTTAGTAAATCTTTGTTGCTAGTCTAGCAATGAGGATGTAGCTATGCTCTAGAGTAGCGCTGGATATTGCTTAATAGCTGCTTGACGAGGCTTCAGAGGCTTGACACGTGCCGTACCGCCGCGCGAAGGTACCGTAGGGCGGGACCGTGTGTGTTTTGGCTTTCGGGAGTGGCTTGGATACTTGTACATGCACTGTTCTGTCATTCTTGTCACCTACAGCCCTTGCATGTTGGTTCCTATCAGCGGCTTGCAGCACCTGCGTATGGGTAATTGTGTACCCACCCTCTGCTATTGCATGGCGTCTGCAGTCGGCCAAGACTGGCTCTACGTACGTAGGCTAACACTCTTAGCTTGAAGACGATGCACGCTTAGGCACACTTCAAGCATGAGTGTGATAACCTGCATGCACGCTCCGAAGGTGCACGTGCGGTGTACCGAACAGTGATGCGGATGTATGGGGATGAGGACCGAGCTGCACCGTACCGCGGAAGCGCGGAACAGTACGGAGCAGGGCACCAAGACCCGGGTCTGATTCGGTTGCAACCCTCAACTGTGCATGACTTTATGTGGTGTGCTTCGGCGATCGGCGTGCTCGTTGCCTCTGATTGGGTCAGACGAAGCGGAAACGCTGTTAGCTGGCCCCCTTTTTTCTGTGGAAAGGTTTACACGTAAAGGAGACGGGAAGGGACAGGCCTCGGTTATGGTCCGGGGGCGCTCTTCCAAGGGATATCCTGCTGATACATCGCTGCCCGTCTAGTCGTGCAGTGTGTGCAAATGTCAACTGGCAGGTGTGCTGTTACGGCAGTGGTGGCGGAGCCGTCCGGCAGGCCCTGATGGAGTCACTAAGGGTAGCAGGCAGGGTAGCAGGAGGTGGGTTACCGTAGCCATGGGGTTGGGTTAGCAGGGACAGCCCCGCACGTGGCCATACATAGCCATTCAACCCAAGTCCTTGTATCACGATACCCGTCGTCTTTTGACGGAGCTGGTTAGTCAGTCAGTCAGTGTTACACGGCGAGGGTTCTCCCCTCCGCAAGTGCAACGACCCGTGTACGAGCCGGGGGCTCAAGGG
>VFQN01008346.1_pt1 | contig 10532 bp, 6 predicted proteins | sample 3512371 | NCBI WGS metagenome assembly VFQN01 (sample SAMN10412370, study PRJNA504923) | tailings metagenome | isolation source: Replicate 2 from Balatoc abandoned mine | place: Philippines: Itogon, Benguet | collected 2017-08-28 | reverse complement strand
GAATTTCGGAATTTCATAGTCAACGGGGACGCGGCGAAGGTTGGCGGTCGTTCTGCAATTCTGCAATTCTGCAATCCTGAAATTCCAGATGTCCTCCCTCACCGTCTCCGCCCCGACCCGCATCGCCGACCTCGGCGGCTGGACCGACACGTGGTTTGCTGCGCACGGCCTCGTCTGCAACCTCGCGGTCTGGCCGGGCGTGGACGTGTGCCTGACGCCGACCGAGGGGCCTGCCGGCGTGGAGGTGCGGTTGCGGAACTTCGACCGCGAGTGGCACTGGTCGCCCGGAACGCCGGCGCAGGTGTGCCCTGATCCGCTGATTGGCGCCTGCCTCGACGAGGCCGAAGTGCCGGAGGGGGCGTGGCTGCTCGAGGTCGGATCGCGGGTGCCCCCGGGCGCTTCCATGGGCACGTCGGCCAGCCTGTGCGTGGCGTTGCTGGTGGCGCTCGATCGACTGCGCGCCCGGGCTGCGTGGGATGGCGGCGCGCTGCCACCGGCCATCGACCTCTCGGCGCTCGTCGCGCGCGCGCACCGCGTGGAGACGGTGCGACTCGGCCAGCAGAGCGGCATCCAGGATCAGTGGGCCGCCGCAGCGGGAGGCATCAGCCTGATCGAGATGGCGCACTACCCCACCGGTCGTCGGAGCGAGGTGCGCCTGGCGCCCGCCACACGCGAGGGACTGCAACAGGGCCTGCTCGTGATGCTCCTCGACCGGGGACACGACTCGTCGGCCGTCCACCAGCAGGTGGTGGAGGCCCTCCGCCACGCCACGCCGGACGACCCACGGCTCGAAGCGCTGCGTTCCTGCGCCCGCGATGGCGCACGGGCCCTGCGCGACGGGGACCTGGCGGCCTACGGCGCCGCGCTGACGCGAAACACCAACGCGCAGGCCGCCCTGCATCCGGCACTCGTCAGCGACGACGCCAGGGTCCTGATCGAGGCCGCACGGGAATCGGGTGCCGTTCTGGGCTGGAAGGTGAACGGCGCCGGCGGCGAGGGTGGCTCCGTGACCCTTCTGGCACGCGACGCCTCGGCGCGCACGCGGCTGGCCGATCGGCTGGTGGGGGCGTGCCCGGGGACGCAGGTGCTCGACGTGGAGCTGGCCGCCGAAGGCGTGCGTCTCTACCCATCACCGGAAGTCGTGTGAGGGTGTGCGCGGCTGATCGCCCGTCACGCCCATCACCCGCTCGGCCCGCACTGCCGTCACGCCCTGTTGCTGCTGCAGCACGCCTTCGACCACCAGGAACGGCGCCTGCATGATGAGCCGCCGCTGGCGATCGAACACGTCGGGGCGAATGACGATGTTGGCCAGTCCCGCCTCGTCTTCGAGCGTGAGGAAGACCATCCCCTTGGCCGTGCCCGGCCGCTGGCGCGTGATCACGGCGCCCGCCACGCGCACCCGTCGCCCACCGCGGGTGCGCGCCAGTTCGTCCGATCGCAACACGCCCCGCAAGCGCAGATCGGCCCGCCGCAGCGCCATCGGATGCGGCCCGATCGTCACGCCACTGCCCCGATAGTCGGCCACGATGCGTTCCATCGGCGTCATGGGCGCGAGCGGGCTTCCGCCTTCCGCCTTCGCCTGCTCACTGTCGCTGTGGCTTCGGCGGGACAAGTCGGCCGTGGGTCCTGGGCCCTGGGCGTTGGGAAGAGCGTCGGCAGCTGGGTAGGGCGCGTGCCCCGAGCGCAGTCGAGGGGGAGAGCCGGCCCTACCAAAGCGAACCGGTGCCTCTTCGTCGAGGTGCGCGAACAGGTCGCCTGCCGGACGCACGGCACGCTCGGCAGCCCACAACGCGCCCCGACGATCGACGCCGAACCCGTTGAGCGCGCCGAGGCTCGCCAGCGTGTTCAACTCGTCGCGCCGGATGCCTGTCGCGGCCACGAGCGCATCGAGCGACGGGAAGCGCAGCGTGGCGACCGTCGCGGTCGATTCACTCTCGCCCGCCTGGCGTCCGACGTCCGCCGCTCCGCGTTCGGCGTTCGGCGTTCGACGTTCGGCGTTCTGTTCCTCCCAGTCGTGCGCGCAGACGCCGCAGTACACGTGTCGACCGTCCACGTGCACGTCGATCTCGAACATCGACGGGTCGTCGGCTCCGCATTTCGGACAGACCAGATCGGCCGCCCGCCGGACGAGCCCGGCGGCGACACCCTCACCGTGCGATGTGTCGCATCCCGTGTTCGCCGTCCCGCGTTCGGCGTTCGTCGTTCGGCGTTCGACGTTCAGCGTTCGGCGTTCGGCGTTCAGCGTGCCTTCCAGTTTCCGCCCCACCTCTTCGCGCAACCCCTCCACCATGCAGAAGCCGAGGCGCACCGCGCCGTCGGCCGTGATGTGACAACGCCACGTGGACTGCTGCACGTCCACCGGCAGGAAGCGCACGCCGTGCCGCTGGGCATCCTTGATGAGCGTCGCCGGATGGTAGAACCCGAGCGGCTGGTTGTTGAGCAGCGCCGTGGTGAACGCCGCCGGGTAGTACGCCTTGAGGTAAGCGCTCGCATACACGATCAGCGCGAAGCTCGCCGCGTGCGACTCGGGGAACCCATACAGCGCGAACGACGAGATCGACCGCAGGATCGTCTCGGCCGTCTCTCCCGTGATCCCGCGCGCGGCCATGCCCTCGCGCAGCCGTCCCTCGATCTGGCGCATGCGTGCTTCGGACCGCTTGAACCCCATCGCGCGACGCAGTTCCTCGGCCTCGCCGCCCGAGAAGCCGGCCACCGTCATCGCCATGCGCAGCAACTGCTCCTGGAACAACGGCACGCCGAGCGTGCGCTTCAGGATCGGCTCGAGCGACGGGTGTGCGTACGTGACCGGCTCGTCGCCACGGCGACGCGCCAGGTACGGATGCACCATCTGCCCGACGATGGGTCCGGGGCGGATGAGGGCGACCTCGACGACCAGGTCGTAGAAGCAGGTCGGCTTCAGGCGCGGCAACGTGGCCATCTGCGCGCGCGACTCCACCTGGAACAGGCCCACCGTGTCGGCTTCCTGCAGCATCTGGTACACGACCGGGTCGTCGGGCGGCAGGTGCGCGAGGTCGATGGCCGGCGGCGGCTCCTCCTCGGCACTCCGGCCTTCCGCCCGCGACCCATCGGCGGCCGTCGTGTTGACGATGGTGATGGCCTCCTGCAGCACCGCCAGCATGCCGAGCCCGAGGAGATCGACCTTCACGATCCCCATGTCGGCGCAGTCCTCCTTGTCCCACTGCACCACCACACGCCCGGGCATGCTCGCTGGTTCGAGCGGCACCACGTCGTCGAGCCGCCCCTGGCACAGCACCATGCCGCCCGAGTGCTGGCCGAGATGCCGCGGGATGTCCTGCATGCGGACCCACAGGTCCGCGAACTGCCGAATCTGCGGCACGTCGGGGTCGACACCGGCCTCACGCAGGTGGCGTGCCAGCGTGTCCTTCGGGTCCTGCCACTCGAAGGGGCTCATCAGCTTCGCGAGCATGTCGATCTGATCCGGCGGGCAGCCGAGCACCTTGCCCACCTCGCGCGCCGCGCTGCGCCCGCGATAGGTGATGACGTTGGCCGTCATCGCGGCCCCGCGATCGCCGTAGCGCGTGTAGAGATACTGGATGACCTGCTCGCGTCGGTCGCCGCTCGGCAGGTCGAGGTCGATGTCGGGCCACTCGCCGCGCTCCTCGGAGAGGAAGCGCTCGAAGAGCAGGTCCATGCCCACCGGATCGACCGCCGTGATGCCGAGGCTGTAGCACACCGCGCTGTTGGCAGCCGACCCGCGCCCCTGCGCGAGGATGTCCTGCTGCCGGCAGAAGTTCACCAGATCCCAGACGATGAGGAAGTACCCGGCGAGATCCAGTTTCTCGATGAGGTCGAGTTCTCGCGCGATCTGCCGGCGCGCCTTGTCGGTCAGCGGGCGGTATCGCCAGTGCGCGCCCGCCTCGGTGATGCGACGCAGGAAGGAGATCTGCGTCTCGCCGTCGGGCACCGGATAGTCGGGGAAGCGGTACCCGAGGTCGGCCAGCGTGAAGTCCAGGCGATCGGCCAGCGCACGCGTGCTGGCCAGCGCCTGGGGCAGATCGCGGAACAACACCTGCATCTGCGCCGGTGACTTGAGGTAGCGCTCGGCGTTGGTCGCCAACCGGCGTCCCGCGTGCTCGAGCGTGGTGCCGTGCCGGATGCAGGTGAGCACGTCGTACAACGGACGCGCATCGGGCGTGGCGAACCGCACGCCGTTGGTGGCCAGCACCGGCACGCGATAGGCCTCGGCGGCCGCGACGAGCATGCGGTTGTCGGCCTCCTCGTCGCGGGTGAGGTGTCGCTGGACCTCCACGTACACCTGCGAGCGACCGAACACGCCGATCGCCCGATCGAGCAGGCCCGCCACCCCGTGCCGATCGGCTGCGAGCATGGGCCGCCCGATCATGGCCACGAGCCCCCCGACCGCGCCGTCGAGATCGGCCAGCGTGAGCGCGCCCTGTCCCTTCGACGCGGCGAGCTTCATGCGCGTGACGAGCCGACACAACGATCGATACCCCTGCGCCGACTCGACGAGCACCGGGAGCCGCCAGATCAACGGCGGGTGCAGCGGTGCAGCGCCCCACCCTCCCGCCACGCCGGTCTGCATCGTCAGCTCGGCGCCGACCAGCGCGCGCAGGCCCGCCTTGCGTGCCGCCTGGTAGAAGCGCGGCGCGCCGTACACGCCATCGCGATCGAGCAGCGCGACGGCCCCGTAGCCGAGGCGTGCCGCCTGATCGACGAGCGCCTCGGGCAGCGAGGCGCCGTCGAGGAACGAGAAAGCCGAGGCCGTGTGCAGTTCGACGTACATCTCATCACCCGGGTACCGGGTACCGGGACTCACGCTGGTAGGGGCGCCTCTCCGAGGCGCCCGACTTGGGCTGATAGGGCGGCTCGCCCACTCGACTTCGCTCGGGGCAGGCGAGCCGGCCAACGCACGCGAACAAACAGCGAAACACCCGCCGCCGAAAAAGGCCCCGCGAGGGGCCGTGCTGCAGTGACGATAGCGCAGAGAAGAAAAGGCGTAAAGAGACGAAATTACACGGGATCGGTGGCCGTGATGACTTCGAGGAAGGCGGGCCCCACATCTTCGGCCTTGCGCTGACCCACGCCATAGATATCGCGGAGGGCGGCAGGGGTGGTCGGGCGGAGCCGGGCCATCTCGCGCAGCGTCGTGTCGTGGAAGATCACGTACGGCGGCACGCCCCGCTCACGCGCCAGCGCGAGCCGCACCGCGCGCAGTCGCTCGAACAAGCCGCGATCGACGCCCTCCCACGACTCGGTCTCCACGCGCGACCGCCGTGGGCCCGCGTCGCGCGGGCGCCGCTTCTGGCGGAACAGCGCCACCGGCTGCGCGCTCGTCCCATCGCGCATCAGCATGCGCCCCTCCGGCGTCAGCACCAGCACCGGATACTCGCCGGGCGTCTGCCGCAGGAACCCGAGCGCCGTCAACTGCTCGACGTATCCGCGCACCTCGCTGGCGGGCGCCCCGGCAAACAACCCGAACGTGCTCAGGCTCTCGTGTCCACGCGCGACGACCGCAGCCGTCGCCTTGCCGAGCAGGATCGCCGTGACGTGTCCGGCGCCAAACCGCTGCTCCACGCGGGCGACGCACGACAACACCTTGCGCGCGACCGTCACCGCCTCAGCGACCAGTTCGAGTTCACCGAGGCACACGTCGCACGCGCCGCAATCCTCACGCGTGTAGGCCTCGCCGAAGTACTGCACGAGATGGCGATGCCGGCACAGCGTGCTCGCCGTGTAGCGCTCCATGTCGCGCAGCAGCGCCTGCGCCGACTCGGTGTGCTCGCCATTCTTCTCGAGCATCGTCCGCCACTTCAGGAAGTCGGCGGCCGACGTGATCAGCACGCACTCGGCCTCGAGCCCGTCGCGACCCGCCCGGCCCGACTCCTGCTGGTAGTGCTCGAGCGACTGCGGCGCGCCCGTGTGCACCACGAACCGCACGTTGGAACGGTGGATGCCCATGCCGAAGGCCACCGTGGCCACCACGATGTCGGCCTGCTCGGTGAGGAAGGCTTCCTGGTTGCGACTGCGCTCGTCGGCCGACAGTCCGGCGTGGTACGGCACGGCACGCCACCCCTCGTCGGCCAGCCACGACGCGAGCGCATCCACCTCCTTGCGCGACGGGCAGTAGATGATGCCGGCCTCGCCGCGGTGCCGGCCCAGCACGTCGAGCACCTGCGCACGCAGCGCGTCGCGCAGCAGCACGCGATAGACGAGGTTGGGGCGGTCGAAGGATCCCACCTCTTCGAGCGCATCCCGCAAGCCGAGCTGCAGGACGATGTCGCGGCGGACGCGGGCGGTGGCGGTGGCCGTGAAGGCGTGCAGGCTCACCTGCGGCAGCAGGCCGCGCAACTGTCCGAGGCGGCGGTACTCCGGTCGGAAGTCGTGTCCCCACTGGCTGATGCAGTGCGCCTCGTCCACCGCCACGAAACTCACGCCGGCCTGCGCGAGCCAGCGCACGAACCGATCGCCGCCGTCGCCCACGAGCCGCTCGGGCGCCACATACAGCAGCCGCAGGCGGCCGTCGCCCACGTCGCGCACGACCGCGCGCTTCTGCGCCTCGTCGAGCGCGCTGTGGAAACAGGCCGCAGGCACGCCGTTGGCCGTCAGCCCGTCGACCTGATCCTTCATCAGCGAGATCAGCGGCGACACCACCACCGCGAGGCCCGGCCGCAGCAACGCCGGCGCCTGGAAGCAGAGCGACTTGCCGCCCCCGGTCGGCATCACGAGCAGCGAGTCGCGCCCCTGCAGGATGGCCTCCATCACCTCGCGCTGGTGCGCGCGGAAGTGCGCATACCCCCAGTACCGGGCCAGGGCGTCTTCGAGCGTAGTGACAGGGGCGAGCGAGGAGGACACGTGGCTTGATCCTAACCGGGGACCGGGGGCCGGGTACCGGGTATCGGGAAGCGGGAAGCGGGGAGCGGGAAGGGGGAAGCGGGAAGTGGTGAAGTGGTGAAGTGGTAGGGACCGCTCTCCGAGCGGTCCGCCGCGTCGCCACCCCGCGCCTGGCGTCCGCCTGGGACAGGCGGTCCTACCGTCCCGCAGCGTTCGCCGTTCTCAGCCAGACTGTAGCCCGTAGTCTGCAGCCTGACTGCGCGCGCTATGCGTTATGCGTTATGCGCTATGCGTCAGACTGTGCGCCAGCATACGTCTCGTACACGGCTCGCGCCCGGTCGTGTGGCGCGAAGGAGGCCAGGTGATGCAGATCGAACCCTACGTGATTTTCGACGGTCAGTGCCGCGAGGCGTTCACGCACTACGCGACGTGCCTGGGTGGCCGTGTCGACTTCCATGCGTATGGCGACATGCCGCCGGGCGGCGACAGGCCGGCACAACCGCCCGACCGGATCATGCACGCGCGCCTCGAGGCGGCTGGTGCCGTGCTGCTCGGCTCCGACGGCCCTGGCGGCGACGGCCCCAAGGATGCCGTCTGGGTGTCGGTCGGCGTGACCGATCCGGCAGAGGCCGACCGGATCTTCGCCGCGCTCTCGGCCGGCGGGCACATCGTCATGCCCATCGGCGAGACGTTCTGGGCCCGGCGATTCGGCATGCTGAAGGACCGGTTCGGCGTGTCCTGGATGGTCAACTGCCACAAGGCCTGACCTCGCAGGCCATGGTACGCTCCGCGGCGTGTCGGAGCGGCCATGCGGGTCGTGATTGCTGGAGGCGGGCAGATTGGCCATGGCCTGGCCAAGGCCTTGGCGATCGCGCATGAGGTCGTGGTCATCGATCACGACCCGACGGTGGCCGATCGCTTCCAGTCGCTCGACGTGGAGTTCCTGCTGGGCAGCGGCACGAGCGAAGACGTCCTCACGCGGGCCGGCATGGCGCGCGCGGACTACTTCGTGGCGGCCACGGGCCTCGACGAGGTCAACATCGTCGCGTGCGCCATCGCCAACCGGATTGGCAAGCCCGAGACGGTCTGCCTCGTCTCGCGCGCCGACTTCCTCGACGCCGAGGGCGGCCCCGGAGGCCTCGGTGCGTTCGGGGTGAACCGGGTCGTGTGGCCCGAGGCACAGTTGGCCGCCGACATCGAGCGCACCGTCACCGCGCCGGACGCCATCGACGCGGAGGTGTTCGCCGGGGGCATCGTGCGCCTGCTCGAGTACCGGCTGACGGAGGGTTCCCCGCTCATCGCGGCGCCCGTCTCGCAGCTGCACATGCCGCGCGGGTCGCTCATCGTGGCGACCAAGCGCGGCGGGCGCATCTCGGTGCCCCGGGGCCACACGCAGCTGGCCGTGGGCGACAAGATCATCGTGATGGGCACACCCGAGGCGATGGCCCAGGTCGAAGCGTGGATCACGCCCGGCCGGATGGGGGGCCGGCTCGAGGTGACCATCATCGGGGGCGGCGACGTGGGGCTGCAGCTCGCGCGTCGCCTCGACGCCATGCCGTCGTGCGAACTGCGCATCCTCGAGCGCGATCCCGCGCGCGCGCAGATGCTGGCCGCGACGCTCCGCCGCTCGCTGGTGCTCAACGGCGACGGCACGGACCTCGAGTTCCTCGAGTCGGAGGACGTCGGGCGCAGCGACGTGCTCGTCTGCGTCATCGACAACGACGAGCGCAACCTGCTCGCCTCGTTGCTCGGCCGGCAGCTCGGCGTGCCCAAGATCATCACGCGTGTCGGCCGGCCGTCGAACCTCCGCCTGTTCGAGCGCGTGGGGATCGACGTCGCGATCTCGGCACGTGGCGCCGCCGTGGCCTCGATCCTCCACCAGATCACCGGCGGGACGACGAGCCTCCTGGCCGTGCTCGAGCACGGCGAGGCCCGCGTGTTCGAGCTCACGCTGGGCGCGAGCTTCCGCGAGCGTGCGCTCAAGGAGATCGGCACGGCCGAGGACGCCATCGTCGCAGCCATCCTGCGCGGCGATCACGCCATCGTCCCGCGTGGCGACGACCGGATCGGCCCCGGTGATCGCATCATGATCTTCTGTACCCGCGACGCCTCCGAACGTGTGCGCGAGTACTTCCTGCACGACACGCCGTGACCCCCCGGCCCCACTGATCGCATGCGCTTCTCTCTCGTCGTGCACGTGTGCGGCGTCATCGTGCGGGTGTTCGGCGCGATGTTCGTGCCGCCCCTGCTCGTGGCCGCGCTGTACCGCGAATGGCACGACGCGGTGGGATTCGCGCTCTCGGGCCTGTTGACGACCGGCCTCGGTCACCTGATGCGGCGATCGGGGGGGCACCACGCCGAGTCCGCCGTCGAGGGCATGCGACGCGTCGAGGGCCTGGCCGTCGTGTCGAGCGCGTGGCTGGTCATCGCCCACGCGGCGGCCCTGCCGTTCGTGTGGGCGGGGCTCGGCCCGATCGACGCCCTCTTCGAGTCGATGTCGGGGCTGACGACGACGGGTGCGACGATCCTGCGCGACTTCGGCGCGTACGGGCACGCGTTCATGTTCTGGCGGGCGCTCACCCACTGGCTCGGCGGCATGGGGGTCATCGCCCTGTTCGTCGCGGTGCTGCCACGACTCGCGATCGGCGGACGCGAGCTCTTCTTCGCGGAGGCCTCGGGTCCGAGCGACGAGAAGGTCAGCCCGCAGATCCGGCGCACGGCACTGGTCCTCTGGCAGGTGTACGCGGGGCTCACCGTGCTGCAGGTGCTGGCCCTGCTGGCGGTGGGCATGCCGTGGTTCGATGCCATCTGCCATGCCTTCGCGACGCTGGCGGCCGGTGGCTTCTCGCCGCACGGCCAGTCGGTGGCCGGCTACGCCAATCCCGCAGCCGAGTGGGTCATCATCGCCTTCATGTTCGTGGCCGGGGCGAACTTCGCGCTGCAGTACCGCGCGCTGGTCCGAGGGCGTCTCGACATCCTCACACGCGACGAGGAGCTGCGTGCCTACACCGGCATCGTGATCCTGGCCACCGTGCTGCTGGTCGTGGCGCTGGGCGTCGGAACGGATCCGATCGGGACCGTCCGCGTCGCGCTGTTCCAGGTGCTGTCGATCCTCACCACGACCGGCTTTGCCAGCGTGGACTTCCAGTTGTGGAACGAGCAGGCCAAGATGGTGCTGCTCGTGCTGATGTTCATCGGCGGCTGTGCGGGATCGGCGGGCGGCGGCCCGAAGGTCGTGCGACACATCCTGCTGGCGCGCTACACGCTGCGGGAACTGCGCCGTACGCTGCACCCCCACGCGGTGCTGCCGGTGAAGCTCGGCGGGCGCGTGGTGCCCGAGGACGTGCTGACCAACGTCATCGTCTTCTTCCTGTTCTACCTGCTCACCTTCTCCATCTGTGCCGGCATCGTCGTGGGGCTCGGCGCCGACATCGTCACAGGCCTCACGGCCACGATTGCCTGCCTGGGCAACGTCGGCCCAGGCTTCAACGAGGTGGGGCCCATGGGCAACTACGCCGACCTGCATCCTGTGAGCCGGGTCGCCCTCACACTCGCGATGTGGATCGGCCGGCTCGAAGTGCTGACGGTGCTGGTGATCCTGCGTCCCGAGGTGTGGCGCACGGGCCAGTGGTCGGCCCGGCCGCGACACGCCTAGGGAGGACGGAGGCGGGAGGACGGAGGACTGGGGTAGGTCGGAG
>VFQN01008345.1_pt1 | contig 10533 bp, 17 predicted proteins | sample 3512371 | NCBI WGS metagenome assembly VFQN01 (sample SAMN10412370, study PRJNA504923) | tailings metagenome | isolation source: Replicate 2 from Balatoc abandoned mine | place: Philippines: Itogon, Benguet | collected 2017-08-28 | reverse complement strand
TGGGTCGTTGCATTTGCGGAGGGTAAATAACCCTCGCCGTGTAACACTGACTGACTGACTGATGGAGGAACTTCAGCCAATCTGCGTATGCTTACACCCTGCAACCAACACCAGCTGCCCGCCGCGCACCACGGCGCCCGCAGGTTCTCGGGATCCAAGCCATTGTGTGTCCACCCTCCCATGTTCCGCCACAGCATCAGTAGGCACCATTTGTCACAGCAGGCCACAAGATACGTAGGAGTGGCCCACGGCTTGCAGGTCAACTGTGGACTGTGGACGTAGCGCAACCACCACAACCACCCTTAGGCAGCGCCGCCTCGCTTATAATACGCTGACGTATTGTCCGTATAAGGTTTCACCTTACTCATGGCCAACACAGCTTCGCCTGGCTGGCTTAGCCTGGTCCCGGAGCGGACGGCCTTCTGGGCGGGGAGGGGCGGGCGGGCCCTGCGGGCTACCAGTAATCCTGTGTAGCAGACATGAACTCTAGTTCACTGGTGTTGCTACCTACGAGAATGCCTGCCTACCGTCATGGTATCGAGGAGGAATGTACTCAGAACGCGAAAAAGGTAACTCCAAAGCGCTCCGTGGGGGCACGTGTGGGGGGCACACCGAGGTACAGGGACCAGGTCTGCTGCTGTGCAATGAGCGGCGAAGATAACGCGGGTGGAAACCAGCCATGTGGGCACGGCTGGAACTAGTACATCGAAAACTGCATCAGGGATCCCGTTCAACCTGCCTATGGTTACAACCTGCAACTGTGACAAGACACTACACGGGCTGCCCGCCGCTGCGCGACGGCGCCCAGCCGCCCACACGCCACAGGTTCCCAGCCCTTGTGTGTGCACCCTCCCATGTTCCTCCACAGCATCATACGCACCATGCGTCACAACAAGCTGCAACAAGCCACAAAGGAATGGCCCACGCACCACTGCGTCAGGTCGACTTCTTACCGGCGATGTGCACGCACCTTACCCACCGGTGTACCGGCACTGCATGCGAGCATCGCGGCGGACAAGCTACCATGTCGCTCGCTTGCAAACCTGCACGTGTCCGTCCACCGTTCGTACATGCAACCGACCAAAAGTCTGGATCGGCATGACCGTAAGTGCAGTCCTGTACAATGAAGTCAATGATTGGGCAGGTGGTCGAGCATCAGTACTGGACAGTAAAGGAAGGGCAATAAGCAAGTCCCTCTGTTGCATCAGTACTGTCTCAATACACCGTGCATGCATAAACACAGATGCTTACGGTGCCTCATACGGCTGTGCTGCCTAGGCTTTGTATGCAACTCGGTCACAGCTCACACCACTCCTACAGCTTATCCAGCAACCCTGAAGGGGCTTGCAGTAAACCATCGACCTTCATATGCACTGCATCACTCCAATCCCACCATAAGCCACTAAATTCTCAAACAGTATTCGTAGGCGGCGGCCCACAACCTAAGCGCTTGCCTCGCAACGGGTGCACGCTGGCTGGAACATTGTGTATGACAGCACTCAATACCGGCAGTGTTCCCTAGACATCCCTCCCCAAACCATGGCTTTGCCACGCTGTGCCGAACGCACATGCGTGTATGTATAACAACCGCCCTTGCTGGCTGCCACTTTCCGCGGAGCTTCATGTCTGTGCCCCAGCCTCCCCCCAACCACGCACAACCAACAACATGCCCCTGCTAGCCACCCATGCTCTTGTACCGAAGACTGCAGGTCCAGCCCCCATTGCATGGAGCGCACGCGGGAACAGGATCAGCTCAATCTTTGATGCCGCCAGCTCTGAGCTGCTCCTCTGGCCCTGGGTTCCGGTGTGCGTAATTGAACTCCAGCATGAGCAGCTCGGCCTCTTGTACGAACACGTGGTTGATCATCCCGATGACGGACTGCTCGTTCCAGCGGTACATGAAGGTACCGCCCGAGTGGCGGCACAGCTGCACGAATCGCTGGACCTGCAGTACAAGGGGAGGGAGGGTGTTGGTAGGTACGGCAGGCCGGGCTGGGGCAGGATGTGAAGAGATGCATACTTGACAGAAGTGCGATGGTAAGGCAAAGCATTACAGCGCTAGCGGAACGAAGCGCCAGACGCGCAGTGGCAGGGGCTGCACGAAAGCATGCCGTGGTGTTGGGAAGGGGGCGTACGTTAGGCCAGACATGGAAACGCTTCCATACGGGAGTGGCACAATACGACGGCAGCCGGGCGGCACGGGGCGGCAACGGCTGCGGGGTGTCCCTCGCCCCAACTGTGCGCAACTCCCGATCCACATCAGTGGAAGCACGCAAGGCGCACGCTTGCACCCACCAGCGGTTGGAACCAGAAATCCAGGCTGATGACCACGCAGTTGCCGTACAGTACCTGTACGTGCGTGAAAGAATAACACATGGGACGCGTGCGTGGGTATCGCTTCACCAGCATCGGAGAGCTCAGCACGTCGGTTATGTCATGTAGAGGATTGCATGCATGGGCGTGCAGCCTTAGGCACGCGCCGCCCATGCCTGGAGACGGCACTGTCCACTACCGTATGCGCTGCAGGCCTTCCCCGTGCCCATGCGCGCCCCATCTGGTCTGAGTATGATCCCAACCGGTTGGCTTTTGGCAGCCATGCCGGCCATACCAGTAAGCACTGCCCCACCTTTCTGTCCCAGCCTCCGTCTTCGGGGTTGCCCAGGTCATGTGGGTCAAGTCTTGCCTTTCCAGATGTGTTGCTATCCTCCTCCTGCGAGGATGGTTGGTTTCAACACAATTCGGGGGCCTAAAAGCAACAGCTACGTAGGGATTGCGTAGCAACGGCGCTTTGGGTTTGGTCTAGACCAGGCGTCGCAGATTAGCACCAGAGCGGCTGCATATGAGAGGCAGGGCCTGTACAGCCCTCGCTTGTACCCTTGGTCCTACCACGTTTCCTGTCGCTGAGTAGAGCCCTCGCAGGTTCCGCGGCGAGCAGTGGTCGAAGAGAGTGGTAGGTTTCACTGTGACAGCAAGGCACACGTTAAGGCGCGCGGTTAGGATACACGGATGCGGATGGGCCTTGTCCAAGGAAGACAGCGTGCAACAGGACAAGTGCCACGCATCTAACCCTGCGAACACCAGGCGGTCGCAAACCTGACATACCAGTACGTGATGACCGCAAGCGACGCATTTGCGTTTTGCTGAAATTGGCAGACACTGCGGTAAGTGCCAATGACCAAGGCTGGCACAATGCTGGCCGTAACAGGCGTGCGAGGAGCATAGGGCAGGGCTGCCCTGACAGTCATGCACGTGGTAAGTGCAAAGAGGCTTGCATGGCAGAGCAGGCGAGCCTGCATATTTATCTCCCCACCCCTACCAAGGACACCCACCGTGGTAGGCCATGAGGAAGTACTTTGTCAGCTCGGGCAGGCCCCACGTGACTGCTGTCGGCTCGTCGTGCACCAGCCACGCCGCCAGCTTGTGCCCACCCGTGTCCATTCGCTCCACTACGTTAAAGGGCATTGTGCCTAGGATGTACGAGTCGTCGTCCCACTGGAGCACGTACCTGCACGTCGCACAGCGGCGGAGGGCAGCCGGGTTTGGCAAAAGGATAAACCCACATGACTGCATGCCACGTGCCTGCTGTGCAGCGTCGGCCCGTTGCGTGGCTTGCCACTTCGACAGCACGGGCGTGCGCTTGCCATGGGAATGCCAAGACCAAGTGGGCACTTCGTACGTGTGCCCGGGCAGCCTAATGTGAGTGCAAGCCGGGCTCCCCGGTCCCCAGTCATCGGTCCCAGCCGCCGGCAGCGTCACGCGTTGCATGCCCAGCACGTGCCTGTGGCCCAGCGCCTTGACGAAGCGTGGCATGAACTCGAGGCGCCAGTCGCCCATGAGGCGGTATCCGACAGCCCATGGGCCATGCCAGTGGGAAGGGTCCCTGCCGGCCTCGGGCGTCACCCATGAGCTCTCCACAACGGGGAGCACATGCACCCAGGGCCCGAGCTCCGCGCTGCAGGCAAAGAGGGTGTCGGAGAACAAGTCAGTGCACGTGACGTGCGAAGCCTGGAGATAGCCGTGTGGTGTGCAAGCAGCGTTGCGCAGTAATTAAGCAAAGGCCGTACAGTTGTGCGCCAGATTTGCTGTATGTATGCGAGCACATGTGGCGTCTTCAAGCGCAGCCGGCTGTGAGCTCTGCACTTCAGAGGGCCCCAGCACACACACACACACACACACACACACCCCTGTGAAAACGGAGGGCCCGACTGCAAGGCGCGAGATGCGATGGATAGCCACATGCCTGTGCACAAAGCGTACCTCAAATCCTGGATATGGTCCTGAATGGTGGCAACAGCGTCGCTGGCGGTGAAGATGTATATGGTGCTTGGCGTAACGGGGAGAAGGTGCTTGGCCAGCAGACGTATGTTGGCGTGGAGCATTGTCAGGCGGTCGCGACCTGGAGGGGGGCGCCATACCAAAGCGGTGCGCTTGCAGTGGGGACAGGATTTTGTACAGGTTCTTTGGGGACCGGAGTCTGGCAGAATCATTGCAGTACTGCTGCTGCATGTTTGTTCTCGTGCGCATGCCCGCACGGCATGAGGCCAGACGCTGTTTTCCGTACAGGACCCGCCGCCGGACTCCTTGGCAACATGCAGCTGCTATTAGTTGTAGAAGCACACAACGCTTGCTCAGTCGAGAGTGTTAAGCGATGGGGGCAAAAGGCCCAGTTCCACCGATGACGGGAGTGTGTAGTATGGGAGTATGTGGGTGGTGACTATGAGTGTGTGGGTGGCATACCTATACGCTCGCCACCAGCAGGTTCATAAACGGCTACATTGGCATGGCTTACACAGATGCTACCTCACAGGACCATTGGAACCCTCTACCCACGCAGCCAGCCGTTCCGGATAACACGCACACTACACAAGCAAGGGACCAAGCTTATGTGAAACAGCTGTCACCTTTGGAGTGCAGATCCGTCATCAAAATGACAACAGCGAGACGATCCTTGTTGGCCGCGGTGTTCACCTCGCCCTCGACATGCAGCTGTTGGACGATGCGCTCGAAAGCTTCCCGGGACCGAGTATGCGGACAGTCTTGCTGGTTCCTGATTAAGTCCTGATAATTTGTTGTTCCCAAGGTATGAAGCAGTGTCCTAGACTGGGAGCGCTGGCCCCGAAGCACTTTTGCCCTGCGGGACTGCCGTCCTGCTACAGCCTGAGCAGAGGGTGCGGCTGACTCCAGAAAGGATGTCCCATTAGCTTCTGGTATGACATGAGAGAATGCGAGAAGGATGGATAGCAGTAGGGCCGACTGACTGCTACGAACTGTACTCCTCTTCATGTTGAATTTCAACGTGTTCTTGTACTAGTAACTATTAAAGCGAATAAAGCGTATGGAGCCACTAGGGCCGTTACAAAAAGAGTGCTGCAGCAGCGTGCGTGTCATGCCACGCGAGGCACGGCACGGACGGGGTTCCGAGTTGTCTCACACGTCATCGTCGGGTTGACAGACTGGAGGCCAGCATTTGAATAACAGCAGCATAGGAGCGTTGGTAACTAGCCTGCGTAGCCTCCGTATCCTCTAACATCCCGCGTCAGTTCGTACAACCTCCATGAATCAGCCAAAGTGCACGCCGTTCGTCAGGGGCATACGGGGCTGCAAAGCCAACAGGTCATGCTGCTAGGCGGGGACTTCCCCTGTGTGAATTTTCAGTCTGGAAATCTCCATTTGGGTTCATATGGTGTCAACGCACACAGTTCCGTACACGTCGGCTTCGCGTGTGCACGTGGCTGTGCCAGTGGCGCAGATGCACCCCATCCTGGAGCTGCCTCCCCAGACCCATGCACACGGACGGCCTCCACAGCAGCATGCAATGTTGTACTGGTGGAAACGGGCCGTCAGACTGATGGCTGACCGTATGCTGTTTTGACGGCGTGGCCTGGCGTGGCCCCCATGGTCCATTCCCATGGCCCCCATGGTCCATTCCTTTTTGGCCTGGTTAGGCACCAGGGGAGCTCCCCTCAACACGGCCCTGGTCTACCCTGGGTGCCGCATACTGTTCTCAAGTTCCCCTTAAGTTGGCATCCCGCCCAGGCAGCGGTGCCGTCCTGTTACCGTAGGCTGTTATGAGCCGCTGAACGTGTACCGGTATGCATGACGCAGTGAGGGTCTCGCGCCCATTCCTGTCTGAGAGGCGGTACCGGCATCGTACAGTGGTTACTGGTGGTCACTTGCACGTCCGTCCAGTGTTGGCTACCATTTGAAGAAGAAGCTCGTTATAGCAACAGTCCGAAAACTTTCGGTGCATTGTGTCTGGTCTCCATCAATCGTCCAAGCCCCCTGGCCTGCCCTGGCCCCATGCATGCAGGCGCCCGAATGCCCGAAAAACGTTACTTGCCCTGACACGCACACGACGGTACACGGGGCCCAAGGTCTCTGGCACGAGCACCTGAAAAAAATGATTGCTGTTTGCAGCACATCGGACCCTCTGCACCTGACAAGCAGCAGCAAGGACCTCAATACGTGCACACCACGGCTTCTGTGGCACAAGTGTGGTGCACCGCCAAGGACCAGGTGGAGAGAGACTCTCCTCCTTTGAAAGCTAGCACGTGCCCCGTGTGTTCGGCCATGGTGCTTACTTGCCTAGGTTGATTCCAAGCTAACCCACCAGTGCTACTAGTGCGGCACAGCACGCCTTTCTCAATAAACAGTTCTGCCAGTTCTGCATGTTAGTGCAGCAAACTGGTTGTGCAATGCCGGTACCCATTGCCACCTTCAAGTCTCCTACTACAACGCTTCAAACGCCTGCTGGCCAAGCACGCAAGGAATCGCCCTAGGATGTGCGCGTCGACCCTGCCCTGCGCTTGGTTTTCCGTGCCGCGACAGCTGCACTGGGGTCCAGGTAACCCACCAGACCACAGTTCTCAGACAGCTGTGCGTCAGCACCCAGTTGCGAGGACTCCAGCTCCGTTCTGCTGACGGTGTTCTTCGCCACAGCCGCTGGTTTCAGACCTTGCATCCGGGCAACCTCGTAGAAGAACAAGTCCAGCCGGTTCAGGGCCGCACCAAACCTGCAACAGGCCCGCAGAGCATGAGCTGTCAGGAGGGGAGCGCTGCATGTCCAAGCTACCGGTCGTTCGTTTCAGCAGGAATATGCTGCGTCCTTTGCAAGATGCCTTCACCAACAAGGGCGCACGCCTGGCATGGCCGCCTGCTGGCCCCCGTGGTGCAACCGACCTGTACAGCTCCTTGTCCGGCACCTGCTTCCCGTCGCCAAGCACCTCCTCCTGGCCAGCGGGCACACAGAAGTCGACGTCGTTACCCGACTTCTTGCCGATCTTGGCGGAGGTCCGGGCACGCACCTGCACCCACGCAGGACGGTGGAGTGAGGCCGTTAGAGGTTAGCAGTTAGGCAAAAATCAAAATGCGCTGGGCTTTAACCACCATCCCAAGCAGACAGCACGTCGCAGGGTAACCCAAAGCGCCTCTCCTGGGCGTCAGCGCCAACCCATGGATGGCACTAGATGCCCTGGGGTGTGGGCAGCCGGGCACCCACCTCCGCCATAGTGGTGGACCAGCCCAGCCCCTGCTGCAGCAGCGTGTCCCCCACTGCGTGCCCCGCGTTGAGGTCCAGCACCAGGTCGAACTGCAGCAGCAGCGCCCGGGCCAAGGCCACGTGCTCCGAGGAGATGGAGCCCACGGGGGAGTGGAAAGCGGGCTCGCCCAGGAAGGTCCTGCACGAGTGGGCGCGGGGGTACAGCAGTCCAACAGCTTGCCAACCAGTAAACATGGAAACCGCGCCAGGTATACAGGCACTCCCGCGACAAGTTTCAAGCGTGCCATCCTTGTGCGCCACCTACCGCGTCATGTAGTTGTCCGCTACGGGCGGGCAGATGTCGTGCCACACGCCCGCCTCCCAGCTGGCTTGAGGCCAGTTGCTGCACATCAGCTGCCCCTGTTGCGGCCCACCCGCACGGATTGGCCGCTCCAAGCGGTCCTTGCCAGCCCAGTACAGCAGCATGTATCTGAGGTGCGACTCCAGCCGCTCGGATGGCTCCCTGCAAACACACAGCGGCACGGCTACATGGCTTAGGACGGGCTGCAGTTTGACCCTTTGATTTCTTACCTCTGCCTGAGCCTGGCTGGAACGGCCAAGGTTTCCCACCGGGTGTACGAACAGCAGGGCTCCGGTTTGCCATTATTGAAAGTCGTCAGGATGGCGCGCACAAAACGTCCGGCAGCCCCGCCTGCGCCCTACCCACCTGAGCATTACTACGTTGACGAACTGGGGGCACAGATGCGTGTCGCCCATCTTGTGCATGCCGCCGTGCAGCGTGTACTCGTTGGAGATGTAGCGGAAGTCCTTCGCCATGACGTACGCTGCTCGGGCGGCGCAGCCGTGCACACGTGTGCGCCGTTCCACAAGGCCGTAGCGGGACCAACTGCAAGCGTGCAGCGGACAGGGGCTCATCACGCACGTACGGGTTGCCAAGCGTTGCGGCTCTTTGCCCCCGCGCATTACCAGACACTGGCGATCAGGCACCGTCCCATCAAGCTGTTGCACCACTCAGCGGTCTGCTGGGGGTCGCCCTGGACTAGGCATCCTACTTGGAACTTGATATACGTCACCCAGCTACCTGCTTCCTTGCTTGCCGGTGCGCTGCTTCAGGGCCGTGATGTTGAGCCAACGGCACTCATCGTCCAGGCCCTCCAGGTTGCCGTCCGCGCGGGGCCACATGGGGCAGCCGTTCTTTCCTGCAAGCGCGGTGGGCAGAGAGGCCTCACTTGCATCGCGCACGAGGCTTGCGTTGCACTATACGGGAGGAACAGGCGGGCCATGGTCTGCACTCAGGGGGCTGGTTGCAACAGAGCTTCTTGCTCTATGGTCACCTACTTGCTACATCGCTGAAGGATGTGCCTCCGGACTTTGAGATGTGCAAGAACTCCACCATCCCACGGCGCGTCACCGAGGCCACGTGGATGCCGTACAGCTGCAAGAAAGGCAACGGAGCAGGAAGACATACACAGTTAGGTATTGCACACGCCAGCTTCTTCTATAAAACATGCAAGGTGTGGTCATACCATGGGTCTGGGCTGCGTACGGTGGGAGGAGCGCACAGCGCTTCTCCTGCTGGGTGACTTGCAGCCTCAGCCACCCGCTGCCCAGCATTCCCTCTGCAAGGGCCCTGCCATGCATCCAACAGTGACCACTGAGTACGCCCGTCAAAATGCACTTTGCAAAGAGAATGTGTCCTTGCCTGTTTTATAATGTCTTGGATGAGGTCTTCGGTTCCCTCGGGCAGCTGCCTCCCCCACGGCCCCATCCACGACAGCAGCAGCTGCGCCAACAGAACCCGCCGCACCAGCGGCAGGCCCGTCAGACCCGCCTGGTCCCGTACCGTCAACCCGAACACCCCATGTGGGTTGTCGCTGCCTCTATCTGCTTCGGCCGCAGCTGCCATGGTTATACGCCTTCGATGGCTAGCATCTCCGCCAGCAGCCCGGGAGGAGTAACCACTCTCCCACATCTGTCCTGCGTGCTGCCTCAGGAAGGACGAAACAGAGGTGGCCCACGACTGGACACCTTCCCGGCTGATGGTGGTGTGGTTCACTAGCAGGGATACTAGGAAGGCTGAGGCGCCTCCGGCTCGGAGCTCAGCAACGTGGCGTGGAAGCCCCGGCTGCGCTGTGAGCAGACCGTGAGCAACGTCCAGCACCCGCGTCAGCTCTTCTATCTGGAGGTCCTCGCTGATGTTCCAGTTCTGAACGATGCTTTCCAGCACAGACTGAGAGGACTGAGCGCCGGCTTGCTCCGGGCCCGTCGCGTTCAACTGCCATGTCCGCTGGGTCTGCACCAACACCAGCAGACTGAGCAGAGCGATTCGGGCAGATGCTTGACGGCCTATACGGTGAAGTGGAATGCAGCTGGTATATTTAGCGATGCTCATTCGCTTCAAAAGAGCTTGAAAGCTGCGCACTGAAAGCTGCGCGTTGATTATGTATGTAGCGGAGACGACGACGCCGTAAGGAGTACGGTCGCATGTATTAATTCATATGCTATTGAGACGTTTGCTTGTATGATGCTTGCGCCTAATACACGTTAGCTCCCGAAGCCGGAGCGGGCCGTAGCAAGTCGCGTTTGCCGAGCAGCTGCAATCCCTAAAGCGTAGGAAACGTACAAGTCATGAATTACTTCTCGCCAAAAGATTTGGGCTCTGCGTGGGCCAAGCCGCTCCACTTTCGCGAAACCAAATCCATCCTGTTCCCTCGGGCAGTAGCTGCTAGTGCAATGGTAGAGCTTGACAGGACAACTGCAGCGATGGGAGAATTATGCTTTGGTACTATGCAGTGTGACACGGAAGACGTCGTCAACCATAAGATACACGATGTATGACAGGGGAGCTCCCCTGGCCCCCAACGCACGTGGCGCAACCCACCAGCACGACTGCACGGCACTCCAGGCAGCCTACATCGGAGAACACCAGCATAGTGCGGCTGTGGAGAAGGAATGCGTTTTCGGACGGTAAGCAACCGGGTGTCAAGATGTGCAGGTATAAGCATGGGATGGGCGGCGTGGCTGAAGGTGCTGCA
>VFQN01008344.1_pt1 | contig 10534 bp, 9 predicted proteins | sample 3512371 | NCBI WGS metagenome assembly VFQN01 (sample SAMN10412370, study PRJNA504923) | tailings metagenome | isolation source: Replicate 2 from Balatoc abandoned mine | place: Philippines: Itogon, Benguet | collected 2017-08-28 | reverse complement strand
CCATTGATAAGCCTTTTTAGGTTTTCGGGGCTAAAAAAAGTTGGAGTGCCCCCTCCCAAGTGAATTTCCCGCAGTTGAGGACGATTGGGTAAGAAGTCAGTGTAAAGTTGCCATTCTTTCAACAACGCATCAATATAAGGGTGCTCTACTTTGTGATTGACCGTGATACGGGTATTGCAGCCGCAATAGGTGCAAAGGCGCTCGCAAAATGGCAAATGGATATATAGACTGATGCCTTGGGTGGCGTTGCTTACTTCAAAAGTGTCGTTTACGAGGTTTTTCCAACGCTCGTCTGTTACCGGGGTTTTGTCCCAATAAGGCACCGTTGGATAACTCGTATAGCGCGGGCCAGGGACGTTATATTTTTGTAAGAGCTGACTGTTCATGGTGAATACTGAAAGGTAACTTTATCAAAAATCAACTTCTTTGGCCGAGTAAAATATGATAATCGTCATGTATAGCTAAAAACTGTCATGAGAATCTGAAGAGAAAAAGCGCCTCGAATCTTTAAGAAAAGAAGAAGTAATTAGTCGTAATACCTTAATTAGTAGGAGTTAACGAGCAGGTGGGGCTTGATACCTAAACTAATAAAGGCTGGCACTAGGAAGCATAGGGGTTGAGCCCCAACCCAGAAATGTAACAAAAGTCACTGAACATTATTCGCCGTGACAAATGGGGATTGTGTGGGCTTACGAACCAAATAAAGAAAAACACAGCAACGGAGGCTTATGGTTGTAAAAACGCAGGTATGATTTTACGAAGATTTAGAAAAGTGCCTTGAAGATGGTCAAAATCGCCATCTGTGGTGACGAGTTCCAGATTGAGAAGCGAGGTTGTAGCCGCAATCCAGAGGTCGTTTTTACCCATATTTCGTGGGGTACGAAAAGGGTAATGTGCATAGTCAGGATGATTACGTTGACTGTAAGCATCTATACCAACATAAGAAGGTAATAGAATATCGCTTACTTCAATTACCCGGACAAGATTCAAAAACGCTTCCAGACGTCCTAATTTTACCTCATTCCAACCTTTTCGGTAGGCAATAGATTGAATTTCAGCTACGTTTACGAAGGAAATATAAATTAGATGGTGGTTAGGATTGAGCTTTTTGAGTAGCTCCAAACCTCCCTCTTTACGGGTTACCTGAAGAATGATGTTGGTATCAAAAAACAAATTCATTATTTTGAAAGCATTTTTAGGGCTTGTTCGATTTCCTCGTTCGAAAGCCCCTCTCCCTTGATGTCGTAAAACTTCTTGGGGTCATAGCCAGTCTGTTTGCCAAATGCAGTAGTACCTCCTGCCGCAATAATCTCTTCAGCGGCGTAGGTTTTGGGAAGTTTGAGAAAATAAGGCTTGGCTATTGTTTTTGTTTTCATCGGGAGTACTGTTTATAACTTAAAAAAGCAATGCTGGTTTGTTGGACAAAGCCTGTAATGCGAAGATACAAAACCGAAACAATTTTACAAAAATGTCGTATCCTACCATTGATGAATACAAAGATGCCATCCGATTGGCCGAACATAGTTTTGGTAGCCTCACCCACCTGCGTCCAGAGTATGACGCTACGGGTGACCTGCATTTTAGCTCAGGTAACTTTGCCTTGGTGTTTAAGATGCGCGATACCCGCACCAACCGCCCCGTAGCCGTAAAGTGTTTTGTGCGTGAGCAGCCCCTCCGCCGCCAACGCTTCGCGCAGATAAGTGCGTGTTTGGACGCCTTGCATAGCCCTTACTTACTGCGATATACTTACCACCCTGAGGAGATTTGGGTTGAAACAGCTCTCGACGAACAGCGGGAGTTTGAAGTAATGACGCTTGACTGGGTTGAAGGCCAAACCCTTAACAACTACCTCCAAAGCCGTTGCGACGCAGGCGATACTACCGCTCTGCGAAAGGTAGCCGAAGCGTTTGACCGTTTGGCGATATGGCTATTAGAGCAGCCCTTTGCCCACGGCGACCTCAAACCCGATAATATTTTGGTAACGCCCCTTGGTGGGTTGGTCTTGGTGGACTACGACGGGATGTTTACACCCGATATGGCAGGTCAGGAGGCCACCGAATTGGGCAGCCCTGCGTTTAGACACCCACGCCTCAGCCTCCGCGATTTTGGCAAATACATAGACCACATGCCTATTTTGGTGCTTTCCTTGAGTTTGCACGTATTGGCCGAGCATCCTGATTGGTTAGAAACTTATTACCAAGGTGATAACCTTATTTTGACTGCCAATGACCTTTTAAATGCAAATAGCGGTATTTTTCATCGTATCCGTTGTGAGTGCGAAGAGTGGACTACCCAAAATCGACTGTTAGGGTTGCTAAATGCCCTTCAGCTCCCTATGAAAATGAATATTCCTGCCACTTATTTACGACCTGTACCTGATTACAATGAAATCAAACTTATCCCCTATGTAACTTTTTTTATAGACGGACATGAAGAGTGGGGATATTGTGATGGAAATAAAAGAGTATTGATTGAGTCTCAGTATAATTGGGTAAAGCATTTTAGTGAAGGACTGGCATGGGTAAGACAAAATGAATTATATTGTTGCATAGATGAAATGGGTAGAGAGGTTATCCCACCTTTTTATGATTCAGTATATAGTTTTAAAGAAGGTAAGGCCATGGTTAGAAATGATGAGAAATGGGGATTTGTTGATAAATCAGGGAACCAAATTATACCATGTATTTATGATTATATAGGGGAATATAATGAAGGGTTGGCACAAGTGCGAAAAGGATGGAAACATGGTTTTATTGATAAAACAGGAAACGAAGTCATTCCTTGTTTTTATGACTATGTACAGGATTTCAGTGAAGGTCTTGCATATGTAGGAAAGGATAGAAAATATGGTTTTATTGATAAATTAGGAAATGTAGTCATTTCTCTTGATTACAAATTTGGGGATTATTGTGGAAATTTCAGCGAAGGTTTGGCAGAAGTTAAAAAAAAAGACGGGAAATATGGTTTTATTGATAAATTAGGAAATGAAGTAATTCCTCGCATTTATGATTATGTAAATGGGTTCAGCGAAGGGTTGGCAGCAGTAAAAAAAGACGGGAAATATGGTTTTATTGATAAATTAGGAAATGAAGTTATTCCCTGTATTTATGATAGCTTCAAAGAGTTCAAAGAGGGATTAGTAGGGGTCAAAAAATATGAAGCCTGGGGGTTTGTTGATAAAGCAGGTTACGAAATTATCCCATGTGTTTATTCTGGTTTAGACAATTTCAGCGACGGATTGGCCTTCGTACGAAAAGGTGAAAAAACATTTTACATTGATAAAAGGGGTGTAGAGTATTGGACAAAGGATTAGTGTGACAAAATGTCTCAAATTAAGAGATTGTTTTATCAAATAAGACAAAATGACACAACTTTAGCCCTTTGCACGCTTTTTGTAAATATAATTACCCAAACAAAATTATGGTAAATGGAAAAAGATTTACAAAGAATCGAATTACAAAAGGAGCAAGAAGCACCAATGACTGCAAGAAGTATTGGGCAGTTAGCGATGATTTTATCCCAAATGGGAGTTTACAAAAACACCTATTTTCGAGGACAGGCTAATATAAACTGGCCAATAAGCCCCTCTTTAGTCCGCCAAAAGGCAACCTTGGGCCAAATTCTTGATAAAGAGCAGAAACTCATCAAAGATTTTAAAGAAGCGGTGCAAGCAGCTAACTTGGAGCATTTATTCACATTTTCGGACAGAAAAAACCCAATTCGTACCGAATGGGAGTGGTTGGACCAAATGCAGCATCATAGAGTTCCCACAAGGCTAATTGATTGGACAAGTGATTATGAAGTAGCCCTATATTTCGCCACCGAAGATACAACCCAAGACGGCATGGATGGTGTAATATGGTTTGTGCCTGATATGCAATCTCTTATGTACCTAAACGAAAAGGCCAGTACATTTGAAAATACGACATGGCCGTGGCAAATTCCCAATTCAGCGTTATTCAATATGTCGATGAATTACAATAAAAATCGAATTACGCAAAGGGGGAAGTTCGCGGTATTATCTAACGAAAATTTATTTCAGCCGCTTGAGAAAAACATTGAATTTGAGGAATTATTTGTAAAAATTAGAATACCAAAAGAAGCTAAAAAAAGTATTAGGGAAGAACTTGACAAAATGCGTATTAGTAAGCAGTATATTTACCCCGCTCAAAATGAAGCAATAACTGAAATTGTAGGTAGTGTAAGGTGTAAAAATGGTTTTAACCACAAATAAAGTAGAATATATTTAGTAAACAAGGGCAGGGCGAAGTATCACACTTCGCCCTTTTTATTCTCGCAATTGAAATAACAAAACGAAAAAGTTGAAAAGTAAAATCAAGTTTGAGTTTTACGCATCTCAAAAATATTATCATTTTCTTGGTAATTGCCTCTACTTAACAGCCCCATGACAAACAGGAATCTCGCGCGCTTCCAAGCCCAATATTGGCCAGCCTGTTACTTCCAAGCCCCGTAAAATCAATAAAATCGCCACCGCCGCCACAAAAGCAGGCATGAGGCGGCGGGCTTGGTTACGAAATTTGGTTGAGATAAACGTTTTTACAAATGCCACGGCACTCATGGCAGGAATTGTACCCACCCCAAAAAGAGCCATAAATAGTCCCCCCTCCCACGGATTGCCTAGGGCAACGGAGCTAATAAGTGCCATGTATACAAGCCCGCACGGCAATAAACCATTGAGCGTACCAAGCAGAAACAATGCAGGGAAACTTCGACGAGAAAGCAGCGAGCTCAGTCTTTTTTTTATCCATTGAACCCCTTTTTGCAAGGGTAAAGGAGCAGAAAGCTGGTCGAGCCAATGTGATGAATACGCCACCGTACCCAACAAAAAAAGGCCCGTTCCGATGGAGAGGCCGCGCTGCAATCCTCCAAAATTCAACGCACTACCCACAAATCCAAACAACACCCCAAGCAAACTGTAGGTAATGGCGCGACCCGCGTTATACATCAAAATCCCTAACATTTTTCCGAACGTTGACCGGTGGTGAACCGGCAACGCCAGCGCAATAGGCCCGCACATCCCCACACAGTGGAGACTGCTCATTAGGCCTAAAGTAAATGCGAGGTAAAACATAGTGTTTTTTACTATAAATTTACGATACCTTCGTTCCAATATCCCATCTCTCCTGATTTCCAGTCGAATTGAATTCTGTAACGCCCCGCTGCCGCGTTTTGGGTTGGAATGTACTGCGTATTTCCTAAATCGGGCTGAATTTTTACGCTGAAATCTTTACTGTTGTCGGAAGGGCAATAGAAGTTTACAACACCGCTTATGTTTTGTAACTCCTTAGGATAGTTGATTTTAATACCAGTTTCTGTCACTTCCCAAACCAGCGGAGCCGCCAAACTTTTAGCGTTTTTGATTTTATCAATTTTACCTTGGTATTGTATTTCTTCTTCGTAATACTTATCCGTCACCAAGTCTATTTTTTGGACTACACTCATGCCCACCATCGTCAATATCAACAGGACAAACGAGCCATACAGAACCCAAATGCCAGTACCCCAAGAGATTTTCATAATTTTAAATAGTTTGTGGAGAGTAGTCGGTGGCTGGTAATAGATAAATAAACCGCCTACGGTTCACCAGCCACTAATCACTATTCTTCCGGTGCAATAAACGTGGTTTTAAATTCTTCCAGTTTTTCACTCCCCGCATAAATGGCCAATTTGACTTCTGTTCTGCGGTTGGCAATTTCGGTTTTGGGAATGGTAATAAACACCGACCCTTCTACCATCCCTGCTCCGTCGAGGTGCAAACTGGGAATCCCCGCAAATTTAAGACTGCCTTTCGGAAAAAGAATCCGCATTTCGGGGTTGATGGCGTGATTGGTTTTATTGAAAAGTTTGAAGGTGTACAAATTACTGATGCTGCCGTCTGGATTCTCGATGTAGCGAGAGCCGGGCACCCGAAGCATGGTGGTTTCGGTGTCGTCGCGGGTCAGTATGGCGTAGCCCAAGGCCACCCATAATGCCGTTAAAACAACGGCGTACGCAATGGTTCTGGTTGTTATTAACTTGCTTTTGCCACTTGCAATGTTGTTTTCGGAGTCGAAGCGAATCAAACCCTTGGGCAGATTTACTTTCTCCATGATGTTGTCGCAGGCATCAATACAAGCGGTGCAATTGACACACTCCATTTGGGTACCGTTACGAATGTCGATTCCAGTAGGACACACATTCACGCACTGAAAGCAGTTGATGCAGTCGCCAGCGGTGCGTTCTTTGCCTTTGTGCAGTTTTTCGCGCGGTTCACCACGTTTGTAGTCATATGCAATCACGACTGAATTTTTATCCAACAAAACACCCTGTAAACGTCCATAAGGACATACAACGGTGCAGGCTTGGTCGCGTAGCCACGCAAAATTGAAGAAGAAAATCAGCGTGAACGCACAAATTCCCAAAAACAGCGTCAAGTGCTCAGTGATAGGCTCCGAAACAATGCGCCACAAGCGGTCAACGCCCACAAAATAGCTCAATAAAAGATTGGCAATCAGAAACGAAACAGTCATAAAAACCACCACTTTGAGGGTTCTTTTGACGATTTTTTCGTTGTTCCAGGGGGCTTTCTCCAAGGCCCGCTGTGCTTTCCAATCCCCTTCGATGACGTACTCAATTTTGCGAAAAACCATTTCCATGAATACCGTTTGCGGACAAGCCCATCCGCACCATACTCGCCCGAAGACGGTGGTAAACAAAACGATAAACACAAAAAATGAAATCATCATGAGTCCAAAGAGCCAATAATCTTGTGGCCCGATGAAAAGACCAAAGATGATGAATTTTCGCTCTAAAATGTTGAAGAGAAATAAAGGCTGCCCGTTGACTTTAATAAAAGGCAGCCCAATCATTACGCTGAGTTGGAATATCGTGAACCACACGCGGCGATTATGCCATTTTCCCGTTGGTTTTTGCGGAAAAAACCAGTTTCGTTTGCCAGTAGTGTTGTCTACTGCTGCGAAATTATCGCGAAACGATTCATCAAAATCGGGGTGTGTATCGATGGGATTCATGGTTGAGAATGTCAAAGTGGAATGGGGTGTCAGCATGTCAGAATTCAACCGACATGCTGACGTTCAATGTTATTTCAAGGCAACGGTGCTATCCGTTTTCGCTGTTGTTTCGGTATAAACTTCTCCTTGCGGAGCTTTGGGACTAGCGGGTTTTGTTCCTTTCAATGAAATAATGTAACTGGAAACCTGTTGCATTTTGAGCGGGTTTAACTGCTTTTCCCAAGAAATCATCCCTTTTTCGGGTACGCCATATTTGATGGTTTTGAACACATTTTTAATGCCGCCACCGTGCAGCCAGTATTCGTCGGTAAGGTTCGGGCCTACCGTGCCCCCACCGTCGGCCGCGTGGCAGGCAGCGCAATTGGCGATAAAAATGGCTTTGCCCTCTTCAATGGTTTTGGCATCAGTAAGGAGCGCCACCGTATTCTCGTTGATTTTGGCTGATGCTTTTTCAAGGAAGGCAGCTTTTTTAGCTTCGATGACAAGCGTTTCTTTTTCAAGTTCGGCCATCGGCAAATCTCCTGCGCCCGTTAGGTGATAATAAATCAAATACACAAAGGCGAACAAGATAGTCCCTTGAAAAAGGAAAGCGAGCCAAGGTGGCATGCGGTTGTCGAGTTCGTGGATTCCGTCGTAGTCGTGGCCAGTGATAAGTATACGTTGCTCATCTTCGAGCTGAACCCCGAAGCCCGTCCAGCGTTGCCACCAACGGGCGCTGAATAGCGGTGCTTTATCGCCACGTAGGTCTTCAACTGCTTGTTCGGAGGTTTGCGTTTTTGCGGAGATTTTTTTCAGCAACAACAACACCTGTACCAATACTGCGACCACAGCTGCGATGACCAACAGCAAAATCATCAAGATAAGGTACGTCACTAATTCTTTGTTTCCTGCTTTGGGGGCTTCTGCCTGCGCAAAAGCGCCTGAAGTCACAAAAAGCAGCAGAAAGGTAGAAAGGATGTTTCGGACGGTGCCGTCTTCCAGCGGAAGATTACTCATCTTTTGAATGGTCTGTTTGTCCATACGAAAGAGGTACCAAACCAAACCGATGAATAGACCGGTAAAAATGAGCAGCCCAATAAGCGGATAGATGGCCACTCCGTCGATTGCCTGGAGGTAGTTTCTGAATTTCATTTTTTATAGACTATTGGGTTTATAGCAGTGAGTAATGTAAGATTACTCACTGCTATTTTTTTATCATTATTGAGCGGCTTTGATGTCGGTACCCATTCGTTGTAGGTAAGCAATCAGAGCAATGATTTCTCGGTCAGACTTGGCTTTGATACCGTCTTTTTTGAGATTTTCCGCAATTTGCTTGGCTTGTTCTTGGGCATCAGCAGTGGCTTTTTCTTCGTAACCTTCTTCGTAAGGAACGCCCAGCGTTTGCATGGCGCTGATTTTGGCCGAGGTAGTGCTTAAATCAAGCTCATCTTCCAATAACCAAGGGTATTTAGGCATAATGGAGCCTGGTGACATGCTGGTGGGGTCTTCCATGTGGTTGAAGTGCCACGAATCTGGATACTTGGCACCCACGCGGTGCAAATCGGGTCCAGTTCGTTTTGACCCCCATTGGAATGGGTGGTCGTACACAAACTCACCTGCTTTTGAGTATTCGCCATAGCGCTCGGTTTCACTCCGGAACGGACGAATCATCTGTGAGTGACAAGTATAGCAACCTTCACGAACGTAGATGTCGCGGCCGTGTAATTCTAGCGGAGTATACGGTTTCACGCTTTCGATGGTCGGAACGTTGGATTCAACCATGAAGGTCGGAACCAACTCAATAACGCCTCCAATAATTACGGCAACTAAGGCAATAACGGTCAGTAACACGGGCTTGCGCTCAAAAATACGGCTGTGCCAATATTCGTTGGCTGGTGGATTCCAGATAGAAGCCAAAGACGCAGAACGGGCCGTTTCGGTTCTGATGAGTTTGCCGTTGAGAGCCGTCATCATGAGGTTATAAGCACCTACCAAGAAACCTACCAAGTACAGTGTACCACCAAAACCACGTAATACGTAGAAAGGAACAAGTTGAGTAACGGTTTCGAGGAAGTTAGGGTATTTTAAGAAGCCTTCTTCCGTAAATTCTTTCCACATCGACGACTGAGTCCAGCCCGCCCAGTACATCGGTACTGCGTAGAAAATAATGCCTAACGTGCCAATCCAGAAGTGGAAATTAGCCAATTTTTGAGAGAACAAAGGCCGACCGTAAATCCGTGGAAACAACCAATACATGATGGCAAAGGTCATAAAGCCGTTCCAACCCAGGGCACCAACGTGTACGTGGGCAACTATCCAGTCGGTATAGTGGGCAATGGCATTAACGTTTTTCAGTGAAAGCATCGGCCCTTCAAAGGTGGCCATACCGTAGGCGGTAACGGCTACAACCATGAATTTTAGCACAATATCTTCCCGTACTTTATCCCAAGCACCGCGCAGGGTAAAGAGCCCGTTGATCATCCCACCCCATGAAGGTGCAATCAGCATGATGGAAAAAACCACCCCCAATGATTGTGCCCAGTCGGGCAATGAGGTATACAACAAGTGGTGAGGACCCGCCCAGATGTACAAAAATATCAATGACCAAAAGTGAACAATCGAAAGACGATAAGAATAGATAGGGCGATTGGAGGCTTTGGGCAAGAAATAATACATCAGGCCCAAATAAGGCGTGGTTAAGAAAAAGGCCACGGCATTGTGTCCGTACCACCACTGCACCAACGCGTCTTGTACACCAGCGTACCACGAATAACTTTTGGTCAACGAAATAGGCAATTCTACACTGTTGACCACGTGAAGCATGGCAACCGTTACGAAAGAAGCTAAGTAAAACCAGATAGCCGCGTAGATATGCTGAACCCGACGTTTTACCATCGTCATTACTAAGTTAACCAACCCTGCTACCCAAACCAAAGCAATGGCAATGTCGATGGGCCATTCCAATTCAGCGTATTCTTTTCCAGTGGTTAGGCCAAGTGGTAAAGTGATGGCGGCCGCGACGATGATTAACTGCCACCCCCAAAAATTAATTTGACTCAACAAAGGGCTCCACATGGGGGTTCGGAGAATCCGGGGCGCGGAATAATAAAGCCCCATAAAAAAACCGTTGCCGACAAAGGCGAAAATCACGGCGTTGGTGTGCAATGGTCGTAATCTACCAAAGGTAGTATACGAAATGTCAAAATTGAGGGCAGGGAATGCTAACTGAAAAGCAATAAGCACACCTACTAACATGCCGACTATCCCAAACACGATAGAGGCAATGGCGAAGTTCCGTACAATGACGTTATCGTAGGTGAACTCTTCCATTTCAACAGTAGCGGTCGTTTTGGAAATTGGTTCCATACTTTAGATTTGAGGAGTTTATGATTGAGGAGATGAATTTTTTTCATTGTCGTCGAATAAAATTCGAACGGAGGGCGTGTAATCATCGTCGAATTGACCCTTTCGGACCGACCACACAAAGGCGATTAAAAATCCGACTGCCACTAGCAGACTGACAG
>VFQN01008343.1_pt1 | contig 10534 bp, 11 predicted proteins | sample 3512371 | NCBI WGS metagenome assembly VFQN01 (sample SAMN10412370, study PRJNA504923) | tailings metagenome | isolation source: Replicate 2 from Balatoc abandoned mine | place: Philippines: Itogon, Benguet | collected 2017-08-28 | reverse complement strand
GCAAAAATAGACTTTCCAAACGGTCCGCCGCGCGGTTTTAGGCTTATAATATTGATAATCAGAGGAGTTATAAACTTGCCGCGGCGGCGGACCGCAAAGTCTCACCTAATTATGCGTAACTACTTAGTAATGGATGAACTAAGTGGCGTAATGGTATAAACATATTCAAAAGTAGAACCGATATTGTTACTAACGCCACGGGTATGATAATTCTTCATAATGAATACCAATGGATTTTCTTGACCTCTTGTGCTAGAAGTCAATGTTCCTTGAGTTTCAATAGCGGGCAAGAGATTGATAGGCTGAGGTGTGGCAAAAACTTTCATCATCTCAGTTCCATAAGGTGGCCAAAAACCATAAATGGGGCGATTTTTGAGAAATACAGTTTCTCCAGCCGCAATTTTATATGAATTGGGATCATTGTCGTCTTCTAACCCAGGCGCTACCGGCACAATCCGATGATCAGGCTGAATCGCTACGATGTTGTAGTACGCGGTACGTTTTCCTTTATTAACAAGTTTGATAACTACATTGTCTTTTTCCGAAAACCTTCTAGTGAGTGTATCAACGGGCGTATCAAAAATTTCCACGACGGCATTGTTTTGGTCGATTTTAGCTCTTACCAACGACATTTCTAGCACAATTTCGTCAGTAGCCAATTTTACCGACTTCATAAACTTTACTTGCGCCGCCGAAAGCAACATTTTTTTGAGCAAGTCCAATCCTTCTTTTACATCCATGTTGACTGGCTTACTGCTCAAATAAGGCATCTCCCCCACAAACACTCCTACATTGGAGGTATTTACAGTGTTTTTAAGTAAAATGTCTGGTGCTTCTGATGAAGCTACTACACTCAAAAAAGCCCAACGAGACAACGAATCAGAGAGTACTTTCGTGGACTCCGATGATAGCCCTTTGAAGTCGAAGGCTACTTTTAGGAGAGATTCAGAAAACGATTGTTGAGTCCGAAAAGCCCAATATTGCGGAGCCTTAAAATCGGCAGAAATGGGATTTTTGAGGGCCAAAGAAGCGGTAAAATAATCAATAGCGGTGATTTCGCCTTCAAAAACAGGCTGCATCTCTTTAATCGAAGCCGTACCTGCGGGATAAAGCGCAAATACATCTCCTTTACTGATTCCTGCTACCAAACCTGCACTGAGCTGGAGGGTATTGCTATTCAAGATTTTTCTGATTTCTACGTATGGTTCTTGTTTGACGAGTTGCCCGCTGAAAAAAAGATAATCGGCATCACCTTCCAAAATGGGACTTTGGCGGGGGGCAATCACCGCCATTTCTGCGCGAATACGTGCAAAAACTTGGCGATAAGTATCATTGGGACGAAGCTGAGAGAGGGCATTACTGATACTAAACGACAAAGAACCGACGGGTTTGCCATTGGCGGTCGTTTCAAAATTGTTTTCGTTGGAACTTGCCCCCGCAAATACCACAAACTTTGCCAATTCTTCATCTCCTGCTCCTCGTGAAGCCACGGGACTATCTATCAAGCTCTGAGAAGGATTGGCGGGCGGAATCGTAGGCGAATAATTAGACTTAACCAACGGAGGAAATCCGCCACGAGCAGTGCCATTGCCGCGTGTACCAGCTCCCGAGTGGCACGAATCCAAAAACAACAGTAAGTGACCTTTGGGGCCTAATTTGTGGCGTAACAAGGCGATTTGTTTGCCCAATACATCATCACGAATGTAATGATTGGTGTTCAACTCTTCAGGTTTGTAAGCCGCGCCAAGTGGTACAAGGGCCTCGTCTAGTTGATCGGGTTCGTCGCCGTTGTCGTCTTGGAGCTGCACACCGTGCCCAGAATAGTGAACAACCGCAATGTCGCCGTTTTTAACACTCTCAGTCAATTTTTGGAACGCAGTCAATATTCCTGTAGCATCCACATCCTGCACCAAAGTAATATGCTGACTCATAAAACCTTGCTGCTGAAGAGCAGTTTGAATTAGTGGAACGTCGTTGAGGGAAGCCAATTTGGGCCAGCCTGTAGTGGCAGGGTCATAATTGCCTATAGCAATGATGAGTGCGTGCTTGGTAGGCTGCGCAGAAACCGTCACAATGTGAAAAAACAACGCCCATAAAAATGTACACCTAAGCACCAACATGAGCTGGAAAAGATTTGTTTTTGTAACGTGAGTAATCAATGCCGAATTTATACAATTCTCATTAGCTTTCAAATAACTGTCAAAATCTTCCTGAGGAAAGCCTAAGAGCATCTACCCTGCAACATTTTTTTTAGAAAAAAAATGCATTGATTACCAAACAAGGAGATATTATTTTTGTAGCATCAAATTTCTGAAATAAATCCTCTTTGAGGAGGAATCACACAATGGCTCTTTTATTTACTACCGCAACTACCGATGCCGAATTGCATCAAATCCTAGCACTTCAGCAACAAAATCTCTATAAAAATACGCCCCAAGAATACCAAAAAGACCAAGGTTTTACGACGGTAGAGCATACTTTTGAAGTCTTAAAAAAAATGAATGATGCTTTGCCACAAGTCATCGCCAAAGACGGAAACGAAGTAGTAGGCTACGCTTTGGTAATGCCACGCACTTTTGGCGCACTTGTACCAGAGCTTACACCTATGTTTGATATTGTGGGAGAATTGTTATGGAAAAACATCCCGATTCATCAACAACGGTTTTATGTAATGGGACAAATTTGCGTGGCTCAATCGCACCGGGGAAAAGGCATTTTTGACGGATTGTATGCGCAGCATCAGCAGCAATTTTCGGCTGATTTTGATTTGTGTGTTACCGAAATTGCGGTAAGAAATACCCGCTCAACGCGGGCACATGAGCGGGTAGGATTCCAGCAAATTCATACTTATCAAGACCACACCGACCTCTGGAATGTGGTGGTATGGGATTGGCGTTAGGCTTTCATTGCCTCCTGAAGCATGGCTATGCTTTTCCGAACGCCCGATTCGGGGGCTTCTTTGCCTTACAATTCTAGGGCGATATAGCCTTTATAATTGGCTTGGCGTAAGATGTTGATGATACGTTTGTAGTCCAAATCCAACGTGTACCATTCGCCACCGCCGTAGTAGGTTTTGGCTTGTACAAAATTGGCGACAGGGGCTACTTTTTCGAGTTTGGTGTAAGGGTCTTCCAAAAAATTGCCAGTATCGAGTAGCACGCCCAACCAAGGTGAATCGATGGCTTTGCGAATCCGTAAAAGCCCTTCGGGTGTAGAAGTGAGGCCCCAGTGATTTTCGAGAGCAAGCATGACCCCACATTCGGCGGCTTTGAGAAGGCACTTTTCGATACTATCAATGCACCATTTGAAGCCATCGTCTTCGGTATAACCGGGCAAAATCGGTTCTACACCGCGTTTGGACATAAGTTCGTCAAAAGATTTGATGGTATTCCAGCGGCCCGAATTGAGGCGAATGCTTGGGATGCCGAGTTTATAGGCAAGTTCGATGCAGTGAAGGGTGTGGTCGATGTTTTTTTGTCGCTCGGCCGCATCGGGCGATACAAAACTTTGGTGAATCGATAGACATATCAAATCCACTCCATTCACAAAAGCATGACGTTTGAGTTTTTGTAAATAAGCATTGTCTTCATTGTCCATTTGGCGATGCAAGATGTCTACTCCCTCAATCCCAAGGCGCGCCGCCTCATCAATTACATTTTCGATAGGTACTTTGGGCGTTTTGAAATGCCAATACGAATACGTAGATAGTCCGAGTTTAAAAGGTGAAGCCACAGGCGGCGTAGCAAGCAACGAAGATGGAGCCAAAGTGGCTGCGCCTAAAGCGGTAGTTTGTTGGAAAAAGTCGCGACGGTTCATAGAGATAAGATTAATGAAGTATGATATCTCTCTAAGTCTTTCGTCTGAAATGACTACTGTTTTCTACCGTTTTTTTATTTATTCTTTATGAATAATAATTGAGAAGGATTTACTTCCAACAATCGAGCGATTTGAATCAATCTTTCTACTGATAGTTGCGTTTTTCCTGATTCTTTACTTTTTGAAAACCTTTCACAATAAGACATACTATTATTGACTTAGCTTCCTAACTTTTCCTGAATCTTCAAATATACCCTTGCGAAAAGAGTTGTCTCACTCTTATGTATTGATACAAAAAAATAGCAACGCGAGGACGCATTTCAAAACTTGTATCGAGCCAAAATTATCTGTAAACCACCCTAAGTAACGCAGGCAGAATTCAAACTCTACCTGCGTTACTTAGCAGCTTGCTAACTCACTGAAAATCAACTTATATTCAAATACAGACCTCCCCGATGAATCATTAACCCTTCAATAAAAATCTAAAAGCGAGAAGAATGTGTAATTTTGCTTTTGATTAGCCGCTCATTGCATGAAGTTTCCTCAAAAACATTTAGCCATTCTTGGCTCGACAGGCTCGATTGGAACCCAAGCCCTCGACGTAGTCGCTGCCAACCCCGATTCTTTTGCGGTAGAAATACTCACCGCCCAAAACAACGCCGACTTGCTCATCCAACAGGCCGCGCAGTTTCGCCCCCATGTAGTCGTGATTGCCAACGAAAGTCTGTATGATAAAGTGTTTGATGCCCTCGACCCACTTGGTATCCAAGTCTATGCGGGAGATAAGGCCATTGCTGATGTAGTGCAGATGGATAGTATCGACACCGTTTTGACTTCTATGGTGGGCTATTCGGGTCTGATTCCGACCGTCAAGGCCATCGAAGCTGGCAAGCAGATTGCCCTTGCCAACAAAGAAACACTCGTGGTAGCGGGCGAATTGGTGACGGCCTTGGCTCACCAAAAAGGCGTAAGTATTTATCCCGTTGACTCGGAGCATTCGGCTATTTTTCAGTGTATTGTGGGAGAATTTCACAATCCGATTGAGAAAATCCTCTTGACAGCTTCCGGGGGACCTTTCCGTGGAAAAACCCGCGACGAGCTTCTGCACGTCACCAAAGCTCAAGCCCTCAAGCATCCCAATTGGAGCATGGGTGCAAAAATCACCATCGATTCGGCTTCCCTTATGAACAAAGGGCTGGAGGTAATCGAAGCCAAATGGCTTTTTGGACTCAAGGCCGAGCAGATTGAGGTAGTGGTACATCCTCAAAGCATTATTCATTCGATGGTGCAGTTTGAAGACGGAAGCATAAAAGCGCAAATGGGCCTGCCTGATATGCGATTGCCGATTCAGTTTGCCCTGACTTACCCGCATCGCCTCAAAGCCGACTTCCCAAGGTTCGATTTTATGCAATATCCTTCGTTGACTTTTGAGCAACCTGATTTAAAAACTTTTCGTAACTTGCAATTTGCCTTTGCCGCGCTCGAGCGCGGCGGCAACATGGCCTGTATCGTCAACGCCGCCAACGAAATCGCCGTGGCCGCTTTTTTACGCGACGAAGTAGGCTTCCTCGAAATGTCGGACCTTATCGAAACTTGTATGCAAAAGGTAACGTTTATTGAGAAGCCAACCCTCGACGATTACATTGAAACCGACGCCGAGACACGCAAAATAGCCGAAGAATGGGTCAACGTACATTCCTAATATAATGATACAAACGCCAGTATTGATAAAAATGGGAGACTTAATGACTGACGATGAGTTTTTTACTTTTTGTCAGATGAACGATACCCTTGATTTTGAACGAGATAGCAATCGCAATATTATATTTATGTCACCTACTGGTTCTTCTACTGGCAACACTAGTTCTACTGTATTAGGAGAAATTTATTTTTGGAACAAACTGAGCCAATTAGGCTATTGCTTTGATTCATCGACTGGATTTTTGATGCCCAACGACGCCGTTAGGTCGCCCGATGCGGCTTGGATTCAAAAACACCGCTGGGAAGCACTCTCTGACGAAGAAAAAGAAAAATTCGCGCCGATTTGCCCTGATTTTGTTGTAGAAGTACGTTCTAAAACCGATTCTTTGAAATATTTACAAGAAAAAATGGCCGAATACATCGCCAATGGCTGTCAATTGGGATGGCTCATCGACCGTTTGGAAGAAAAAGTATATATCTATCGTCCCCAAAAAGAGCTAACTGTAGTGGAGTCATTTGACCAACAATTGAGCGGGGAAGATATTTTGCCGGAGTTTGTCTTTGATCTCAAATTGATTCAATAATTAGCATGCCACAAGTCCTTCATATCCCCCAAATGGATACCCTAAACGACGAAGAGTTTTTCGCTTTTTGTGAGGCTAATCGTGGCAATGGGATGAATTTTGAGCGGGATAAAAATGGACAAATTATATTTATGTCGCCCACTGGAAGTATTGGAGGCCACAACGACGGTGAAATATTCGTTGAAATAAAACTTTGGAATCGTCAACAAAAATCTGGAGTTGTATTTCCTTCTTCAACAGGTTTTATCTTACCCGATAGCTCGATTAAATCGCCTGATGTAGCATGGGTTAGTCGCAAACGGTGGGAGCAAATACCGAGTGAACTACGTAAGAAATTTGCCCCAATATGCCCTGATTTTGTAATAGAGGTTATTTCAGAATCAGATACTTGGGACGAACACATCCGTAAGATGCAAGAATGGCTCGTCAATGGCTGCAAACTTGGGTGGCTTATCGACCCCAGCCAAAAAACATATATGATTTTTGGGGCTGATGATACCAATCCTCCCAAAATGCCGTTTGGAATTATCAATGGCGGCAATGTGTTAGAAGGATTAGAGATTGATTTACGAACTGTTTTTGAAGATATTAGCTAAACACATTGTTAAATAAATAGTTTTGTTTTTTACCCGCAGAAGTGCGCTGAATAATACAAACGCAGATTTTCGCCGAAAAAGGGGGGCATATAGCCAATCATCTGCGTTTTTTGCAGCTTTCAATCTGCGCCAATCGGCGGGTAAAATTTAAAGGGACTTAGCTAACACTGTACTAAATAATAACCAACAAAGAATTTAATAAACACATAAAAACGCAGAATGGAAATTTTAGTAATGGTAGGACAGTTGATTTTAGGGCTGTCGATTTTAGTAGGATTACATGAATGGGGACACCTCATCACCGCTAAGATGTTTGGAATGAGAGTCGAAAAATATTTTATTGGTTTTCCACCCAAAATCTGGTCTATCCAAAAAGGAGAAACTGAATATGGCGTAGGAGCCGTACCACTAGGGGGATTTGTAAAAATCTCTGGCATGGTGGACGAATCGCTCGATACCAAAAACCTAAGTGCAGAACCTCAACCTTGGGAGTTTCGTGCCAAACCTGCTTGGCAACGCCTCATCGTAATGCTTGGGGGAATCATTGTCAATGTCATCACGGGCGTCATTATTTTTATAGCTATTACTTATTCAGAAGGATACGACTATTTTGCGGTCAAAGATGTCAATAAATATGGAATCGTGGCGCACTCGCTTGGCAAAGAAATGGGGCTTCGTACTGGTGACAAAATCGTGGCTATCAACGGGAAGCCTTTCGACGATTTTGCCGAAATCCGTAAAGTATTTCTTGAAACCAACAGCTACTATACGGTAGAGCGTAACGGTCAACGCCTAGACATATATGTACCTAATAATTTTATTGAAAAAATTAGCGATAAGAAAAATGCAGGTGAGTTTATTGATCCTATTTTTCCGTTTAAAGTAGGCGAAATCGTCCCTGCAATGCCAGCTCAAAAAGCTGGATTGAAGAAGGGCGACAAGATTGTCAAAGTAAATGAAACTCCTATTGTTTTTTATCATAATATTCAGGAAGCATTGAGCCAAAACAAAGGCAAAAAGGCTACCTTGACCGTAGAACGTGCGGGTCAGACCTTGGCTTTATCGGTAGATGTTACCCCCGAAGGTACCATCGGATTTGTTGCCGACAAAGACCTCAAAGTCACTCACATAGACTACTCATTGGGCGAGTCGGTCGCAGTAGGTACCAAGCGCGCCTTTAGCGTAGTAACCGATAATATTCGCGGATTTGGAAAAATCTTCCGTGGCGAAGTATCGGCTTCTAAAGCATTGAGCGGCCCTATCGGTATTGCACAGATGTTTGGAGGAATTTGGGACTGGAGTCGTTTTTGGTTTCTTACGGGCTTGCTTTCAATGGTATTGGCTTTTATGAATATTTTACCAATTCCAGCCCTCGACGGGGGTCATTCGGTATTGTTGATTTATGAAATGGTGACAGGCCACAAGCCTTCCGATAGTTTTTTGGAAGGTGCCCAAAAAGTAGGTATGGTGATTTTGTTGGGATTGATGGTATTTGCCTTTGGCAACGATATTTTCAAACTCTTCCGTTAACGATTTTTAATAATGCGTCTGTCAGTTCTAAATTTGAAAAATACCCCTTCAAACCTCTCCAAACTTGGAGGGGTATTTTTCGTTTTATTGAGTTTGTTTGCTTTTCAAGCCCACGACTTTCATACAAGCATTGCACGGGTGGATTATAACGCCAAAGAAAAATCGTTTGAAGTGAGTATTAGGGTATTTACGGACGACCTCGAAAAAGCCCTCTCAAAAGACAACGGTGGGCAAAAATTTGTGGTCATCAACAACGACAAAAATGACCCTTTCATCGAAAAGTATATCCGAAAACACTTTGCACTTTTGACGGCTAACAAGCAAAAAAAAACCTATAATTACTTAGGCAAAGAACAAGAAGCAGATGCCACTTGGATATATGTGGAGGTTCCAACCCAAGAGGCTATTTCGGGTTTTGCAATTCAAAACTCCATCATGCACGACCTCTTCGACGACCAAATCAACCTCGTCAATCTCAACTACCAAGGCCAAAAGAAGTCTTATATTTTCAAAAAAGACCAAGCTGTCTTGACGTTAGGGATTTAATTATACCAAAGGTATGTATGTAAAACTATTATAGTTTAGGATTTTGTGTAAAAAAACCCTATCTTTGCACCCCAAATTTTTTACTTTTTCAATTACTTAAAAGTTCAGTATCATGCCAAAGGTTAAAACCAATTCTGGTGCCAAAAAGCGTTTTAAAATGACTGGCACTGGTAAAATCAAGCGTAAACACGCTTTTCACAGCCATATTCTTACTAAAAAATCAACTAAACGTAAGCGCAACCTCGTTGGCTTTACAGTAGTTGACGATACGAATATGGACCGCATCAAATTGATGCTCAAAATCTAAGTTGTTTGTTAATCGTTATCTGAGTCTTACGACCGATAGCCACTAACTCATAACTACTAACAACAGTGCGAAAGCACAGGTTACATTGTTTCACCCGATTGTTGGTAATACAAGTGCTTCAATGCCACCAACTGTCAAAAAACTAACAAAACTATGCCACGTTCAGTAAATCACGTAGCTTCGCGGGCTCGCCGCAAAAAAATCTTAAAATTGGCCAAAGGTTATTATGGCCGTCGTAAGAATGTTTGGACAGTAGCAAAAAATGCCGTTGAGCGTGGTCTCGCTTACGCATATACTGGCCGTAAACAAAAGAAAAGAAATTTCCGCGCATTGTGGATTCAACGTATCAACGCTGCTGCTCGCCAAGAAGGATTGTCTTATTCGGCATTGATGGGCAAAGTACACGCAGCTGGTATCGAATTGAACCGTAAAGTGCTCGCCGACCTTGCAATGAATCACCCTGAGGCATTTAAGGCAGTTGTCGAAAAAGTAAAATAATTTGGAAAAAGCGAGGCGCAAGTCTCGCTTTTTTTTGCTTTATATTTTGGGGAGTTTATTCAAAAATTTGGAACATTCTACATTTTTTTGGAGTTTTGTAAACATGAAGCATACTTTTCGCAAATATTTCACCATTTTCATGGCGCTAGTCCTTCTTACGGCTAGCACAGGTTTTGGTGTAATCGAGCATCACTGCATGATGCGCGGAAAGTCTCTGCATTTGGCCGCTATCAATCAGCATCCTAGCGATTCTTGTCAGCACGATTCTAAGAAAGTACCCCTATCTGCCAAATCCGCCATTCAAAAGCAAGATTGTTGTGATGAAGTTCGAAGCTACGAAAATGTAGAAGTCTCCTCTTCACTTATACAATGGATAGCCAAATTCCTCCAAGCTGTGACCGATGCCGTCATTGGCGCGCTTGTGGCGGTGTTTCAAGCCCTTGCCGAATTGCTATTTCCTTCGGCTAGTTCTGCTTTAGCCTCCTCCTTCTCCTCTATTTTCCACGGCCGAAGTTTGCTCGTGTTTGTGCAGTCATTTTTGATTTAGAAACCACTCTATCCCTAAAAACGACTTAGGGGCTTATTGGTGTTTATCTATCTCAATAAAAATGACGAAGCAATGTCCACTTTATTTCATATAAAAAACATGGTCTGCGACCGCTGTAAGCACGTGGTCAAAACCGCTTTTGAGAAAGCAGGCGCAGAAGTCACCCGCGTAGCACTGGGCGAAATCGAAACAAGTTCCCCCCCTTCTTCTAGCCAACTCAAAAGCCTAAACGAGACTTTATACTCCTTTGGCTTTGAGATACTCGACGATAAAGCGAGCCGTACTGTAGAAAAAATCAAAACACTACTTCTCGAACTCATTCATCATCAGTCGATTGTATCTCCCAAAATCAATTGCTCAGATTATCTTTCCGAAGCCCTCCACCGCGACTACAGTGGATTGAGTAGTA
>VFQN01008342.1_pt1 | contig 10534 bp, 8 predicted proteins | sample 3512371 | NCBI WGS metagenome assembly VFQN01 (sample SAMN10412370, study PRJNA504923) | tailings metagenome | isolation source: Replicate 2 from Balatoc abandoned mine | place: Philippines: Itogon, Benguet | collected 2017-08-28 | reverse complement strand
CCAGGCGCTGGTAAGCCTCGGGATCGGCCACGCCATCCAGGCCGAACAGGTTGGACACGAACCAGTCGGTCAAAAACGTGCCGGTGCGCAGGCAGAGCTCGTTGATGAAGCCCTCGCCCGAGGCCGAGTTCATGGTCCGCCAGCCGGCATCGACCATGTAGCGGCCGGCCCAGACGCCGGACACGGTGGCGGTGCCGAGGTTGCAGTAGGTGCGGCCAGTCGAGATCACCCCGCAGCCGAGCCCGCCCGCCTGACCGTCGCCGGCGCCGGCCACCACGGGCGTGCCGGGACGAAGACCGGTTGCCGTCGCCGCGTCTTCCGTGAGCCTGCCCAGGACCTCGCCGGGCCGGCGCGCGGCGAAGAAATGCTCGGCACCCAGTCCCAGCGGATCCAGCATCTCCTCGGCATAGCGACGCTCCGCCATGTTCCAGACGCCCAGCGGATCGGCACAGGCCCAGGAGGTGGCGCGCTCGCCGGTCAGGCGGTGCACCAGGAAGCCATGGACATCGACGACATGGGTGGCGGCGGCCAGCACTGCCGGCTCGTTGCGGGACAGCCAGGACAGGCCGTACAGGGCCGGGGTGGGGTCGGGTGTCTTGCCGGTGATCTGCCGGATCCGCTCGACGCCGTGCCGCTCGACCAGCAGACGGACATCCTCGCCGCTTCGCTCGTCCAGCCAGAGGATGCCCGGGCGGAGCGGCTGGCCGCGCTCGTCCAGCACGGCAAAGGTTTCCCGCTGGTTGGCGACCGCCAGCGCCTCGACCCGCTCCGGCGCCACGCTGGCGGTCACCTGCCGGATCGTCTCGGCGGCGGCCTTCCACCAGTCTTCCGGGTCCTGCTCGAACCAGCCGGGCCGGGGGTTGGCCATCGCCAAGCGGGCCCGGCCCTCGGCAACCGCGCGGCCGGTCCGATCCCAGGCGATCGCCTTGGTTGCCGTGGTGCTGCTGTCGATGCCGATGACGAGCGGTTCGGTCATGGTGCCCGGCTCTTCGTGCGCTTATCGTAAAAAATTGGCGGGGCATCGCTGCCCCGCCACTCTCTAGACCAAGCCTGCGGGCCGGGTCATGCCTTGCGGAACGGTGCCGCCATCTCGTCGGCCACCGGCTTGATCGCGTCCATGCATTCCTGCGGAGTCTTGAACTGGCCGGTCAGGTACTTGCCGAGCTCCACGGGGATCGTGTTGTTCGACAGCTCGGCCCAGGCCGGGAAGTCCGGCTCGGAGCCCATCATGGTGTTGATGGTCTTCTCGACCGCCGGGAAATGGCGGGTCGTGCCGGGGCCGACCTTGGCGGCAGCCAGGGTGCGCGGGTCGGTGAACGCCGAGAGCCGGACCGGCGAGGCGCCGCCGCCCAGCACCGAGCCGCGGCCGACCACGTCCTTGGAGCAGGCCCACTGCATGAAGATGAAGGCCGCTTCCTGGTTCTGCGAGTAGCGCGACAGGCCGAGGCCCGAGCCGCCCTGGTGGCCGACATTCGGGATCTCGTTGAAGCCGCATTCCTCGGGCTTGCGCAGCGAGATCGCCTTGGGCGGCGGGGCCGCTTCCATCAGGCCCACGACCTTGCTGTTGGCACCGTCGAAGCTCGGGAAATACTCGCCCCAGGTGATGACCTGGCCGGCCAAACCTTGAGCCACCGACTGGCCTTCGCCGTCCCAGGTCCAGGTGAGCGCACCGGGCGGGCAGTTCTTGGAGATCTCCATGAGATACTCCAGACCCTTGATGCCCTGCTCGTCGCCGCCGGTGAACATCCCCTCCTTGTTGAAGATCGAGCCGCCATTGCCCCACAGCCAGGCGGTCCAGTCGCATTCCAGGCTGTAATGGCCCGAGCGCAGCTGGCCGGTGGTGCCGTAGATGTTGTTGCCCTTCTCGGCCTCCTGGATGGCCTTCACGTTGGCCATGTACTCGTTGAGGTCGGTCGGGACCTTCAGTCCGTGCTTCTCGTACAGGTCGCGCCGGTACATCAGGATGAAGATCGGGATGTCGAACGGGATCGAGACCAGCTTGCCGTCGAACATCGAGATGCCGTCCAGCAGGGGCTTGCTGAAGTCGTCCCAATCGAAGTTCGGCATCGCGATATCGGGATGCGCGTCGTAGTACTCGCGCGGGTCTTCCATGTCCTGGGAGAAGGTCGCCATCCAGGACTGGTCGAGATAATAGAGGTCGTAGGTGCCGACCTGGCCCTGGATGTCCAGGGTCGCCTTCTGGAGGACCTGCTCCAGCGGCACGATCTCGATCTCGACATTGATGCCGGTCGCCTTGGTGAACTCTTCCTTGGCGAGCTGGTTGGCCACGATGGTCGGCGGGGTGGCCTCCGACGTGTAGCGGATCGTGGTGCCGGCGAACGGCTTACCGACCTCGGAGAGCCACTGCATCATGGCCTCGTCGGGACCGGCCTGGGCAAAGGCCGGGTTGCCGAAGTCCAGGCCGCGGAAGGGGCGGCCGCCGCCCAGCATGGCGGCACCGAAGCCGGACAGGCCGACGCCGGCGATGCCGAGCTTGCGGATGAACTCGCGCTTGCTGATCCGCCGGGCAGCGTACTCGCCGCAGGTATCGGCGATGAAGGTCTTGCGGTCGTGTTCTCTGAAACTCATTGGTTCTACCTCCCTCAGAAAATCAATTTGGGCGAGTGCTCAGTCCTTCAGGGAGCCCAGCGTCAGGCCGCGCACCAGGTGCTTTTGCACGAGCACGATGAAGATGAAGCTTGGCACCAGGGCGGCACTGCCGAGGGCGGTGATGAAGCCCCATTCGGTGCCGGTCGAGGTGACGAAGGTCGAGATCTTCACCGGGATCGTGCGGATCTGCGAGGTGAGCTGCAGGCTCAACAGGAATTCGGTCCAGGAGAAGATGAAGCAAAGGACCGCGGTGGCGGCGAGCCCGCCCTTCACCAGCGGCATCACCACCAGCCAGAAGGTCTGCCAGCGGGTCGCCCCATCGATCATCGCCTGCTGGTCGAGGTCGACCGGAATGTCGTCCAAGAAGCTCTTCATGAGCAGGACGGCGATCGGCAGGTTGATGAGCGTATGCGCCAGGATCAGGCCCAGATGCGTGTCGCGCAGTCCCATGTCGCGGAACATGAAGAAGATCGGGATCGCGATGGCGATCGGCGGCATCATGCGCTGCGACAGGATCCAGAAGACGAAGGACTGCTGGCCCCGGAACTTGAATCGCGACAGGCCATAGGCGCACAGGGTCGCCAGCACGATGCTCACCGCCGTGGAGCCCAGGGCCACGACCACGCTGTCGATGATGGACGGGATCGAATAATAGGAGCTTCCGCCGCCGGCGACCGTGCCCGCCGCACCTTCGTCGGTGATCAGCGAGAGGCGCGACACGCCGCCCAGCGTCACCCGGTAGTTGTCCAGGGTAGGCTCGAAGCCCCAATAGACCGGCGTCGTGTTGAAGATCGCCGTGTAGGGTTTGAACGAGGCCAGGATCCACCAGAAGATCGGGAAGACGAACAGCAGCACGACGACCCAGGCACAGACGTCGCGCAGGATGCCGAGGGCGGGATGAGGGCGCATCAGAACCGCACCTTGAACAGCTTGATGAAGATGGAGGCCATCACCTTCAGCGAGATCAGGACGATCAGCGCCAGGGTCGCCGCATAAGGGAAGTTGGCGAGCGTGAACAGGCGGCCGGCATAGAAGCTGAGCGTCTCCGTCTCGGTGCCCGGCCCGCCGCTCGTCATCACGTAGACATAGTCATAGACGCGGAACAGGTCGATCGAGCGGATCAGGACCGCGACGGCGATCACCCGGCCCAGGAGCGGCAGCGTGATCATCCGGAAGGCCTGGATCGCCGAGGCGCCGTCGATCGCCGCCGCCTCGTACGGCTCCTTGGGCAGGGCGCGCAGCCCGGCCAGGAAGATCAGGACCATGAACGGCGTCCACTGCCAGATGTCGGCCAGCATGACGCCGATCAGCGCGGTGTCGTTGTTCGCCAGGATCGGGTTGAGCGGGTCGATGATGCCGAACAGCTTCAGATAATAGGACAGGACGCCGAACTGGGCGTCCTCCATGAGCAGGAACATCAGGCCCGTGACGGCGGGCGGCACGACCAGCGGCAGGGTCATCAGCGAGCGGAGCAGACCGTACCCGCGCCGCTCGGTGTCCAGGAGCAGGGCGATCCCCATCCCGAGCACGACCTGGAACACCAGGCAGACCAGGGTGTAGGTGAGCGTCACCTGAAACGAGTCCCAGGTGCGCGGGTCGCCCAGCGCCAGCGCCCACTGCTTCAGGCCGACGAACTCGAACTGCCGGGTGACGCGGGAGCGCTCCTGCAGGGTCAGCCAGATGCTGTAGAGCAGCGGATACACGCCGAAGACGAGCAACAGCACGACGACCGGCATGAGCCAGCCCAACGCGGATTCGGCCGTGAGCCAGCGCGGCAGCCATGAACGTCTGGCTACGGTGCCGCCGGCCGCGATCGAGCTACTGCTCATCGTGTCAATTGCCTGCCCTGGAACGTTTTTCCGACGGCATATCCGTCGGTCCCGGTTTCGCGCATAGGGTCCGGGCTACCCCGTACTGTCAAGCGCCGATCTTGGCCGATGATGACCGGTGCCGCCGCTTGCTACGCCGGCGGCGATCGTTCATCGAAGCGCCATCTGCGGCTTGAGGCCAGGCCACCCAACACGGCTGGGAGACGAACGATGGGCTTTACGCTCGGGTTGAACACCAACTTCGCGATCAACCGCATCGTGGAGCCGGAGGCGCTGGTCGGGACGATCGCGCAGGAGATCGGGATGAGCCGCATCCAGCTCACGCCGGAGTTCCTGGATCCCTCCTGGCCGGCACCGCTGCAGGCCAGCTTCGTCAATCGCTACAACAAGGCGATGGAGGCGAACGGGGCGAAGATCACCACGACCTTCTCCGGCGCCTATACCCGGGTGAACCATCTGGGCCATCCCGACCCCGATGTCCGGGCCTGGTGGAAGAAGTGGCTCGCCACCTGGATCGACATCTCGGCCGACCTGGGCGCCCGCGGTACCGGAACGCTCCTGGCGATCATGACCTATGCCGACGATGCCGACGAGGCGCGGCGCGCGGCGGTGCTGAAGCGGGTGATCGACGACTGGCGCGACTTGGCGCACCGGGCCAAGGAGAAGGGCCTGTCGTTCCTGATGTGGGAGCACATGTCGATCCGCCGGGAGTTCGGGCACACGCTGCCTGAGACCAGGCGCATCCAGGCCCTGGTCGAGCAGGGCATGCCGCTGCCCTTCAAGATCTGCGCCGACATCGACCATGGCGACGTGACCTCGCAGGATCCCCGGGACTACGACCCTTACGCCATCGCCGAAGCCCTGGCCGCGGACAGCCCGGTCATCCACATCAAGCAGAGTTCCATGGACAAGGGCGGCCACCGGCCGTTCACGCCGGAAAACAATGCCAAGGGCCGGATCACGCCCGAGCCGCTGCTCGAGGCGATCCGGCGCGGTGGTGGCAAGGACAACGAGCTCGTGTTCGAGTTCTCGTGCCGCGAGCGGGAGCCCACCGACAGCACCGTGATCGAGGCGCTCAAGCAGTCGGCGGACTTCTGGCGCCCTTACGTCGAGGTCTGAGAGGCCGCGGTGCGCGACATCTGCGTGCTGGACAGCTGCGGCTTCACCGCCGGGGTCGAGACGTCGCCGGTCGTGCCGCTGCCTGCCGGCCCCGCGGAAGGCCTGGCCGCCCCCGTCGCTGCCGGCTTGGCGGCAGCCGTGCCGCCGTCGGTCTTCCATGGACGCATCGCCTCGGGCGTCCGCATGTCGCGCGGCACCTCGAAGTCGCTGGCCGCACCCCGGGCCTGCTCGACGCCCCGCGGGAAGCCGCTGCGACCGCTATAGTCCGGGATCCAGCGCTGCCGGAGCTGCCGCTCGGCGTCCTGGCGATGGGCGCTCAGCTCCTGCGCGCAGATCAGGTCCAGGGCGGTCACGCCGGCCACCGCCATGATCGAGAACAGGACATTGCCCTTCCTGGGATTGTCCGGAACCGCCGGCGCCAGCGTCGCCAGGTCCAGGGCATCGCCGGCCACCCGGCCCCAGACCCAGGGGGTGGGGTCCTGGGCGGTCAGGATGCCGATGCCCGCGGCGATCTCCCGGGCGCCATAGGCCTGGATGAGGCCGCTATGCTCCTCCATCCCGAGGAACTCGCCGACCTTGCGGGGCGCCAGCAGTTCGGCAAGTCCGAGCCCGATGCTGAACCAGCCGAGGCCCCGCGCCAGCGTGTGGGTCGATTCGCGGGAGATCATGCGGGACGATCCATCATGACGAGCGTGCATGGCATGGCTCCTCAGGGCTTCAGCACGACCTTGATGCAGCCGTCCTGCTTGTCGCGGAACGTCTTGTACATCTCCGGGCCCTGGTCGAGGCTGACCGTGTGGGTGATGACGAAGCTGGGATCGATCTGACCTTCCTCGATGCGGCGCAGGAGGTCGTCGGTCCAGCGGTTCACGTGGGTCTGTCCGGTGCGCATGGTCAGGCCCTTGTTCATGAACATCCCGAACGGGACCTTGTCGATCAGCCCGCCATAAACGCCCGGCACCGAAATGGTGCCGGCCGGCCGGCAGACATACATCATCTCGCGGAGCACATGCGGCCGGTCGGTTTCCAGCATCACCGCCTGCTTGGCGCGGTCATACATGGAATCCAGGGTGGCCGTGGCATGCGCCTCCATGCCCACGCAGTCGATGCACTTCTCCGGGCCCTTGCCCTGGGTGAGCTCGTTCAGCCGCTGGACAGTGCTTTCCTCGTCGAAGTTGATCGTGATGGCGCCACCAGCCTTCGCCATGGCGAGGCGCTCGGGCACGTTGTCGATTGCGACGACCTGCTTGGCGCCCAGCAGAACCGCACTGCGGATCGCGAACTGGCCGACCGGCCCGCAGCCCCAGATCGCGACGGTGTCGGTCGGCTCGATGTCGCACTTGCCGGCCGCCTGCCATCCGGTCGGGAAGATGTCGGTCAGAAACAGCACCTGCTCGTCGGTGAGCGAGCTCGGCACCTTCACGGGGCCCACGTCCGCGTAGGGGACGCGCACGTACTCGGCCTGTCCGCCGGGATAGCCGCCGGTGAGATGAGTGTAGCCGAACAGGCCGGCAGTGGTGTGGCCGAACACCTTGTCGGCGATGTCCTTGTTGCGGTTGCTGCGCTCGCAGACCGAGAAGTTGCCGCGCCGGCACTGGTCGCACTCGCCGCAGAAGATCGTGAAGGGGACGATGACCCGATCGCCGACCTTCAGCTTCTTGTTGCCGGAGCCGACCTCCATCACTTCGCCCATGAACTCATGGCCCATGATGTCGCCGGACTCCATGCCGGGCATGAAGCCGTCATAGAGGTGCAGGTCGGAGCCGCAGATCGCGCAGCTCGTCACCTTTACAATCGCATCGCGTGAATCCTCGATCTTCGGGTCGGGGACGGTTTCACAGCGGATGTCCTGCTTTCCGTGCCAGCAGAGCGCGCGCATTTTTCTTCCCGCTTCCGATAGAGGACGCCTCAGGCATCGGCCTGATCACCATGGCATCCGAACGGACCGCGCATGCACGGGTTCCAATCAGGCCCAAACAACATAAAACAACTGCAATTCAGGCATGACGGCCGGCGACTGCACCGGCAATATCGCCATGCTCATTATTATGACCTGATCAGGTCCAGTCGCGTTGCGCTGGTCACCAGCGCGTCATCCGCCGCAACCTGCCGACGCTGTGGGGAGCAGCGAGGCCGCGAAGACGTTCGAGACGGTCCGTCACCTTGTGGAACTTCGCCAGCAGGGCCTGGCGATCGACCGGCGGCGGCGCCCGCAGCCTTTTCGCGCAGGTGAGGTCCAGGAGGCTGACCGCGATCACCGCTGCGACCGCCAGCCATGCATTGGCCCGCTTGGGATTGGCCGGCCGCAGGGCAGGGGCCAGGGTCGCCAGGTCCAGCATGTCGCCCCCGACCCGTGCCGTCAGCCAGGGGGAGCGCTCGTGCCCGGCCAGAAGGCCCAGGCCGGTCGTGAACTCGCGCACGCCATAGGCGCGGATCAAGGATTGCTGTTCGGACATGCCGAGGCCGTCGGCGATCCGCCGTGGCGCCAGGAAGGTGGCGAGGCCGATCCCGACGCTCAGCAGGGCGACGCTCGTCGCCAGCGGGTCGACGCCCTTGCGCTCACGGGATCTGTGGATCTCCAGCCGATAACCCAGCATCGGGACATTCTCCCTGAAGGTGATGTGGTGCCTCGATGAAAGCGGCCGGCCCATCCGGACGTTGCATGCGCGGGCGCGTCATCCGGAAAAGCGGCGGTGTCCGGTCAGCCGGCGGCTTCCGGCGCTGCGATCGCCTGCAGGGCGGGGAGGTTCTTCAGGATGATGACCCCGTGCTCGACCTCGATCAGCCCACGCTCCTTGAAGCTGCGCATTTGCCGGTTGACGTTCTCGCGGGCCAGCCCGGCGAAGGAGCCCAGGTCACGCTGGCTCAGGCCGTTCTCGATCCGCACGATCCCGTTCTTCTCGATGCCGTAGCGTCGCCCGATCCGCAGGAGCGTCTTCGCGACCCGCTGCTCCATGCCGAGCAGCATGGTGTCCTCGATCAGCTCGGTGGAATGGCGCAGGCGCTCGCACAGGATGCCGATCAGGCGGATCGCGACGTCGGGGTGCCGCTCCAGGAAGTCCATCATCCGGGCACGGTCGAGCACGAACAACTCGCAGTCGGTCAGCGCCGCGGCATCGGCCGAGCGTGGCTTGCCATCTAGCACCCCGATCTCGCCGAACACTTCCGCCGTCTCGACCAGGTTGAGCATGACCTCGCGGCCGTCCAGACCGACCGTGCCGATCCGGATGCGGCCCGACACCACGATCATCAGGCAGTCGCCCGGATCGCCCTTCTGGAACACGGTCCGCCCGGCCGGCACATGCACCAGCCGGCCGAGCGGCATCAGCTTCTCGATGTCCTCGTCGTACAGGGCCCCGAACACGTCGCTGTCGGCCAGCGCGTCGCGTGCGAGCGTCAGGCGGTCCGGACGGGCGGCTGCCGGGGTGCTCATCGGTGCAACTCGGCCGCGAGCGTCCGCAGGGCCTGGGCGGCCTGGTCGCGCTCCTGCTCGGCCCGCCGCCGCTCGTCGCCCAGCGCCTGCAGGCGGTCTTCCTGCCGGGCCATCTCATCCAGCCAGCGCTGGCGCAAGGGACCGGCCTCGTCGATCGACTGGAGGTTGGCGCGGATCCTGGCCTGCTCGGCAACGGTCGTTGTCCTGTCCTCCGCAAGGCGCAGGATGGTGCGCTCGGCCGCGGCACGCTGTGTGGCGAGCCGGGAGATCTCGGCGATCTTCGGCTTCCAGCCGTCCGGAACGGACAGGCCGCGCGAGGCCAGCACCGTCTCCAGCGTTTCCGCCTCGTCGAGCACGAACCGTTCCTCGACGGGCCGCTCCGTCACCAGCCGCAGCGACGTGGTGCCATTGGCAGGCAGCTCGCCGCGGACGTACCAGAAGTCGCCCTGCCGGGCCGGGCCGTCCTGCCCCACCGGCTCGGCTCCCGGCTCCGCCCATACCTGGACCTCGAGACGGCGCGGCTGGGCGTCGTCGCTCTCGAACCGCCAGCGCCGCTCCTGCCGCTCGACCACGCGCAAGGTCGCGGTGCCATCCACGATGACCAGGGAACGCGCCTCGCGGCGGTCGTCCTGCTCGATCCCATAGGTGATCTTGCGGTCGGCGCCGAACGCCAGGCGGCGCTCCGTGCCGGCCGGCACCAGCGGCAGGACCGCGTCGCCCACATGAACCGGCGCCTGCCCCGATCCGTCGACCACCGTCACGATCCCGCTGGGCAGGGTGGTGCCGGTATCGTTGTCCAGCCGGATCGCCGCCTCGGGCGCGCCGCCCGTTCCATTGGCAGGGACGAACGCCACCCGCTCGGCCGCCAGCCGGCGGTCCAGCAGGGGCACCATCAGGCTGCCATCGTCGGCCACGCTCACCGGCGCCTCGATCGCAAAGCTCGTGGCAAGGTCCGATTCGGTGCCGGCCGCTTCGGTGACCGGCGCCGGCGCGAAGCCTTCCTCGCCGGGCGTGGGCACATCCGCTGCCTGGAGCGCCGCCATCGCCTTGCGCGGCGCCGACGCGGCGAGCGGCCGCGGCCCCTGGTCGGGCAGGACCGGGACGGTCTCGCGTTCCACGAACCAAGCCCGGGTCAGCTCCTGGCGCAGCGTATGCGCGTCGCCATCCACCAGGGTCAGCTGTACGTCGTTCCAGTCCTGGCCGGTCCGGTTCTCGACCACCGCCCAGCCCTGGATGCGCGCTCCGTCCTTGCCCAGGATCACCCGCCAGGTTGGCTTCCAGACCGTCGCCTCGACCAGGAGGCCGAGATCGACCGCCGTGTCCGGGGTGGCGTCGGTTTCCACCTGCAACAGCCGCCGCTCGTCGCTGCGTGCCTGGGCGCTGCGCTCCAGGACCGTGTCCAGGGCCGTCTGGGCATCCGGGTCCTTCAGCCGGATCATGTCGGCCTGGTTCAGGTCGATGGCTTCCAGCCCGTCGCCGGTCGAGAGAATCAGGTAGGGCCGCTCAACCACCACCCCGCCCTCGCCGCCAGGCCGGTTCTCCA
>VFQN01008341.1_pt1 | contig 10534 bp, 14 predicted proteins | sample 3512371 | NCBI WGS metagenome assembly VFQN01 (sample SAMN10412370, study PRJNA504923) | tailings metagenome | isolation source: Replicate 2 from Balatoc abandoned mine | place: Philippines: Itogon, Benguet | collected 2017-08-28 | reverse complement strand
GGTTCTCCTGCAGCCGGCCCTCCACGCTGGCAGTCAGCTCGCTCAGCGCAGCCTCAAGGCCACCTGGCCCTGCTGCTGCCCCGCCCGCCACGCCGCCACCCGCCGCCACCGATGCGATCTGGTTTCGCGGCCCAGGAACCAACGCAACGGACCTGCCGCTTTCCGACTTGCCCATGGCCCCACCGCCGCCTGCCACATGTCGGCTGCTACCCGCCGCGCTCCCGCCGCCAGCTTCCTGGCTGCTAGCCCACATGCTCCCCTCCTTCACCCCTCCGGTTAGGCTGTCCACACGGAACATGCTGGACAGGGATCCCACCAGCAGCCGACCCAACCCCGGCTTAGCGGCGGCGCCGCCGCCGCCGCCCCCGGCCCCGCCAGCACCGGGTGCTGAAGGGGCGGCATCGCTGGCTGCGCCCCCAGCTGCAGTTAAGCTCGTGCCCACACGGGACATGGCAGGCGACGGGCCGGTGCTATAGCCAGGGGAGGCCCCGACGGGGCTACGGCCGGGGCTCAGGGGATGTTCACCGCTGTTGCTGTTGGTGGCGAACGCGGCGGCGCCGTTGGCGGCGCCACTGGCGGCGCCGACGGACGCGACGCCCACGCTGCCGGTCGAGAGCCCGAGCACCCCGGCGCTGCTGCGCTTTGCGAGCGGGGCATGCGCGAGCACGGCGGGGCCGGCAGCGGCGGCGGTGGCGGGCAGGGTCAGCAGGCTGGCGCGGGTGAAGCACGTGTCTGTGGCACGCCGCTGGAAGCTGCCGCGGGACGGCAGCGGATGCAGCGGCGGGCTCCCGGGCGCGGCGCCGCTGCCGCCCCCGCCGCCGCCGCCGCCGCCGCCCGTGCTCCCGCCGCCGCCGATGGCCGCTAGGAAGCGCTGGGTGGCGGAGAGCTGCGGGCGGGCGGCTGCCGGGGGCGGAGAGCTATCGGCAGCAGCTTGGTTTGCAGTTGCGGCCTGGAGAGACGCGCTGCTTGCCGAGTTCCGCGCCTCACGGGAGTCGTTGCTGCAGCTGCTTTGCGCAGCGATGGGCCCAGAGCTCCCGCCGCCATCGACGCTCCTGCGGCTGGCCTGCTGCGTCGCTGCCTCTGACAACTCCGCTGCGGCGATCAGGAATGGGGAGCTGCGACCTGACGGTCGTCGCGTGCTGTGCTTTGACAAGGACGTTCCGAACTCATCGCCATTCAGTGAGTTGCCCCGTTCGCCGTCTGCGCTGCTGTTCCCATCCTCCAACATTTTGGAGCGGCCAGCGACAGGTTGAGGTGCGGTGGAGTCGGGTGGGCGGGCGGCGAAGCCGGGGCTGCTGCCGGCGGGTCGGCGTACGACGGCTGCCAGGGAGCTGAAGAACGCTGAGCCGTTGTGGGTGCCCTTGGAAGCACGGTCATCTACAGAAGTGCGTCGCAGCCCCGTGGCCTCCTGGTAAAAGGAGAGGGAGAACCACAAAGGGTGATAAAAGCAGGGGTACAGACTTGGCCGTGTTGCGCCGTGCAATACTTTGCATGGACAGGGACGAAGGCGGGAGGGCCGCACTCAAGCCGCAGCGGGGCATGTATGCACAACAGAGCCGAACGGGGCGCTCCGTGTTTACGCCGTGCTGCAACAACCATGCGTCCTGCAAGACCCACAGCACTGTCCGCAATGCGCATTGCCGAGCTGGTAGCCAGTGCCACCTGCAAGCCCACTGAACGGCTTGCATTCAGGCGCCGCGCTGCCAAGGCACAGCCAAGGCCCTACCTTCATCTCTTCTCCACCCGGCTGTCCCGCAACCGGCTGCTGTTCTACATGTCGCGACGAGCGCTGGTGCTGGGGCACCGCAGCAGCCTGCTGTAACGCTCCCAGCTGGTGGCCGGGCACCGCCAAGGGTGGGCCCTTGCCGCTGGCTCCCGGAGGGGAGCTAGACGCCCGCAGCTGCAGCTGCAGCTGCATGGAAGCGGCTGCTGCAGCGGCGGGGTACAAGCCATGGAGCGGCGAGTCGATGGCGGTGGACGACTTGCCAAAGACCATGGTGCTGTTGCTGGCAAAGCTCCCGTTGTGAAGGTGGACCACCGAGGAAGAGGAGCGCGAGAGGCGGCTAAAGGAGGAGGATGCCATGCTGGGGCGCACGACAGATGCGGCGGCCGATGCCGAGGGCGGAAGTAGGATGCCTGTGTTCGATGGCGCCCCATGCGGCGCCGCGCCACCTGCCGAGCTGCCAGCACTCCCCGTTGCTGACTGCCCGCTGGTTGCGTGCTCGTGTGAGCCTCCTTCCGGAACGCTGTCTTTGCCGTCTGCACTTGCCTGCCTTGGCAGCATGGCAGCAGCAAACGCCGTGCCAGCAGGGCCCGACAGCGAATGGGGCCCAGAACCGGCTCTCTGCAGGAGCTGCTTCGCCATCGTAGCGCGGCCGTTGGTGCGGCCCTGGCTACCTGCCGACCCGGTTGGGCTGGCAGGCCGCACCTCCACATCGCTTCCCCCGTTACCCTTGTCTGCTGCCACCTGCAAAACAGGCCCCGTGCCAGGGAGCAAAGCCGCCGCAGGAGGCGGCGGCGCCAGAGTGCCCGCCAGGCGGTTGACGGCTGGTGCAACCGCCGCCAGCGCCAGACCAGGCGCCGTCCGCCGTACGGCATGGGTGCTGCCATCGGGGCTGGTCCCTGCCTGTAGGTACACCCCCGTGGGGTCGCTGCATTCCGTACCGTGATTGCCGTACACCTGGTTGCAGCTGGTACCGCCGTCAGCAACCGCCACAATTGGTTGACCTGTACTGCTGGTCCGGCCGGTGAGCTTGTGCTTCAGGCTTGAAGGAAACACGGTGCACGTGCTGCTGACCCGTGTCACCACGCCCGCTAACACACTACCACGTGCCAAGGCACCGCTACCGGCAGCGCCAAGGTCCGTTCCCGTACCCATACGGCTGATGGCAGTCGCCTCCGACGCCGGAGGCGTCCTGAAGCCTTTGCCGTACCCGCTGCTCCGAGCACCCTTTTGCAAAGACATTTTTCGCATGTGCACGTTGATGTAACGGCTCTTGCCGCACCAGCGCTCCCGTAGCACAAGTACGGCAACCAACAGGGCCGCGACGCCAACTGCCGCGCCCGCCAGCCCTGCGGCCAGCCTCCACTTGCCGTCCGCGAAGGACGCACCGTCGTCGCTGTCGCCTAGAGGGAGGGACGGACGGCCCACCGCTCCGCCACCGCCACTTGGGGGTGGCGGGGACGGCGGTGGTTGCGGCGCTGCAGCACCGGCGTGACAGGCACGTGAGTGTGAGTAAGGGAAGGCGAAGAGAGGCTTTTACAGTATTGTACGGTGCGCCAGGGTATCGTAGGCAACGCAGTCGCACTGGTCCCAGATGCTGCAAGGTTTCGAGGTCGGACGCTGCGGCATGTGGCGAGCAGCGAGCACGTAGTCCTGGGCTGACGTGGGTGTAGGACTCGCGGACGGTGCGAGCACTGAGGCTGCAAACGTCAATTTGTCGAGATGTCACTGCTCAACAACATATAAGACCTCGCTCCCCCGGCCTTCTACCTGGCCAGTTATATACGCACAGTAACATTCGGGACCACCTGCTCACCTGCAAGGAGCGCATCCAGGTCGCTCCTGTTGTACGGCGCGATATCGTCGCGCACAGTAACGTCCTTAAGGTCCACGCCCGCGCCCTGGGGGCAAAAGGCGAATAGAGAGCGCGCAAAGCACACGTAAGAAACCATTGCACTCTTGCCACGGCGTTGCGGCTGCGTGTGGTGTCAGCATTCGGAAAGCGCTTGGCGCACCGTCAAGGCATTGTGCATTGCCAGCCGCTGGCTCGAACTTATCTGAGGGCAGCCGCCCTCCCACACGCACTGGTCACGAAGGCGACCCCACCTGGAGCCGTGAAATGAAGAGAGCGCTGCTGCCCGGCATCAGCTCCGCCTGAAAGCGTGTCAGGCCCAGCCCCTCGCACGCGTCCGCCAGCTCCCCGCTATACACTGCGGTTCCGCTACCGCTGCCGCCACTGTTGCTGTCGTCGGCCCCACGCCCGCCCAGCACCTGCACAAAGGGTGGGGAGACGTGGCTTAGGCCCAAACCGAGCACGACACCCGCCGCGCGCCGTCTACAGACGGTTCCGCCCACAGCACTGCCTGTGCTGCAAGGCTTGCAGCGTACGTACGGCAAAAAGCGGCCAATCATCATTGATGCAACGGCCTTTCCCGTACGGTTTGATGTACGACGGTACTGCCCACCTGGTAGCATGCCGCCCACAGCCCCAGCTCCTGGCGCGACACCGCCACCGTTGCCCCCGCCAGCACCAGCGCCGGGGGCTCCCCCGCCAGCGAGGGCAGGCGGCTGCCTGCCTCCAGCGCCCACAGCGGCAGGTCCAGGCAGCGCACCAGCGCGGGGGCGGGCCAGCGGGAGGGGCTGTCCAGACCCACCAGCGTCACGTAATGGAGGGTCAGCGTGGGGGCGGAGGAGGAGGAGGAGGCGGAGGAGGAGGAGGAGAACGAGGCCCAGGAGCCGGCGGGGGCACGGCTGAAGTCCAGGGTGATCGGCGGGGGAGGGGGAGAGGAGGAGGAGGGTGCCGGGGCCGGGCCTGAGAGGATGTAGCTGCGCTTCAGGAGCAGGGGCCTGGGAGGTGCGAGGGAGTAGGTAGTGGCGGTCGCGCTGGTGTTGGTGATGGGGGCGGGAGCGGCAGGTAGGGTGGCGGTTGGGGGCATGAGGGTTATGGTTGCGAGTGTGGGGCAGCCGGGGTAGGCTACAGCGCCGGGGGCGGGGGCGGGCGGCAGCTGGCCGGCTGAGGCGTTGAGGACAGCGGTTAGGGCCTGTGTGGAGTTGAGGACCACGACCTGTGGGTAGGTGCTCTGGGGTGTGGGGGCTACCAGGCTGAGGCCGGTGGAGGGTGTGAGGGGCTGGGACCACTCCTGGAGCGGGTTGGATGTGATGCGGAGGTTGGTGGCCCGGATGCCGAACGCCGCGAAGGTGCGGAGCTGGAGGGCGGTGGGCGTGACTTCGGTGAGCTGCGGGATGGAGAGGCCAAGGGGGCAAAGGGCCAGGCATGTTCTAGCTGGGTAGAGCGCAACAGCCGGGCGACAAAGACTTGCAGCTATGAATCTGCACCCATGCTGCACGCCAGCTGCTAATCATGCGCGTTGTGAGAGCCACATACGGGCAGGACGCTGGAGGACATTATCGCATCCTGGCCGCTTGCCGGTAGCCAGGTCATGCTGGACATGACGAACCGACGTCCGGCGTCATGTTCCCTCACCTCTGTTGACGTTATCTCGCTCCGGAGCCACGCCGCGGTGTCGGGCGCCAGCGGCCCCACGCCGCCCACCACGTGGCTCAGCCACGTGGACAGGTACACCAGCTCGTCCGGCGGTACGACGAGCGTTACGTTGACCAACGTGACCCATGGGTCAGAGCCCGCGGCCCCCCGCGCCGAGGGCCTGAGGGCAGTACGGCAAACACGACCCAGCTTGACTCCCACCCGTCCAGTAAGTCACCGAGTTGCTTACACGCCCATGCACTTGCAAGCGTCGTCATTTGTAAATGGAGTCCCATGCGACCGAGCCGAGCCACACCCCCAGCAGCCGCACCTGGACACCCAGTACAGCGGCAGCGACAGCACGCCCGGGTGCGGAGCCGCCAGGTTGGTCACCACAATGTTCTCTAACGTCAGCCGCGATTCGGGGCCGCCCAGCACCAGCGCGGAACGCAGCAGCCCTAGGTCAAGCACCACGGGGCCGCCCCGCCTGCCGCTGTCCCGGCCCAGCACAGGGCTCCCCTTGCCGCGGATAGTCACCGGCGACGTGAGGGAGACCGGGGGCGGCGTGGCGGCAGCGGCTGTCAGGCGACGGCGGTTGCGGTTGCTACTGTCACGGTCCGTTAGGACGTTATCGAAGGAGTGCAAGGCAGGCCCCTGTTCCTTGTGGAAGGAGTGGTGGGTGAGCCGGGTGGTCGACGGCCGGGCGTTGCGGGGCCTGCGAGCCGCCGCGGCCCAACCCGATGCTTCCGCCCGATCCCATGCCAGCTTCCGCCAGCTTCCATTAGCTTCCGCCTGCTCCTCTGATGCCGTAGGCAACGAAAGCGACCGCCTGCCGATCCGCTGCGCTGTGGCCAGGTCGACTGCAGCAGCCGCCAGGCCGCCCGCGCCCGACCCAGATGGGATCAGCTGCTGTACGGCGTCCGCGCCCGCCAGGGCGATGCTGTCGAGCAGTTCTATCCGGTAGGCGCTGCAGTTGTCGGCACGGGAGCTGGCGGCAGCTATGGCTGCGATCCACTCTTCCAGGGACGCCGCTTGCATGAGCCGCACCCCGTCGGTGCCGCACGGCTGCGTGAGTAGCGGAGGGGCAGTAATGTGGTGCTAAGGCGACAACTTACTGGTGTGTGCGTCAAACAGGGTAAGGCCAGGGCAAGGGCACTCTTGTAGGATAGGCGTGCAAAGTGGGCGTTACACCGCCGCTGTCCGCGTGTCCGGCCCGCCCCCGCGCCCACCTGGTTGCACGTGACCAGCATATCCTGCAGCTCCAGCTGGTCAAACCTCGCAAACGAAACGTTGACCTGCGGCTCCGGTCCCTGCGCAACAGGATACGCATGATAGTTGGCACTCGGGGAACGCTGCCTGCTCGCCCGCAAGCCTGCAGGTAGCTGTGCGCCAGGGTGTGTTGGTCGCCATGTGCTGGTGAGGCCGGACTCTGCTACCAACATGTGTGCTGGTGCCGTACGCACAAACACGGCAGGCACAGCACTCTGCCCGTGCACCAATCACCCCGCACCCCTGCAACCCCCACATCCCTACGCACCCTGGTTGCGTTCCACGCCAGACCCCCGCCGCCCGCCTCCCCCGCCGCCCTATGCAGGCTGGCGGCCACGGCGCAGTCCGCCAGCACCAGCTCGCAGCGCACCAGACGCAGAAGCGACCCGCGGGACAGCGAGAACGAGTCCAGCGACAGGGACGGGGACAGGGCAGACGGGGGAGGTGCTGGTATTGTGTCTGGCGCTGTGGCGTTAGGGGAGCTGGCCGGAGCTGCGGGACCCGGGCTTGCTGAGGCGATAACATTGAGGATTCTGAGGCCCTGAATGGTCAGCGTGACACCTGTGGGTGGCGTGCGATGAGGTCAGGCGCTTTTGGTGCAGTGGGGTGAGGAGTGGAATAGGCAAGGGCCTTTAGTGTATCAGCTGGTGGCGTTAGGGCAACTTATGGGTAGCAACGGCTCGAGCCGTTTAGGCATGTGGCCAGGAACATGCGGCACTGGAGCAACAGGTATTGTATCAATGCCGGGTCGCAAGCAGGGTGGCAACTCGCAAGTCAGAGCACGTGGGCGCACCTGCGGCAACCGACAGCTGGTTCGCACCCCTTCCCAGGAAGAGCGTAGGGAGCGGCTGTGGTGCGGCCGGTGCACCGGTGTTGGAAGTTATCAGCGTGTCCAATCTGAACTGCTGCACCGCTGTTGGGAGGTCCGCGTCGGTATCGCGGTTGACAACGACCCGCGCGACCCCGGACGGACCGGTAGCGTTGCGTGGAAGCTCCCATAGACGATCGCAATCCCCTCCACATCGCCAAAAGAGCAAGTCGCCCGCCGCGGCCTGGCACGCAGAGACAGCCAGAAGCAGGCTCGCCGCGAGCACGGCGTAGCGATGGACCCCTCGCCTGTCCGCGCCTTCATTGCAAGGGCTCATCTCTGGAGCTCATTGCATAGCTATTGTGGTGTTCATAACCATTGGGACTTGGCAGCAACGTCGCGTCTGGTGTGCACGCGAACAAGCATAAAAAGATATTTTGACACTCCTCTCAAACACAAGACGCAGCGTAAGTGTAGAAACGTGCATAATGGGGTGTCTTGTGCGCATCCTAACGCACCATCCGGTGTTTGGTGAATATGTCAACCTCGGCGCTCAGGTGCCCTAGCTCGGCCGTGCAGCATTGAAGTCCAGTAATCCCATGCTTGTCCTTAGGTGATAGTGCTAGGTGGATTCCTTGCACGCAGCGGTTTGCCGTTGTTAGGATTCTACGGTATTTATACCGTACGGCGACAGGCCTTACTAAGGCTGGAAGCACCCCTTACCTGCTCAGGGCGCCTCGCGCAACCTGCGCAACCGCACCACTTGTGACCCGTCACATTACCCAACAACCGACGATAATTGTAACCGCCACACCTGAGAACACGGGTGGTGCCAGGTGGTTTCACAGCTCTGCGCTGCCGTGTACCCAGCAACCCAGGTTCACGTGCCCTCATGACCCAGCATGACCGGACCGGGGGACCGGAATGGGCAGCCCCCTTTGGCAAAGAGGTCCCTGCTTTCCGCCACTCTCCAGGGCGCCCACATACTCCTTGCTTCGGGCGCCAAAGTGTCTTGTACTTAGGGGTAACAGCAACCCCGCACAGTTTACCGCTCTGCAGTCGATGCCGTGTTCAACTCAAAACGGCCACGCCCTTGCCAAGTTGCCATGTGACACCGCTGCACTGCCGCTGCCCTTACGAAGCGCGCTGGTGCCGTTCAAGGCCACCCCAGAAGCCCCAATACGCTGCCTATGGTCAGAAGGCATAAAAGGAAACTCCTAGTATGAAGGGCAGGCTCGTATCGGCTCAAGCCCTGGCCCAAGCCCTCCTGCACTAATGCATGGGCAAGACAAGTGTGGCTTATGTCAGGTGGCAAGCCCACTTGAGCCCACATGGCTACTGGTACGGGGGACAACGGACAAGGCAGTCCGGAAGTACAGGTACGGTACCCAGGCAGATTGGAAACCAGTGGGCCGAAAAGGGGAACCGAGGGGAAGGGGAGCTCCCTTGGTGTTCACGTGCTATACTGGCGGCAAGGCGGACGGTTCCGAGTCCACAATAGATCGCATAGGCTCAAGTACCGGCAACACGAGCGGGCGGAGGCTCCGGCCGTCCGGCGTCCCGAGTGATTGGTTGCACGGGTTTGTTGGCCGTTGCGTTGCGGCTCGTTGGCCGTTGCCGCCGGTTCGCTTACAAACCAGACCCGGATTCAGCGACTCCTAGGCACTTGTGTACATTGCACCGTGGACTGCAGGAGCCTGCTTACACTGACGAAAATGGCACAGGCCCCCAGGCCCCCGCGAGGCTTAAGAAAACGGAGGGCTAGGCTTCTCAGTAGATGAGCTTTAGTAATAGACAACTTATCGGAACAAGGCGTGCCATGCAGCAGCATCAGGCTAACATTAATAACAATTCGCCCCACTCCAGTCCCACACCAAACGCAAGCGATGTTGTACTGTTCCCGGACCGGTTACAGGCGTCAGCGTCTATTGAATTGAGCGAGGCGGGCCACGAAGGGCACAGCTCAGAACGCAAGAGGAAAGCCAAACCGGACTTGCGGCCCGGTCTTCGTATGCTATTTAGCAAGCCCGTCTGGCAACAAGAACTCAAACGGAAATGGCAACGGGTGGCTCCCAAGGTTATCTGGTCGCTCATAGTACAGGAGAAGTGGACTATCGTCATCTCTGCGGTTTTCGCAGGTGCGCGCCAACTCCTTGCGAAACGTACGGAGGTCTGTCAATGCTCTTATTGCGCCGCAGCTAACACATTACGTGGACAGAGTAGACGCCGTGTGCGAACACATAGCGATGCAGCCGGGCCGGTGTGGTATCGAACGGGCTTCCGGGTGCCACGTGCAGGCACCTGGCGACAGGGCCCGTCCCTGATTTGGGTCACTTCCCTGTCCACCTTCGTGCTGACGCACTTTAGCGCATGTGCGTATGAGTGCCCGTAGATCTGTTAGCATCCAAGACGCAGCAGAACTAAGCTTTCGGCTGTGCAGCTCCCGGCACCAACACTGCCTGCCAACTGCATGCACTGCCGGCCCCCATCCCCACCAGCTCACATCTCATCCCACACGCTCTTACGCCCCTGCCCTCTTACATACCTTCCAAAACACTCGCCTTCGGGCCACCCCACGCCGACACCCCTCCCGCAGCCGGACTGGTGGCGCTGTGGCTTACGGCGTGGAGCGACCTGTCCGGTGACGCCTGGTTCACGGTGTGGGCCACCTTCGTGTCGCTGGTGCCCATGATGCGCGGCTCCGTGGACCCAGACGTGTGCCTGTTCTTCAACGCCACGCTGCTGCTGCTGCGGGGCATCATCACGCCACGGGACGCATTCGAGGGTGGGTCAAAGACTAACATGGCCTGGACTTTCGTCATGTCGCGGCTGTGTTACTAGGTGATGGAAGGGGGCTGCCTGGCCAAAGCAGTTGATCGCGAGTGCCGAGGGGCACATTTACGCCCAAGGTTGCATTCGGGGATGTGTTGACGAGGCTTGCGATGCTGCAGTTGCCGAGGGGCCCTCTCCCTGCGTACGGTATCAAGCCGCTGGCTACGGCACAGGCAGCGCACCCCAGGCCCACGCCTGTTCCGTCCATATTCTGTAGTGCCCTAACTTTCTTAACAAAAGGCGGGATAACTTGTTTGCAGGCCTGTGCAATGAGTCCATTGTGGCCATTGCGCTGATGATGGCGCTGGCTGCGGGCCTGGAGTCCACGGGGGCGCTGGAGTACGTGCCTGAGCTGGTCATGGGGCGCAGCAAGCGGGAGTGGGTGGGGCAGGTGAGGGGCAGGGGGTGAGGGGAAGGG
>VFQN01008340.1_pt1 | contig 10534 bp, 9 predicted proteins | sample 3512371 | NCBI WGS metagenome assembly VFQN01 (sample SAMN10412370, study PRJNA504923) | tailings metagenome | isolation source: Replicate 2 from Balatoc abandoned mine | place: Philippines: Itogon, Benguet | collected 2017-08-28 | reverse complement strand
CTGTTCGTCGCGGCCCAGACCGGCTCGGGCGATCCCGTCATCGGCACCGCCTTCACGCTGAACTCGATCGCCGCGGCCGTTCTCGGCGGCATCGGCTTCCTCGGCGGCCAGGGCACGATGCGCGGGGCGCTCGCCGGCAGCCTCCTGCTCAGCCTCATGATCAGCGTCATGTTCTTCCTCGGTTTCACGCCCGTCGCCCAATATGTCGCGCAGGGCCTGATCATCATCGGCGCCGTCGCGCTGCCGCAATTCCGCAAGGTGCAGAGATGAGCCAATCCGTTCCGGCACGCAGCCGCGCCCTCGCCATACTTGGCAGCCGGCCGTTCCTCACATTCGCCGTCGTCGCGCTCGTCTGGATCGTGGCCAGCATCCTGTCGCGCGGCTTCGGCGCCTTCGGTCATCTGCGCTACCTGGTCGAACTGGCCGCCGTCATCGGCCTCGTCGCGGCCGGCCAGACCTTCGTCGTGATCGCCGGCGGCATCGATCTCTCGGTCGCCGCCATCGTCACCGTCAGCGCCGTCGGCCTGCCGCTGCTCGGCTGGCAGGGCGATCCAACCGGGCTTTCGGCGATCCTGCTGGTGCTCGCCATGACCACGGGCATCGGCCTGGTCAACGGGCTGGGCGTCGCCTTCCTGCGTGTCCATCCCATGATCATGACGCTCGCCATGGCGACCTTCCTGCAGGGATTGCTGATCATCCTGGCCGGCGGCAGCGCGGTTTCGCTGCAGAACCCGCTGGTGAGTTGGCTCGGCAATGCGCGGCTGGGCGGCATTCCGGCGGGGGTGCTCCTGTGGATCGCGGTGTCGATCGCAGTGCTGGTCGTTATGCATGCGACGCCCTTCGGCGCCCGCGTCTTCGCGCTCGGCGCCAACCAGCGCGCCGCAGAACTTTCCGGCGTGCCCGTTCCGGCCACGACGACGGCCGTCTACGGCATCAGCGGCTTCACCGCCGGTCTCGCCGGCGTGCTGGTGCTCGGCATGAACGGCCAGGGTTATGTCGGTATCGGCGATCCTTACCTGCTCGCCTCGATTGCCGCCGTCGTACTCGGCGGCACCTCGATCCTGGGCGGCCTCGGCACCTATGCCGGCACCATCCCCGGCGCAGTGCTGCTGGTCACGATCACGGCGCTCATCACCGTCGTCAACGCCTCACCGGGATGGCGGGCCATCCTGTTCGGCTCGCTGATCCTCGGCCTGCTATTGCTGTCCGGCCGGGAGGCCGCCCGGCGATGAGGCTTCGAGACGATAGATCCGCTCGGCCGTGCCGAAGAACAGCGCCCGCTGTTCGGTTTCGGAGAAGCCCGCGGTGATCTCCTTGAAGGAATCATACACCTCGTCGAAGGTGGCGTGCAGGCCGGCGACCGGGAAGTCGCTGGCGAACATGGCGCGCCCGGGCCCGAAGCAGTCGATGCAGTGCAGCACCACGGCCCTCAGGCTGTCGAGGCTCCAGTCGTGATCATAAGCGACCAGGTCCGAGATCTTGATCGCCACATTGTCGTGGCTGGACAGGAGCCGCAGGCCATCGCGCCAGCGGCGCATGCCGTCTTCGTCGCGGTCGATCGGGCTGCCGCAATGGTTGAGAACGAAGAGCTGGTCGGGAAACGCGGCGGCAAGGCGCGCGGCGTCCTCCAGCTGGCGCGGGAACACCATGAGGTCGAAGGCGAGCCCGTGCCGGCTGAGCAGGGCCAGGCCGGCACGCCAGGCCGGTTCGTCCATGATGCCGTCGCGGGGTGCGAAGCGGCGGCCGGGATCCGGGTCCCAGCTCAATATGTCGCGCACGCCGACGACCCGCGGAAAGCCGGCCTGCGCTTCGATCAGCGCGGCGGCCTCCGGACTCGCCAGCGGCACGGCCGCCACATAACGCGCCGCCACGCCGCCCGTCTTGTCGAGTGTCTCCAGCCATCGCGTCTCGCCGATGCTGTCGTCGGCGCGCCAACCGGCCTCGACATGGATGGTCGCGACGATGCCGTGCCGCGTCGCGTCGCGCAGATAGTCCCGCGGCAGGTAGTCCTGCCGCAACGGCCCGAGATCGCCGAGCCCACCGCGCTCGCCGGCCGCAGCTTGCAGCCAGGGATGGCGCTTCATGCCGAGGTCCCAAAGATGGTGGTGGGCATCGACGATGGGACCGGAGTAGATCGGCACTTTTTGCTTCTTTCCAAAAGGCATGGATGCGGATGCATCCATGCAACCTCGCGCCAGCAGGCGCGGCGCGCGGTCGCGCGCTCCAACGGTCGATGTTATCGACCGTTGGTATCACTGATTTGCCGAAGGGGTATCATCGGATGACCACCAACGCACCACTCTTGTTGCCATCAGTCGCGAAGCCGGTGGAGTTGAACGATCTGATCCGCGGCGTGCCGCCGGGCACAACGGGTTTCGACGGCAACCAGGTTGCTTCGAGACGCTGGCACCCGGCCGACGGCAACATGTCGCTGCCAGTGCTGACGCTCGACACGGCCGCCTTCGCCACCAATCGCGACCTGTTCCTGCGTTATGTCCGTGAACACGGCGTCGCCATTGCCCCGCATGCCAAGACGCCGATGGCGCCGGACCTGGCGCGCTCCCTGGTTCATGCCGGCGCCTGGGGCACGACGGTCGCCGATATCAGGCAGGCCTCGGTGATGCTGCGCGCCGGGCTCGACCGGCTCATCCTCGCCAATGAGGTCGGCGGTCGCGGCGGCGCGCGCCGGCTCGCAGCGCTGATCGCAGCCTTTCCGCATGCCGAGCTCTATGTCTTCGCGGATTCGGTCGCGGCGGTGGAGGCATTGGCTCAAGCCTGGGAAGAGAATGCCGAACTCCCGCCGCTCCAGGTGCTGGTCGAGACGGGTGCTGCCCGCGCCGGCGCCCGCACCACTTCGGATGCCGAAGCGATCGCCGATGCGATAACGGCCACGTCAGGACGCCTGCTGCTGGCCGGCGTCGCCACCTATGAAGGTGCTGCTGCCCAACCCGACCCGCAGCGCACCGACGAGGTGATATCAGGGCTCTTGTCCATGACGGCCGACATGTTCCTGCGTGTGCGGGCACGGGTGGGCGGTGATGCGCCGCTGATCCTCACTGCCGGCGGCTCAGTCTTCTTCGACAAGGTGGTCGCGAGCCTCGCGCCACTCGTCGCGGCGGACGGCAAGTCGACGCTGGTGCTGCGCAGCGGCGCCATCTATTTCCACGACCACGGCGTCTATGACCGTGCCTTCGACCAGCTCGACGCTCGCCACGGTTTCGCGGTCGGCGGCGCCGAGGTTTCGGCGCGACAAGCTTTCCGGCCGGCGCTACGCCTGTGGGCGGAAGTCCTGTCCCGTCCCGAACCCGGCCTCGCCATCTGCGGCATGGGCATGCGCGACGTCTCGTTCGACCAGGGCTTTCCGATCGTGCTCGGGCTCTGGCGCGACGGCCGTCGCGTGGCGGCGCCTGCGGCCACGGTCGTCAAGCTCAACGACCAGCATGCTTTCATCGAGATGGAACGGGGCGACGACATCGCATGGGGCGACGACATCGCTGTCGGCGACGTGATCGAGTTCGGGATCTCGCATCCCTGCACCTGCATCGACCGCTATCGCGTGATCTTCGGCGTCGATGAAACAGGGCATGTCAGCCATGCCTTTCCCACTTTTTTCGGCTGATCCCCGGCCGGCGAGACCATGAACCAGAAGGAACCGACATGATCAGATATTACCAGTCCGGCAGCCGCATGTCGCAGGCAGTCGCCTATGGCGGGCTCGTGCACATCGCCGGCCAGGTCGCCGACAACCGCAAGGCCGGCATCGAGGCTCAGACGGCCGACGTGCTCGCCAAGATCGACGCGCTGCTCGCCGAGGCCGGCACCAGCAAGTCGAAGCTGGTGGCCGTCAACATCTTCCTGCCCCAGATCGGCGACTTCGAGACCATGAACAAGATCTATGACGCCTGGGTCGACCCGGAGCGGTTGCCGGCCCGCGCCTGCGTCGAGGCGCGCCTGGCCGATCCCGATCTCAGGATCGAGATCACTGCCGTGGCGGCGGTCTGACCTCGCCATGCATACCGGCCTCGTCCATCAGCTCGACTTCGATCGGGACGGCAAGACGCTCGACTTCCTGAGCATTCCCTTCTCGATCGACCGGTCGCCCTATTTCCAGATCAAGGTGCCGATCTGCCTCATCCGCAACGGCGATGGCCCGTCGGTATTGCTGATGGCGGGCAACCATGGCGACGAATATGAAGGCGAGCTCTCGCTCGCAAAACTCATCCGCAGGCTGGACCCGGCGCGCATCAAGGGCCGCGTCACCATCCTGCCGATGGCCAACGCCCCGGCGGTGATGGCGGCGAAGCGCTGCTCGCCGCTCGACGGCGGCAATCTCAACCGCGCCTTCCCGGGCGACCCCTCCGGCACGCCGACCGCGCGGCTGGCGCATTTTCTCGAGAAGGAACTGTTCCCGCGCCACGACATCGTCTTCGACATCCATTCGGGCGGCACCTCGATGGAGCACCTGCCGACTGCGCTCATCGAGCGCAACGACGATGCCGAGAGGCACAAGCGGGCGCTCGATCTGATGCGCTCGCTCGGCATGGCCCACGCCTTCGTCGCCGACAACGGTCCGGCGGCGCCGACCTCGATGGGCGCGGCCCGCCGCGCCGGCGCGGTCGGCCTGAGCGGCGAGTATGGCGGCGGCGGCACGGCCACCGTCGACAGCATGGCGGTGACTGCACGTGCCCTCGATAATCTGTTGATGGCGGCCGGCGTGACCGATGAAGCCGTGCTCGGCATACCATCCGCAGCGGGCAGCCCCACGCAGCTTCTTTCACTCTCCCGGCACAGCCAGGGCATCTACGCCACGCGGCGCGGGTGGTACGAACCCGCGGTTCGTCTCGGCGACCGCGTGTCGGCGGGCGCCCTCGCCGGCTGGTTCCACGACCTCGAAAGGCTTGACATGGCCGAAGAGCCCCTGTTCTTCGCCGAAGCCGGCATCGTGATCTCGCGCCGGCTGCACACGCATTGCGAAGCCGGCGACTGCCTGATCCAGGTCGCCGAGCCGGTGGAGGCCTGACGAAGACCATGGACACGCTGATCCGGGACGCCCGCATCATCGACGGAACGGGTGCGCCCTGGTTCCGGGCGGACCTGCGGATCAGCGGCGGCCGCATCGCCGCCGTCGGGCCACAGCTGGCGGCAGGCGGCGCGACCGTGGTCGAAGCCGGCGACCGGTATCTCGCGCCGGGTTTCATCGACGCCCACTGCCATGACGATCTGATCACGCTGCGCGAGCCGCAGCGGCTGGAGAAGATCATGCAAGGCGTGACGACCGTCGTCGTCGGCAATTGCAGCTTCTCCCTCTACCCAATTGCTGCCGGCTCGCGCCGGCTGCTCGCCGACCATTTCGGGGCGTTGCTCGGCACCACGACCGACGATGAGGTCTTCGCCGATCTGGATGGTTACCGTAACGCCCTGGAAGGACGCGGAGCGGCGCTCAACGTCGTCTCTCTGGTCGGTCATGCCGCGCTGCGGCTCGCCGTCATGGGTTTCGAGCAGCGCTCTGCGACGGCCGAGGAAAGGCAGGCGATGCAGCGGCTGCTGGCGGCCCAGCTGGCGCAGGGCGCCGCCGGCCTGTCGCTCGGCCTGGTCTATCCGCCCAGCGCCTATGCCGACCAGGCGGAGCTCGTCGCGCTGGCCGAGACGGTGCGCGACCACGGCAAGCTGCTCACCGCCCATATCCGCAGCTATGAAGGTGGCCTCATCGCCTCGACCGACGAGTTCCTGTCGATCCTGCGGAGCGCCGGCACGGCCGGGCTCCTGTCGCATCTCCAGTCCGCCGGCCGTCCGAACTGGGGTAACGTGCCCAAGGTCATCGAACGCCTGGAGACCGCCCGCAGCGAGGGGCTCGACGTATCCTTCGACATGTATCCCTATCCGGCCGGCAGCACCTATCTGCTCCAGCTCCTGCCGCCGGAAGCACTCGCCGGCGGCCATCCCGCGCTGGTCGAGCGCCTGGCGGGCGCGGCCTATCGCGACGACCTCCGGCGCTGGATCGAAGAGGGCGGCAACGACCCGCATCGCCAGTCGAAAGTGTCGCTGATCGGCTGGGAGAATGTGCGCCTCTCTGCCATCGGTGCGGCCGCGCTGAAACATCTCGAAGGCCGGTCCCTGGCCGATGCAGCGGCCAGCGAAGGCAGCACCCCGTTCGACCTCATGGTCCGGCTCATCGTCGAGGACCAGGGCGAGACGGGCATCGTGCTGTTCCAGCTCGACGAGGGCGACCTTCACGCTGCCTGCACCCATCGCCTGCACCTCGCCTGCTCGGACGGCCTGCCGCGCATCGGCACGCGCCCGCATCCGCGCGGTTTCGGCAGCTTCGCGCGTTTCGCCGGCCGGCTGGTGCGTGACGGCTGGTTCCCGATCGAGGACGCGGTGCGGCGGATGACGTCGGCGCCCGCGCAACGCTTCAATCTCTCGGACCGCGGCGTCATCAGGCAGGGACTGGTCGCCGATCTCACTTTGTTCGATGCGGCGATCGACGATCCCGCGACTTTCGACGACCCCGTCCGCATCGCCACCGGGGTCAGCCACGTCTTCGTCGCGGGCGAGGCGGTCGTTGCCGACGGGCAGCCGACCGGCAATCTGCCCGGCAAGATCATTCCCTGAGGAGTTCGCCATGCAGCTTTCGATGTGGACCTATCCTTGGGATATCCAGGACATCGGCTACGACACTGTGGAGCGTGAATTGCGCGAGAGGGCCGGGCTCGACACGGTGAGCATCGCCACCTCCTATCACGCCGGCCGCTTCCTGCAGCCGCGCAGCCCCCGCCGCAAGGCCTATTTCCCGGAGGACGGCACCATCTATTTCGAGCCGACCGCCGCACGCTGGGAGGGAATGCCTATCCAGCCCAAGGTCGCCGACGTCATCCGTGAAGGCGGCGATGTGCTCGGCGAGCTCGTCAGGCGGCGCGAGACGACCGGAATGCGGGTATCATGCTGGACGGTCTGCCTGCACAATACGCGGCTCGGCATGCTGCATCCCGATGCCGTGACCCGCAACGCCTTCGGCGACCCCAACTACTACAATCTCTGCCCGTCCAACGCCCAGGCGCGCACCTATGTCCGGACGCTTGTCGAGGACGTCACGCGCACCTACCGGCCGGACAGGATCGAGCTCGAAAGCCCATGCTTCATGGGTTTTGCTCATGAATACCACCATGAGAAGGACGGGGTCGGCCTGACACCCGAGGACGACTTCCTCCTTTCCCTGTGTTTCTGCGCCTCCTGTGTCGGCCGCGCCAAGGTCGCCGGCGTCGATGCGGAACCCGCGCGCAAGCTCGTCCGGCAATGGATCGCCGAAAGCTGCGAGCGCCCGGTGCCCGTGCGCCGCTTCCCCGATTTTCCCGCGGGCGGTCTCGACACCTTCGCGCCCTGGCCAGAACTCCACGCCTTCCTGCTCTGGCGTTTCGAGCCGGTGACCAGCCTGGTCGCGGAGATCCGCGAGGTTGCCGATCCGTCGACACAAGTCGTGATGATCGATCTGAAGGACGGCTGGCTCGGCGGCTGCGATCTCGCCACGCTCGGCAAGGCGTGCGACGGCGCGATCCTGTGCGCCTACGACATGCAGGCCGACGCCGTCCGCGATCTCCTGGCAGCCGGCCGCGCAATTCTCGGACCCGAGAAGTTCTTGGGCACGGGCTACCGGCTCTTCTATCCCGAGATGTCGAGTGCGGAAGTGCTGGCGTCCAAGGTCCAGCCGGCGCTGGAGGCCGGAATCGATGGCATCAATTTCTACAATTACGGGCTCGTCCCCGCCACCCGGCTGGACTGGGTCGGGCAGGCGCTTGGCAAGCGAGGCGGCTGAGCGGAAGGCGCAAGCGAAGAGAACGAGCCAGCATTGATGAGCGACATCTTGGCGTGACCGGTACCAAAGTGGTATCACTTTGGTATTAGCCAGATTCGAGTGCGCCGGCATGCTGACGTTTGAAGGGTTCAGGCTGAACCAGTCGACACCCGCCTATCGCCAGCTGAAAAGCTGGATTGCCGACGCTATTCGCGACGGCGAGGCCAATCCCGGAATGCCGCTTCCCTCGGAGCGGGAGCTCGCCGACCAGTTGGAGATCTCACGCGTCACCGTGCGCAAGGCGCTGGACGAGCTCGTCGCCGACGGACTGGTCACGCGCCGGCGCGGCAGCGGCACCTATGTCGCCGAGCCGCCGCAGCGTGTCGCCCAGAGCCTGTCGCGGCTCTATTCCTTCAGCGAGGACATGCGCGCCCGAGGCCGGGATCCGGGAACGACCTGGCTCTGCCGGGAGGTCGCCGCGGCGAGTGCCGAGGAGGCGCGCCGCCTCGGCATCGAAGCCGGCGCACCCGTGGCCCGGCTGCATCGTCTGCGCTTCGCCGACGGCGAGCCCATCGCGCTGGAATGGACGGTGAGCCCGCTCAGCCTGCTGCCCGACCCGCAACAGGTCGGCACCTCCTTCTACGAAGCGCTGCGCGCGCAGGGCCATCCGCCGGTCCGGGCGAGCCAGCATATCACCGCCGTGACCATTGAAGGCCAATGGTGCCGGATGCTGAAGGTCTGCGAAGGGCATGCCGCCCTGGACATCCATCGCGTTGCCGAGCTGGCGGACGGAACGCCGGTCGAGTGGACGCACTCCATCTTCCGTGGTGACGCCTATGATTTCGTCGTCGACCTTTCATTCCCGGAATAGCCGTCCTTGATTCCGACGGACCATCAGAACCATACCCTTCCTGCGGGCCCGGCCGGCACGCCCTGTCCGCTTGTTCCGACATCTTCTCCCGAACTGGATTTCTCATGAGCCGATTTCTTCTTGGCATCGACGCCGGGTCCACCATGACCAAGGCCGCCGTCTTCGACCGGGACGGCACGGAGATCGCCAGCAGCGGCCATCGCATCGTCATTCAGCGTCCGCAGCCCGGCTGGTGCGAGATCGATCCCATAGCCGCCTGGGAAGCCACCGCGGCGGCGATACGCGGCGCGATCGACAAGGCCGGCATCACCGGCGATGACATCGCCGCCGTCGGCCTGTCCGCCGCCATGGTCGGCATCTGGCTGGTCGACGCCGACGGCAATGCCCTGCGGCCCGGCGTCAACTGGGAGGACAGCCGTAGCCAGGCCATGCTCGACCAGAGGCTGGCCGAGGATCCGGGTTTTTATGCCCGGGTCTTTCAGTCGAACGGCTGTGTCATGCAGCAGGGCTGCACGCTCCCGCTGCTCGCATGGCTGCGCGACAACGAACCCGATATCGTCGAGCGCACCGCGCATGTCTTCAGCTGCAAGGATTTCCTGCGCATGAAGCTGACCGGCCGCGCCGCCGCCGACCGCACCGAGGCGGCGGTGGCACCCGGCGACGCCCGGCTTCGTGATCGCAGCCCTGCCATGCTCGATCTGTTCGGCCTCAACGACCTCGCCCACAAGCTGCCGCCGGTCACCGATTCCGAGAGCATCGCCGGCTCGATCACCGCAGCAGCCGCCGCCGCTACCGGCCTCAGGGCGGGCACCCCTGTCGCGATCGGCGCCGGCGACGTGCCGGCGACCGTGACCGGCGCAAGCGCACTGGAGAACGGCATGGCCATGGCCGTGCTCGGCACCACCTGCATCGTCGGCGTAGTGTCCGACACGCCGGTCTTCACTCCGCCGGATCTCGGCCTACTCTTCACCTTGCCGGGCGAGGCGTGGTTCCGCGCCATGGTCAATGTGGCCGGCACGCTGAACCTCGACTGGGCGATCGACGCCATCCTTGGCGAGACCGCGCGCGACGCGGCCTTCTTCTCCGGGCTTGAAGCGATGATCGAAACCGTGCCGATCGGCTGCGACGGCGTGGTGTTCCTGCCCTATCTCAGCGAGAGCGGCATCATCGCACCCGTCTTCGACGCCCAGGCGCGCGCGGGCTTCTATGGCCTCACCCCCCGCCATGGCCGCGCCCATATGATGCGGGCGGTCTATGAGGGCGTGGTCCTCGCCATCCGCGACCTTCTCGCGGACCTGCCGCCCATCGAGGACGCGCTTCTCCTCACAGGCGGCGGGGCCCGCAGCCGCCTGTGGGCACAGATGATCGCCGACGCGGTGGGCAAGAAAGTGATCGTGCCGGCCGGTACCGAATTCGGGGCGCGCGGCGCCGCCCTTTTCGCCGGAACGGCGATCGGCTGGCACCGCTCCATCCGCGAGGCCTCCGTCTCGACGCGCCGGATCGAGCGCAGCCAGGCTCCCGACCCTGCCCGCAAGCCGGAATGGGACAGCGCCTTCGCCGCCTATCGGCGTTTCCGCGATCGCGCACTCGGACGGCAAAGCTGACGGGCGCTTCCGCACTCTGTTTCGAAACTGTGCGAATCCTGACCCCGCCTCGTTGACGGGACACCTCATGCCTGCATAGAGTGGGTGGTACATACCACTGAAACCTGCGGAATAGACCGCCGATGATGCCAAGCGCTCTGGCGAGCAATCTGACCGACCAAGTCCCGCTCTACCGGCGCATTGCCGGCGAGCTGGAGGCCAGGATCGGTTCGGGTGCGCTCAAGATGGGTGACCGCCTGCCCTCCGAGCGTCAGATCGCCGAGGATCTGG
>VFQN01008339.1_pt1 | contig 10535 bp, 8 predicted proteins | sample 3512371 | NCBI WGS metagenome assembly VFQN01 (sample SAMN10412370, study PRJNA504923) | tailings metagenome | isolation source: Replicate 2 from Balatoc abandoned mine | place: Philippines: Itogon, Benguet | collected 2017-08-28 | reverse complement strand
TGTGGCAGCCGCTGCCGGTGGGCAAGGCGCTCGACAGCGCCGAGGAAGAGGATGCGGTCGAGCCCGAGGGCGATGACGGCGAGGGCGCGCAGCCCGCCGACAGCCTTGCCGCCGCGAGCGACCCCGCGAGCCTGCGGTTGTCGCGCGCGATCGCCGACGAGGTGCAGGACTGGATCGCCAACGGCAAGGACGGGCGCAGCGTCGCACCGGGCGACGTGCTGATCCTCGTGCGGCGGCGCCGCGACCTTGCGGCGCGGATCGTTGCGCGGTTGCAGTCGCGCCATGTGCCGGTGGCGGGTGTCGACCGCTTCGCGCTGACCCAGCCGCTTGCGGTGCAGGATCTGCTCGCGGCGATGCGCTTTGCGGTGCAGCCGCTCGACGATCTCAACCTGTCGGCCTTGCTCGTCTCGCCCTTGTTCGGCTGGTCGCAGGAGGCGCTGTTCGGCTTTGCCCATGGGCGGCAATCGTCGGTGTGGGCGGCGTTGCGGGGCCGCCGCGACGAGGTTCCGGTCGAAACGATGACAGCGCTTGGCGACTTGCTCGGCATGGCCGATTTCACCACACCCTTCCGCTTCCTCGATCGCATCCTGTCGGGGCCGATCAACGGGCGGCGGAGGCTCTATGCGCGGCTGGGGCGCGAGGCGCGCGACCCGATCGACGAACTGCTCGCGCAGGCCTTGGCCTTCGAGCAGCTCGAGGTGCCGTCGCTGCTCGGCTTTCTGACGCGGATCGACGCGAGCACCGCCGACATCAAGCGCCAGACCGAGGCGCGCAGCGACGTCGTGCGCGTGATGACGGTGCATGGGTCGAAGGGGTTGCAGGCGCCGATCGTCATCCTGGCCGATGCGACCGACGATCCGGCGTCGAAGCGGCTGAGCTTCGATCTTTCGCTCGGTGGCTGGGACAAATTGCCCGCCTTTGCGCTCGGCAAGGAGGAGCGCCACGGCAAGGTCGCCGACGCGCACGATGCCAAGGCGCGCGCCGAATTGCAGGAGCATTGGCGGCTGCTGTACGTGGCGATGACGCGGGCCGAGGAATTGCTGGTGGTTACGGGCACCAGAAAATCGGACGAGCTGCCCGTCGACAATTGGCACAGCGCGGTCGATGCGGTGATGGAAGACATGGGCCTCGGCTGGGAGGATGCCGGGCCGCGCTGGGGACGGAAGCGCGTCCATGCGGCGCACGGAAAGAAATGGGCACGTCCGACGAAGGCGAAGGGGCCGGTTGCGGTACCGGTCGTCGTTCCCGACTGGGCGCACAGGCCCGCGCCCGAGGAGGCACGGCCTCCGCAGCCGCTGGCGCCGTCGGCGCTGGGCGAGGATGATGTCGCGTCGCCGCCGCAGGGAACGGCGCGCGCCGACGCCGTATCGCGCGGGCTGCTTCTCCACGCCCTGTTCGAGCGGTTGCCGCCGGTAGCGCCTGCGCGTCGCCGCGCCGCGGCGCTGCATTGGCTGGGCGTGCAGGCACCGACGCTGGACGACGCGGCCCGGTCGGCGATGGTCGACGAGGTGCTGGCGGTGATCGAGGACCCGGCCCATGCTGCGCTTTTCGGACCCGGATCGCTGGCCGAAGTGCCGCTGTCTGCGGTGGTCGATGGCGTGGTCGTTGCGGGGATCGTCGACCGGCTGCTCGTCGCCGACGAATCGGTGACGGTGATCGACTACAAGACCGGGCGGCATGTTCCGGAAACCGCCCAAGCGGTCGCGCCCGCATACCTTCGCCAGATGGCGGCGTATCGCGATGCGCTGCGCGTGATCTTTACCGGCAAGCGTGTCGAGGCGGCGTTGCTCTACACCGCGGCACCGCGGCTGATCGCGCTCGACGACGCGCTTTTGGACGCGCACAAGCCCGGCTTGCTGGCAACCAAGGCGAATTTGCCGGGTTGAGGCCTTGAGCCGGACGCGCGGACGTCTTAGCTTGGCACCAACGGAATTTCAGGAGTTCAGACTATGGGTACCAAAGCCATTACCGACGCCAGCTTCCAGAGCGACGTGATCGACAGCGACACCCCCGTGCTGGTCGATTTCTGGGCCGAATGGTGCGGTCCGTGCAAGATGATCGGCCCGTCGCTCGAGGAAATCTCGGACGAGCTCGAAGGCAAGGTCGTCATCGCCAAGCTCAACATCGACGATCATCCCGACGCCCCCGCCAAATATGGCGTGCGCGGCATCCCGACGATGATTCTGTTCAAGAACGGCGAGATCGCCGACACCAAGGTCGGCGCGGCGCCGAAAAGCGCGCTCAAGGGCTGGCTCGAAGGCGCGCTCTGATTGCGCATCAAGCGCGGAGCAGTTCTGACAGCGGCGGGTCTCGCCATATTGGCAGCGGGAGCTGTCGCTTATGGCGGGACTGCGGATGCTCCGCGGTCTTTGAAGGCGAGTAACGACTGGGTTGTCCGACTGGCGACCGGGACCGATCCGCTTGGTCGGTGTTTCGAACGCATCGATGAAAGTGAAAGGCTCGCCGTCTATGGATTTATTGGACCCAGAGCGTGTTATTCGTTCGATCCGCCGCGAGAGTTCAGCGGCATTTATGTTGATGAGTTCGAAGGGCAGCAGTTCATTCAGACGAAGAATTTGCGTCTACCGGTAGTGGCCCCAGCGCAGAGCATATGGCTAGATTTTGACACGCTGAGTGACTTAGGCCCACTGAAAAACAAACCCGACGATGGCACGCAGCTATGGCATGTCCGCTTCATAGGCAGGCAAGCCAACTCGTCGAGTGCCTACGGCCATATGGGAATGTCGGACGGGGCGATTCTGGTGGATCGCGTCTTGTCGGCGACAATGCTGGCGAACACACAAGGATATGCTGGACCAGATCTTCTGGTTCGAGCGAATCCTTAGCTGCGGTAATCGGCGTTGATGCTGATGTAACCGTGGGTGAGGTCGCAGGTCCACACGGTCGCGTGGCCTTCGCCGAGGCCGAGGTCGGCGCCGACGCGAATATCCTGTCCCTTGAGGTGCGCCGCGACGGGGGCCTCGTCATAGCCGTCGATGGGCAGGCCGTCCTTCGCGACCCAGTGATCGCCGAAGCGGATCGCGAGCCGGTCCCGGTCGGCGGGTTCGCCCGCCTTGCCCACCGCCATCACGACGCGGCCCCAATTGGCATCCTCGCCCGCGATTGCGGTCTTCACCAGCGGCGAATTGGCGATGGCGAGCGCAACGCGTTTCGCGCTGTCGTCGTTGGTCGCGCCCGTCACCTGGATTTCGATGAATTTCGATGCGCCTTCGCCGTCGCGCACGACCTGATGCGCGAGGTCGAGCGCGACTTCGCGGATCGCCGCGTAAAGCGCGTCGGCGCCCGGATCGTCGCGCATCGTGAGCGTGGCGCCCCCCGCCTGTCCCGTCGCGAAGAGCAGCACCGTGTCGCTGGTGGAGGTGTCGCTGTCGACGGTGATGCTGTTGAAGCTGTCGCCGGTCGCCTCGCGCAGCATATCCTGCAACAGCGCGGGCGCGACCGCGGCGTCGGTGAAGATATAGCCTAGCATCGTCGCCATGTCGGGCGCGATCATGCCCGATCCCTTGACGATTCCTGCGACATGGACGGTGGTGCCGCCGACGATCGCGCTCGCGGTGGAGCCCTTGGCGAAAGTGTCGGTGGTGCAGATGGTTTCGGCGGCGGCTTCCCACGAGCAGGGCTCGGCGGTGAGCGCGGCCTCGACGCCGGCGCGGGCCTTGTCCTTGGGCAGCGGCACACCGATGACGCCGGTCGAGCTGACGAAGACTTCGCGGGCGTCGCAGCCTAGGTGACCCGCGACCTGCTCCATGATCTGCTCGACCGCCTCGCGGCCGCGGTAACCGGTGAAGGCGTTGCTGTTGCCGGCGTTGACGATGAGTGCGCGGCCGGTGCCGCCCTTGACCTGCTCGCGGCCGAGTTCGACTTCGGACGAGCAGCAGACATTGCGCGTGAACACGCCCGCGACGGTCGTGCCGGGTGCGAGCTCGACATAGGTGAGGTCGCAGCGGTCCCAATTCTTGTACTGCGCGCGCGCGACGCGGCGCGTCACCCCGGCGATGTCGGGAAGGGCCGGAAATGAGTCGGGGGCGAGCGGTGAGCGGGTGGCCATGCCGCCCGCTTAACCGCTACGCCCCCGACGTCAATCAGGCTTTGGGATCGGTCAGGCCGGAATCCCGCTAATAGCCTTGATCTCCATGAAGTCCTTGAGGCCGAACAGCCCGCCTTCGCGGCCGTTCCCCGATGCCTTGTAGCCGCCGAACGGTGCGCCCGGGCCGGGGCCCCAGCTGTTCACCGCGACCATGCCGGCGCGCAGCTTCGGCGCGACGTCCGCCGCCTTCGACGGGTCGCCCGAGATCACCGCCGACAGGCCGTATTCGGTGTCGTTGGCGATATCGACCGCCTGGTCGAGGTCGTCATAGGCCATGACGGTCGCGACCGGGCCGAAGATTTCCTCGTTGGCGATGCGCATGTCGCGCGTCACGCCCGAGAAGACCGTCGGCTTGATATAATAGCCGCGGTTGACGTTCGAGGGCAGGCCGGTGCCGCCGGTTTCGAGCGTCGCGCCTTCGTCGATCGCCGACTGGATCAAGCCCTGGATCTTGTCATACTGCGCCTTGTTGACCACGGGGCCGATATGGCCACCCTCGGCCTGCGGATCGCCGACCGAGGTGCCGTCGAACATCGCCTTGATGACGCCCACGGCTTCGGCCTCGCGGTCCTTGTGGACGAGGATGCGCGTCGGCGCGATGCAGCTTTGGCCGGTGTTGACGAGGACGCCCTGCACCGTCGGGGGCAGAACGGTTTCGAGATCGGCGTCGGGAAGCACGATGTTCGGCGACTTGCCGCCGAGTTCCTGATGGACGCGCTTGACCGTATCGGCGGCCGCCTTGGCGACGAGGATGCCGGCGCGGGTCGAGCCGGTGAAACTCACCATTTCGATGCCGGGGTGCGCGCTGATCGCGTTGCCGACGGTCGGGCCGTCGCCCTGCACGAGGTTGAACACGCCCGGGGGCACGCCCGCGGCGTCGAGGATTTCGGCGAAGATCACCGCATTGCCGGGGCATTCTTCCGATGGCTTCAGGATCATCGTGTTACCCGCAGCGAGCGCCGGAGCGACCTTGAGCGCGATCTGGTTGAGCGGCCAGTTCCACGGCGTGATCATGCCGACGACGCCGATCGGTTCGTAAACGACCCTGTTCGCGCCATGCTGCTCGCTGAACGCGAAATCCTTGAGCGCGGCGATGGTGCCGAGGAAGCCGCCGATGCCGGCGCCGACCTGTGCGGTGCCTGCGAAGCTGACCGGGGCGCCCATTTCGCTCGCCATCGATTTGGCGAGATCGGCGCCGCGCTTCTTATATTCCTCGACGATGCGGTTCAGCAGGTCGAGGCGTTCCTCGCGCGTCGTCTGCGAGAAGGTCTTGAAGGCTTCCTTGGCTGCCGCGACCGCGGCATCGACATCGGCCGCGCTGCCGAGCACGACGGTCGACGCCGCTTCTTCGGTCGCGGGGTTGATGACGTCGTGGAGCTTGCCGCCCTGGCTGTCGACCCATTTCCCGCCGATGTAATGCTGCTTCATGTGCGCTTCGGTGCTCATCATCTTTCTCCCATCGGCGTGAATTTACGTCTTGGATTGCTACCTAATCACTGTGCCCGATGAATCAAGCACGGCCAACTGCGAAAACTGGCGGGTCAGCGCTTTTCAGCAGAAAGGCGTGACATCAGGATGGCAGCGCGTGTCGCCTGCTGGGCGATGCTCGGAATATCGACCGCCTCGCCGGGCGCATGGTCGCCGGTGCTGTACGGCCCGAGTCCCGCGAGGCCGTCGACGTCGGCAGCGACGAAGCTGATGTCACCCGCGCCGCGCTTCAGCGGGTCGAGCGGCGCCATTTCGGCGAGGCCAAGGTCGCGGTTGACGCCGTTGAGCTTGACGAGCAGCGCGCGGTTGCCGTCGGTCGGCGCCATCGGCGGATAGCCGCCGGGATCGAAGGCGATCGTCGCGCCGGCGCCGGGCGCGTGCTCGGCGACGATCGCCGCCATCTTCGCTTTCACGCGTGCTGCCTGATCGGCTTCGAGCGTGCGAAGGTCGCCGCGTGCGATCGCGATCGGCGCGATGATATTGGTCTTGCCGTTCGCGGTGGCGCGGATGCCGCCCGCGTCGAGTTCGGCCTGCTGCCCGCCCGCGATCAGCCCGACGTTGAAGGTCAGATTGGGTTCGGGAAGCTCGGTGCGGAAACGGTGGATGATGCGCGCGAGCTCATAGATCGCGCCGTCGCCTGCCGCGGGGCTGAAGATGCCCGAGCTGTGTGCGCTCTTGCCCGTTGCTGTGACGGTCCAGCTTTCGGACGAGCGCCGCGCGACCGAACCCATGTCGGCGTCCTTGTCGCGTACGAGGCCTTCGAAATCGAGCGCGACGTCGCTGCGCTTGCCCGCGGCGACCAGGTCGGCGCGCGCTTTCTCGATCGGGTTGCCGGCATCTTCCTCGTCGCCGGTCATGTGGATCTCGATGTTGGCACCCTTCAGCGTGCCCGCGGCCTGCATCGCGCGGAGCGCCGCGACGATGACGACCATCCCGCCCTTGTCGTCGCCGGCGCCGGGGCCTTCGCCCTTGTCGCCCTTGCGGACGAAGGTTTGGAAGGGCGAGTCGGGTTCGAACACCGTGTCGAGATGCGCGATCAACAGCAGGCGCTTGGTGCCGGGCCTGCCCATATGCGTCGCGATCAGGTGGCCGGCGCGGCCGGTGTCGCGCATCGGTTTCCATTCGACCTTGAAACCCAGCGGTTCGAGTTCTGCGCGCATCATCTGGCCGACCTTCTCGACGCCTTCGAGGTTCAGCGAGCCGCTGTTCTGGTTCACCAGCTTTTCGAGCAGGGCGAGGCTGCGCGCTTGCTCGGCTTCGACCGTTTTCGCCATTTTGGCTTCGGCGGGGCTGAGCTTGGCGGTCGCTGCAGGCGCAAGAGCGAGCTGAAGCGCGGCGAGCGCAGCGAAAGGCAGGAATTTCATGGGGGGACTCCTCTGGATGTCCCCCCTTGTGGCGCGGCGACCGCGCCGGGGCAAGCCGTCAGCCGGGGCGCACCATGAAGATGTCGCCGTTGATGCTGACGATGAACAGATTGCCCGCGCTGTCCTCGCCGAAGGACGCGATGCTGCCGACCGTTCCGGCGTCGGGGGCGAAGTCTTCGTTGCGCCGGGCGAGGCGCGACGACGGAAGCGTCTGGCCGGCGACGAAGCTGGAGAAGGGGATCGACCAGATGTTGCCCGAAATGAAATCGGCGAAGACATATTGGCCGACGAGCGAGGTCACGGGGCCGCGATAGACATAGCCGCCGGTGACCGATCGCCCCTGCCGTGGGCCGTTGCCATGGCCATATTCGACCACCGGCGGGGTCAGCCCCCCGGGCGCGGTGCCGGTGTAGGGCTGCGTCCCCTCGAGGAAGCGCCAGCCGAAATTGGTGCCCGGTTGGGTGGTCGTCAGCAAGTCGACTTCCTCGACCGCCCCTTGGCCGACATCGCCGATGATCAGCGTCGATCCGTTGAATGAGGCCCGGAAGGGATTGCGCAGGCCGAGGGCATAGACATAGGGGTCGCCGCCGCCGCCGATGAATGGGTTGCCGGGGGCGGGCGTGAAGAAGGTCGGTGTGGCGCCCGCATAAGGGTCTTCGACGACGCGGATGCGGAGGATCTTGCCGAGCCGCGAGCTGGTGTTCTGGGCATTGTTGTTCGGGTCGCCGCCACCCCCGCCATCGCCGGTGCCCGCGTAAAGATAACCATCCGGGCCGAACAGCATCGAACCGCCGTTGTGATTGTTCGCGCCCGGATGCGGGACCGTGAAGGTGGCTAGAAGATTGGGCGGGAAGCCAGCGGCCGCGAAGGAATATTGGCGAAGCTCGATGTCGCCCGCGGCATTGGTACAATAGATCATGAAACGGTTGGAATTGGGAGCGGGCAGCAGCGCCATGCCGAGCAATCCGCGTTCGCTGTCGGTCGACAAATTGCCGACCGTGAAGACCAGGGTTCGCGCCCCGGTCGACGGGGTCAGGCGATAGACCCGCCCTTCCTTCTCCAGCACATAGACGTCGCTGCTCCCCGGGATGCCGAGCAGATAAAGCGGCTGGTTGAAGCCTGTACCGACGCGCGCGACCGCGATGCCTTCGCGGCTGTTGGTGACGGTGATGTTGACCGCCTGCGTCGCGCTGGCGGTGCCGTCGCTGACGCGGAGCGTGACGGCATAGACATTGTCGCCATTGGTATCGCCGGGTAGGTCGTAATCGGGCGGAGTGTTGAAGCGGAGCGCCCCCGCCGAGGTGATTGCAAACAGCCCGGCGTCGGCGCCGCCGTCGATCGAAAAGGTCAGCGTTCCGCCGTCGGGATCGCTCGCGGTCGCCTGATAGGCGGCGGTGATATTCTCCGCGATGCTCGCGGTCTGCGCCGAAGTGAAGCTGGGCGGCGAATTATTGGCAGGCGGCGGGTTGCCGCCTCCGCCGCCCCCTCCACCGCCGCAGGAGGCGAGCATGAGGGGAAGAAGGGCACAGGAGACGCGTACCAACCGCATGCGATGCCGCCTTTCGCAATTCCCCCAGCGGTCAACCTGCCATCTGGGGCGAAGGCGCGCAAGCCGCTCATCACCGGCGCGTTAACCGGTACCGTCAGGCGGCGTCCTCGACCTCTTCGAAATCATCGAGCTTGTTCAGCGCCTCGCGGCCGAGCGCGTGGAGCTTGATCGTGTTGACGGTCAGCCCCTTGGTGTCGTGGCCGGTCAGGTCGTCGATCGTGAAGGCGACGCGCGTCTTGCCGGGCGCGAGCTCCTCGAAGTTGAATTTGAGGCCCGCCTGCAGCGCGCCGTCGTCGACGCTGTAGATGATGTGCGTCTCGCGCGGGATGTCCATCTGGACCGCCAGCTTGATCTTGTACGCGTCGGGCCGTTCCTTGGGGACGAGCTGCGCGAAGGCGGGATGCCCCTTTTCGACGACCATCTCGTAGAGCCGCGACGATCCGCCGTTGGTGACGAGCGGGATATCCTTGAAGTTGCTTCCGTCCTTGCCGAACATCGCCTGGAACACTTCCTCGCGCGGCGCCGCGACGGTCTTCGTCTGGCTGACCAGCTCGGCCATCTTGCCGCAGCCAGCGAGCAGCAGCGCGGCCGCGATCAGAAACAGGTTGCGCATCATGATGATTCCCCCGCCAAAAGCCGGGCCTTCATAGCGCGCAGCTTTTACCAAAGCGTCAATGGGTCCGCGATAGCACTGTAAAGAGTTCTTGACACATGCGACATCTCGCCTGTAAAGAGCTCTTGACAGTTGGCGAGGTGGGCGTTGGAAAATCGGGTGCGCGATTGCCGCGAGCGGGCGGGGTGGAGCCAAGGCGAACTGGCGCGTCGCCTGAGCGTATCACGCCAGACGATCAACGCGGTCGAGACCGACAAATATGACCCCAGCCTGCCGCTCGCACTGCGAATGGCGCGGCTGTTCGGGCTGGAAGTGCGCGAGCTGTTTATCGATCATTGGATGCCGGAGGATGAAGGGTGATGAATGCGATGACGCAGGACAAGGCCTCGAAGTGGAAGACGTCGGCGATGAAGATGCTCGTCGGCGGGCTGGTCGGCGCGGCGGTCGCGGCCGGGGCGCTCGAACTCGCGGGCTCGGCGTTGCTCGATGCCATGGGGCCGTCGCGTGTCGCGCTGGCGGGGGTCGGCGTGATCTATGCGCTGATCGCCGCGATGGTGGGCTTCGGTGTCGCAGCGCCGCAAGCGGGAGCGCGGCTGTTGAATGTCGGCGATGCCGACGAACTGCGCGAGGAGCGCGCGGGGATGCTACTGTCGGTCGTCACCATGGGCGCGATCGGGCTGGTGCTGGTGCTGCTCGCGCTCGCGAGTGGTCCGGGCTTTGCGGGGCCGGTTCCCGCCCGGCTGGCGTTCGCGTCGCTCGTGCTCGCCGTCGCGGGCGGTCTGGTCGCGAGCTGGGTGTGGCGCGACCGTTATGACGAGCTCAACCGCCAGCTTGGCCTTGAAGGCTGCTTGTGGGCCTTTTGCCTGAGCTGGGTTTTGTTGACGCTGTGGGGTGCCGCGGACTTCTTGGGATTCGGGCTTGCGCTGACCGCGATCGATGTCGTGACGACGCTCGCCGCGATGATGCTGCTCGGGTCGTTCGTCGCCGTCGGGCGGCGCGGCATGATGAGCCGCTAAATAACGGAACCAGATAAAGGAAAAGGCGTCCGATCCCCCCAGATCGGACGCCCCCCCATACGCCTGCCAGTGATCAGGCGCTGTAGTACATGTCGAATTCGACCGGGCTCGGGGTCTGTTCGAAGTTGTACACTTCGGCCCACTTGAGCTCGACATAGGCTTCGATCTGGTCCTTCGAGAAGACGTCGCCCTTGAGCAGGAAGTCGTGGTCAGCGATCAGGCTGTCGAGCGCTTCGCGCAGCGAGCCGCAGACGGTCGGGACTTCGGCCAGTTCCTCGGGCGGCAGATCGTACAGATTCTTGTCCATCGCGTCGCCGGGGTGGATCTTGTTCTGGATGCCGTCGAGGCCGGCCATCAGCAGCGCCGAATAGCAGAGATAGGGATTGGCCATCGCGTC
>VFQN01008338.1_pt1 | contig 10535 bp, 11 predicted proteins | sample 3512371 | NCBI WGS metagenome assembly VFQN01 (sample SAMN10412370, study PRJNA504923) | tailings metagenome | isolation source: Replicate 2 from Balatoc abandoned mine | place: Philippines: Itogon, Benguet | collected 2017-08-28 | reverse complement strand
CGCGCGACTCTAAACGGAATTGTGACTAAATTGAAAGCCGCCGGGTGACCTGCCGTGCGAGTCCGGCCGGCTTTCGCCGTCAGATCCGGTTGATGACCAGGCAATCCATGACCGCGGCGAGATGAAGTCCGGCCGCTACCACGACGAAGCCGTGCCAGACCGCGCTCTGATATTTCAACCCCTGCCAGATGAAGAAGACCACACCGCCCGAATAGACCACGCCGCCTGCTACGATCAGCCAAAGCGTGGTTGCGGGAAGGGTTTCGAGCAGGCTTTGCGCGACGGCCGCGCCGCTCCAGCCGATGGCGAGGTAGAAGACAATGGCCAGCCGGTCGAAACGCCCGGGCAGGAAGAGCTTGACCGCCATCCCGACCGCCGCCGCACCCCAGACGAGAGTGAACATCATCTGGGCGGTCGCAGGATCGCCGAGCTGCGCGAGGAAGGGTGTGTAGGTTCCGGCGATCAGAAGATAGATCGCGGCGTGGTCGAAGCGCCGCAGGATCCATTTGGCCCTTGAGACGGGCCAAAGATTATAGGCGCAGGAGATGGAAAGCACGGTCAGAAGCGACGCAACGTAGAAGATCGCTGCGACATATTCCCAGACACCGGTGTGGAAGACTGCGAAGGCCAGCAAGATCGAGCCGGCCGAGATGGCGAGCACGATGCCGATCGCATGGACGATGCCATCGGCGATCAACTCGGCGCGTGACAGGCCGAAACGTCCCGAAAACGGGGCCTCCAATGCCGAACGCGCCAGTTCACCTGCTTGCATGCACCGTCCCGTTTCTTCGCGCCTGCAGCATAACAGCAGGTCGAACGGGGCAATTTCAAGACCGATCGTCTCGTCAATTCGGCGCGCGCGGCAGATGCCGCGCGCGCCTGAAAGTGTTACCGCGCAGGAAGTGGCTTGGTGATGGTCTTCAGCAGCGCGCGGTGGATCGCCTCATTGCCGGCGACGATCGACCCGCTGTCCAGCATGGACTGGCCGCCGTTACGGTCGCTGACGAAACCGCCGGCCTCGCGGACGAGCAGGATGCCGGCCGCCATGTCCCAGGGCGACAGTGCCTCTTCCCAGAAACCGTCCATGCGGCCGGCCGCCACATAAGCGAGGTCGAGAGCCGCCGAGCCGTAGCGGCGGATGCCCGAGACTTCGCCCATCACGTGACGGAGTTCGATCAGGAAATTGCCGTGATGGCCGCGGCCGAGATGGGGAACGCCGGTGCCGATGACCGTATCGGAGAGCTTGGTGCGGGCCGCGACACGCAGGCGACGATCGTTCAGGAAGGCACCACCGCCGCGCTCGGCCGTGTAGAGTTCGTCCATCGCCGGATTGTAGATGACAGCAGCGACGATCTGGCCCTGGCGCTCCAGCGCGATAGAGATCGAGAATACCGGGAGGCCGTGGAGAAAGTTGGTCGTACCGTCGAGAGGATCGACGATCCAGCGATGCTGCGCGTCTTCGCCTTCGACTGCGCCGCGCTCTTCCATCAGAAAAGCGTAGCCGGGCCGGGCCTTCGCCAACTCGGCATAGATGATCTCCTCCGCCTTGCGGTCGGCCTGGCTGACATAGTCGCCCGGGCCCTTCATGGAGACCTGGAGATTCTGAACCTCGCCGAAATCGCGGGCGAGCGAGCGGCCCGCCTTCATGGCGGCCTGAACCATGACATTGATGATCGCCGAACGCGCCATGAGTTTAGCTCCGATGCGGAAGAATCAATCCGCGCGGCGGACGTAGGTGATTTCGTTGGTATCGACGATGATGCGCTCGCCGGACGAGATGAAGGGCGGGACCAGAACCCGGACGCCGTTCTCGAGCACTGCCGGCTTGTAGGACGAGGCTGCCGTCTGGCCCTTCACGACCGGATCGGCTTCCGTGATGGTCAGCGTGACCGTGTCGGGAAGCGAGATACCGATCGGCTTTTCTTCGTACAGCTCGACGGTGACCATCATGCCGTCCTGAAGGAAGGCGGCGCGCTCGCCGACGAAATCCTTGTTCAGCTCGAGCTGCTCGTAGCTTTCGGTGTCCATGAACACCAGGGACTCGTCCTGCTGATAGAGGAAGGAAAAGTCCTTCTGCTCCAGCCGCACTTTTTCGACGGTCTCGGCCGAGCGGAAGCGTTCGTTGAGTTTGGTGCCGTTGATGAGGTTCTTCAATTCGACCTGATTGTAGGCGCCGCCCTTGCCGGGCTTCACCGCATTGGTCTTGACTGCCACCCAAAGGCCGCCGTCATGCTCGATGACGTTGCCGGGACGGATTTCGTTGCCGTTGATCTTGGCCATGGTTTCTTTCCGGAAGAGATCTTGTCGCCGCAACGGCGATTTCGCGCCTCCAAGACCACAAAATCCCCGGAGAGGCAAGGCCAAGCGGGTTAGTCGCGAGACATGAGGCGGAGCAAAACCGATCAAGCGCAGGCTCGAAACAGGTCTAGCCTATTCCTCCTGAAGCATCGGTAAGGAGACTGGTCATGGAACATGATGCCTATTACGCGACACACAGCATGATGAGCGATCCGGGCCGCCACGCCCCACTGGTCGAGGCGCTGCCGGACGATGTCGCTGCGATCGCCACGGCCCTGCAGGGCCTCTGCATCTATGATGTGGTTGCCGAACCCTTCTACGGCTTCGCGGTACCGGCGGAGCGGGCCGGCGAAATCCATCTGCGCAGTGTGGCGGATATGCTCGACCGCATGCTGGCGCTCGATCCGAGGCCACTTTCGCAGGCGCGGCCCGTCGACAGGCGGCTGGTGAGCCGCTGCCACCATTACGGTCTGCTGCTGGTGTCGGTTCTGAGGACCAAGGGAATTCCCGCGCGTCTGCGCGGCGGGTTCGGCGCCTATTTCGATCCTCCCTTTTTCGAGGATCATTGGGTCGCCGAATATTGGAACAAAGATGAAGGCCGCTGGATACTCGCCGATGCCCAACTCGATGCCGTATGGCTGAACAGAATGCCTAGTATCGGAAACCCCCTCGACCTTTCCCGTGATCAGTTCGTCGTTGCGGCGGACGCCTGGCGGCAATGCCGCTCCGGTGCGGCCGATGCGGCCAGGTTCGGTATCGGCTTCACCAATTTGCGCGGGCTCTGGTTCATCACGGGGTCGCTATCGCGTGATCTGGCGGCGCTCAACAAGATGGAATTGTTGCCATGGGACGTCTGGGGCGCGCAGGCCGCCATCGATGCGGAGCTCTCGCTGAAAGAGCTCACCTTCTACGACGCACTGGCCGCCATGATGGTCGATCCGGACCGGGAGTTGGCTGAACTGCGAGCGCTCTACGAGACCGATGAGCGCCTGCTGGTGCCGTCGGTGGTCTTCAACGCCCTCACCGACCGACGGGAGCCGATTGCACCGATCGGAACGTATCGTCAGGCAGGATGAAAGATCGAGCCGCCGGGATCACCTCAGCCGGTTGGCGCGAACCACGGCTGTCTTGATCTCGGCGTCGGTCAGTCCGTCCATGAAGTCTTCCATGATGGGGTCGACGAGCCCGGCACGCTTGGCCAGGATGTACCAGGCTGCGGCAAAAGTCTCGTCCGGATCGGTGCCGATGCCGTTCATGTAGAGCTTCGCCACCCTGTTCTGGGCTGCGACATTGCCGCCTTCGGCCGCGCGCTTCAGCAGGCGGAAACCTGCCGCCGGATCCTTTTTTCCGCCGCGCCCCTCGATCATCCATGTGCCGAGGTCGAGTTGGGCGGTGTCGTAGTTCTGCCGGGCAGCGAGCTGCAGCCAGCGCAGTGCCGCCGCTTCATCCTTGGGTCTGCCGCCGATGCCGCCGGCATCGATCTGGGACATGGCATATTGGGCGTCGGGCAAGCCTGCCTTGGCCGCACGCTCATAGTAGACGACAGCCCGGGCCATGCCCTTCGGTCCAGGGTCGCGGTCTACGAGCAACTGGGCAAAGTTGAACTGCGCCAGGGCGTTGCCCGCCTCGGCCGCCGCCTCCATCAGGGCAAAGGCACCCTGTTTGTCCTTTTTCACGAAACGCCCGTCGAGCTGAAGCAGCGCATATTGGAACTGCGCCTCGGGCAGGCCCTGCTCGGCGGCGCGCTGATACCATTTTGCGGCTTCCGCCTCGTTTCGCGGTATGCCGAGTCCCCGTGCCAGAATATCGGCAACCAGTGCCTGCGAAGGCGCATCGCCGTCTTTGGCCTTCTCCAAAGCGAGATTGTAGGCGGTCTTGTAGAGGCCTCGCTGGAACGCGCCATAAGCAGGGTCGAGCTTCTTCGTGAAGCGTTGAGGATCGATTCTGTCGGGCGACGGTGTCGGCCGGTCACCGTCCGTCGCATGGGCGGCCCCGATGGCGACCGCCAGGACCAGACCGGCTGTCAGGAGGCGACGGGCCACCGGATCACCTTTCGAAACGTGGCGCCGTGCGGTCGAGGATGGCATTTGCCGTCGCCACGGCGGTACCGGCATCCTCGCCGAAAACAGCGCTCGACAGGGCTACGAATTCCGCACCCGTGGCGGCCACCGCCTCGACGGAGGCGATATCGGATCCGCCCAGAACGATGCAGGGAATTTCGATCATCTCCGCCCACCAGCGGCCAAGCGTGAGGTTCCGCGGGTGCGGTTCCGGCGTCTTGTCGTAACCGAAGCGGCCGAAGAAAATATAATCCGGGCGGGCCTCGCCGAGATCAAGCGCATCGTCCCGCGTCTTCGCGCCGCCCGCACCGACCATCATCTTGTCCTGGAGCTTTTCGATCGTCTCTGCGAGCTCCTCTTTCCCGGCTTCGAGATGGATCCCGTCCGCGCGGACGCGACCGGCCACGCGGCTGTCGCCCGCAACGATCACCGCGACGCCCTTGTCCTGTGCCAGGGGTATGACCTTCTCGGCGAAAGCCTGGAAGCCATCTTCGTCCATGGAGTATTGCGGCAGGATCAGCGACGCGACATCGCCGGCGTCGAGCGCGCCGCGCAGCATCTCGCTGAAACGCTCAGCCGTGGCATCGGGCGGGGCGATCAGGACGAGGCGGCATCGGGCGGGCGGGTTTGTTTCGGTCATCAGAGGTTATCCGGGCTTCGCCTATGCAGGCCGATCATGGTTGCATTGCGGCATAGAGCACCATGGGCGCTTTGAACAGAGCGTGCCCTTGATGCAAAAGCGCTCGCCAAGCCGTCGCGCTCGGGCTAGATCAGCTGCATCCCGCCGCACGCAGATCCCCGCCTCCTGATGCCCGAACTCCTTTCCGATCCCTGGTTCACGACCGTCGTAGTCGCGGCGGTCATTCTGGTCGGCCTTTCGAAGGGCGGGCTGGGCGGCGCCATGGGTTTTGTCGGCGTGCCGATGATGGCGCTGGCCATGTCGCCGGTGCAAGCCGCTGCGATCCTGCTGCCGATCATGGTCCTGATGGACATGGTGTCCTTGTGGACTTGGCGCGGGAACTACCATCTGCCGACACTCAAGGCGATGTTGCCCGGCGCCATGGTGGGCATCGGCCTTGGCTGGCTGACGGCGGCGATGGTCACGGTTTCCATGATCCGTCTGATCGTCGGGATCGTCGCCATCGTCTTCGTCGGGCGCTGGATCTACCAGCAGTTCCGACATGGTTCCTCCCATGTCGCCAAACCCAATCGCCTTGCCGCGACTTTCTGGGGCACGATTTCCGGTTTCACCAGCTTCGTCGCCCATGTCGGCGGGCCGCCGTTCCAGATGTATGCGCTTCCGCTGCGCCTGGAGCAGCGTATCTTCACCGGTACGAGCGTCATATTCTTCGCCGTGACCAACGCGGTGAAGCTGGTGCCCTATTTCGCACTCGGCCAGTTCGATGCGACGAACCTCACCATTTCGGGGCTGCTGATGCCGGTGGCGCCGGTCGCCACGCTGGCGGGCGCCTGGGTGGTGCGGCGCATGCGACCCGATGTCTTTTACACCTTTTCCTATGTCACCGTAGGGCTGATTGCCCTCAAGCTGGTCTATGACGGAATCTTCGACCTTGTAACGCCGTGACCCGCGGACGAATCTGTGGTCAAAGCCTACGGCGCATCGCCTGAAAATAGATCCATGCGATGCGCCGTAGGTTCTTGATTTGACGCATGTCTTTTTCCCGAAACCGCTGCACAATTTCGGGAGACATGCTTTGGGAGAAACGGGAGGACCGAATGAGCAATCCTTACGAGCAGGACCTCGACAGACAGGCTGCCAATCACCAGCCGTTGACCCCGCTCGCCTATCTGGAGCGCGCCGCCAAGGTCTATCCCGATCAGATCGCCATCATCCACGGCAGCCGGCGCATCAGCTATCGGGAATTCTGGGAACGGTCGCTACGGCTGGCAGACGCGCTCGCCGCGAGAGGCATCGGCAAGGGCGACACGGTCAGCGTGATGCTTTCGAACACGCCGCCGATGCTGGAAGCGCATTTCGGCGTGCCGATGGTGAAGGCGGTGCTTCATTCGCTCAACACGCGGCTCGACGCGGCGATCGTCGCCTTCCAGCTCGATCATGCCGATTCCAAGATCCTGATCGTCGATCGGGAGTTCTCGGGTGTCGTCCGCGAGGCGCTGAAGCTCACCAAAGTCCAGCCTCTGGTCATCGACTTCGACGATCCCGAATACGCAGCCGATGCGCCACATCCCAAGGGCGAGCGCATCGGCGCCATGGACTATGAGGACTTCATCGCGTCGGGCGATCCCGCTCGCGGCTGGTCGATGCCCGATGACGAATGGGATGCAATATCGCTCAACTATACATCCGGGACGACGGGCAATCCGAAGGGAGTGGTCTATCACCACCGCGGCGCCGCCCTCATGGCCTACGCCAACACGATCCATGCTGGCATGGGAAAGCACGCCGTCTATCTCTGGACGCTGCCGATGTTCCACTGCAACGGCTGGTGTTTCCCCTGGACGCTCGCAGTGCAGGCAGGCACCCATGTGTGCCTGCGCTGGGTGCGGGCCAAGGCGATGTATGACGCGATCGCCGACCATGGAGTCACGCATCTGTGTGGTGCGCCGATCGTCATGGCCACCTTGATCAACGCCGCCGAGGGCGACAAGCGCGACTTCCCGCAGACGGTAACATTCAACACCGCGGCCGCGCCGCCGCCCGAGGCCGTGCTTGCCGGCATGGCCGATGCGGGTTTCGCGGTCACCCATCTCTACGGGCTGACGGAGACCTACGGCCCCGCCGTGGTCAATGAGTGGCATTCAGGCTGGGACGCATTGGACAAGGACCAGCGCGCGGCGAAGAAGGCGCGCCAGGGTGTACGCTACGCGGCGCTCGAAGGGCTCACCGTGATGGATCCCGCCACGATGACGGAAACCCCGGCCGACGGCGAGACGATCGGCGAGGTGATGTTCCGCGGCAATATCGTCATGAAGGGCTACCTGAAGAACAAGCCGGCGACAGACGAGGCGTTCGCCGGCGGCTGGTTCCACTCGGGCGATCTCGGTGTGATACATCCGGACGGGTACATCCAGCTTAAGGACCGGTCGAAAGACATCATCATCTCGGGCGGCGAGAATATCTCATCGATCGAGGTCGAAGATGCGCTCTACAAGCATCCGGCCGTCGCCTCCTGCGGCGTTGTCGCGCGGGTCGACGAGAAGTGGGGCGAGGTGCCCGTGGCCTATGTCGAACTGAAGCCGGGGCGGTCGGCGACCGAGGCCGAGATCATCGAACATTGCCGCAGGCTGCTGGCACGATTCAAAGTGCCGAAGGCGGTGATCTTCGCCGAGATCCCCAAGACGTCGACCGGCAAGATCCAGAAGTTCGTACTGCGACAGATGGCCAAGTAGCGGTAGCCCGCCGTCATTTGCTGCTTCCGGCGACCAGTATGGCAACACCGATCCATGTCGATCCGCGGCCCGCTTGGCGTGGCCTTCGAGAGACATGCTTAAGAGACCTCATGCAAAAGGCTGGCGCATCCCTGCGAGCATTTCCGCTTTTCTCCGAATAGCTAAAATGCTCTATCTCTTTGTTTTTGCGCAATTCCAGCAAAACCGCTGCGCACTTTTGCTGGAATTGCTCTGGAGGCCGTTTTCCAGCACGCGCTAACATGACATGATCCGCTCGCGGGAGATTCCAAGGAAACGCCGAGTAGTTTCCCACATGGGTCAATAAAAGAAATCGGGGGTTCTCATGAAAGGGGTAGCGCGCAACTTCTTCGCGTTGGCCATCGTCTACGCAATTTGCGGCATGGTGTTGGGCTTGGCTATGTCGATCAGCCAGGATCACAGCCAGATGCCGGTCCATGCACACACGATGGTGGCCGGCTTCCTTATGTCGTCCGTGTTCGCCTTCTTTTATCACTTGTTTCCGGCGGCGGCCGCGTCACGGCTGGCGCCGGTGCACTTCTGGTTGACTGCCGTGAGCGGCATTGCGTTGCTCGTTTCTCTCTATTTCGTGCTCGAGGGGAATCTCTCGGTCGAACCTGTCACCGCGATCTCTTCGATCTGCTTTTTTCTGGGGATGCTGCTCTTCGCCTGGATCGTATTTCCGACGTTGCGGCGCGCTTGAGCACCTATATCGAAGGCTGCAGCGAATCGCGGAGCGGCAGCTTCTGATAGAAGACGAGTGTCCATTTGTATCTTTATGGGACAGGGGCAAGGGGTTGGCTCAAAAATAGCGTATGCCGTTAACCCTTCATTAAGCTTTACAGGTGTTTACTGTGTGCATCCAGTGATCTGGATTCTTACCGAGTGGTTGGAGCCACTCTGTTTGACGCCTCCCTGTTAAACTCCTGAGAGCCGCTTTTGCGGCTCTTTTTTTATGTGCCACGCCTCGGGACGGCGTCATTAACCCTTTGTTAAACATGCGCTTGCCTTCGATCGGGGCTTGGCGCATTTTTGAACCTCGTAATATAGCTGCGGGGACCCGGACATGGCCGGAAGGGCCGGGCGGGTGTAGTAGTGCAGGGGCGTCAAAATGAATGAGCCGTCGATGAGCAGCGCGGTGACGATCAGCTTGGCAGAACGCCGGGTTTTCTCCAACTCCTTCAAGCCTTTGTACAATGAAGGCATGGGGCTGGTAGAGCAGGCGGCCGAGTATCTGGACGGGCAGGGGCGCAGCGATGCCAAGAAGCTCTCGCGGCTCGCGGCGACGCTTTATGCTGCCGAATCCATGCGGCTGACTACGCGACTGATGCAGGTGGCCTCCTGGCTGCTCCTGCAGCGCGCGGCCAATTCCGGCGAAATGACACGGGATCAGGTGGCCGCAGAAAAGGCGAAGGTGCGTCTCGACACCGCTTCCGCAAGCGAAAGCGCAGACGGCTGGGCGGAACTGCCTGATGCGTTCCGCGATCTGGTCATCCGGTCTCTGCGCCTGCAGAGCCTGGTGCGGCGCATGGATGACGAGGTCTATGGCGGCAAGGGCAATCTGCCATCGCCGCACAGCCTGCGGCGATCCAACCCGGTTTCCGATCAGATCACGCTTCTGAGCACGGCTTTCGGCCGCGGCTGATCAACCGGCGAGCGCTGCTGCGATGCCCTGGAATAGCTGGTCGAAGACCGGCAGGGCGAGCAATGCGGACAGAACGATCAAGCCGAACGTGACCAGCCGGTACGTGTTTTCGCTGGCAAGGCCGAAGGCCCACCAGCCAGCGAGGATGCCGGCGAAGTAGACCGGCGCGGCCAAGATACCGACCCCCACGACATCGGGCTCGAACAGGCCGGCAAACCAGAGATTGCCAATCGAGACGAATTCGCCCAGGAAGAAAAGGGTCAGAAGATTGGCCCGAACGATCGCCGCCGGGAGACCGCCGGCCATCCAATAGGCGATGACGGCGGGACCGGGTATGGAAGCCAGGCCGGAAAGAACGCCCGCTACGCCGCCGACACCAAGCGAAACGGCAGGGTTGCGTGGTCCACGCCAACGCCAGCCGGAGTACAGAACAGCGACGCAGGCGAAGATCGAGATCGCGATAAGCCAGCGCAGCAACTCGGTATCGCCGGTGGTCAGAAGATAGATGCCAGCCGGGAAGAGCAGGAACATTCCGAGGGCGACAGGCAGAACCTCGCGCCAGCGTGCGATCTGCAGTGCGGGCAAGGTGACCGGGATGGCAGGAAGCGAGTCGATGATGACGATGATGGCCAGAGCTGCCTTCGGCCCGTAGAGCGCACCGGCGACCGGCGCCACGATCATGCCCGTGCCGAAACCCGAAAGGCCACGCGCGACTCCGGCCACAAGGACCGCGGCGAACAATGTGATAGCGGCGATATCGATGGCGGGTATCGTCATGGTCGCCGTCTGCGTGAGGCTGATGGCGAAAGGCAGGGGCAGGGCCGGGGCAAGCGGTGGACCAGCGGACCGCCGGCCGGCTTGGAGTATAGGAAAGGTTCATCGGCTCCCGGCAGATAGCAAGGCGCTGCCCAAAAGGTTGTTTCCCTTTTGTTCACATTCTGCTGGCAACACGGAACAGGACGCCGATAGAGTGGGGGCCATGAGAGAAGCGATTCGCATCGTCGGCATCGATCCGGGATTGAGGCGCACCGGCTGGGGCATTGTCGAATCGCTCGGCAACTCGCTCCGCTTCGTGGCGTCGGGCACAGTGAGATCGGACGACAAGGCGACGCTCGCCTCGCGGCTGTGCCAGCTTCACGATG
>VFQN01008337.1_pt1 | contig 10536 bp, 12 predicted proteins | sample 3512371 | NCBI WGS metagenome assembly VFQN01 (sample SAMN10412370, study PRJNA504923) | tailings metagenome | isolation source: Replicate 2 from Balatoc abandoned mine | place: Philippines: Itogon, Benguet | collected 2017-08-28 | reverse complement strand
TTGCGCGTTGTGCAGCCGCAGTGCACCTTGGTGCACGTGCCCCGTCCGCCTACGCTGGAGCCGGAGTCCTGCCCTGACCCGGTTACACAAATCCCCCGCGCAACACTCGCAATCTACCAAAGCGACCTAGCTGATTCATGGCCCCCATCCCCGCCATCGGTGTCTGTCCTTCTCTCGTGCTCCTGCCCGCCACCAGACGACCCCGGGAGCGCCGTTCAAGGCGTCACCCCACCCGGCCGCCAGGCCCCTCCCCAGCCGCCCCTCTCAACGGGGCCGGCACTACAAGCCACAGCCCCTGTCGTACACGTGTCGGCAGGGCGGGGCAGGTCTCCGCGCAGGTTGGGGTCACCCAGCTGCGCTTCCAAATGTTTTCTGCTTGTGCAACAAGCTAACTGGATCAATATACGCGTTCTTAGGCACTTGGTGATCAACAAGCAGCGTGTCGCAAGGGGAGCGTCCTATGCCGAAGCCTGCAGATGAGTTTGAGGGGCGGTTTCCATTTACCGCGAGGCGCTGTGGCAGGTGGTATGGTCCAAGATAGGGAAGTGCGTTACAGCGGATCCATGTGAGCTCAGGCTCCGGGCAGATCTTGGCAGGGGAGCTCCCCTGGGCCTAGGGCCGCTCCCCTGGGCCTAGGGCCGCTCCCAGGCCCCTTTCTTGCTTGCTGGCTCCCAGGCATACCGTGTCCAACCGCCAAAGAGGCGAGGCAACAGGCGTGCTCTCGCTGGGACCCCTCGTTATTTCATGCGAGTGTATGTCTCTCCCAGACCCTTATTAATTTCAGGAAGCCAGGAAAGAGCACGGAAGTGGATATCGCCCTCGCTGCCTTAGCCCGCTTGCCGTCTTTGGATGTTTGGTGAATTTATGAAGAGAAAGGCTCAAAAACAATCAAGGCAAGATCAAATAGTCGCGAGGATGTGCTGTTTGTCAGTACTCGCAGTGCGCTTCCACGTTCCAAAAGCTGGTTTTGTTGATTGATGCCTCAATGCCTCCGGCAAGTGGTGTGTATCCCATAATAAGCTTCTACATAGTAAGCTGTGCGGCACAGTGAAGACTTCTAGCCTTTAGTGCTGCATGGGCTCCAACTTGGTTCCGAGGAGCTGAAACGCGAACGGGGGCTTCGCAGCCAACGTCGCATGGCATAGCAAGTGGTCTGTTTTATTAACATACATCGCGTTTTGTACATGGGCTTCCTTGACAGGAATCGCCCTCGACTAGCGCAGCACGCAGCACGAGGGTCCCTCTGCTTGCCTGCAGACTCGCTTGCGCGGCGAAATGACGATTCACACTGCAGTGTTATACATGTAGTGACACCCATTACCTGGGCTCAGTCTTACAGAACTAGTTAACTTATCGGGAAGGGTTCCGCTCCTTGCGCCGCATTAAAGCTCAATAGGAGCACATGCTTCACTGAGGATAAACAGCGAGAAGGGCGTGTGCTGAGCTGTGTTGCGCTCACAGTTTCATGTGGGTGTGCCTACATCTGTGACCACGCGATTGCGCGGGAACAGGCACAGCCCAAGCGACTCGCTGGGAAGCCGTACCTGCAATGAAGGAAGGGCCCTCTCGGCCATTGCGCGATACTGCGGCTCGCCGGCAAACGGCCAAGAAAGCGGAAGGGGTCTCGGCGGCAAAGGTGGGCGTTCTTACGTTGCACCATCCCTTTGCCGTGCGGCGTGCCGAACCGCCTCCCAAATGCAACATGCAGCGTCTCCCCGCCAACAGCTACGTGCCCATAACATCTCTCTTGCAGGCGTCTGATGCTCGGTCGGCAAGGACCGCTGCTGCTGCAGCAATCGCAGCCGCAGTCGGGGCCGTAGGGGCTACAGAGGATGCAGCACTACCCTCCCGAACGCCATCCCCCGACGCCGGCATAGCTGGCGTTGCGGCCGCCACAGAAGCAGGTGTGACCGATATGACTCCGGCGGATACGGCCGCCGGCCTGGAGGCCGCTAACCCACGAGGCCTGGCCGTGGCACCCGCGGCTGCCGACCACGCTCCAGGCCCCTCCACGGCCCCTGGGGCCGTGAAGGCAAAGCAACCAAAGGGCCGTAATGGCAGCAGGGCTAACAGCAGGTCGCGGGGCCGAGGCCAGGCCGATGAGTCCGCCCCAATGGCTTTGAACGGCCCTGCCGGGTCCGTGGCTGTGGAAGCGGAGGTGCCGGGGCCTGGTGCAGCCGGGGGCTCCGCGGCAGCGGCTACAGCGCCACCGACAGCGGCTGCTCCTGCGGCAGCGGCTGCTCCTGCGGCAGCGCCAGCTGCTACAACGCTACAACTGGCGCCGAAGGCAGCTGCGGAGGCGTCAGCAGCAGCAGCAGGTGCAGCGGAAGCCATGGCCGCGGCGCTGCCTTCCGCTGTCCCCTTGGAGGAGACGGGCGGGGCCTCAGTGGGGGCTAGTGGTGCTGGCAGTGGGCTGGAGGGACGTGCCGCAAGCAAGGAGAGGAAAACGGCGCGCATGACCAGCGGGCACAGGAGCAGCAGGAAAATATCGAGGGGCGGTACGCAGGCCGATGGGGCCGCGGCAGCAGCGGTGGACAACTCTGCTGCCGCCGTGAAAGCGGAGCCATCTGAGGCGGCAGATGGCGGCACTGTAGCAGCGGCAGTGGCGGCTTTGCCAGCAGCGGCGGCGGCAGCGCCGGCGGCCGGGGCAGCATCCATTGCGGCAGCGGCAGCGGACGGTCCGAAGGCAGCCGTTGCTAAGCCGAAGCCCGCATCGGACAGCGATGACGTCATAATGGTGTCCGACTCCAACGATGACGACGACTTTGCCAGCCCCAGCAAGGCGCCGCCGCCACCACCGTCCCTGCCGCCCTCACGCGCAGCGGCAGCCAGGGCGCGGCGCTCAGCGGCAGCTGCAGCGGCAGCCGCAGCACCACCCAAACCTCCGTTGCCACCAAAGCCGGCAGGCAAGGGCGTGGAGGCTAAGGGCAAGGGCAATGCAGCACGGGTGTCAAAGGCTTCTGGCAGCCAGGACGGGGGCGTGCAGAGCGGACAGGGGGCCAAGCGGCGCAGGGCGGCGGCGTCGGCAGCAGCTGGGCAAGCGGGGAGCAGGCGGCGGAGCAGGCAGGAGGAGGAGGATGACGAGGAAGGTGGTGATGAGGACAGCAGCAGCAGCAGTGAGAGTGGGGCTAGCGATGACGACAGTGACGTGGTGGTGATGGATGAGGAGCAGGAGGACGAGGAGGACGACGAGGAGGTGGTGCTGGTGGATGAAGAAGAGGAGGGGGATGGGCTACTGGAGCAGGAGGAGGAGGAGCAGCAGCAGCAGCAGCAGCAGCAGCAGGGCAACAAGGGGAAGAAGGGTGGCAAGGGCCGCGCAGCGGGCGCGGGGCGCCGGGGCAGGGGGCAGGCGGAGGGCGTTGCCGCGGCGAGGGGCGGCAGGGGTGGCGGAGTCGGCGGGCGGGGCTGCGGGCGGGGGAGGGGCCGCGGGCGAGGAAGGGCTGCGGACGAGGACGAAGGGGTTGACGAGGCCGGTGGAGGTGAGTGCTTGCCCTCCCGGGGACCTTCGCGCCGAGAACTTCGGGGGCATCTAGCTGCAGCCCAACGCTGGCCTCTGTCCCATGCGCTCGAATCACAAGTGCGCAAACTGGGCAGTATGCCGATGCAGCTTGCAATCTGCTGCCCCATCCCACCAACATGACTGTGCATGCGTAACCGACCATTATGATTTGTTGTTGCCGCGGCCGTTTTGTGCAGGCGGCGCCTCCGGCTCCGCTGCCGTGGCTGACGACAGCGACGACGGCGGGCGGTGGGGGCCCTGGATGGAGGACGACGACGTGGACCTGGACGCGGCCGCCAACCACGCCACGGTATGCATTATCATATATCCTTTTAGATTCTAAGGATACGGCCACCTCACAGGCCGTATCCTTCGAATCTAGATTGCATTCATTACACCCGTAAGATGCCCAAAACAGTAATTGATGCAGAGGACTGCCTGGGTTGTGGCTGTGCGCGTGCGCTCGAAAGCAGTCGGGGTGTGCTGCACGAGGCATGCCCATGAACCCCCTGTTGCATTGACCCATGTCAGCACGGTCCACAGGGCCACACGTGAGTGCCTATTAGCACCTTGGTTTGGAGGAGGATGAAATCACGTTGCAAGCCCACCCCGCTTCGTGTCCCTTCCCACTCCGTCCCACAGGACATGCTGGAGCCCCCGCCCGAGATGCTCATGCCGCTGCTGCCGTACCAGAAGCAGTTCCTGGCCTGGGCAATCAAGCAGGTGTGTAGCGTGATGATGTGATGGTACAACAGAGGCACGGAACAAGCCTTTAACGGCCAGAGCGAGAAAAGTAGCATTATCGGGTGGAGCAGGTGCGATAAGGGCCTCTGGGAGCGCTTAACCGCCCATCTCTGTTTTGCGAAGCTCTCGGCTCGTACCTCATACCCTTGTCAGTGCTTACAGCAACCGACCCTGCATGCCGGCCGCAACCTCAAACCATGAACCCGGCCTCAGGAGCGGAGTGGCGTGCGCGGTGGCATCCTTGCGGATGAGATGGGAATGGGGAAGACCATCCAGGCCATCTCCGTCATCGTCACGCACCGCCGGGACGACCAGGAGCTCGTGCCCGTTAGCAGGCAGCAGCAGCAGCAACAGGCCGCGGCTGCGGCTGGTGCAGGTGCAGGGGTTGGTGCAGGGGTTGCCCCTGCAGCTGCCGCAGCGGCGGCGGCGGCCGCGCCGCGGCCGCGTATCGCTTTGCGGCGGCCGGGCGCGTTCGACGAGGCCGGAGGGGCGCCCGTGCAGTCGCAGCGGCAGCAGGGCCAGGAGGAGGGGGAGGGCTGTGGGCCGGACTGCGGGCACGTGCAGCATGGGGCAGCTGGGGGGAGGGCGGGGCAGCAGCAGCAACAGCAGCAGCAGCAGCAGCAGCAGCAGGGGGGTGCGTATGGGTCTGCCGCGGACTATGAGGAGGAGGCGGAAGATGCAAAGGAGGAGCAGAACCGCGCAGGTGGCAATGGGAAAGCTGCGGACGGGGAAGCAGCGGGCGCGGACGGTGGTGCGGGCGCGGCCAAGGGGAAGGGCAAGGGCAAGGGCAAGGGGAGGGGCAAGGGCAAGGCGGACCCTGACGAGGGGTTATGCGAGCACCTGCGCGGCAAGCCGGCGGCCAAGCGGCGGGGGCGGTGCGAGATCTGCGAGGCCAACATGGACCCACGGGCCGACCACGCTACGGTGGGTGCCAACGCCAGGGCCCCGTCTCTCGTGCCGTGTGCCGGAGGGTGTGGATGCAGCTGTAGGAGCGTTGGCCGAGAAGTGCACTATGCCTGGCTGTCATTGCATGCTGCTTGCACCGGCTTTGCTGGCAAGCATCAAGAAGCTTTTGTCCCCGGCATCGCCTCACTTCAACGGCACTTACCTCAGGTCTGTTGGCATGCCCTTGTTTCTCAGCTGAGCACATTGTAAGTCGACGTTCACGACTTGCATTTTGGCAACTTGTGTCACGCGTCATCAACCAAGCTACTGCCCTAAAACACGTGCCGTTGCTGCGCGAATCCGCTGACCCCCCAGGGCGCCCCCACCCAGTTCTGCCGCGCCACGCTGGTGGTGTGCCCCGTGGTGGCGCTCATCCAGTGGCGCCAGGAGATCGCGCGCTTCACCGCCCCCGGCTCCGTGCGGGTGGTGGTGTACCACGGCGCCAAGCGGGGGCAGCTGCTGGGCGCCGGGGCGGGCGTGAGGGCGGCGGCGGCCAAGGCGGGCGGCGGGGCGGCGGCGGCGGCGATGACGGGCCTGGAGGCGCTGACGGAGGCGGACGTGGTGCTGACCACCTACAGCGTCATCGAGAACGAGTTCAGGAGGTGGGAGGTTGGGGGTTGGGGGTGAGGAATGAGCATGGGCGAACAGGTGTTGCCTTGGGGCCGGCAGCGCACTGGCGGCGCAGGGCGCGTCGGACCTCCCTGTCCTTTGCACATGGCAGTGAAGGCCTGAGTTGTGGCATATTTTGGACGTTGGAACACGTGCCGGGGGTGTCGTCTGAGACCTCAGCTTGCCTGCATGTCCTCCCAGGTTCATGATGCCGTCCAAGGTCAAGTGCAGCTACTGCAACAAGCCCTTCTACCCGGAGCGGCTCAAGGTGCGGACTTGGGGTGTCTCCAAGGGCAACACGGCCCTTGCCTCGTTGCTGTGGCAGCGCTTGGCATGTGCGGTCACGCTCAAGGTCTTCCTGTGTCGACAGCCAGACCTTTGACGTCAAACAAGCCGCTGCGCTTGCCCGGAAACAACCGCCTAATGCACGCATCTCATGCAGGGCAGTCCCAAGCACGCTACCGGGTTCCTGTACGGGCATGCCCCAGTACATGGTATACCCCAGCGCCCCTAACCAGACCCTTGCTTAACCCATGCAGGTGCACCTGCGCTTCTTCTGCGGCCCCAACGCCGTCAAGTCGGAGGCGCTGTCCAGGGCGCAGAAGAAAAAGCCGCGGCTAGACCAGCAGAAACAGAAACAGCAGCAGGGGAGCGGGGAGGAGGAGGAGGACGACGATGACGACGTTGTGGACCTGGTGTCGGGCGACGAGGACGAGGATGATGATAATGATGGCGAGGACGGGAGCGGGGGCTCGGGCTCCAAGGGCAAGGGGAAGGGCAAGCGAAAGGGAAAGGGGAAGGAGGAGAAGAACGTCAACGGCAAGCGGCCCAGGAAGGAGGCGGCGGCTGGCGGCAGGGGGAGGGGCAAGGGCAAGCTGAGGGGGCTCAAGGCCATGTTCGCGGCGCCAGGTGAGGCGAAATCGGGGTGGGATAGGGGGTTGGCGGGAAGGCGGGGCCCTGGCAGTGGAGGACTCAATTGTGAGGAGGTAGCTAGGACTCGCAAGTTCCGTTTGCGTGGGTACTGCCTCTTGTCGAGCATAGGTTGCTTGACCTCGATGTCTTGGCATGGCATTCGCGAGCTAAGCCTCGGCTCGTTGTACACTGCTTTCGTGGCTTGTACCGCATTCCCGTGTAGATGAGGTGTACGACGACGACGGAGCGGGCCCCAGCAACCGCGCAGCCGCCGCCGGCCTGGCCGCAGCTGCAGCTGCCGGCGCCGCAGCCATCGCGCGCGCTGTCGGCGCCGGCACGGGCACCACCCTCGCCGCCGCCGGCGCCGCCGCCGCCGCTGTCGGCGCGGCCGGGGGCCGCGGCAGCAAGCGGCGGAAGACGGCTGGTGGAAGCGGCGGGTCATCGTTCGTAGGGGAAGGAGGCGGGCATGGGGTGGGTAAGCGCGGGGCGTCCAAGAGTGGGGTAAAGGGCAAGGGGAGGGCGGCAGCAGCTAATGGCAAGGGCAAGGCGGGGTACCAGAGCGTGGTGGAGGAGGAGGATGGGGACGACGACGAGTCGGAGTTTAAGCCGGGGGAGGAGGACGAGGAGGAGGATGACGACGAGATGAATGACGCAGAGGAGGAGGACGAAGAGGACGAGGAGAGCGGCGCTGAGGAGGAGGAAGAGGAAGAGGAGGGGTGGGTGTTGGCGGGGGAGTTGCACTGTTGTACTGCATGCTCGGCACGGGGCGCTCTGCCGCAGCTAAGCAAGGGCCGGATGGTTTGTGGGCAGGTTGCCATGCGCTGCACCACCGTAGCTTCACTGCTGCCATTTCCAGTCCCCAAAGTTCCTTGCTGCACTGCTCCCCGGTCCGCTTTGTGCCGCATCGTGCAGGCCGTCCAAAGGCAAGGGACCCAAGGGGGCGAAGGGCGGCAAGGGTGGCGGCAGGGCGCCTGGCCGCGCCGCCGCCCGCCGCGACCGGGCCGACGCCGCGGAGCGCGAGGCGGCGGCCATGGTGGCGGAGGCGGCGCGGAACGCACCCACACGTGCCCAGGACGCGTCGGTGCTGCACCAGGTGTGTGCTCGGGGCGGAGGGTGTACTGCTGTATGCCTGACCTTGGAAAGATCGATGTGCCCGCGACGGCGTTGCGCTGGATAAGCGACCGTCAAGGTTGCGATAACACATGGTGACTGCCCCCATCTACCGTACTCCCCTTGCACCGACGCCCCTGCACCATGCGCCGCCACACGCCCAGATCGCGTGGCGGCGCATCATCCTGGACGAGGCGCACTCCATCAAGGACCGCCGCTGCTCCACCGCCAAGGCCGTGTTCGCGCTCAACAGCGCCTACAAGTGGGCGCTCAGCGGCACGCCGCTGCAGAACCGAGTGGCAGAGCTCTACTCGCTCATCCGCTTCCTGCGGTGGGTCCGCTGCCGTAACCCTGCGGGCCTGGGCGTTTGCTCACTCATGTGCACACTGTAACATCCAGTCGACGGTTTAGCTCATAGTGTACTATGACCATTGTACTTCTGATTATTGCTGCGGCCCCGAACGCTCCTTGCCAACCCACCCTGCCTCGCCCGTGCAGCATCTACCCCTACGCCTACTACTTCTGCCGCAAGCAGCTCAAGGCGGGCGAGGGCGGCGGCTGCTGCGGCTGCACCAGCCTGGACTACCCCTTCACGCAGCACCACAGGCAGTGCGACAAGTGCGGACACTCGCCGCTGTCGCACTACTGCTGGTGGAACAGGTGGGGCGCACGCGTGCGAGCTGGTGGCTGGTGTCCCCGCGCACTCAACCGCATCATGAAACATTCCGTCGCGGCATGCTTATACCTAGGCTTAGGGCGGTGCGTGTCTGCAGCTCCCGGTCGTCGCACATACAAAGAACGGAGGGCTGAATGCACACGCAATCCATTGGCAAACAGCCACTGCGGCCGTCATAACGTGCTTGCCAGCTCACTTGCCACTTCTCCCCCTTTCGCAACTCGGCTCGCCAACTCGGATTCTCCCATCCGCAGGTTCGTGGCAAACCCCATCAAGAACCACGGCTACCAGGGCCGCGGCCGCACCGCCATGCAGCTGCTCAAGAACCGCATCATGCCCGCCATACTGCTGCGGAGGACAAAGGTACGGCGTACGGCGCGCATGGTGCACCTGACGACGGCGTTCGCCCCTGTCAACACCATGCCGGCATAAATGCGCGCAAGTCCTGCCCCTGCCCTTACTCTGCTTTGTGGATATTTACAGCCGCACCTGCACCTGCAGCCCTGACCCCCAGAGCCCAGACGTCTCTCACCAGCACCAGGTTCAACGCACTCCGCCCTGCCTTGGCGCCACGCCGCGCCGTACGGCACCTTAATAATTATACGCGTTGTGCACCCTTGCACCCCACCCCGCACCTGCCTTAACACACGCAGGTCCAGTGCGCGGACGACCTGGCGCTGCCCCCCCGCACTGTGCTGCTGCGGCGGGACCGCTTCGACCCCCTGGAGGAGGACTACTACCAGGCGCTGTACACGCAGGTGCGGCGGGCGTAGCGACGGGAGATCGTGTGACTGGCCAACAGCAAAACGTAGTATTGTAAAAGCCTGGAGGCGGAGCAGGAGGAGAAGGGGGACCACCACCAAGCTGTGCACACGCATGTACCCCTGCACACGCTACACACGCTTGCGCTCCTGCCCTATGTTAATACACACAGAGCCAGGCGCAGTTCGGCGCCTACGTGTCCAGCGGCACGCTGCTCAACAACTACGCCCACATCTTCGACCTACTCATACGGCTGCGCCAGGCGGTGGACCACCCCTACCTGGTGGGCAGCGTGGGGCAGTGTACTGGGGGTCCTTGTGTAGCGGTCTTAGGCTTCATGTGATCGAGTATAGGGGTGGAAAGAGTGCAGTAGGGTAGGGGGAGCGAGCCGTCATATGCCAGGGCGGTCTACGCTGTAGAATCAGGTGCAGCACAACTCGTGTGGTGTTGTTTTGCTAAATGAGATCCGTGCCAGTTGTTTGCTGGTTGCTGTTGTCGCTACCTGTGGGGGTACCGCCGCTGCGGCCGGTGGACCACCCGTACCTGGCGGGGCGCATGGGAAAGCGGCCAGGAGGCAGGGCACGGGGGGCAGGGGGACGGGTCGGCGTGTGCGGTGGCTAGGCCTGTCGCGGCACCCTGCGAACTGATTGCCACTTTAGCACCTTGAGGTACTTTTGCTGCCCTGATGTGGGTGATTGATAGTGCTGTGCATTGGTGTACTGCTTCCAGGTGGTCTACTCGGCAACTGCGGCCGCTGCTGCAGCGGCGGAGGCAGCGGCGGCGGCCGGCGGCCACGGCTCCGCCCTGACCCCCGTTGCTGCTGCCGGCGGGGACGCAGGCGCCAGCGGCAGCAGCCCCGCGCCGACGCCCAAGCGGCGGAGCAACCCCGGCGGCAAGGGCAAGGCGGCGGCAGCGGCGGCTGCTGGCGGCGGGGGCACGGGGGCGTACGGCAGCGGCGGCGGAGGCGTGTGCGGGCTGTGCCACGAGGAGTGTGAGGACGGCGTGGTGGCGGAGTGCGGGCACGGCTTCTGCCGCATGTGCGTCATAGAGTACGTGGAGGGGGCGGCGGCGGCCAAGGCGGTGGGTGGAGGGCCCGGGGTCGTGGGACTTGCTTTTTGTCGTTACCAGCTATGCGGCTTGCGGGGTGTGTCCACCGCTGGCACCCAAGGGAAGATGTGTTATAACCATGCCTCACCTGGAAGGAAGGGTGGTGTGAGAGCCGGAATGTTGTAGGACGGCACCTTAGCGTATGCTCTAAGCCGGTGCCGACCCGGCCAAC
>VFQN01008336.1_pt1 | contig 10536 bp, 15 predicted proteins | sample 3512371 | NCBI WGS metagenome assembly VFQN01 (sample SAMN10412370, study PRJNA504923) | tailings metagenome | isolation source: Replicate 2 from Balatoc abandoned mine | place: Philippines: Itogon, Benguet | collected 2017-08-28 | reverse complement strand
AGCGACGAGGAGGAGTACGACGGCGGGGCGCTGCAGCAGTACGGCAACTTATACGGCGAAGGCGGCGCTGAACCTTACCAGCAACAGCCGGAGCATGCGGCGCCACAGGCGCAGGAAGGGGGCCCGGGTCACGACCAGGGTGTGGGCCAGGGGCAGGGGGGTGGGGAGGGGGAGGAGCAGGTGGACTTGGAGCTGCGGGAGGTGATGGAGCGCCACAGGAGCGGCAGCGGGGTCATGGACCTGTCGCTGCGGCGCATGGGGTACGGCTCGGGGGGCCCTGAAGCTGACGCGGAGGAACAGGAGGAGGAGGAGGAGGAGGAGGAGGAGGAGGAGGAGGAGGAGGAGGAGGAGGAGGGCGGGGAGCAGGGCGAGCTGGGCCAGCATGCTGACCGCGGGGCTCTTCCCGCCGAGCACGGAGCAGCGGAGGCGTCTGGTGCAATTGAGGGAAGTGGCGCGGAAGGGGAGGGGGAGGCGGAGCGGCGGCACCTGCGTGAGAGCATGCCGTTCCTGCTGACCAGCCTGCTTAGCCGCCGGGTGGGGGCTGACGAGGAGCTGCTGTCGGAGGACGAGCTGTTCAAGACCGGCAGCGGGACGGTGGGCGGGTCCACGGGTCGGTCGGGCCGGGACGGACCCGCGGGTCAGCACCACAACCACTCCGAACCCCATCTGGGTCAGGGCCGCCCCCATGCAGGCGACCTGGGGCACCATGTGGTGGGTCAGGGCGGTGGGGCTGGTGCGGCGGGTAGTCCGGTGAACAGCTTCATGGCAAGGCTGGACGCGGTGGCGGATGACATGGGGGCGGTGGTGGAGGAGGAGGAGGAGGAAGGGGATGAGGGGGCGGCGGGGTTCCCCGGCGGGTTGGAGGATGCGGCGGTGGCAGCTGCGCAGGAGCTGCTGCTGACGTAGGGGACAAGGGAAGGCTGCTTATGCATTGTGATGAGGCTGCTCGCATCGTGACGGGGCTGCTCGCATCGCGCTGTGCTCGCATTGCGGGGGCTGCTCGCATCGTGACATTGGGTCTGGTCGCCGGCACGCAGGTGGTGCTAATGGTTTTGCGTGGGAACGGGCGGGACTGGTGGAGGAACGGCAGAGTGTGCAGGATGTTGTAGGGGTGTGGGCAGGCTTGTGGGCCCCGTATGAAGTGCATGTAACATGTTTCGCTCAAGGTGTGTTTTGCGGTGATGTGCAATGCCGGACGGTGCTGGGGGCGCAGCCGAGAGGGCTGCCGTGGCAAGATGGGACGCAGGCTGTGCCACAACTTCATTCAGGGTGACGGGAGTTGGCAAACTTCCAGGAGGTCTGCAGGCCTGTACGGGTGGGGAAAGGGGACCTCGCGGGCAATGGTGGTTGAGGAAGGTCTGCTACGTGAGGGGCCGGGGCAGCGGCTGGGTTGTGTGCTTGTGTCAAGGAATGTACGTACGAGCTAAGCCACCATGGCAATGTCCAGTGTGGATGGTTGGCGGCGCTTTATAGTGTTGCCCGTACACGGGTGGCTGACGTAAGCAGCAGTAGGTGAGGGCCGTATCGCAGGGGGTCAGCGAGCGAGTACGGTATGCCAGGCGGTGGGGGGCATGTCAGAGGATCAAGCACCTTACCGTGGCGACTACGCTACTTCGGCATATATTGCGCGTGCACTTGTGCCGCGTACTTGATGCATGCGCGACCTGGGCGTAGCGGGTTGGGAGAATCGGAAGACCGAGTACGGCATGTGTTGCCTGTTTGTCTCTACGTGCTTGCATTTATCCGTGTGCGTGCTTGCCGGAAAGTGCGCTCGTGTCCGTGCGTGTGCGTGGGTAGCTCGTTGCTCGCTGCAGGCAACGAAGGGCGTGTGGACTACTTTGACCTGAGGTGCGGAACATGTGGCATTAGGCCGCACCATAACAGTGGCTGGCTTTTGACCACTGAAGCGCTGCAGTCCTTTAAGACTTGGCGACCGAAGTAATGGTAGTGAGCCTCTTAAGGCTGACCGAGGGGCGCTGCACTGGCCACTGGCCGTCAACATTCTCTTGAGTCTGTGCACCCTGGCGCCCCATCAGGGTTTTGCAAGACGCTGACAGCTGGCAGATTCTCGTGTCCCGAGCTTGCATGCCTCTCCCGCTGTGCTTGCGCTCCTAGGCCCTTCCCCTGCCGTACCTGCCGTGGTCGTACCAATGACAGCTTTCCTCCTAGGAGAAGATCCTGGCTAGCAAGGGCCTCTGCAGCTGCCAGAATGCGCCGGTAGAGTGTAGCAGTGAAGTATGGGTGGTAAGACGAGAGTTGCTCTGCGGCCAAGCGCCAAGGGGCTTTCGGGCACCGCAGGCGTAACCAGGCCTGCCGAGGCAGGTACGACAGTGAGGTCACACAAGAGCCGCACTGATGCACAGCGCAAGACGCAGTAGCAATACTCGTATAAATTTCACCCGCTGCAGGTCGGCGCAAGGCCAGACCAAAGACCAGTGGGACCTTTGAAGTAGAGCCCCGCTTGAGACCATGCCTGGCACCCTGCGCCGCGCTGCTGCGAGTCTCATCGCGCTGGCGCGTCAGCAGGCCGCGCAGAATGGCGCTGCAGCTATCCGCGGCGCCATACTGCCGGCCGCGTCGACGCTCGCGAACGCCTGGAGCATCCAGACCGAGACCTATTCGGCGGGCTCCACGCTGACGTGGGGCAGCGCCATCAGCCGCGTCTTTGCTAGCTCTAGCTCCAGCAGCAGCAGCAGCTCCTCCGATGACGAGGAGTACATGTACGGGCCCTCAATTATCTACCCGATGTCGCGGGTGAGGACGTTTGAGCGCTGGGTTGCATGTAATTTCTTGGCAAGCTTTGCATGCTTCCGAAAAGCTTGAACATTCGTTGTTTGCAGGCTTTCGTGGGCCAGCCGGCCCCCCACTTCGCGGGTCCCGGTGGGTCGGGCGTTTCGGCACAAGCGTGCCACTGCTGGGCACAAAGGGCCCCGACCTGCGCAATACCCGACCCTGTAGCCACACAAGTGCCCCGCCGGCATAAGCGTGTCTTGTCAGGACTTCGGCGCATGCCTGGAGGACGCTGCCCTGGTAGCCTTTGATACGCATCCTGTCCCCTAGGGCCGTGCCGCCCCAACCCGACCCACACACTCCCACATGCCATGTTCATTCACCCTCCCCAGCCGTGGTGGACGGCGAGATCACCAACATCAGCCTGTCCGACTACCGTGGGAAGTACGTGGGTGAGTGGCCACGGGGGCTCTGCTCAAATTCGTTTTGTACGTTCAGCTAGCTGGCGCCATGGAGCCGTACTTGCATCCTGCACGGTGTCACAGGCTAGGAGGTACACCAGCGTTGGGAGGGAAGCGCGGGCGTGGAATTGCGCCGCCGGCTCCTGATGTTGCGCCCTGACTGGTCGACAATTAAGCAGGAACGCACACGTGGACGGAAGAGGGGTTGCGGTACGGTGGCGGCACGTTGGTGTATGCCTGGGCACTGGCCGTGGGTGGCCCCGGCCGCTGGTCCCGGGGTGACCAATGGTGGAGGGCACTTCAACATTTCGCAGTCGTAGGATACGCCAACCGTGCGAACAACATGGACGTTCCGCGGCCCATGCCCTACACCCCCCCACCCCCACCCCCTCCACACACGTGCCCTCCCCTTCCCTTCCTCCCCCCCAGCCCTGTTCTTCTACCCCAAGGACTTCACCTTCGTGTGCCCCACGGAGATCATCGCCTTCTCGGACCGCGCCAAGGTAGGATGGGCTGGGGGTGGGGCGCCCGCATACCGTGCAATCGTACTGTGCCGTAAGGTACCGTGTCGTACCGTATGGTGCTTATTCGTTGTGCCCCACGGAGACCGTCGCCTTCTCAGAACGCGCCAAGGCGGGGGAGAAGAGTGAGGTTGGGAGTTGGGTGGTGCATACGTGGCAGGACGGCATCACGCATCTCGGACCCCATCCCATGTGGATCACCCCACTGTTTCCCATGCTCCCCATGCTGCTGCGCGGCCAACCGCTTCCGCTACGTTACAGCAAGCTTGCAGGGATTTGAGAGTGTAAGTGGAACTGTGCTCCTGTGCTGATTCGATGATATGCTGCAGGAGTTTGAGAAGCTCAACTGCCAGCTGATCGCCGCCAGCACCGACACGGAGGAGACGCACCTGGCCTGGATCAGGTGGGCGGCGGTTGGGCGGTTGGTGGTTGGTGGTTTGGAGGCGGTTGGGTGGTGGTTACATACGCATGGGACAGCACTAGGCCTTGGGCGGGGTTGGGCGGTTGGTGGTGGTGGTATGGTTAGGCGCGCTGAGGTTAGGAGCAGTTGGGAACACGTCGGACTTCGCGCCGTTGTATCCGCACATAGGTCGTAACACGCTGCTGTATGGCAAAGGCGCTGGGTGGCAGGCCGCGGCTTTGCGGCAGGAGGGTCTTGGCAGGCAGGCCCTATTGACACAACACCTGGCAGCGCACGACGCCACGCCGGCACCACCTGCTGGTCTCTTTGGCGCTGTCGCCGAACGAATGTCTTTACAACAAAGGACAACAGCTTTCCGACAGAAACGTTGCGCACCGCCCACGCCCTTGGACCCCGTCCTTGGCCGCAGGACTTGGGGCAAGGGCGATGCAGACTTAAGTCGTTATTACACCTCCAAACCTGTTTGCACCGCGCTTGCCCCCTTGCCAAGGGCCTTGGCCTCACCCCTCTGGGCCGCAGGACACTCTTGCAACCGCGGCGGGCTGAGCGCCTTGCTAAACAACACGGACCTCGCCGTTGCAGTACGGTAACACCCACCCATTGCCTGCATCGCCCTTGCCCCATGTACCCACCGTAGGACTCCCCGCAACCGCGGCGGCCTGGGCTACATGCAGATCCCCATCCTGGCAGACACGACCAAGGTGGGGAGCTGGGGTTGGCTGTGGGTAAATCGTAAAGACGATGGATGGATGCGAACAGGGTTTCTGCCTTGCCCTGCAAGGGCTCAGGCGCGGGGTAGGCGTAAAACGCGAGGGATCGTGTGGTACTGTACGCGATGAGGAAATGGGGGACGTTGGGCGGGCCTGGTCGCCTGGTCGCCAGGTCCTAAGGTCGGGGACAGGGGCTGGGGGGGAATGGAGGTGGCCCTGCTATCTGCACCTTCCGCCGTGTCAAGCACCCCAGCTGTGGAACATGTCGTGCAAGAAGCTACGGGAAGACACAGGCAGCTGCCGGTAGCTGGGCGTTACCCCTGCGGCCTGGGTCTAGGTCGTCTCGCGTGCTGCGGCGTGCCTGTGTAACGTCGCAGCGCATGGCCACTTTCCTCGCTTACGCGGCCTTTTACTCAGAGTGCCGCAGAGTGCTGTTTACGCACCCAAATGGTGTAACCTTATACCACGCCTTCATTCGCACCGCAGGAGATCTCTGCTCGCTACGGTGTGCTGATTGAGAAGCTTGGCATTGCCCTGCGCGGCCTGTTCATCATCAACCCCAAGGGCGTGCTGCAGCACATCACCATCAACGACCTGCCCAGTGAGTGTGTGGTAGGGTGGGCATGTGTATTAGCTAGGGTGGAAGAACTTGTTCGTCATCAACCCCAAGGACGTGCTGCAGCACGTCACCATCAACAACCTGCCCAGCGAGGGTGTATCAGGAAGGGCACGTGTATTAGCGGTTTGTGTATAAGCTTGGCGGGAGGGGTGTGCGTGTAATTGGTAATAGCGACCCGTGGGTGCTGCAGCACGTCACCAACCACTTGCCCAGTGGCTGGCGTCCTGTTCGTACCGACGTACGTGCAACATGCATAGGGAGGACGGCGTCCGTTTCGAAGGTGCCGGTTTGCGAGTACTAGCGACATAACTATCGCAGTCATCGTGTGTGCCCGTACGAATCGATGTCCGCTGCACACCCCTTTAACCCGCTGTCCTGCCGTACACCCGCGCTCCGTTGCCGTACGTGCAGTCGGGCGCAGCGTGGACGAGGCGCTGCGCACCCTGCAGGCCATCCAGTTCCACGCAGAGCACGGGGAGGTGAGGTTGGGGACGGGGCAGCACGTGTGTATTAGGGTGCGCTGTGTATTACGGTGCGTGCGTGGTAGTGCGGGCTTGTTGCAGGCCATCCAGTTCCACGCCGAGCACGGGGAGGTCAGGCCGGGGAGGGGGCAGCACGTGTGTGTTGTGTGCGTCTACACAGTGGGCACGAGCCGGGGGGCCGGGGCCCATGACCGAACCGAGATACAGCAACGGCCGGCGTGTGCCTCGCTTAGCTGCAGGCATGGGCGTGTCTCTCTGAGCTTGGGGATATGAGGCAGGGAGCCGACCGTGTGTCCCGGTGTGCTGCGTTTGGGGATGAAGGTCCCGCGGCCGAGTGCGCCTGCAGGCCCTTTGCTCCACGCATCCCTACGCATCTGAACTATGACGCACCGTTTCGCTGCACTCGTCCCTGCTCACTCGTCAGGTGTGGTCCCCAACTGCAAGCCCGTTCTGCATGCTGACCCGAAGAGTGCTGAATTCTCTCCTCACCCTTGTGCCAGGTGTGCCCCGCCAACTGGAAGCCCGGCTCCAAGACCATGGTGGCGGACTCTGAGAAGAGCCTCGAGTACTTCAGCGAGGTCAAGGACGCGGAGGTGTGTGTGTGAAGGACAGTAGGAGTAAAGCTGCGTTTGGTGCGTGCGGGTAACCCTACCCTTTGTGTAGGGAGCGGTCGACTTGCAGGATGAGGCCCTGTTGGGTTCCAAGCTCCCAAGCTCAGTACGCTCTGAATTCTGAGGCCATCGGCGCCTTATTTCCCGCCCCTTCTCGTGCTGCATTGGGGCCACACACCTAATATTATTCACGTCCCCATCCCTCGTCCCTCGCCCCGCCTCGCAGGACGAGTCCCTGTTTGGCTCCAAGCTCAAGGTGAGACGGGGAGGGCCCGTGCAGGTTGCAACCCGTGCAGATTCCAACCCAACCGTGCACGTTTTGACCCGTCTTAAACTAAGCCACGCCGTTGCCGGACGGAAGTCGGCCCTGAAGGAGGGCTTGGCACCCCCCGTGCGCATGCCTGCTCAAATGACGTGCCACCCAGCAGCTCTTGTGAACAGCGGCGTGCCCGTGGGCTTAGCAACACATGTCGCTGGCGACCTGCCCTTGAGACTGCTGCTCCCGTGTGCCAGGAACGCCACGCTGCACCTCTCCCTTCGCCCCACCCCTACCTACCCCTACCCCCAGGTGCTCAAGAGCAAGGCTGAGTACACGGCCCTGGTGGGCGGCCCCGGGCCCGTGGTGGTGGACTTCTACGCACGTGAGTGGTGCAAAGGGGAGGGGGTAGGGGGGCGTTGTTTGGAAGCAAACTGCTGATTAGGCAAGTGTGAGTGGGGGACCTGCTGGGCGCCGGGCCCGTGGTGGTGGACTACTACGCACGTGGGTGGCAGGCCGGGAAGAGGGGACCGGGTATATATGCTCAGGTTAAATGCTGTTTCAGTGACGTTGTGCGAGGGGCTGTAGTACGGGCCCGCGGTGGGTGGACTTGAGCACGTAGGTGGTGCCGTGGAGAGATGCAGGGACGCCGGAACGGGTGGGCGTTGTGTCCGGGTGATGTGGCCCGCTGGGCCAAGGGCCCTAGTGTATACGCCGAGCGGGTATCGCACGTGGGTGACAAGCGGAAGGGAAAGGGGTGTTTTGTCATCAATGGCGTGTGCTGCCGGTAGGTGATATTCTCGAACGAACTCGGGCAAGCTGCCTGGTATCCGTTTGTAGTTAACACGCAACGGCAACGCCCAAGCACCGGGGGCTTGCCGGTTGCCGTGAGTCCTTGTCGCCCCGTACACCTGTGGCACCACGCAACCCCTGCTCATTGCTCCCTCCCGCGCCCTCCCACAAATTCTCCACCGCAGCCTGGTGCGGCAAGTGCCGGCAGATCGGCCCCTTCCTGGACACCCTGGTGGACAAGTACCCCGGCGTGGTGGGTGGCAGGCGCCTGTGTGTATTAGCAGCGTGTGTGTGTGTTAGCGCGCGATGGCACGTTGGGCCCTGGACACCCTGGTGGACAAGTACCCCGGCGTGGTGGGTGGCAGGGGAAAGTTTGTGTGTATTATTTGCGCACGGTGATGCACGGTGGGCTAGGGGCATCCTGATGTACGTGTGCCCCTGTCGACCCTGCACCCAGGCATGATACCGGTACATGGCCGGGCGCTGCTTGCACCTGTGGGTAAAGACGGGCCCCATGGCAGGCCTACGACATGGGGCGCTATCCGTACGGCGTGCCTCCACACACGCACCTCGTCGTATGTACCTCCCCCGCAGACGTTTGCCAAGTTCGACACCACTGCCCCCGAGCTGGAGGCGTTTGCCGGGGAGCTGGGCATCAAGGCGCTGCCCGCGTTCCACTTCTTCAAGGTGGGGCTTTAACAGCAGCTACGTATCATTATGTGTTAACACAAACACGATGGATGCATGGAAACGTGGATAGGCATATTGCGCTACGTGTGGCGCTGCCCACGGTCCTCTTTTTTCAGGTGGGGGTGTGCGGCAGCAAACCATCATACCAACATAAGGTTTGAATAAAATAAGATTTGGACAAAAGCTTCGAAAGGCATAGTGTGCTGGGTATGGCGCTGCCCGCGTACCGTTTCAAAGTGGGCTGGGAGCGGACCTTGGCGTTGGGGTTTGTGCGTGGGGCAGGAGCGGAATAGGTTTGGGGGTTTGGGCCGGGTTCGCTGGGTGTGGGAGTGGCCGAGTGGGGATGGGAAAGCAGTAGTGCCATTGCTGCGCAGCAAACATAGCTCCCCGTTCCGCGACCGGCTCCAAGCGGGCGCATGGGTACTGTCATGGGACGGCGTGAACGGCACGCACTTACCGCCGAGGCATTGCTATAGCATTCTCGATGTCCGGATGGAGCTTGGGCAGAGCACCGAGGCAATGTTACAGCTTTTACCAACAACATGGAGTTTGGGCAGGGTACTTGATAGCGGCAGGTAGGCAAGAGTGCTCTGGCCCCAAGGAGTACGTATTAATCCATTCGTATTTCGACCTCAGCGTGTGCCAGCGCTAGCTAGCTCCGCGTTCAGCTCGTGCCAGCACTTGCAGATTCCCCATTCATCAGAGCCGAGACGTAAGACTCCGAACCGGCTGCAAACCCAGCCACCCTCTAGCAGGGGCAAGAAGGCCCACTCTTACGCAGCAACCCCTGCTTGACGGAGACTGGGTCTTCAGCAGGTTCGGAGTCTGGCGTTTCGGCCCTGACGAATGGGAAATCTGCAAGTGCTGGCACGAGCTGAGGTCGAAATACAAAACGGCAAGCACTTGATAAGCTCTGACTGTGAGGTACTGGGGCGCACTGACTGCCCTCGCGATAACCACATTGGCATCACGACAGCTACCTTACGGCGGGGGGGTGGAGGAACGAAGCACTAGTGGCGAAGGGCGGGGGTTTGTACGCTGGAGCGATCGTGCGGAGAGGAACTCGTTCGAGTCAGTACTTGTCCGATGTGCCCATGCAACCCACGTTCACCTCGACAGATTGCACAAATAATTAGACCTATCTGTTGCAGCAGTAGCACCACCGAAGGGTTTAGAGCCTCGCACGGGCAGGCGCGGTACAACACGTGGTAAGCGTGGTCAGCGCAATTTCTTGGAGCTCACAACCTCCTTGAAAGTTCAAGAGGAAGAAAGGGAGCACATACGCAGGCCCGGTTACACCCAGGGTGCGACCAACCTAGTCGGAAGGTAAGCCTACGCGCTACGGCACCCCGTGGGTGTACCACCCATGGGTAGGAGCAGTGGGAGTACGGCAGGCGTGTCGTACCCTGTTAACAAAACTGGCAGTGTACGGCACAAGGGCAGACTCTTGGGCGGGGATGCGTGCGGTAGTACAAACAGTTTTAGTGAAACAGCGGGGCCCGACAAACGGTTACGCATAGACGCATAGACCGGAAAAGGAAATGCGGTAGTGCACCGTAGGCGGTCCAGGGTGTGGAAGTCCTTGATTGGCTGCAGCGTATCGAGGACCTTGCTGAGTGACGCACCGCGGGGTGCTGGCGGATGCGTGTTCCGGTGGCACTCCCCCGGTTCAGCGTGGCGCACAGTAGCGGGCTTTGGGCCGCATTGCGCCGGAGAGGCCCACCGGAGCGCGCATACGCCGGCTTCTCGTGTGTGGGTCATTGGCAAGGTGCTCGATACGCTGTTGCCAAACCCTTGGCACATCCTGAAGCGTCTGGGCGAACCATGGGTAGTGCACAGGACAGGTGGACAGGGAGACAGGCAACGCCGGGCCTGTGGACGCATCAGCGCTCGCGATTTTGGCCCCCGGTGTTAGCCCAACCCGGCCCCCATGGACTGGCCACTCCAGTGCCAGGTTTGCCGCTCACACACTAACCCGACCCGCCCCAACGACCCCCTTTCGGCGTCCTCCCTTCCCCGAACGGACCGCAACTACCACACGCAAGCGCGCCCCCCCACCCGTACCCCCCCCCCTGTTTCCGTTTGGCGATTGCCGCCGTTACCGCCGCCTAGGTATTAATGCTTTACGCGTTCCCTTGGCCTGCAGATCATGAGCCGGTATAGAGTCTGGTGCCCCCCACACTTTCTCCCCCCCCCCCCCCCCCTCCCCCCCCCTTCCTACCACCCGCCCCTCCCCCTCAACC
>VFQN01008335.1_pt1 | contig 10537 bp, 6 predicted proteins | sample 3512371 | NCBI WGS metagenome assembly VFQN01 (sample SAMN10412370, study PRJNA504923) | tailings metagenome | isolation source: Replicate 2 from Balatoc abandoned mine | place: Philippines: Itogon, Benguet | collected 2017-08-28 | reverse complement strand
AAGCGTAGATGTTCTTCAACGGTGAGAAAGGGAAAGAGTACATTTTGCTGTGGACATAACCCAACAACGCCTAAGGACTCGCTCTTTCGACGATTTAGAGGCTTTTCAAACATTAAAACCTCTCCATATGTTGGATTAAGAAAACCACAGATTATCGAAAAGATTGTACTTTTGCCTATGATTTGTGTCAGCAGTATTTACCAGAACTAATTATGAATTACCTGCACCGTTAGATCCAAGAAGGCAGGCGATTTGACCTTCGTATAAATCAAGACTAAAGCTCCGGAGAGCACAACATCCGTTCGAGAATTGCTTTCCTAGATTTCTTAATTGTAACATCTTTTGTCCCATTGTTCTTTCATCTATGGATTCAACATCTGCATTGAACAAAGAATTTGAGAAGGGGGTATGATTGGAAAACAATCTAAAATTGTAAAGCGAAGAAACAAAACGACCCTTCAAAGAAACTAGTAATAACCAAAGGAGGAAGTATAGCACAATATCAAGAAACAACATCCATAGACAAATTGAGAAATTGAATTTACCATATTGATAATTCACATCTTGAAGTCCAATATTTGCAGACTCCAAATTTAAAATAATCAGACTCGCAAACGCAAATGCTGTTGGTGACGACAAAGATAGAAAGACTTTTATTGCGAAAAGTTCATCTTGTGAGGTACCTGATAAAACAAAGTATGGGAGGCTAAGAATTAGAAGACTGGCTGGAATAAAAACTGAGACTATTTGCGAATTGTTCAAAAGCGTCCCCGCGATCAAAGCAAGCATTCCTCCAGAAAAAACGAAGAGAAGAAAGTTTGCTAAAAGTAACCACATAGAAGACTTCGACCAGAAAGTGAAATGAACTAAAATGGTATAAGAAACAGCGATGACAATTAAGACTAATCCCTCGAAAAGAATCCAGGTGAAATAATATACTCGACGGTTCAGTCCCATAACCGACATTAGTTGGAAAATTCCATTTTCCCGCTCATCGACCAGAGATTTAGAGAATTTAACTAGAGGGTACGAGGTTGAGAGAATAAGAAAAATCGGCAGTAATCCTCCAAATTGAGTGTAGAACATATTTGTAGCAACCTCAAACGAAGGATAGGGGGTAAACATAATCCTGGAAATATCAGGAATATTGATTCCTTTCATATTTGAAACCCATAAATAAAAAGATTGCTGTAAAGTGAGGAAACCACTTAAAAAGTATTGCTGATAATCAGGGATGAACCCGCTGAACACAGATGAAATAATTTGGTTAGTGGAAGGAACTGCTCCATACGATTGGCGAATTTCGAAGAAAAAGGTTTCTTGATTACCTTCAGATCCATTTTGTCCACTAAATTGGATGCTAATCAGAGCAAATACTTGTGTTTTGCTATTTTTCTTAATGTATCGAATTGCTTGCTGCTTTGAGTTGAATAAGATGATTTTAATTTTTGAGAATTCTCTATACGTATGATTCATGTATAATAGGAAACTGTCCACCAATGTGCCCCGTGGAGCAAATATTAAGGGACCAGGTGAAATCAAATTACTCAAACTCTTGCCATTAGCTGAAAGAGCGAGTACCGAACGATATCTTTCGAGATACGGTTTTAATGCCTTTCCAATTTCTATGTACTCGTCAAAATTAGGGATTCTAAGTGGTCCAGACATATAATCATTGAAAGATTGGATGATAGAAGGATTAGCATTCTGTTGTAATTTAGGTAAAAATGCTTGTATTTGATCATGTTTTTGAGATGGAAAGACCTTAATCTCAGAAACGAAGTACGCAAAACAGACAAAACTCAAAATGAAAATATGTGAAAAGAGTTCACAAAAAGAGCCTAGCTTTTGCCTCTTCTTCTCAATTAGGATTCGAGTCATGTTGCCTTTTAGCTGATTGGCGAGATTTGGAATGTCACGAGTTGTCATATTTGTTATTTTGTAATTATGTTATGATAAGGGAATCATATCCCATCTCTACTCATCTGAATGAGTGAACGCATCATCACCATCTTTCGTCACTCAATTAATATCTTCTTTTCGATATGAAAGAAACTGAAAACGAGCAAGTTCGATCGTTTACCGTCGTTTCTTCCACCGTTTTGCGGTGGAAGAAACGCTTCAACACTTCATAAAAATTTTGAATCATGATAAAAGGATCTGTGCATCTGCAGCGAAAAGCTGCAACAAACGATACTGCCTTTAATCATCAACTTTATGATATTTTGGACGATAAAATATCAGACGATTCGGATGATGAGGTCCCAGAGACGAAGAATCAGTATTTCGAATTCTCAAACAGTTACCATATTATGAGATCCATTCGCTTGATCCTTTTTCTCCAAATCATAGCAATAATAATTGATAATCCGGCCATTCAGCTTTCACTATTTTTTGATGTTTGTTGTAAAGCTGTCTTACGTTACTCCATTCACTTTTATTCTCGCCCATTTCTTGATGTTCTTTACGTTATCCAGTTCTTTTGGCAGGAAATACTTCAGCTGATTAATTCTCAAAATCTTCCATCTACTCCATCAAGTGTAGAAATATCTTCAAGACGATTGAATTCGAATCCGTAAGATTGCTTATTGTACTTAAATTCTCTGTTAACTCTCCCTCATAGCTATGGATTTTACAATGACAATGCACACTCAACTACCTTTTCGGCAGTCTCTTTGAACCCTCATTATTGGCACACAATGAAGCACTTTTCTCATTATTTTTTGGGAGTTTTCTTTGTTGTTATGTCTGTTCTCTTTACTATTCGCTTCTGGGAGATTTCGGATTACTCGAACCGAATCGAAATAACTAAATGGCTTCATCGGTATATTGCAGATGGCTGGTGGCGAAGAGGTGGTTTAGGTATCGCAATTTCGACAGCGAAAGGTTGTGTTGCTTTGGGTTGTTGTATTCTTGTGATTAACGCAGTGTCGAGAAACTTTTCTTCACAATCTATAACGACAGGGATGGTAGTCGGAAGTATTTTTTTCATTGGTGTTACTATTGTCGTGGTGATTTGGGCTTTGGGTTACATGGGTATAAAATTTACGGAAGCTGCCTTTGTGCGATACGTATCTCAAAATGTCGCATACACCAGTGCAATAATACTGAAGAGGGCTGTAAAGGCCAAGATTGATTTAGGCATTCTCTTGATGACTTCCCTTTATCTTCCTGTCCTTTACACATTATTACAATCTTTACTCTGTAAGTCATTTGCTCTCCTCAAGTTAAGGCTGTTATGATTTTTTTCAGGGTTTACTGATTGGAACCAGACACATACTCCATCGTATCGTAAAGGGATCAACCACGATGTCGCTTGTTATTATATGGCATTCCCTCCTTATCGAGAAGACCGATTAAACCCCGACTTTTGCGCAGTAGATCAATTTTCATCGCCTTTACAAGTACCTCGACAGAATGGTAAGTTTGATCGCTATTTATTTCAGTTTTAGAATTATTTTTCTCTCGTAAATTTTTAGGCTTTTATCTTGATGCAAACATTCTCCAATGTGATTCTTACCTTGGTATTACCTTGTACATATTTAGTGCTGTATTATTTGTATATATGATTTTGGGTTACTTCTATCTGTTTTTCTCCTTGATTCATCTTGTAGCGAAAGAATTCAAAGCATCAAAATGGGTTGATGTATTAGATAAGTTGATTCGAATTCGTGATGAAGAATATAAAGATTATTCGGTAACATTTCTTCGTTATCTTACTCAAACATTCTTACTTCGTTTTAGGAACGCTTTCCTTGGTGGAATCGATGGTACATTCTTTCAAGAATTGAGATTGTTACACAAGCTTTGCATTGTAAAACCGCATTTTTTTGGTTTTGTGAGACACTGTCAAAATTTACTCAAGCTATAATTCAGGTAGGCTGTCCTAATCTTCTTGTCAGCATTCTAGTTTAACAATCGATTCCTGAAACACAGGCTATCTGGCGTCCTATTCGAGTAATCATTACTCCATTCGCGTTTTTAATTGACCGACTCCTTATTGTTTCGTGTTTGAATATGGGTGAATCCCCAAAAAAGATCAAGCAAAGAAGGGATTCCGCAAGTCAACGAACAGGAAAGAGAGTATCTTTTTTGAGTCGATTATCTTTCTTCTCTGAGAGATCGGGGAAAGGTAACAACGCTCTTCATCTTTTTAGTGCTCGCATTGGAACTTCAGCACCACTTTCTTCGAATAATAATGTGATCACTGTTGATGAAGAGTATGGAAAATCTACAAAGAATTCAGATCGTTTTGATTACGAGCCTTGGTCTATCTCTCAAAGATTTAACCATCAAGTCGCAGAATTGTCGAAACGAGTAAATATCTTTCATTTGGCGATCAAATCCCTAACTCAACTTCACCAGTCGCTGTATCGATCGATTGTACGTTTGCCAATAATGGCTTATCTTGTTGTTTCTTTTAATCTCTTTCTCCATCGTACTCTTGGGAAGAAAAATAAACATGTAAGACCATTTGCTACGTATTGGGTTCAACTAATCATTAGTATAGGGGGGTTCTCTTGCCCATGGCGTTGCTAGTCTTGGTGGGTCTCACGCTCAGTGGAGAAAAGAACTAACACTACGAAGCAAGACGAGACTTATGCGTAAGCTTCGAAGCCATGTTGTCGCAGAGCTTCGTACCGCAAAACTGTATTTTATTTCTGAGCACGAACTTTTCATCTCCTTTCTAGACTATACTATCGATTCCTCTGGTCTATCTACTTTAATTATTTTCTATGATTACGATCGTTTATATTGGTTCCTTGTAGTGTTGTTGGAATTAACTGTTTATGCTGTTTTTGGAGCGGTCTTGAAGCAGTACACATCCTGGCAAGTGAGAAATTATATCTTATTTTGTGTTAATTGCGTCTTCGGCTTTCTCACTTATGCCTGTAATCCTTATACTGAAGAGAAGGATCGATGGTATGAGTTTTGTGGGAGAGTGTTGGTTGCAATCGTTGCAATAGGATTAGTTATCTACACTTTAGTTTCTAAAGACATTATAGATGGGGTCTTTGTACCAATGTATACTCCGTGGCGCAGTTTTCACTTTTTCACGGATTTGCTGTCTGGTCAGTATGCATTTTCACTGGGAATGGTGATTGACATTCTAACCGTTATTTATTTCTACTTTTATTTATTTTACACATTATCTGATATTGGTTTTTTCGGAGTTGTTGACCGCATGATCCAAGCTTTTCAATTTAGTTATCATGACCATGTGTTAGACTTCTTGATTGATAATTTAGACCAAAGAAGTTTTGGAATGGAAAATATTTTTAGCGGATTAGAGTTTGTTCAGCAATGGGATGATGTTATTAAATTACAAAGAAGGTACGCATTGTTAGCCTGGCCAGATATCAGACCTCCACAACTGATATCTACCAGCAAAAAGATATTTGAGGTGAAGTGGGCTTCTCTCTTTAATCTCACATTAAAAAATCTTCGATCTTCTTTGGGTTTGACGATTCTTCACATTACCATGTTTCAGGGTGATGGTGAGGTCAGTCGTTGGATCATTCATACAAATCCTGATCTCCTTCTTATTCAAGATTCTCAGAATGATACACCAATCACTATTGCTCTTAAAGAATGCGCTTATTATCTTATGGTATACGGGGAACAGAATGTGGGAGTGCTAGATGACCACACTTCATACAGCGACGAAGACTATGCCGCATATTATCCTGAAGTTGATGATATCAGGGATGAAGTTTTTCAAACTGGTGAATTCATGGAGGAGTTGTCGATTGTTACCCTTCTTACAGCGGAAGATTTAGTGCGACTGAAAGAAGAGGGCCTTTATGTTGAACCGAAGGCAATAGATTATTTAAAAGAAGAAAAATTCTTGAAAGATCGTCAAATGAAGTCGAAGACAGGTTACGCGATGAAGTTTTCAAATAAGAACACGTACGAAGAATCCATGCAAAGGAAACATGATGAGGAGTTGGAAAAGGCTATTCGTTTATTCAAAAGAAAGCGGAAGCTACTGGACGCAAAACATCAAAATGAGAAAAGTTCTTTGGTTGCTCATCGATTTCCTGAGGATGATATCTACGATAATTTTGAAAGTGGACAAAACTCTTCCTGGCAAATTTTGCAATTTTCTGTCCCTCTCGAAAATGTTTTTATTGACAAATATCTGTATCAGCGATATCTACAGTTTCCTAACTACCATTACGAAAATCATTTCCATGGAAGAACTGCCATCGTCAATACGATGAAGCCTAGAAAGAGCAAGAAAAAAAGTGAGAACAATCTAAGTAAAAATGAATTTATTGATCTGGAAGATACTGAGAGAAATCGTTTTGATGAAAGTACTGATATTCTTGACCGATTTATTGATAAAGATGTTCAATATGTAATTCCTGGCAATAAAGCAATTCATACTCTCGACAATAAAGTAGTAATTCCGTTAGAAGACAGATTATCTTCCTTGGCAAATGAACTTCCTGATTGGGATCGCAAACTTCCAAGAAGAAATTCCTCCTTTTCTAGTGAAAGAAGAGATTCCGTTTCGGGATCAGTCAAATCGTCCAATCAATCAGTACATTCGAATAATTCTGGCTTACTTAACATCCTTACAGGTTCGAAGCAAAAGCAGAAAAATGATCGTTTGGCCAACTGGAAAATTTGTAAATTTGCTGAAATATTAATGTCCAAAGAGATTCGTGGGGCATGCAAGGACTTTCGCTGGGATATTAATGACTTCAAGGCGTTTAATAAGCTTGCTTCCGTAAATCAAGGAAAGATTGCCCAGCATCTGGCTCTTGTAACTCGATTAAATGTTCCAGAAGGATTTGTGCGGCTTTCAGATTGGTCGGTCGGAATTATGCCTGATATCTATGACGAACGTCCAGAAGATGATCTGAATCTTGTTGTCAAAGGAATTGTTGCCCTAGTAACTTCTGTCGAAACGGCTGCGACTGCTGTTGCGAAGATGGGCGATTTCTTTCAAGTTGCAGTCGATGTACAAAGATTGCGAGGTCGAAGTAAGCGGTCCCGCTCGATGAGGCGCTCATCAAAATCACACTCAATTTATGCTTCAGAGAAAAGTGGCAAAACGAACACAGGTGATGGTGTGACCAGTGTACATAATAGGGAGGCTATTACCGAAGGTTTACTTTCGGATCGTGTTGTCCAGTATCTTGCAGAGACCTTAGTATGCAGCTCTCCACATCTTATACTGGATGATTGTGAGTTATCTTACAATGCTCGGCGTGGCTGGAGAGCGGTGGCCCGAGCTTTACGAAGGCGATATTGCTCATTTATCTTACCATCAGTCTTTATGCCTCCCAAGCCCGTTACAATTTTATCATTAATCCTGACTAGGAATGAGTTGGACTGTGGTGATTGTGTGTATATGGGAGATATTTTGATGAATCAAAGTCAGTTGCGGTATCTTGACCTTTCTTACAATCGTATTGGTGCTCGGGGGATGAATCGTATGTGCAAAGCGTTGAAAGATCACAAATGTATTGAAACTTTTCTAATGCAGCATAATATCATGGGGCCTGGTTGTGGTCATGATATTGGTTTATTGTTGAAGGCTACCAGGAGTTTGAAGATCCTCAACCTCGCTCATAATCGCCTCGGTGAAATGGTTCGATTTCCCACACTTCTATCTCGTGAGAAACTTGTTTCTGCAGCTCACGACATTTGTACTGGGTTAAAATACAACAAGTCCATTGAATCGCTAGACCTGTCGTACAATCACTTAGGAGTAACCTTGGGAGATCTCTTGCCCGCAGGTGTTGTCAAGCACCCTAAACTCAACACCCTCAATATTGCAGGAAATGACTTAGGAGTTCAGCATGGATCGAATCTTGTCTTCTTGTTAGCTGGTACTCCTCTCGGCGCGAAGCATGCTAAGGAAAAGGAGCAATTCATTGAGTTCATTCAAACTCGTCAACGGGAAAGATTGAAGTTGGAGCAAGAGATCAATAGCGCAGTTCACAGCGTTTTAATGTCAGAAAGTTTGCCTCCAATTTTGCTTGGTGACAAAGGCGAGAGTGAGATCTATGGCAAGGAAACCTTCGTGCCGACTGATTCGAACCTTCTATTTGATAGTTCTGTAACCGCAGGAGTAATTACTGAGGATAGTCCAGCCCTAATAGGTAATAGCTCTTCCCTCCTGCAACCGAGCGTTCCTACAGCGTCGTCTCTTATTTCAAATGGTAAGGTTGGCAAATTAAATAATGAGGAAGAAAACGAAGCAGCCATAAAAGGGCTTACAACTGTTATGGCTGAAAATGATCGATATTTTTCGAGACCTGCTCTCAATCTTACATCACTTGACGTTTCCAATAATCAGCTTGGTCCTTTTTCGGGATATGCGATTGCCGCAGCAATTGAACACATGAAGGGCTTAACACATCTGGATGTCTCTGGTAACTCTCTTGGTACGTTAGGAGCCGATCGCATCACTGATGCATTAGAGCTGTGTTATGGTATTAGACCAAGAGAATTTATCAAGACTGTCCTTCATGACATAGAGGAGAAGAAATACGACCCGAAGTTTACAAGAAACGCCAAGAAGAGAAAGAAACGTTTCACGAATTTGTTATCCTTAAATCTTTCTCGTAACGGAATTGGACCGAAGGTCATTGGAAGTTTGATGGTTTGCTGTAAAAGTCTCAATTGTACTTTAATTGATCTAAATGTTAGCGATAATCCCATTGGATCGAATATTGGAGAAACATCAGGAAGCGTTGTTGAATCAGCTCAGTTAATTCGAGACGGTTTCATGAAAAATCTCTCTTTAATATCTTTCAATATCAACCGAACATCTTTTGACAGTACCAACTTGATCGCAATATTTGGTGGATTGGCAGCACATGAAGTTATTCAGACTATTTGTCTTTCTGATATCCATATGGACGAACCTTGTTGCCTACAGTTAGCCAATGTTATTCAGCACTGCACTTCTTTGAAGCATCTTAACTTGGCGAAGTGCAAGATGGGTGCGAACGGTGGAGTCATGATTTGCCAAAAGATTAAGCTTTTCATCAACCGTCTTGAATATCTTGATCTTTCAGAAAATTTTGTTGGTCCAATATCTGCAATCTATCTTGCTGAAGCTTTAAAAGATGAGGATTGTAAATTGAGAACATTGTTGATGAGGTCGAATGATCTCATGGAAGCAGGGGGATTAGTCATTGCGAAATCTCTTATTGGTAACTTTTCTGTAACGGAACTAGATCTATCTGCAAATCATTTCACTGATGAGGTGGCTTTCTATCTTGCTGATTTTGCCAGAGGTTTGTTTAAGGACGGGGTGAAAATCAGAGATTCAGTTTTGAGAAAATTTATGGTAAATGATAATCCTATGATTGGTTATGTTGGTGCTAAGTTGATGGTTAAGTCTTTAGCGAATAATCTCATAGATCATTTCGAAATTAGCAACATTGGGGCAGGCCCTTCGACGGCGGAGGTAGTGGCGAAAGCTTTACGAGATCCTTTCATCGCTTGGAAAAATATCAAACTATCGAATAATAAACTTTCTCGCCATGGATTAAATCAAATCTTTTGGGGAATGAAGAACAACAAGCGGTTAAGAATTTTGGATGTTTCAGAGAATCAAGCGGGAACAATCTTCTGCTCCAACGAAGATGCGTTATTATCTCATGGTATTTCAGTACCGGTAATGTTAAGGAATAATGTTGTACTCAAGGAGTTAAATTTATCATATAACACTTTAGTTTCGGAAGCTGGAATAAATATCATCGACGCTATTATCGATAACCATACCATTAAAAAGCTTTCTCTGCGAGGCAATCTTCTTGATGATAACATCGCTCTAATCCTCCCTGACTTACTCCGTTGCAATAACGTTTTAGAAGAACTTGATATTGGTTACAATCGCTTAGGTTTCGCTTCAGCTTATGCAATTGCAGAGTCTTTAGAGTTTAATCGTTCGCTCAAGAAGCTTGTATTAGATTATAACTCGTTTGGTGGTTCCGGCACTGCAACTTTGCAGTGTTTTATGCGCTCATTAATGATGAATTATTCTTTGCAGATCTTAAATCTTGATGGTAATAAACTGGGCCCAGAGTGGGGAAAGTCTTTCGCTGAAACTATTGTCCGAAATAACACCTTAATTCAGTTTTCTTTGCGAGATAATCGTTTAGACTTGGCGTCAGGATCTGCTTTACTGAAGGCTTACAAACACAATCCTTACCTCATTGAACTTGCTCTAACATCAGATGAGATCGGTGCTGATTTGTATGAACAGTTTAGGCAACTGTTTTCCAACAAAAGAGCCTCAATACATCCTACTGCAATTGATGAAGAAACTTTCCTCTCTCCAAGTCAATCTGCCCTAATCGCAACTTACCATCAATTCACCCATTCTTCTGTGCAGAAAAAAGAGTAAAATCTTTGCAATGGTGAATGACGTTAGAGAAAGAATATTGTTTCGTATTTGACTTTCGTAGATATGCAGTTCAAATTACCGCCTTTCTCCTTCCTTTTCCCATAGATATTGGCAAACTACACAGTAAAAGTAATTAATTTGTTCTTGCTGACGTCTTCATTA
>VFQN01008334.1_pt1 | contig 10538 bp, 8 predicted proteins | sample 3512371 | NCBI WGS metagenome assembly VFQN01 (sample SAMN10412370, study PRJNA504923) | tailings metagenome | isolation source: Replicate 2 from Balatoc abandoned mine | place: Philippines: Itogon, Benguet | collected 2017-08-28 | reverse complement strand
CGGGAGGAAGATTGACTCATGATTTTAAGGCTCACAATGCTCAATAAAAAAAATAGAAACGGGCGAATCATGCAGGTAAGGGTTATTTCTGAGCTGCAAGGCTAAGGTTCAGATGCTCAAAAAACTGAATAGACGACAGCTGTTCAAACAGTTGATGCGAGTCTTCATCAGACAAAGCCTGAAGCGGCAAACGACAAGGTCCTAAATCAAAACCTATCATTTTCATAATGGCTTTTTGAGCCGGAATGGGTGGATATTTAATGAAAATTCGGACCATTTCTACCAACAAAAGCATGAGTTCTTGGGCTTTGTCGAGCTGCCCGTTTTCAAAATATTGACGTACTTTGAGGTACAAGGGAGCGGCAAAATTGAAGGTACTTCCAATCGCTCCTTTGGCTCCTACAGCGAGAGCCGAGAGGTAGTTTTCGTCAAAACCGTAGAGTACATCGTATTTTTTTTGTTTGTAATTGAGGCACGATTGGTACTCCCAAATAGTAAAAGCGGTGTATTTGATACCTACAAAATTGGGGATTTGTTGTTCGGCCAACTCCATAAATGCCACCGTGTCAATCGAGATACCCGTCAGCATAGGAATATGATAATAATAAAAAGGTAAAGTAGGCGCGGCTGATGCAATCGCCGTCATGCAATCGGCTAGGTTTTGGACAGAGGTAGGTTTAAAATAAAAAGCGGCTACCGACGAAATAGCATGGGCACCTGCTTGCGCTGCGTGACGGGCTAATTTCTGCGCTTCGGCGATGCTGGCGTGTCCTACGTGGCTAATGATGTACAATTGACCTTGGGCGGATTGAATCACCACTTCCAAAATCTGCATCCGCTCTTCAAGGGTAAGATTGGGACCTTCGCCGTTGCTACCACACACAAAAATACCTTTGACACCGCTGTCAATCAAATGTTTTACTAAATCAGGAATCAATTCATAATGGATACTCCCGTCGGGGTGAAGGGGAGTAAAAAGAGCGGCAATGAGGCCATCGAAATGCTGGGTTGTCATAAATATATGGAGTGCTAAGCACCTTTAATGGTTATCTGTTAATTGTGAACCACTGATATAGTTTTTTGGGTTGATAATCAGTGTATTAATGTAGTTGGCTAAAACATTTTATCAAATTCCTCCACTTTAAACCGAACTGCCACTACCGAATGCTTTTTGGTGCCGGGTTGGTATTTGATATAAGTCGTAGCTACAAAAGTACCGTCAGGCAGCAATTCCAAACCGGGATAGCCGCAGTCGGGCCCCGCAAAACTGTGAAGAAGTTTGACGCGATACTGTCCCGAAAGACCATTTTTGATGTCGTTGTAAGTACCTACCCAAGCCACAAAATGTCCTTTGGTGGGGCTATTGGGAGCCATGTCTCTAAACACCGAGACGATTCGTCCGTCGGAGGTGTAGCGTATCATGTGGCGATCGCCGGTGAGTCCCCAAGGGGTTTCGGTAGGTGCGGACCATGTTTGCCCTTCATCGGTAGAGACCATCATCAGAGAGTGATTTTTGCGTTGGTTTTCTCGCATGATGCAGAGGAGTTCTTTGCCGTTGGGAGAGCGAAATACCGCCGGCTCGCAAGGGGAGCGGCCTTCCATTTCGCAGACCATCACAGACTCACCCCAAGTGACACCGCCATCTTTGGAGATAGATTGCCAAATTTTGAGGGGAGCTTTGTCTTTGTCGTCAGGGCCACGATGGTAGAGTCCTAGATAGTCGCCGTTGTTGAGTTTGATAATACTCGAAAAGGCCATGATGCAAGGTTTACCCAAACTTCTAACGGGCGTCCAGGTTTTGCCGCCGTCTTCGCTCCAAGTTTGCGACATAGCAGGGCGAGCCGCAAAAACCATGAGTCGTTCTTTCCCCGCAGGGTCTTTGAGCCAATAAATACTGGGGCAGTTGAAGGTGGTTTCCCAATCGGCTGGGGTCGGAATCATCTGCCATTGTTTGCCGCCGTCGGTACTTTTGGCCAAAGGCCCTGCTTTTCCGCCATGATTGTAAGACCAAGCGGCATAGATGGTTTGGCCGTCGGGCATCAAGACAGTGGTGGGATGCCCTTGGTAAATGTCGTCGGTACCTTGAGCAATCACGATTTGGCGATTTTTTTCGGTCGATACGTCCAAAATCGGCAGATTTGCCCCTGATTTTTGCGCCCAAGAAGTGGCACAAGATGCTAATAGTACAAGCGAGAATAAGCGATGTGTCATCATTTTTTTAATATTTTGGAGAGGTCAATTTGTTGAAATACCAAATCAGCTTGACTACTTTCATAGATAATACCAATGGTGTTTTCGTTGAGTGAAGTCAAACAAGAATAGCCGCGTCCTTTCAATTCGTCTAGCAAAAGCCACTTATCCGACGGCCACGTCAGTCCGTCATCCAAGCTGGTTTTGAGCGTAATATGGGTACGGTCTACTTTTGAATTAGGATTTGAGAAAAGCAAAATACTCTTTTTCTTTTTGTTTTGTACAAAATCATGTCGGTGTAGTGAACCCATGCAGGTCGGTTCGGGCAATGCACCATCAGAAGAAGGATGACGAGTCCAAGTTTTTCCCAAATCGCGGGTAGTAGCTACTTCTCGGCCATTGCGCGCAGAGGTATCGTTGCGGTTTTTATTGGCTCTCATGTTGAGCATGATGCTTCCGTCGGAGAGTTGGGCGGCCATATTTTCGGTGGTGCTTTCGATGCTTGCTTTTGAGCTAGTTTGCCACGTTTTACCACCGTCTTGGCTGTAAGTAATGTTAGAAAAAGCCTCGCCTGTGTGGTCGCGTCCTTGGGTAGGAAAAACCAGCGTGCCATCTTCAAGCGTGATGCCATGCCCTGGTGCGGGCGCCCACAGCCACCACGCTTCTTTTTTGCCCATTTTGGTAATATTGACGGGTTCGCTCCAGGTTTTGCCGTCGTCGGTACTTTTTACAATCAAAAACTGGGACGTTTGTTTTACATCAAATCCAGACTGAGAGCCTTTGGTACGCCATTGATGATTCCACTCTTTGCTATTTTCGTTGAGTCCTTCGAGCCATTTGCCTTGGTCATTGATGACTCCATGCATCCACAAACCAGCCAAGTAAATGGTATTGGAGTTTTTATCGACCAAAATACACGCATCCGATACGCCGTTGAATTTTTGGGGCAATCCTCCCCAAGTACCCATGTCCATCGCGACGCGCATTGGTTCCCAAGTTTTGCCACCATCGGTACTGCGGCTGAGTCCAATGTCGATGTCGCCTTGTAAATCGCGCGAGCTATTGCGACGAGCATCGTACACGGCCAAGAGGGTGCCTTGATGGGTAGTCACAAGCCCCGGAATACGAAAGGTATGGACATTGTCATCGCCATGCTGACGTACTGCTACGCCGATGCGTTGTTTTATAGGAATGGCCGAAGTTTTGGGACTAATGTTTTGTTGATTGACGCTGATATTGCTGCAATTAACATCCACAAAATGCTTTAAGTCAGCCTTTTCGCTGAGTTCTAGTGAAAGCCAAAAATAATGATTGCCAGGGCCTAATGTTTGAGTGGTCGAGAGTGAAAAAGTACCTTTTGTAATCTCCTTTTGGGTAACTAGCTTGGTAGGGGCAGCTTTGAAAGCTGAGTCTGTACCGCTAAAGTACAACTTGATATTTTTGAGGTCTTTCAGGGAAGTAGTTCCGGTAGTATTAAAATCAAAACTTGATACCGACACCGAAGGTTGCGAGGGTGAAACCCATACTTGAAGGCGAATGACAGGATTGTCGGATTTGCCTTTAAGTACGGGTGTCACAAACTGCTTTTCGGTCACCGTGATATTTTGTGCAAAAGCGGTCTTATGGGCTAGCTGCCATCCTAAAATGGTGTGGATAAAAATTGACAAAAATGAAATTCTCATAAAAATCAAAAGAAATAATGGATGACAGTAAATAAGTGTTTACGCACAGTTAATTACGCTTAATAATAAGCCCAACTTTCTGATAACGGCACTAATACCCTTCCGTTTGTTTCAATAAATTATTGTTCCCTAAAACAGTGGTATTGAGAGGCCAAAATAGGGGTGTTTTTTTACCTACTAAGTTAGGCACAAGTGTATAAACATCAATAGTGCCGCCTTTATGAAATCTGACAAGGTCGTACCAACGTTTGTTTTCAAAAAACAATTCGCGTCCGCGTTCGTCCAAAATCTCTTTTTCGAGGGCTTTTCCGCTGCCGTTATACTCGCTAAGACCAGCCCGCGCTTTTACTTTGTTAAGATTGGTAAGTGCTTGTGCGGTATTTCCTAAAGCGGCATAAGCTTCGGCTTTCATGAGCAATAAATCGGCCAAACGGAAAATGATGATTTCATTGTCAGAAACGCGGTCGTCGGTATATTTGGTGCCCGAATATTTCGTAATCCACGCTACTTTTGGCCCCGTGCTTTGTCTTTCTACAATCCAAGTAAAGGGGATGCGCTTGTCTTTGGGATTGGCGGCAAACAAAGCCCTTGACAGCGGACTAATCTGATAAGCACCCTGACCCGTAGCGGCAGTTTGGGTAAAAGGAATGCTGTCGAGGTTGAGAGCACCTTGAATGATAGCCAAAAAAGGAAGCGCATTGACGCCGTAATTACCGCCTGTTTCGTCGCGATTAAAAAAGGCCGAAAGAATGATTTCGGGATTGGAAGTAGCCCGAAGCCCCGTTACGTTTTTGAAGTCGGCATTGAGTGATACGCCCGTAGCTTCTACTTCTGTGATAGCCGCAATCGCATCGTTGAAATCCTGCGCGCCACCGCCGAGTACCTTTCCGCTCCAAAGCTTGGCCTCTGCTTTGAGTGCTTGCACCGCTCCGTAAGAAAAACGATACTTGCTTGGGTAAGACGTGGGCGAAAAGCCACTAATACCTTTGTACTGCTGAATTGCCATGTCCAAATCGGCTTGGATTTGTTTCATCACATCGGCTGCTGAGGCACGGGGCAGCAAGGGTACATTTTCGTCTACTACGGCTTGGAGCATTAGAGGCGTATCACCAATAATCCGGGTCAGGTGAAAATAGAAATAGGCTCTTAGGGCGTAGGTTTCGGCCAAAATCCTCTTTTTGAGGTCGGGATTGTTGGCAAAAGGAAAACTTTCGATTTTTAGCAAAAGTAAATTACAATGCCCAATAGCGCGGTACCAATCGTTGTAATTGACGGCTCCCGAAGTAGCAGTGATATTTTGTGACCAAGCTACTCCAAAACGAGAGTTGGAGGCTGCCACCAATTCTTCGCCTCTCTCCATGCCATAGGTGACGTTGTTGGAGAAAGTGCGCATAAAGGTATAAATACCCGTGAGATAAGGTTCAAAGTCACCTTCATTCTGGAAATATACTTCTTCGGTAATGCTCGATTGGGGCTTGACATTCAACAAGCTATCACAACTTGTGAGGCTCGATGCCGCTATCAAGAAGGGAACGATGTATAGGATTGTCTTTTTCATTTTTTTGAAATCAAGGTTTTGATTGTCTAAAATCTTATGGTCGTGCCCAACGAGAGCTGTCTTGGGCGCGGATAACCGATGGCGTCAAAACCCGTATAAGTTTCGGGGTTGATACCTTTGTACTTGGTCAAGTAGCCAAGATTAAAAACACTAGCAAATACATTTACGCTTTGGAGGTGAATTTTTTGGAGCCAAATCCGTGGAAGATCATAACTGAGCGAAACCTCACGAAAAGCCAAAAAGTCCCCTTTTTCAATCATGGTTGATACGTCCGAGGCGTAGCTGTTGTTGTTGCCAAGCGTGGCTGAACGCAAGTAATTGCGTTGACCAAAATCAAAATCAGCAAATGAAAAACGAGCGTATGTTTTGCCTACGTCACCTGGTTTTTGCCAAATATCAGGGCCAATCGCCTGCATAGGAGCACCTTCGTTGAACGCCCGACCTTGACCCAACGAACGCGCCAACGCGCCGTTGCTGATGATGTGACCCAGGGCATAATCGACCGCGATTTTGAGAGACAAAGATTTGTAAGAGAGCATATTTTGCATCCCGCCGATTTTGTCGGGGTTGCGGTAACCCATAAATACTTGGTCTTTGGTGTCAATCACGCCGTCGTTGTTGATGTCGGCAAAAATGAAATCTCCCGCGTGTTTTTTAGTGGCAATTCCTGAGGGTGAGGCAAGGTTATCTTTCTTGGTGGCATTCCAAGCATTGGCTTCTTCTTCGGTGGCAAATACCCCCAACACTTGATACGCGTACAAACCATAGGGGCGTTCGCCTTCGGCCAAGCCACCTGCATCGATTTCTTGCTGAGTAGCAGGGTCATATACGCGGTCTCCACCTTGGCGGTTTTTGAGGCGGCCATTGTCCGGCAGTTTGATGACGGTGGTGCGGTTGAGAGCAAAAGAAAAATTAGTACGCCACGAGAAGTCACCTTTTTTCAAAATAGTAGCCCCAATTTCGACTTCTACACCTCGGTTTCTTAAAGTTCCGTTGTTATAAACAATCGACGGGAAAGGCGCTTCTGAAGGTAGGGGTTTGGAAGCAAGTCGGTTTTTGGTCATTTTGTTGTAAAAATCAACCGTCAGCGTTACGCGGTCGTTAAACAAGCCAGCATCAAGGGCCAAATCGGTGGTTTCGGTCGATTCCCATCTGAGGTTAGGATTGGAGAGATTGCTCCGTAAAATCCCCGAACCCAGCGCGTAGGTTTGGGCCGAATAGCCGCCGTACGTATCGGTAATGCTCAAATCGCTCGAACCTGCTTGTCCCCAGCTTGCCCGTAATTTAAGCATACTAACAGGGCTAAAACTCCAGAAGTTTTCTTTGTGGATATTCCAACCTACGGATGCAGAAGGAAATAAAGCGTACTTGTTTTGGGGGGCAAAGTTGGAAAACCCATCATAGCGAAGTGCGCCACTGAGGAGGTATTTGCTATTGTAATCGTAAATAAATTGACCAAAATAACTATCCGATCGCGATTCCCCTATCGTAGTACGGAAGTCGGTGACATTGGTATTCACTACCCCATTGATGACCGTAGTGGTAGGTTCGTTGATAGTATAAATATAATCGTTGGTTGCCCGTTGCGAACCGATATTGATGACATTGTTGGTAGACCTTGTGAAGTTAAAACCTGCCAAAAGAGTGAAGTTGTGCCTATCTTTCACACTAAAGTCATACTGCAAGATTTGGTCAATCATGAGTTGACGAGAATTGTCGATATTTTCGTTTTTCTGGCGTTGGGTAGGCGGCTGAATCTCCGACGCAGGTGTGCCTTTGCGCATAAACATATACCGATAATCCTGAATCAGGTACGAAAACGAGGGTTTAAAATGCAGTCCTTTGATGAGCTCCCAATCGCCCGCTACGCGCGAGACAATCCGCTCAGTAGATACCCGAAGGTCGTCGTATTGGAGGGTGTGAAAGCGGTTACGGGTGGAGTAGTTTTCGCCCGGCATGGGATTGCCATCGTCTTTAAACAAGCGAATCAAAGGCGTAATGCGCGTGGCGCGGGTAAGGTCATTTTGAAAAGCTTCGACGTAGTTGGGCAATACATTTTGATAGTTGAGCATGGCGTCGAGTCTAAAACGGTCGCTCACTTTGAAGCCAAAATTTCCTAAGGCATCGTATCTTTTGTAATTCGTACCCACAAAAGTTCCTGCTTGGTCGGTGTAGCCAAACGATACGTTGTAATTGGCCTTTTCGCTACCGCCGTCGATTGAGGCGTTATGATTTTGGGTTACGCCCGTGTTCCAAAGCAAATCTTGGTAATTGTTGTCGGTATACAGGAGTTTCGTGCCGGGATTGATGGGGTCATCCATGGTTTTCCAGCCTTTTGCCAATAGATTGTTGACGTAATCTTGGCCTTCCACGGCCACGATATTGTCATAAAGGGCTGTTAAGTTGATATTGGTGCCGTATTGACCTTTGGCGGTATAAACGCGCGTCCCTGCCGAAAATCCACCGTTGTTCAACAGGTTGTTTTTGTCGAGTGGGTCAAAGGTATTTTTGACCGTTGTACGGGCCAAAGTGAGATACTCGCTGGCACTGAGGTATTTATAGTCGCGCGACATGGTTTCCCAAGTAGTGCGGTGATTGATAGTAACATTGGGACGAGAGTTGAATTTGCCGCCTTTGGTTTTGATTACAATCACCCCATTGGCACCCCGCGCGCCGTAGATAGCAGTGGCGGCGGCGTCTTTCATGACTTGAAACGACTCTATGTTGTCGGGATTGATGTCATTCAAAGACCTAAACACACCATCTACAATCACCAACGGACTGCTACCGTCGGAAGCACCCACGGCATTGCCACCGCTATTGCCCAGCCCTGAGCCATATACGTTGAGTTTAGTACCACCTCTGATGATGATGTTGGTGGCACCCGCGCCCGGTTGTCCCGACGAAATAGGAACCGAAACCCCCGCTATTTTGCCTTGCATGGCTTGAACAGGGTTGGGGTTGGTGGTGTTTTTGAGTTCGTCTGGATTGAGTTTCGAAACCGCCGCCGAAGTTTTAGCCCTTGACTGTTGGGTGTAGCCTACTACCACTACTTCCCCCAGCGCTTTTACATCTCCTGAGAGCTTTACATCAATGATACTACGGTCGTTGACGGGAATTTCTTGGGCTTCAAATCCAACCGAAGAAAAGACAAGGCGACCATTTCGAGGTACACTAAGGCTAAAAGCGCCGTTGACATCGGTCGTAGTTCCGGTGGTAGTACCACGGAGGGCAATGCTCACGCCGGGCAGGTTTTCGCCGGTATCTGCCGACTTGACCGTTCCTTTGACGGTAATGTTGGCTACTTGGGCAAAGAGTGGTGCCGTAATCCATAGGCAACAGCAAGCCCATAACCCAAACAAGTAGTTTAGTTTCATTTTTGGAAAAGGGTTTAGTCGAGTTATAATTAGTATAGTAGTTATGTACTACATAATTGCAAATGTAAACTACCTTTTACTTTATTTCCAAATAATTTTTAAGAAAAAAGTACAAAAACTGTGATTGTGTGGGTATTAGGGGATTTGGGGGAGGGAATGAAGGGGAGCCATTGAAGTTAGATACTAAAGAATAGATGATGTCACTAAAATCGTTGTGTACCGCGCAATAACTGCTCAGGAACATCATCAACTTATAGTTTAATGCATCAATATCTAATAGATGTTTCTTATTTTGTACAAAATTATGCAGGACGAAATGGATTTTATGTAGTGCTAGGCCCCGAAGGAATGCGTAGTAGAGGACCTCATCAAGTTGCAGCTATTGCTCTCTGACCCTACTCGTGTTACTTCTATGAACCAACTTGAATATTGGTTTGATGCCAAGAAAAAAGTAACCGAAAGTCAAATAAAAGAAAAGTTTCAACTCATGATGTATAGCTATGGCGTAGGGCTTACACCACAAGGTTTACAAGTTTTTAATGCTATTTGGAGCAATACAGTACTGAGGGGGAATTTATGGAGCGATATTCCAACGAATCCTGATGAAGATGATAAAAATACCTACCAAGGTAAATTCGAAGATATAGTTTCAAGTACAAATAGCTCGTTTTATAACTTTATCAAAGTCAAATAAAATGTTCAAATTAAAAGAAGTTAAAACCGATATTAGTTGTATATCAACTAACAATAAAATGTTTTGTTACAATACGAAGCAAGAGGAATTGTTTTTAGATGAAATAAAAATACATACAATAACTTCTCTCTGTGGTTATTTTTTCTCAAATGAGTATTTTCTATATAGCAATAAAGATGATTACACAAATTTAATCATTGATTTAAGATCAAAAATTACTTATAGTTTAGGTAAAGTGTCGCTACAATTTCAAAAGTCGAATAACGAATTTGTTGCGTTAGAAAAAGTTGAAGGAAAGAGAAATCTTGTTATTTTAGATTTATTGTCAAAAGAAAAAAAGTTAATACAAGAAAATATTTCTTTTGGAATCAAGCTATTAAGCAATAATAATCTAATCATAAATGAAGTGTGGATCACGCTCAAATCCCTCTCCCTCCTCACTGGCGAATACGAATGGGAGGTAGATTTGAGTGAATATGGTGAAATAAGAACCGTGCTAACGGCGGTGCAAGACAATCTTTGGGTGTTGGTCAATGATTATAAAAACAATCGCCATTACCTGCTTTGTCTGGATGTCACTTCGGGGCGTATCAGGCAGGTGTTGGGTGAAGGGCTAAGGCTCTCTGATGCCCATGTCAAGTACATCGAAGAAAAACAAACATTGTTGAGTTTTAAAAGTAGCATTAGTGCTGTTCCGTCACCAAGTACGCTTATCGAAATAGACGCCACTACGGCCCAAGTACTTCGTAATATCGCCGTAGAAAGTATGTTGGCCCCCAATCTGAAAGTAGGTCTATGGCAATACCACAATAACAAGTTGTTTTTCACTGCCAACACCACCATGATGACCACCACTCACATTGGGGTATTGGATTATGATACCCTTCAACTACTATGGTACACCGAAGTCCCCGACCGAAAAGGATTACTAAAAGACCTTCAAGTTGCGGATGATAAAATCTATGTTTTAGACCAAGTAGGTACTTTACACATTTTTGAAAAAGAATCATTTATCGCATAATGCTTACAAAACTCAT
>VFQN01008333.1_pt1 | contig 10539 bp, 5 predicted proteins | sample 3512371 | NCBI WGS metagenome assembly VFQN01 (sample SAMN10412370, study PRJNA504923) | tailings metagenome | isolation source: Replicate 2 from Balatoc abandoned mine | place: Philippines: Itogon, Benguet | collected 2017-08-28 | reverse complement strand
TCTGCTCCCCGTTGGCCTCGTTGTGCTTCCGGTCGTAGCTCACCAGGTCGTTCAGGGTGAACCCGTCATGGCAGGTGACGAAGTTCACGCTCTGCTCGGGCTCGCGCTCCTCATGGCCGAAGATGTGCGGGCTGCCGACCAGCCGGTCCGCCACCTGCCGCGCCGCACCGGGCTCGCCGCGGAAGAAGGCGCGCAGGTCGTCGCGGAACCGGCCGTTCCATTCCTTCCAGCTGTCGCCGACGAAGCTGCCGACCTGGTAGAGGCCGCCCGGGTCCCACGCCTCGGCGATCAGCTTCGTGCCGGCCAGCGCGGGGTCGGTCTCGATGTCCCAGAGCACCGGCGGGCTCGGGATCGGCCGCCCGGACGGGTCGCGCGCGAGGATGGAGGCGAGGTCGAAGCGGAAGCCGTCCACATGCATCACCTCCACCCAGTAGCGGAGGCTGTCCACGATCATCCGCCGGACCACCGGATGGTTGCCGTTCAGCGTGTTGCCGCAGCCGGTATAGTTGGCGTAGCGGGCGCGGTCCTCGTCGAGGATGTAGTAGGTGGCGTTGTCCAGCCCGCGGAAGCAGAAGGAAGGGCCGTCCTCGCCGCCCTCGGCGGTGTGGTTGAACACGACGTCGAGGATGACCTCGATGCCGGCCCGGTGCAGCGCCTTCACCATGTCGCGGAACTCGTCCATCGCACCGGCCGGCCCCGGCCGGGAACTGTAGGCCTGGTGCAGGGCGAAGAAGGACATGGGCGCATAGCCCCAGTAGTTGACCTTGCCGGGCGGGCAGTCCTGCGGGTCGAACTGGAACACCGGCAGCAGCTCGACCGCGGTGATGCCCAGGTCGCGGAGATAGGGGATCTTCTCGACCAGGCCGGCGAACGTGCCGCGGAGGCCCTCGTGCACGCCGGAGGTCGGGTGGCGGGTGAAGCCGCGGACATGCATCTCGTAGATGATGGTCTGGACGGATGGCCGCCGCAGCGGCAGGTCGCCTTCCCAGTCATAGCCGGACGGATCGACCACCACGCTTTTCGGCGCGGCCGCCGCGTTGCCGCCTTGCCGGCTGGCGGCGGTGCGGTCGCAGGACGGAGGCACGATCAACGCCCGGCCATAGGGGTCGAGGAGGACCCTCGCGGGATCGAAGCGCATGCCGCCTGCCGGATCCCACGGCCCGTCGGCCCGGTAGGCATAGATCTGGCCCGGCTTCAGGCCCGGAACGAACACATGCCAGTAGTGATAGGTGCGGTTCACGACGGGATCGAGGCGGACCACCCTTGCCGGCGCGCCATCGTCGGCCCGGTCGAACAGCAGCAGTTCCATGCCGGTGCCGTGCCGGCTGTAGACGCTGAAGTTCACGCCGTCGGCCGAGGGCGTGGCGCCCAGGGGTGCTGGCGCGCCGCGGGCGGCATCCCCGAACGCTGGCGGACCTACGGCACCGGGCACGGCCTCACCTGCCAGATCTCGGACGCATACTCGGCGATCGTGCGGTCGCTCGAGAATTTTCCGGAATGGGCGATGTTGGCGATCGCCATGCGCGCCCACCGGTCCCGGTCGGCATGGGCTTCGAGCAGCCGCCGGTCCGCTTCGAGATAGGCGGCAAGGTCGGCCAGGTGCATGTAGTGGTCGCCGGCCTCCAGCAGGGTCGTGCGCAGCGGCAGGAACACGCCCGGCTCGTTGCGGCTGAAATGGTCGGAGAAGATCAGGTCCAGCGCGGCCCGAGTCTCGGGCTCGTGCTCGTAGTGCCATCGCGGGTTGTACCAGGAGCGGCTGTCGGCCACCTGCTGCGCGGTCAGGCCGAACAGGAAGAAGTTCTCTTCGCCGGCAGCCTCCGCCATCTCGATGGTGGCGCCGTCGCGCGTGCCGATCGTGAGCGCGCCGTTCATCATGAACTTCATGTTGCTGGTGCCGCTCGCCTCGTAGCCGGCGGTCGAGATCTGGTTGGACACGTCACTGGCCGGGATCAGCCGCTCGGCGAGCGACACGCAGTATTCGGGCAGGAACACGACCTTGAGGCGCCCGCGCACGGCCGGGTCGCCATCGATCGTGCGGGCCAGGTTGTTGAGGAACTTGATGATCACCTTGGCCAGCTCGTAGGCGGGCGCCGCCTTGCCGGCGAAGAAGAAGGTGCGCGGCGCCATTGCCAGCCCGGGGTCCTGGCGGAGGCGGTTGTAGAGGACCACGACCCGCAGCCCGTTCAGGAGCTGCCGCTTGTATTCGTGGATGCGCTTGACCTGGCTGTCGAAGATCGAGCCCGGGTCGACCGCGACGCCGGAGGTCGCCTTCAGCCAGTTGGCGAAGCTCGCCTTGGCCTGGCGCTTGGCACCGTGCACGGCTTCGCGGAAGCCGGCGTCCCGGGCGAGCGGCGCCAGCCTGTCCAGTTCGGCAAGGTCGGTGATCCAGCGGTCGCCGATCGCATCGGTGATGCTGCCGGCCAGTGCCGGGTTCGCCAGCAGCAGCCAGCGGCGCGGCGTCACCCCGTTGGTCTTGTTGCTGAAGCGTTCGGGATAGAGCTCGGCCAGGTCCCTGACCGTGACCTTGCGCAGGAGCTCGGAATGGATCGCCGCGACGCCGTTGGTGCTGTGCGTGCCGACGATGGCGAGGTTGGCCATGCGGATCCGCCGCTCGCCGTCGCCTTCGACCAGGCTGGTGCGCGTGACCCGCTCCTCGTCGCCGGGAAAGCGGGTGCGCACCTCCGCCGCGAGCCGGCGGTCGATCTCCATGATGATTTCGAGCTGGCGGGGCAGCAGCAGCTCGAACCAGCGCAACGGCCATTTCTCCAGGGCCTCGGGCAGGAGCGTGTGGTTCGTGTAGGCGAGCGTGCGCCGGGTCAGGTCCCACGCTTCGTCCCAGCTTAAGCCCGCCTCGTCGAGCAGGATCCGCATCAGCTCAGGCACGGCCATGGCGGGATGGGTGTCGTTGAGCTGGATCGCCACCTTGCCCGGCAGGCTGCGCCAGTCGGCGTTGCCGCGGCGGAAGCGCCGCAGGAGATCGGCCAGCGAGCAGGCGACCAGGAAATATTCCTGCACGAAGCGCAACCCCTGGCCCATGCTGGTGGAATCGTCGGGATAGAGCACCCGGGTCAGCGATTCCGCCGAGAGCCGCTCGGCCAGGGCGCTCACGAACTCGCCGGCGCTGAATGCGGCGAAGTCGAAGGCGTTGGGCGCCGCAGCGCTCCAAAGGCGCAGCGTGTTGATGGTCTTGCCGCCATAGCCGACCACAGGCCGGTCGTAGGGGAGGCCCTGCAGGGTCGACGGGCGGTCCAGGACGACGCCCAGGCTGCCGCCGCGCACCTCGAACGAGCAGCCGAGCCGCACATCCACCATCTCGTGCGGCCGGGCGACTTCCCAGGGGTCGGGCCGGCGCAGCCAGTTGTCCGGCTGCGCCCGCTGCCAGCCATCCTCGATGGTCTGCCGGAAGATGCCGTACTCGTAGCGCAGCCCGTAGCCCATGGCCGGGAGCTGCATCGTCGCCATCGAATCGAGAAAGCAGGCGGCGAGCCGGCCCAGGCCGCCATTGCCGAGCCCGGCATCCGGCTCCTCCTCGATCAGGGCCTGCCACTCCAGCCCATGGTCCTGGACCGCCTGCTGCACGGTGGTATCGAGGCGCAGTTTCGTGGTGTTGTTGGCGAGCGAGCGCCCGAGCAGGAATTCCATGGAAAGATAGTAGACCCGCTTGGGGTCCGCGCGGTCATAGCCGTGCTCGGTGCGCAGCCAGCGCTGCGAAAGGATGTCCCGGATCGAGCGCGCCACGGCCTCGTAGCGCTCGCGTGGCCCCACCGCCGAGCGGGCGATCACGTTGTCGAAGATCAGGTGCCGGTCGTAGAGGGCGTCGCCGGTACCGGTGAACCGGATGGGCCCGCATTCGTACCGCTCGATGAGTTCGTCCAGGCGCGGGACATCCTGTTCCTGCGTGCCGGGCCTGGTCCTGGCGCTGCCCATCGTTCCTTCCTCCCCGACCGATCCCTCGCCTTGGCCCGGCCTTCCGGTTCAGACATTGTCCGCTTCGGTCGACCTTGCCCCCTGGGAAGCCCTTGCCTGGCCCCAGGCCCAGCCAGCGACCTCCGGCATGTCGTCGCCATGCCGGGCGATGTATTCCTTGTGCTCGATCAGCTTGTCGCGGATCGCCTGCTTGGCGTAGGCGGCTCGGGCCCCCAGCTTCGGCACCCGGTCGATCACGTCCCCCACCAGGTGGAAGCGGTCGAGATCGTTCATCACGCACATGTCGAACGGCGTGCTGGTGGTGCCTTCCTCCTTGTAGCCGCGCACATGGAGGTTGCGGTGGCCGGTCCGCCGGTAGGTGAGGCGGTGGATCAGCCAGGGATAGCCGTGGAAGGCGAAGATGATCGGCTTGTCGATGGTGAACAGCGCGTCGAAGTCCTGGTCGGACAGTCCGTGCGGGTGTTCGCTCTTCGGCTGCAGCTTCATCAGGTTCACGACGTTGATGACCCGGACCTTCAGCTCGGGCGCATAGCGGCGCAGCAGGTCGACGGCCGCCAGCGTTTCCAGGGTCGGCACGTCGCCGCAGCAGGCCATCACCACGTCCGGCTCGCTGCCCCGGTCGTTGCTGGCCCATTCCCAGATGCCGAGCCCGGCCGTGCAGTGGCGGACCGCCTCGTCCATGGTCAGCCATTGCGGCGCCGGCTGCTTGCCGGCCACGACGACGTTCACATAGTTGCGGCTGCGCAGGCAGTGGTCGGTGACCGAGAGCAGGCAGTTGGCGTCGGGGGGCAGGTAGACCCGGACTACCTCGGCCTTCTTGTTCACGACATGGTCGATGAAGCCCGGGTCCTGGTGGCTGAAGCCGTTATGGTCCTGGCGCCAGACATGGCTGGACAGGAGATAGTTCAAGGATGCGATCGGCCGCCGCCAGCGGATGTGGTTGCACACCTTCAGCCACTTGGCATGCTGGTTGAACATCGAATCGACGATGTGGATGAACGCCTCGTAGCAGGAAAAGAAGCCGTGCCGGCCGGTGAGGAGATAGCCCTCCAGCCAGCCCTGGCACTGGTGCTCGCTCAGCATCTCCATCACCCGGCCGTCGGGCGCCAGGTGATCGTCATAGTCATGACGCTCGGCGGCCCAGGCCCGGTTGGTTACCTCGAGCACGTCCTGCCAGCGGTTGGAGTTGTTCTCGTCCGGGCTGAACAGGCGGAAGTTGCGCGCGGGCAGGTTCAGCTTCATCACGTCGCGCAGGAACCGGCCCATGACCCGGGTGGACTCCGCCATCGCTGCACCCGGGGCCGGCACCGCCACCGCATAGGCGCGGAAATCGGGCAGGCGTAGGTCGCGCAGCAGCATGCCGCCATTGGCGTGCGGGTTGGCGCTCATCCGCCGGGTGCCCTGCGGCGGCAGCGCGGCGAGTTCCGGCCGGAGCCCCCCATGCTCGTCGAAGAGCTCGTCCGGTCGGTAGCTCTTCATCCATTCTTCCAGGATGCGAACATGGGCGGCATTCTCGTGCATCTCGCCCATCGGCACCTGGTGCGCGCGCCAGTAGCCCTCGGTGCGCTTGCCGTCGATCTCCTTGGGACAGGTCCAGCCCTTGGGCGTGCGCATGACGATCATTGGCCAGCGCGGGCGGGTGGTGAAGCCGTTGGCTGCCGCGTCCGCCTTGATCTGGCGGATGTCGGCCAGGACCCGGTCCAGCGTCGCCGCCATCAGCTCGTGCATGCTCGCCGGGTCGTCGCCCTCGACGAAGTGCGGGGTGTAGCCGTAGCCGCGGAACAGCTGGTCCAGCTCCTCGTGGCTGATCCGGGCCAGCACGCAGGGGTTGGCGATCTTGTAGCCGTTCAGGTGCAGGATCGGCAGGACCACGCCGTCGCCTGCCGGGTTCAGGAACTTGTTGGAATGCCAGCTGGTCGCCAGCGCCCCGGTCTCCGCCTCGCCGTCGCCGACCACGCAGGCGACGATCAGGTCGGGATTGTCGAAGGCGGCACCGTAGGCGTGGGAAAGGGCATAGCCGAGCTCGCCACCCTCGTGGATCGAGCCGGGCGTTTCCGGGGCGACATGGCTGGGGATGCCGCCCGGAAAGGAGAACTGGGTGAAGAGGCGCTTGATGCCCTCCTCGTCCTGGGAGATGTCGGGATAGACCTCGCTGTAGGTGCCCTCCAGCCAGGCATTGGCGACTAGGCCAGGGCCGCCATGGCCAGGGCCGGTGATGTAGATCATGTCGAGGTCGTGCTGCCGGATCAGCCGGTTCAGGTGCACGTAGATGAAGTTCAGGCCGGGCGTGGTGCCCCAGTGGCCGAGCAGGCGCGGCTTGATGTGCTCCTTGGCGAGGGGCTTCTTGAGCAGCGGATTGTCGTAGAGATAGATCTGGCCGACCGACAGGTAGTTGGCCGCGCGCCAGTAGGCGTCGATCAATCCGCGTTCCTGGTCGGAAAGAGCATTCGTCATGGCCAGCCCCCGATCGTCATGTCGTTGATGCGCTGGGTATGGCGGCAGGCGATGCGGCTGGCCGGAGCGCCGCCCATGTTCCCACCGCCGATCCCGGGCGCCGCGCCCGGCGGGATCGGAACGCCATCATCCGGCGCCTTGCAGCGGGTCCAAGCGGCAGCCTGCGTTTCCACCCGGTCATTCTCCGCTGCAGCCATCAGTCTTCAGCCGGCAGCCACGCCGCGTCCGGGTTGTAGGTCATCATCCGCGGGCCGATCCGGCCGGTCCGTTCGCCCATGTCGTGCTCCAGTACCTTGCCGGCCTGGTTGACCACGAAGGTCATCACCCCGCTCTCGCCATAACGGGCGGGCCAGGCGACCATGGCGAAACCGGCGATCATGTTGCCGTTGATGACATAGTCGTAGGCGCCGCCCGGGACGTTCTCGCCCTGGCGGGTCATGATCCGGTAGTGGTAGCCGTAGAAGGGCGTGCCGGCCTCGCGCCGCTCGAGGTCCACGCCGGCCTCGGCCAGGAACGGGCCGAACGGGCTGGGCGGATCGCCTTCCTCGACCGGCCAGTACAGGCCGTCACGGGTCCCGGGCGTGCTCGCCATCTTCTGCGCATATTCGAGCACCTGATCGCCGTCGCGATCCTCCGACGCATACTCGACCTGCGCGTCCACATAGGCGCGCAGGACCGTGATGGCCTCCAGCTCGTTGCGGCCCACCAGGCGATCCGCCAGGACCTCGACTCCTTCCTCGCCGTCGAAGCGCCAGCCGTCGCCTTGCTTCACCAGAGGTGCCGGCAGCGGCCATGCCTCCAGCCCCACGTTGAGGATCAGGCGATCGGCGCCGTCGGGTACGAAGGACATGGACTGTTTGGCCGCCGCCACGAAGCGCTGGCGGTCCCGCTCGTTGGCCTCGCCGCCCTGGCCGGCCGCCAGATCGGCGAAGGCCTGGCCGAGGATGGCGACGAGCGCCGGCTGGTCCTGCGCCTCGAACGCCGTCACCAGCGCCTGGCCGGCCGCTTCGGGATCGGGAAAGACACGTTGCTCTTCCTGGGCCAGCGCCGGTAGCGCTGCCAGCAGCAGCGGCAGGGCGATGGCGTTCCGGCTCCAGTTCCAGTTCAGGCATTCGCTCCACATCGTCGTCTCCCCCCTGCCTAGCGTCGCCCGCGGCTGCTACGCCCGCGCTGCCCGGATGCCGCCGACCTTCCGCCCCGGCTGCCGGCGCCGGATACGGCGCTCCTGCTGCTGCCGCGCGAGCTGGCGACCTGGCGCGACGAGCTCGAGCGGCTGCCCGCCGCCTGGCTGCGCGTGCGGGAGGAGGATCTGTTCACGCTCTTCTGCCGGCTCTTGGTGCCGCGGATTTCCTGCTTCTTGACGGTGGAGCCTCGCTCGACCCCGCCGAGCGAGCTGCGGCTCGCCTGGGTCGTTCCGACGCTGCGCTTCTGCGCCGGCCGGCTGGCCTGCGCGGCCGAAGCCTGGCGCTGCTGCCTGGGCAGGGACGCAGTCTGGGACTTGGGACGTGGGGCATTGGCCTGCGTCAGGCGCGGCTGGGCGCCCTGGCGGGCAGCCGGTGCTGTCGCCCGGGTCGAGACGGGCGAGGGGGTTCTTGCCCGCGCCTGCGCCTGCGCCCGCGTCGCCGACGGCGTCACCTGCGAGCGCTGGGCCAGCTTGGCCTGGGTATCCTTGGCCTGCGCCCGCCGCTCCTGATCACGCTCGACCTTGGCGGCCTGCCGGTCTTCCCGCGCCGCGTTGGCGTATTGCTGGCGTTCCGCACGCGCCTCGCTGGACATCTGCTCGCGCTCGGCACGCGCCTCTCCGGCTGCCTGCTGGCGCTCGGCACGCGCTTCACCGGCCGCCTGCTGGCGCTCGGAGCTTGCCTGTTCCGCGTATTGCTGCCGCTCGCGCTGGAGATCCTCCCGATTCTCTCCGACTTCACGGGCTACATTCTCGAGATCATTCTCGTCATAATGGGAGTGCCAGTCGTCATCGTTGTCATCGTCACCGATGACATAGCCGAGAATGCCGCCGACCAGCGCGCCACCTGCGAAGGTGCCGACCGTGGACCAGGTGGAATTGGTGGCGGGATAGGCAACCGGCGCCGCGTAAGTCACCGGCGCTGCATAGGTCGGTGCCGCCGCCACCGGTGCCGGCTCGACCACGGTTGCTGGCGCCGTCTCGACCACTTGACCCTCCACCGGTGCTGCTGCCGTCGCTTCAGGCGGCGGGGCCGGCTCCTGGGCGGCCGTTACCGGTGCTTCGGCCGCTGGCTCCGGTGCCTGGGGAACCGCCTCCGTCCCCGCGGCTGCCTGGGCAGGCGGCGCCGATCCGGCCGCCGCCGGCACGGCTGCCTCGACTAGGGCGGCTGGATCGTAGACCGGCACATAGATCCCGGCCGGGTCGACCGGCACGATCCGGATGATGCCATCCTCGGTCACCACCGTCTGCCGCTCGTTGCTGACCAGGACGCCGGCGGCCTGGAACTCCGAGCGGACCTGCTGGATGGAATCCTGCAGGTCGGGCAGCCGGGTCAGCACCGCCTCGCCCACAGCCTGCACCCAGTCCAGGTGCTCGTTCATCGCCTTGAGCACGGTTGGGAAGGCCAGGAGGTTCTGCACGGCGGGATCCCAGCGGGAATCCGGCACGAGCTTCGGGTCCTTGGCGTAGTCGTCGAGGAAGCGGGCAGCCATGACCACATCCAGCGGGACGACCGAGGCCTGCAGAACGGCCGCCAGGACCGGATCGGGGAACAGCGCCACCGGCGCCATCAGGACATCCAGATCGGCCCCGGCGGCATCGTCCTCCGCCTCGCCGGTAGTCGGCGCTGCAGCCGGAGGCGGCGTGCCCTTGTCCGCCGCCTGGCCCACTGGCTGTGCCAGGGCCGCGGGGCTGCCGGAAAGGAGGAGGAGCATCGCCATCACCGAGGCGATGGGCGATGGCGCCCGGCTCCCACGAATGCAGACCATCATCGACCTGTCCCCGAGCATGCCGGCGCGTCCGGTGCCGGCGATGGATCTCCAGAGGCCCGCGCGCTGACTGGCTGGCCGGAGGCACCCCACGGGGCACTGCCTCCGTCCGCCGGCACGGATGCGGCGCTGATCTGCGGATGCCCGCGGTGCATCCAGACCAGGAAGAGCTGGTAGCCGAGCGCCAGCACGACCGGGCCGACGAACAGGCCGATCAGGCCGTGCACGAGGATCCCCCCCAGCACGCCCAGCAGGATGATCGGCAGCGGCACCTCGCTGCCGCGGCCGATCAGGATGGGCTTCAGCACGTTGTCGATCATGGCGGTGCCCACGCACCAGGCGAGGTAGATCCCGCCGATCAGCGCGCCGTCCCGCGAGAAGATGTAGACCACCGTGCCAAGCAGCACGATCGTGGGCCCGATCTGGACCAGGCAGAGCAGGAAGCAGATCAGCGCCAGGATCGCCGGCGCCGGCACGCCGACCACGACGAACCCGATCGCGATGGCCGCGGTCTGGATCAGCGCCGTACCGAACACGCCGCGCACCACGTTGTGGATGGTGTGTTCGGCAAGGAGAGCCAAGCCCGGCCCGCGCTCGCCCACCAGACGGGTGGCGACCTGGACAGCCACCCGATTGCCAGCTGCCGAACGGGGCAGGATCAGGCCGGCGATCACAGCGGCGGCGATGAAGTTGAGCAGGCCCAGGCCCAGCCCGGCGGTCAGGGAGAGGAGCCAGCCGGTCACGAGGACGAGCTGGGGCCGCACCTCCTGGAGGGCGGAATCGAGGCTGCTCGAGGCGAGGGTCCAAAGATGGAAGAGCTTGGGGCCGACCAGCGGCCAGGTCGCCAGTTCGGGCGGCGGTACGGGAACGACCATGCTGCCCGAGGCGATACTATCGGCCAGCTCACCGAGGTTGCTGACCAGGATGGTGGCCAGCATGGCGACCGGCACGATCAGCACGACCAGGATCAGTGCGGTGAGCAGGGTGGCCGCGAGGCCGCCGCGCCCGCCCAGCCAGTCGCGGATGCGAACAAAGCCGGGATAGGCGGCGACCGCGATGATGAGGCCCCAGACAAGGGCGAAGATGAACGGCCGGGTCAGCCAGAAACACCAGGCGGCCAGCGCGAGCATGACGCCGACCCGGATCACGATCTCCGCAGTGGTCCGCGAGAGCAGGAGATTGTCGCCGTTGACCGGCACCCGGTTGGCC
>VFQN01008332.1_pt1 | contig 10539 bp, 16 predicted proteins | sample 3512371 | NCBI WGS metagenome assembly VFQN01 (sample SAMN10412370, study PRJNA504923) | tailings metagenome | isolation source: Replicate 2 from Balatoc abandoned mine | place: Philippines: Itogon, Benguet | collected 2017-08-28 | reverse complement strand
GTCCTTGATTGCCGGGACCAGCTCTGTTTCCCGAGTGGGACGGGGCTGGGCTCTGAAAGGGGACCAAACCTGTATAACGCTACAAACGGTACGCTAACTGAAGCACGTGCAGTTCCACGAGCAGATCCGTGTTGCTCGCGTCACAGCGGCCCACTGCCGTCTCGTTGTCAAATCACAGTGGGTGTTTTAGGCTTGGGTGCTACAACCCGCTAGCGTGCAGCAGGCAAAGCCAACACAAGCATGGCAGCAGGTGTCCTCACGCATGACACACACAGATGGAACCAACAGGTGCGACTATGGTACATGGCTATGGCGTGCCGCGTGCGTGCGTGCGTGCGTGCGTGCGTGCGTGGCACATGCAGAGGCGCAACGGAACAACAACAACGGTAGGGGCCCCGCATGCGCCCCATGCATGGGCATTAACCACCCGCCCGCACCAGGAGGTGTCCATCCCGACTGCACCAGGCACCCCTAGCAACCGCCCGTCGCGCCAGCGTGTACGTACCGAGGGTGCCGCACGCCCTACCGTATCCACCACTGCAAGCCCCCATGCAGCAGGGGCAAGCTCCGCCGCCAGCCCCACCAGCCCACCACCACAAACCCGGCCAACAAACACAAAGCAAACAGCACCAATTAGCCGCCACGGTCTGTTGTACGTCGCTGCAGTTACCTCGGAACGCGCAGGATGCACTTTTGAGTGCGGCAGGGCACACGGCTGAGCAAGCGGGACACAAAGGAAGCACGGGTATGGGCCCGGATTGGCCCAGCCCAAGACGAAACTAGACAGCGTTGGCAGCCTAGCAGGCGGCCAGGGCGTGCCGTATGAGGCGGGGCCACGCATGACACAACACGTGGTAGGAAGCATACCAGCGACAAGACGCCGGTAGACGCCGGTACAGACGAAGTAAGTTAGACCGTGCGAGACAGCCACCGTATGAGAGCAATACCATGGAAACAGCCCTAATCCAATGACACGCGCGTGTGTGTGCGCACTCTGCATTTTGCATGCAGGAACGGGTACAGTTAATACATGTGGGTCTTTGCCGTAGGACGGGTAGCTATGTAAGTCCAAAACATCTCCACATTCTGTTCCAAGCCGCACAATGCGTATGGTTGTGTTCTGCTATGTCGAAAGACACATGCGCCGTTCCTCCTTGATGCCAGGTGCCTAGCCGCTTGTCTCCACAATCCTGCTGGCCCCGCCTCCTGCTCCCGCTCCGTTGACCGCGGGCCCTCACAACAGCTCGCGCCGCTGCACAAAATAACCTAGCGCTCGATACACGGCCCCAAAAGCATCGCCCGACTTTGGCACGTGTGTTGTCCCTGACCCCTGTCCAGTATCCAGCAAAGCAGCAGGGAGGCTGCACTCACCCCTCATTGCCCCCCTCATTGCCATTGGCGCAGAAGCGGAGCAGCCAACCGTTCGCCAGGTTACTGCCGCTGCTGCTGCCGCTGCTGCTATTGCTGCTGCCAAGGCCCTTGCAGGTGCTGCTTCCGGTCAAGTCGTGAAGCTCAGCCACCATGTTGCTATTGTGGAGCCTGGGCCCCTGCTGCTCTTCCGGAGACCAGGAGGCACCCTGCTGGCGCACCTGTCATCCAGCCCCCTGCCATGGCTGCTGCTTGGAGCACCGCACCTACCCGCACCTGCACCTGCTGCATCCCCAACGCCACTACGGCACACAACAGGTCTTCCCTCCTCTTCTGTCGGACCCTCAAGCTGGGCCCGTGCCAGCAGTAGCTGCTCCCTCCGCACGCCACTGCCGTACCACGCGCTCCCTGCACCGCCAACGCCCCTCACGCCTCAGCGGCTCCATGCCGTAGTCCTAATCCCAGCCGCCAGCCGCATCCGGAGGTTGACAGGGTTCCGCCACAGACAGGTCCAGCACGCCGTGCCCAGGGCGCAGGACCCGATGCCGCTGCTGCTGCTGCTGCTGCTGCTGCTGCTGCTGCTGCTGCAGGAACCCGGGTCGTACGTCGGAGCTGTAACGGCGCCCACCCGTACACGATCCCTCCTGCTGGTCCCCCAGCGGCCCATGTGCTGTGCTACCCACCGCACCCTCAGGACCGTCCCAGGCGTCCCGGTGCGCCATCCGCCGGCCCGGCCGGCCCTCTTCCTGCTGCTGCCCCTGTCCCGTACGCAGCTCCCCGGCCTTCGACACCATCTCGCAGCCCCCGCTCAGCCCCTGCCCGGCCTCCGCCTCCGCCTCCAAGGACTGCAGGTGCGCCTGCGTGTCCTTCAACATGTGTGTGGGCAGCTGCGCTAATACGTCAGCCGCCACGTGTGGAGGCAGCTGCCGCAGCGCCGCCACCCGTGCTCCCGCCGGCATGCCACACAGCAGCCCGGCCAGGGTGGAGTGCATTGCGGCCTGCTGTGCGGGGCCCTGCTCGCCCGGCTGCTGCGGGGGCTGCTGTTGTTGCAGCTCCATCAGCCCGTGCTGCTCCTGCCCCTGCCCCTGCGCCCGCGGCCCCAAGTGGTCGGCTGCATCCCGCCCGGCCTGCAGCTGCTGCTGCTGCTGCGTGTGCCCCTGACGTTGCTCCGGCTGAATGCACAAGCCAAAGGGCTGCTGGTCGTCGCCTAGGCCGGCCCCGTGGCTCAAAAGCTTACCGAAAGACCCATTCAGCGGCCGCAGCAGCAGCATGCCGTCCCCGCCCGCCCCCGCGCATGCACCGGCCGCCCTGGCACCCTCACGCCCCAACCCCTGGCAGCCTGCCCGGGAGCCGTCGACACCCCCGCCCAGGCCCCCCATACCCACGGCCTGCTCGCTAGCTGCATATGGGACATCTGCTCCCCGCCAAGACCCCAAGTGCAACGTGACCAGGGGGCCCCCTTGGGCTTGCCCACCAGCCCAGGGGCTAAGCGCCTCATGCTCCTGCCGCGGCTGCAGGGCCAGGCTGCGTTCCCCCTGCCTCTGCCGCGCCTGCATGAGCCCCTGCAGCAGCAGCTGCTGCACACCAGCGGCCAGGCTCCCCGGCCCGCCCTGGGGCCGCAGGCAGTCATGGGCCTGCTGCTCGGAACCTGGCTCGCGCCCTGCTGATTGCAGCTTCAATGGCCTACATAAGACCTGGGCGCCGATGCCACTCACAGCCTCAGCTGCAGCTCCTGTTCCTTTCCTAGACGTCTGCTGCTGCTGCTGCTGCTGCTGCTGCTCCTCCTCCTGCTGCTGCTGCACATCAGCTCGCCAGCCCTTGGCCTTACCACCTCGCCATGCACCGTGCGGCTGCCTGAGCCGCAAGCATTCGCGTTCTCCCCCTGCCTCCAACCCTTCCTCCTCCTCCTTCCCCTCCTGCGTCTCCTCCTCGCCAGCCACTTCTGCCGCAGCCAAGGCAGCCAGCATGTCGAGCGGGGAGGCATGGGGCGGGGACGACACCTGCTTTATTGGCTGCTGCTGCTGCTGCTTCTTGTGGTTACGCTTCTGGTGGTGCTGGGGCGGGTGCTGCTCGTGGGCTGCTACCGCCATGGCGCTGCGGAGGCTGCTGGTGCTACCGCCTGAGGCACAGTCCACGCCGGCGCTACCACCGCTGCCGCCGCCAAAGCGGCCGTCAGCCGCAGCGGTCAGGCCAGGCACCAGGCCCCCAGGCCCCAGCGCCGAGACACTGGAGGTGTTGCTGTCAAAGCGGGGGGGCAGGAGCCGGTGGTCCGGCTGCTCCTGCGGAAGCTCAGCTGGGTCCCACTGCCGCTGCTGCAGCGGATACGGCTGAGCGAGCAGCGAGTATCCACCCTGTGGAGCCCCCAGGCCGCCTGTAGCCAGCAGCGCCCGCCCTTCGCCCAAGGACGGCTCGCCAGCGTCACCTGCCCCCGGCGGCAGCACGGGGAGCGGACCAAGCCCAGTTACTGCTCCGGCCAAAGCCCCTGCCGTCCCCGCGCTCGCAAGCAGCTGCGGCCGCCCATGCCCATGCATCTGCAGCTGCCGTACCAAAGGCACGGCCATCGCGTCCGACCCCTGGACCTGGTCCTGTGTCTGCGTCGCATCCGGGCCCAGGCCCAATGCCACGGATGTCGTCCCTAGGTCCAGCTGCACCCCTGGGCCCAGCTGGCCCGCGGGGAGCAGCAACTGCAGCGCGCCTCCCGCACCCGCACCCGCCAGCGCACCGCCACCAGCGCCAGCCGGCGCAAGCGCACCATCGCCGGTGGAAGCGTTGAAGCAGGTGGCGCCCTGGCTGTGCAGGCCAGTGCGCAAGGGACCCGTCATCCTTGGCGCGGGTCCTTGCCACTGCTGCTGGCTGCCTGCGCCGCTGGACTGCAGCCCTAGCTCACTTGGGTGCTGCACTGACGGCAGGGGCCACGGCGGCAGGCCCAGGCCCCACGGCGGGATGCGGTGGAGTTGCTGCTGCTGCTGCTGCTGCTGTTGCTGCTGCTGCTGCTCCTGCTTTGGGTGTGCGTCGCCTGGTCCAGCCTCTTCGATGTCAGGCATCAGCCGGCGCGGCCGGCCCCTGCCGCGCTTAGGCGGCGGCTGTTGCATATGGGGTGGCAACGGGGGGGCCTTCGTCAAAGTGACAACTTGGCACAGGGCAACGCAATGCACCGAGCCCCCGTGCACGCCCCACGGAGCTACTACAGTCACCCTCGCTGCACTCCACCTGACCGCTCAGCGGTGCCCGCCTGGCACCTAGCCCACATGCCTGGCCGCCTACCCTGCGTCCCCAGGCTCCCCGCACACACCCACCTGGTCCAGGTCCGAGCGGTGCGGTCGCTCCGCCGCCGCTGGCCGACCCTCACCCAGTGCATGGCCGTACAGGTTGCCAGGGCCTCCCGCCCCGGCGACCGCCCGGGGATCCACGGGGCCCACCGCCATACGGAAGCCGGGCGCACCCCAGGTGGCCGGCCCCTTGGCCCTGTACTGCTCCTGCTGCTGCTGCTGCTGCTTCTGGTGCTGGTGGTGGTTAAGGCGGGCCTCTCCGTCTTGCAGGCTGGTGGGCTGGGGGCTGCAGGGGCGAGCAATCCCGCGCGAGGTGCAGCAACGGGGGAGGGGAAGCTCGTCAAGACGATAACCGTAAACGCGGTCGCTGGGGATATGTGCGACGGACGGACGCATGGCACGCAAAGGCCGGAGGCATGAGACAAGACCGTGTACCGCTTTCCTCCTCCATGCCCCTCTGCGTCGCGTAGTGCGCACCTGCTGCTGTCACGGTCTGCGACCGCCAGCCCTGGCCCCTGCTCCTGCTTCTCCTCCTGCTGCTGACGGCGCTTGCGGAAGCGGCTGGCCAGCGCCTTGCGGCAGCTCCTGCGGGATAGCAGCAGACAGGCAAGGAGTCACCGTGTGCGGTCGTGGCGAAGGGAGTACTGCCCGGCCACAGCCAGAGTGAATGCGCGAGGCAACGCCGGCAAGCTGAGCGTGGCCCCAGGAGGATGGCACCGACGGGTGGGCCCCCTAGCTGCCTACGTACAGGTGCAACGCACGCGTGCCTGTGCCGTCACGCGCAGAGGTGCCTGTGAGCAGGGCACGCCCTGGTCAACACGTGCCGGACATGCCGCGCACCCACCTGTTATGCCCGTCGAACTCCTCGAGCTGCGGGAGGCACATGATACGACCGGGTGAGGGGCAGTGTTGGCGCTTGTGTGACTGGCTACTGTGCACGCACGAGCGTAGGTTGCAACTTGCACAGCGCACCCAGCTCCTCCCCCTAGCCAGCTGCACTTCATAGGGACCCCCCAAGACCCCGCTTTGGCCAGCATGCAGCATGTAGCCTGCATGGTAACTTCCTGCAGGGCGTTGGCCCGGTGCGGGCAAAGGACCAGCAACCCACGCACGGCCCTGTACTGGAAATGCCGAGCCACTTGCCTGATGCAGCTTGCCGCACTGCTGGCACCAGCGGCAGGCGAGGCCGTCCACGCGCAGCGAGTGCTGCCTCATGTGATGGGGGCAGATGCGGAACCTGGGGCGGTGGAGAGGGCGCGTGGGCATGGGGTTTGGTGGGGATGGAGGGGGTTGTTGGGGTTGCAGCGACGGTGGGGGCTGCGGAGACGGGGTCAGCCGGAAGCAGCAAATAGCACAGTCCCAGGCTAGTGATTCTGAGGTGGACATGTGGCAAACGAAATATCCGCAGGTCGTGAGGGGCCAACGGAAGGCCAAAAGTCAAACGCAGTGTGTGGCGCGATGTGTTGCAGAGGCGGAGCGACACTGGACTTTCGATACAGCGTTGCCAAGCTCGCAGGGAGGATATTGTACCGTAAGCATGAGTGGGCTTAACGAGTTTGCTCTGCGCGGGTGAGCTGCAGGCCCGTGCGCAGCAGGACAGCATCCCTTCTCTGGTGGCGCGCATGACTGTCTCCATGACACCCGGCTCCGACTCCCTGCCACTTGTGCCATGCGTGGCTTGTCCCGCTGGTCTCCCTAGCGTGCTGCGCGTGGCTGGTCCTTGTGGGTGTCGTGTGTGCGGGTCCCTTGGCTACCTGTGTACGTGTGTCTGTGCCGTCCTGGGGCCGCGGTTTGCCCTAGGTGAGTAGACCCTCGTGTGTGCTGAGGGGGCGTTGTCCCGTGCTTTCGAGCCCTTACGGTTCGTGCTTTAGGCCCACGGAGGCCGTTGTGTCTCTATCCGGCCATGGAACCCCGGCTCGTGCGCACAGAGTTTCACACTCGGGGCAGGGTGCACACACGTGGAGAGGTGGTTGCCTCGCTTGCCATGTGGACAAACAAGCGATTGCTTTGTTGCGGATGGACATGTGGTGGTGGATGGGTTGTGTGGGCTGGTGTTTTAGCGCGCAGCAGGTTTCATTGGGAGGTACAGCATTGTTCAATTGCAAGCCAGGAGCTGTTTACTTTGCCAGGAGCTGTTTACTTTGCGGTCAGGGGAAAAGGGCAGGCTGTGAGTGAAGCGGCCGCATACCTTCGGAAGTACGCCTTGCTGGACGACAGGTCCGCTGAGCAGCCCTTGACCTGTATAACGCATTAGTACAGCGAAAGTAATCAGGGGGCATAGAACTGCACTACTGCACGATGCATAGGAATTTCGCCGGTGTTCCTCGGTTGACAAGTGCGAACAAGAAAACCACACAGCAACCCGTATATGCTCACCAAGCACCTCGCTTCTCCTCCCGTTGAAGTATTGAAAGCTCCTGGTGCATATTGCATAGGGGCAGGCAAGCAGAGGGCATTGCCGCCAGGGTCGCACAAAGAAAGGAGTGTGTTGGACGAAGCGCATGCTGTCCACGATACATGCTTCTTCTCATCAAACTACAGATGGCCATGTCACCGTCAGCTCGGCATCTTGTGCCTTGAGCGAGGACGTTCCGCGCTCACCTCCGTTGGGAGCACCAGAACCATAGTCGCGTAGCGTGTCCTGTCGTGGCCAGAGCTCATGCTCAGAGTCTGGAGATTCTTCATCCCCGAGGCTGCCAGGACTGTGAGTCCCAGGAGCTCCCAATCGTGCCATCTTGGCAGTCTGTGTATGATGTATCCCTTTGCGATCAAGCTTTTGGGGTCAGACCCTTTACATTCAGTCCATTGGCCACCTTTGCAGGACACCGCTCGATACGTGAATGCGGCAAACCGTAACCGTACGTTGTGTACGAAGCGCAGCTGAGGGGCCGTGGGCCGTGGGCCTTCTGTGTCGCTCAGAACCAATGTCATACTGTAGGCCAATAATGTATGTCCTATGACGTAGGCTAAGCGCATTACAGCTCTCGCATGCCCCCTCAGAACATCCCGGCGACCAATCCCCACCGAGGCACCGCTACCCCTTGTTAGTCGACCCAGACGTCCTCTTTATGCATGCCATACGAACGGGTGGATAAGGTACCGCAGGACGGTAGGCGACGCGCCGTCCGAAAACCACCTGCCCCGGGCGGATCACCACCGTCCGTCCCCTGGGAGCTCCCAAGGAAGCTCCCCACGTCAGCTCCCCTGTCCCGTCCCCCACCAACCCATTCCCGTCAGCCACAACCAAAGGAACTAACCCTACCGAACCAGACACAACCGACCAGTATAACCAACGGACAGGCGGTGGTGGTGCAGTTGCTTGCCCGTCATGGTGTTGCATCATGTTTGTGTTGCCCCTTCCGGACTCCGTTCCTCAAATGTTTTCAACCTTGCACAAGAGAAGTTTGTGACCTTTTCAGAGTATCCAGGAGGAGGTGGGACCGTAAGCTGAGTGCTGAACTGTGCTGGTGAGGCGCTGCCGCTGGCAGTAATTGCTGTGGCCAGCCCAGGGGCCAGGGCCCAGCTCACCAAGAACACCCGGGGGCATCATGACGCCGGAAGCCACGAGGACAACAGCTGATCAGAGAGTTCTGATGGCGTAAGCCAGGATTTGCCGGGCTATGAAGATGCGCGCTCCCTGGCCTGCCTCTACCGTACATAACTGCAACTGCCTTGGAAGGCATGCAACGCGTCGAAGCCAAGAACCTGCTTCATAGCACACGTCACAGGGAAGCGCAATGTGTTGCCAAGTAGTTCTTCTCATTGTCACCTTTCGAGGCGCCCCCCAAAGGGCCATGGGCAGCATAGGGAACAGCGAGGCAAGGTAAGTAACTTGGAAAACCGCATGCACGCAGCCAAGATACCAGTCATACAGCAACGGACCTCGTAACTGCACACAGCGCGTACGCCTGCCGCCTGCCGCGCACCATCAGCTGCCTTCGTGTCACGCGCGCCGTACGCTTACATGCTGCACCGCATGTCCACACATCCACCCAAGGCACTCGCTGAGCGGCATGTACAGGAACCTCCCACCGGGCCTCGGCCAAACGCACATCGCAACGAAGGACGGCGGAGGCTCTCTAACCTCCGTCCCTGCAGCTCGTGCCGATGACCTCCCTGCCCGGAGGGTCAAACAGCGGTCCAGCCAACTACCAAGTCGAGTCAAACCGCCAAGCGTGTGTCCAGCCCACACCGTCACGTCAACACCGTTCCCTTGTTGTCGATAGTCAAGGTCATCTCTGCTCATGTGCCTTGAGTCAACCGGTCAGGCGGTTACGCATGTGTTTGCATCCGTCCAGAGGCCCAGGCCCTCTATCTGGCCGCGTGTTCAGAACGCACGGTGCGTTGCCCGTAACCCATCTACTGTCGGGACCACTCCAGGTTCCACCGCTGGCTATCCCGCCGGCCACAGGGTGGCGACCAGGCCTGTGCCCAGCATGCTGTGCCTGCCTGCCGCGCACAAATGCACCGACCGACGTCCAACACCGGTACATCGACCACCAGAGCACCCGCCAGCCTCCCCCGCTGTACCTTGCAAATTCTGGTCACCGAGCGCCGATCGTCCCTCCACCGCAAGCGCACGCCAACGCATTCTCTCTCCACACCGCGCAACATCCCACCACTCGCCCCTAGGCGGGTGCCATGTGCCAGCTAAGCAACGCCCGCCCTTCCCCGCCACACCAACCCTCCTCGACATGCCACATCCCGGCCCCTCCTGCCCCCCGCCGCCGCTCACTGCACGCCCGCCCAGCGCGCCATGTCGATGAAGTTCTCCCCTCCGATGACGTTGTTGACGAAGCGGATGGCGATGGTGGTGCCGTACGCCACCTGCGGCACCCGCTTGGCGATGGTGAGGTCCACCAGCCGCTCCAGGCCGAACACGGTCTGCGGGCAGGAGGGAAGGGGGCGTGGAGGGGGGCGGTGGGGTTGGATGTTTCGGCGTTGTTCGGATGGTTGGGAGAGGCAGAGGGGGCCGTGGTGAGAGGAGCTGCGGAAGGCAAGTGCGAGGGTGACCGGGGGAGCACTTAGGGGCGGAACCAAGATCAGGCGCAACTGGAGTGCTTGCAAGAAACCGTGTTCTGGTAAGGTGGTCGGACGAGGCGTGCCACGGCCGCGCCCCTCCCAGATACAGCGTGAGACGCTACCCGAGGTGGGCCGAGGACCCGTCCCCCTTCTCCCCACCCCTTCTCCCCACCTGGTAGCGCAGGTTGGACGAGACGCCCATGAACAGGCCCCACACCAGCGCCGTCTTGAACAGCGGGGGCACCGGCACGTCGTCCTCCTTGGTGCCGTGGAAGTGGCGCCTGGACGAGTGGGGGCGTTTGTGTTGCGGAGGGCTCCATTAGTGATGCATCTGGAGCAGCGAGCCTCATGGCGGCCTCATGGGCTGGACCAACATGATCGTTGCAGCTGGGAAAGGATGGCGTGCTCCGGCCGAGGGGAGTGGGCGGGTTTTGTGGAGATGCGCAAAGTGGAAGGGGTGCACAGGGCCGTTGCGGCCACGGAGCTGCATGTAGTGTGCCTGGTGGTAACGTGTGCGCGCCGGCATCGGCCCTATCATGCTCAGCAGGCGCCGTTGTAAGACCTGACTCTGACGTGCCATAGCATACGGTATTGCAGGTGCGCTATGCACTGGGCGATTTTGGGAGGAACTCGTGCAGTGCCGTGGGCCGCGTGTGAGGTACGTGCTGTAGTGTGTAGGCCATCCCTTCCTACACAAGCGGCGTCCCCACATCCCCTTCTCACCACTCTCCAAATCCCGTTCCCTACATCCCGCCAGCCCCCTACCCTCGCCCCGTTCCTCCAGCCTCCCCCCTCCCCGGCACCCCCCCCCCCGAAGCGCAACATCTTCATTAGCCAGTTCCGCCGGCTGCAGCGTGTCATTACTGACATTCATAACTTC
>VFQN01008331.1_pt1 | contig 10539 bp, 8 predicted proteins | sample 3512371 | NCBI WGS metagenome assembly VFQN01 (sample SAMN10412370, study PRJNA504923) | tailings metagenome | isolation source: Replicate 2 from Balatoc abandoned mine | place: Philippines: Itogon, Benguet | collected 2017-08-28 | reverse complement strand
CAATGTCAAGAAGAGCTTGAGATGAGTCTGGAGTCCTCTTTTTTGACATTATCTGAGTGAAAAGGGACATTTCTTCACTATGAATGATTGCTTATCGGTATTGTACGGGATTCCGGTGAAAGGTCGGTTTACCGTTTAAGATCGCTTGCAGGAAGATAAAAAAGGAAATCATCTAATTCCATTAAATACAGCTTTAACTTTATGCGAAGAAATGGAGAAAAGAAATGAAGTTGTCAATTTTATTACTGCTGTTCCGAAGGACCAGTTATCAATCTGGAAAAAAGAAAAAGAAGAAGAAAAAAAAAAGAACAATCATTTAGGGTGTCAGTCAAGAATTATCCTGAAATTGCACGTGCGTTTAAAAAGACAACAGGAGATTTTCAAACAGTAAAAGGGAAGTTACCATTGAAATATCAAAGCAAGTTGTGTTGCTTTCAACAATTTGTTAGTACTGTTATCATGAAAAGAAAGTTCCATTCATACATCCAGAAAGGCAAGTGAAGTTTATTTATCTCTTTTTAGTTTAATTTCTTTTATTTCATAGTTTCACATTGGATTAGATGAGCTGAAAGTTCTATTTAACAAATATTAAATCACTGAACTAACTGAACTATACTGTAAACTAAATCATCCCAAGCTGTTTTATAATTTACCATTTCTAAATAACTTTCTTTACAACAGATAAGCTACTCTATCGAAAGAGAAACGTTTAGACAGTTATTGCGATTGCGAGTAACGAGGCCTACATGAGCCTCCTTTCATCCACAAGTGGTGGACATGCGCATAAAGTGGTGAAGGAAAGTGCGGATTTACCAGGGGTGCTCAAACGGAGAATCTATCGAGATGGTGGAGGGAAAAATAAACATCTTCTTCAAGCAAAATTTGAAGATTTACAACAAGACTTACTTTCCACGAAACAAGCTATTGTAAGACATGTAATCCAATCAAGAGCCATCGAACAGTCAAAAAATGACCTTTTATTGATTCAGCAGTCTCTTCATCGAACGATTCTGGAGAAAAATGATCCAGATCTTCTCAAATATCTCGAAATTAGAAAGCTTGCCACTTTCTATGCATTCAATAATCAGTACCCAAATTATGCTTTACATAGAATAGATCAAAGTATGTCTTGGAAATATTCAGGGTTGGTTCAATATCTTGTTGAGAAACTTTCTAAATATTCCAATCAAGAGTTTAAACAAGCCTTGGAATCCAATACGATTGAAGACATCTCTCTGGATCTTTATACACAAATCGTCTCTAATGCCACTCATTTCATGATATCTATGAAAGATATTGAGAGTATGTTTAATTCAGGGAAAGAAATGTATGAAGCATCTGTGGCAATGAATAGTCCGAGCAACACCACCCTCTGGGAGGTATTGAAAAGGACATTATATCGAAAATTACTTCATTTATATATATTACAACAAGCTGTTCTTTATATTACAGATGCTGAAAAGAAATTACAGTATAAAGAGCATTTTCAGTTCAAGATTGATAAAAATGATCGACCGAAATCTCAACAAAGCCAAAACCCAAATCATGCATCCGCAAGAGCGGATTCACAGAGAACTTTTACGTCGAGTTCAATTGATCCTGTCCATCAGAATGAAAATAAATCTTTGCTTTTGGCTTCGCTATCATCATTAGAGTTAAAGAAACCGTCAACTGCTTCTTCCTCAACTAATAACGGGAAAAAGAACAAGAAGCACACGCAACAGCCCTCGATCTTACTTCCTAAGCTCCAGTTAGAAAAAGAATTAGAGAAATCTAAGCAGCAGCAATTTTATCTGAAAGAACAAATTGTTCAAAATTTTCATCAGATTGTTCTTCAGGATTCACAACTTCGCAAACAGCAGCAAACTCCCTCTATTTCCTCATCAATGACATCTTTATCATCATCTCATGGAAATTCGTCTCTACCAATTATTTCTCCTCGTTATAACTCTCGTCCGACAGCTACTCCAGCGATAAAACAATACTATTATAATATTGGCTTAAATAAACTATTTTTATTTCTCCAAGATGGTTATCTGAAGAAACTTTATCAAAAGAAATTTCAAACATGGCAAAAGTATTTAATTCAATGTCAAAATGAGAAAAATGTTCTCAATTTCTGTAAACAAGCAAGCTATTATCGTTTTTTCCGTGTTTTCCAATATAATATTATCCGAAGGATTTATACACGCTTTTCAACATGGTCAAAATACTGTAAATACTATAAACAACGCGAGCAATTATCAGCTGTTATTACAATGCAAAGATTTTGGCGAGGATATCTTGCACGCAAAGCCAGAAAACAAGTTACAGCACAACGTGCAGCAAAATGTATTAATGGTATAATCCGGATTTTTGCCGCGAAAAAGCTGCTTAGGTATCGTCGTATAAAAGTATTACAAAGGAAATCTGCGAAAAAAATTGAATCGGCTTGGTATAATTCCCGGTTCCGTCTTAGTATAAACCAAAGAGTTCTAGCGAAGCGGAAAATTCGTTATATTCAGTTAATGCAGCGTGTATATCGTGGTTACAAAGGTCGACTACGAGCAAAGAAAAGAAAACAATACTTGCAAATGATTTCAGGTGCAACCAAATTTCAATCTTTATTTCGTCGTTATCAGGCGGTAATACGTGTCGAGAAAATGAGGATTCGTAGAAATCGTTTGTTAGCTTCCATTTTAATTCAAAAGCATATTCGAAGGAAGTTACAAGCAGCGAAATTTGCAGTTGTTTGGAAACGTCATCAAAAGGCAAAGATTATTCAATACGCATGGTATTATTATAAGGCTCGATGTGTTAGATTCGAGCATGTAAAGTGGTGGAAAGCTCTTGACATTCAACGGGTTGTCCGTGGTCGAATCGGAAGGAAAAGATTTCAGCACTTTTATGATTTACATCAAGCTGAACTGAAGAGACGTGCAGCGGCTGTGAAAGTGATTGAACCCATCATTTTGGGATACGCGACAAGAAGGAGATTAAAAGATGTACTGAACAGTTATCTACAGAAGAGACAACGGGCAGCGCGGGTTATACAAGTGCGATTGAAAGCGATCACTCTCGGAATCAAGGCTCGCAAGCGTGTAGAAGAGATGAGAGCACTCGGTGCTTTAGTTTTAGCAAGAGAAAGAGGTGCACTGAAGATTCAAACTCAAATCCGAAGAAAACTAGCAACTGTACGAGTTAAACGTCTTTTAGATAAAAAGTTGATAGAAATTCAACGGGAAGAGATGAAGATTCCCTATTATTTCCGAATAAAGAAGAGATATTATCTCAGTCAGAACACTTATCATTATCAATACGTTCTCAAAATACAATGTTTGGCGCGGCGGTTTTTAGCTCGGCGGAAGGTCGAAAGAAGGAAAGAAGAAAGAAAGAATGACGTCTTTGAATCTATTCGTTCATATTCATTTAAATCGGGAAGTTCGTTTGACTCTCAAAGTATCAAAATGATGTCAGCTCAGTTTCTATTGGCTTCGAGATCGGGGAAGTTATCCGAAAAGGATTCGCAAAGATTAAAGGAGTTCAGAGAGTTAGAAGTTGTGCGTTCTTACTTTGCAGTGATCGTACAACGTTATTATCGAGGATTTCAAATTCGCAGCAATTTTAAAAGAAACAAGGCGATTCCTGCGTTAATTTGGTTTTGTCGAGAGACCAAAGTAAGATTCCATATCAAGCAGTTCCTTAGGAATTATCGGTAAGTTTTGAGCAAATATATTCTTTGAAGTACCAAATTTATCGCATCTTGATTCACAGATTATGGAAATTGGAGCAAATTCGTCGTCATATGGCAGTGACTAAGATTGCTGCTCTAGCTAGAGGTAGGCAACAGCGGAAGCGATACAAGAAAAATTATCGACTTCTCGTTCGGCAACGAGAACTCCGCATTCGTGCCAAGCGATTGAAAGCGGCTATAACCATACAATGCTCATACAGATGTGTGCGTGCTCGCCGTCGTGTAATCAAGCAGAGAAAAATTGTTGAGGAAAGAGACAGAGAGAAAAGAGAATTGCAAGAGCTTGAAGATAGTATTCAAGGTTTGCATGAGCGATGGATGCATGAACTTATGGCAATTCGTGCTCAAACTGGAGTACGGGGCATGTTAGCTCGCAGGTATGTGTTTACTCATATCTTTTGTTTGATCGATTATCATGTCACTGTTTGATATTAGTGAATTTGCCAAAAGATTAGAGGCATTCAAAAAGCAGGACCAGGAAGAAAAGAAAAATAAACGTGATAAATCTGCGATTGTAATTCAAGCGTTAGCTCGTGGAGTTGTATCGAGAAAGAAATTCAAGAAGAATTTACCCAATTTAAAGAAGCAACAAAAAATGAAGATTTTTTGCGTTCAATGCGAACAGCAGATTGCACTGAAGCGATGTAGGCAATGTCGTGACCGATTTTGTAATGAATGCTATGATATAATTCATCAGAAAGGTAATCGTTTCCTTCTTTGCAACCCTCCAGTCTCAACATCCGACATTCATTAGGAAATCGAAAAAATCATTCATGGGAAAATATTAAAGTGGATGCTCGTATGTTGGCTATGGCCTATGATTCAGGAAATAATACAAACGCAGCGAATTTACAAGCGTCTCAACGAGTAAGTACTTTTGGGGTCGCAACTACACGAAATGTTTCGATGATGAACACTGCCGGAGGGATGGGAGCAAGAAACACCATTGCGGAGCCTATTGAGCCCGTCAAAAAAGTAAATCCTAAAGATTGGGAAGAATTCTATGACGAATCCGCGAGAGCGAAGTATTGGTACAACAAAAAAACTGGTGAAGCTTCTTGGATAAATCCCTTTAAATAATGCTGAGTGTCAAACATTTCGAATTTTCGGATTTTTGTTTTCTCGTGTTTGTCCTCTAGTTATTTTTTAAAATAAAAAACAGGAACCTTGAACAATGCCAAAGAAAATAGACGTAGTGTTGACTGAAAATGTGAAGAATCACTTGAGACAAGGAGTTCCTCCGTGTGATATTGCGAGAATGAAGGATTTCGCAGGTCGAATTTCAATCAGTACAATCTATGGGTAAGTTCAGTCTTTTTTTACTCTCAACACTAGATAATAGTAAAATAGAATAAGTAACTCTCTTGTCTCGGTTGATTCGGAGAATAAAGCTGAACATGAGTTTTTTAGTTATTCGGATGAGGTTCAAGAGGAAATCGTTCACGAATACCTCAAAAGGAAGAAGCCTCCTGTTATAGAGTTCACGACTGGCAATGGCGTTCAGATGAAGTATTATCACTTTTCTACTCGAAGAACAAAGACCACGACGGATTGTGATAAAGAAGAGACAAAAGAAGAAAATGATGAAGAAAATAACGACAACGATGATGACGATGGAAAAGATAATGATGATGATGATGATGAGCTTGAAATCGATCCTACTCCCTCGAAATTAACGTCATCGATTCCATCAATCCAAGTGCTAAATTCTTCATCGTTCGTGTCTTCCTCAAGCTCCACAGATCCTAATCTCACTTCTCTTCTTCAATATGAAAAGTCAACATTTAGAAAGAACTTTAATTATGTTGGATTCACATCAATTTTGACTAGTATTGGTGGTTGTGTTGAAAATGGCGTTATCTTATGTGTTCGATTAATGTTTCGAAAATTTAAGGAATCCTTCATGAAGGCATTGGTCACCCTGGGACTTGGGTTTCGCTCCTTGAGTTTAGAAGAGACTTTAACAATGAAATCCTTCGCAAGTTTATCAAATCATCAACTTACACTTGTTCGAAAGTATTTGCATCATAAATGCGAGAGAAAAATTTTAGCATCGGACAGACAAGTTAGAAAGGCACTCCAAGAAACAGAAACTGGTGGTCCAAAATATGACCAAAGTAATATTGTTTCTGTTAGCAATTCAAAGAAGAGGAAGCTTCAACTGGTTTAACCTTCAAGAAATATACAACCTTTCCGGGGCTGACAGAAAGTTCAACACTCCTCGTCTGTCTTTTTATTGCGGGAGACATTTGAATTGGAGGCAATAGTGGAGACAAATTTATCGAATCTTTGTGGAAATTTTGATAGTATTAAATACAAAATCGAAAAATATTTTCGTAATCAATATTCTTTTCATCAGTAATACGCCTTCTACCTGAATTCGATCTAAGTGCATCTTTTCGTGATAATGAAGATTATCTACCGGTAGGCCGCCATTTATTATTGCCATTCTGCCCTTGCCCTTGCCCTTCTGCCCCAGCAACAACAATGAAAACATAACCTGTGAACATAACCGCAATAACTCTCCCTAATTAATAAGTCACAATTGATCCAATCAATGCATCATTATGTGGAAGATCAATTTGATTATCCTTCGAAAAAGAAAAGGTAGGGGAAGTATATTTCTTCTTGAAGTCTGAAATCTAAGTTGAGAGTTTCATTCTACTTAGAATTGAAGGACCTCCCCATCTGTATAACAATCTAGGATCAGGAATCCATCATACTCACGACAATAACCCGAATAACATCCTAAATTTAATAGATCATTTCCAATTTGCACCTGAGCCGTCACAAAACCAATCATTTCAGAATTCTTCCTTGAACAAGGAGCCTCAAATACCATGGACTCCACTCACTGAAGTAGTGGGACCAATTGAAGAATCAGCTCGAAATATCTTTCAATTAGGTCCCATCAGCATTGACCGTGAAAAAGGTTATTTGAACTTTCCTTCAACTTCAAAGTTATCGGACATTTTCATGTCTTACCTTCCACCTTCTTTGTTGAAGAATATCTGGGAATCGTACGATGTTACTCATTGGATTTATGGACAAGGTAAAAGAGCTGGAACGATCTCAAAAGGAGTTTTTAGTGCTCGTCTAATTTACACTTGCTTAGCGGTTTATATTCGAATAATTGCCGTACAAAATGACCAGAAACAAACCACAACTACGACTCACTTGCATCAAAGTCAATTAACAAATCCTCAAACAGAACAGGGAACAGTAGGCACAGACAAGCGCAATGAGTCTGAGGCTCAACCTTCTACCAATTTGTATAACGGTAACCTAACGGGGAGACCGCAAAGAGCAGCAATCTGTGAAGCACTTACATATTTTCGATCATTATTGATTTCTCATATTACAAATAACCTCCTTGAAAATCAAGAATCATCAGACAATAATAATGGCGGCAATACAAACAATCAGCAAATGATCTCAATGAATGCACAAAATGAAGCGAATAACAAGTTACCAGGTATGCAAGCAGTTGAAATTATTTTCTCCCGCTATCATCTTCAACGGTCTTTCTGGCCTGCAATTTGTCAAAACTTTCGTACAGCTTTAGTGACTCCTGGAAGATGTTTAGTCGGAGATGAAAATTTATTGCATTTTACTGGAAGTTCTGGATTTATTAGAATCGTTCCAACAAAACCTGATAAAGTTGGATTATGGTTCTTTGAATTGGTTTGTTTATTATCAAATAGTACACCTTATTTGTTGCATGCCAAATTATTTGATACAAATTCTAATCAAGGTACTAACACTATTCCTTTGAATACAGTTGTTGAAGAATGGGGCAGCATAGTCAATGAATTTTCCATTATTAAGGAAAGTAATGCTCCTCAACTTTCTCCCCCCGCCAATCAACACACAAGAGATTTAAATAACGCAAATCATATTTTACCTTCATCGGAGACGACAAATTCATCTTCGGTTCGAGCAACAGTGAATAGTAATGAAATTCGGGAAATGTTCTCTAAACCAATACTTGTCTTTGATTCTTATTATATGGATGAAGATGGTCGAAAGTATCTACTTAATTCGAAGATTCCGTATATTGCGACAATTCAGCCGAGTAAATTCTCTGATTTAACTGAGAACTTCGATCGATTTCATCTGAAAGTGAACAAACCTGGTCAGAATGCTTTGCTGTGGAACGAGGAGACAAATGAGATTTTTCTGCATCATTATGACATAAATATGAATATTGGACAGAAATATCTTCTATCTAATGCATTTTATCCAAGAGAATTGTATCATTCGTATTTCCATTACCCTCCAGAGCCAATCTTCTCTGAAGACTTTCCGTTATCTTACCCTCTTATGCCGATGCATCAAAACCATCACCATCATCATCTGCAACAACAACATCAGTCACACAACTTTCATTACCCCCAAAACCTTCCTTTTAACTCAAATATTCCTCTTCCGCCAACTCGTATCCCGCATCCTCATATCTTACATAACCATAGCTCGGTGGAGCTTCATCACCATGAACAAATGCTTTCATCCCACGCAAGTTCTTTTCGCCAGAGCAATCCACCTCCTATGCAACATCAAAATATCCCGACCCACAACTTCCATCAAACGTCTCATCACCCACACATGACCTATCCGCAGAATCATAATAATTCGGTGAATCATCTCTCTCAGCAAATTCCGGTTTCGCCTCCTGCAATGAATCACAATAAAGCAGTGGCAACAGCGTCTGTGATCCAAGCAGTATTTGAAGCGACGAACCAAATCGAAAACCCTTCAGTTGAGTATACTTATATCCCGCAGCAAGATCTCTTTAATGTTTACAAAGACATCTTTCAAACATGTGATCTATATAACCAACAGATTCATGCTTATAAGTATTGTCATAAATCAGGAGGATGTCATAAGAGTGGTGAAGATGGTATTTGTCATAAATTTCTGATGGCATGTGTCTTACAGAACACTATAGTTGCTTACCGTAGTGTACGAGATAAGGAAAGTACGGAAATACAAAGTAATCAAGAGAGTTTTCAAGAGCTCTGTCTCCAATTAAGCGACGAATTATTTTTAAGAGCGATGGAAATGTGATGAACCAAAAGCCTCCCTTGTTGTTACTAATTTTAGAATATACTTGAAATTTGACCTCGAATGAGTTATTATGAGACTCAAGCTCTCAATCTTGTTAATCTTGTCTGTTTGTGAGGCGGGCGGCCGTAGTCACTCGATTTTTGCAAGTTTTTAGCTCAAAAAAGTTAGAAAAAAAGCAACCAAAAAGATGATTTCCTTCAAACTCTGATTTTATCCTACCCACGCCTGCCTGCTTCCTGCAGGCGTAATTTGAATTGCGCATGTGTAGAATAAAGAAGAAGTGTTGACAACGAACCATCTACAACCATCATAGCACATCGCACCACCTTCAATACAATCCTAAGCAAGAACAACCAAGACAATAATAATAATAATAGAACGATCACAATAAAATTGCAATCAAAGCAATCAAAGCAATCAAACACCTTCTAAATTATCAAAAGTCATTGATAACTCTTTTTGAAAAATCTTTAGAATATTTAATTTGAAATATACGAGGAAGTAAAAAGATGGCAGCAGTTGAGATTGATACTGAAGCTTTAAAGAAGCATAAAGTTCTTTCATTGGCTTTGAGTGAAGCAAATAAATGGGCATTTGGAACTGCTTTCGTTGTGGGTGCTTCAACTTTATTAGCAACATATCGTTCCAAGAAGTTTGATAAAATGACGAGTATCTCTGCGAAGGTCTCCTTCCCTGTCATGGCTTCCCTTGGCATCTGGTCATACAAATATGAGATTGTTATGCATGATGCCAAACGATTTCCTGAAAAATGGGGTCTTACAGAACAAGCATTAGTCCAAGAGAAGGATCAATTACTGAAAACCACTTTGTCAATGCCTTACCATCACCAACTTTGTAACTATATTTATGATCACCCTTTTCAATGGATTGCTGCCTTAGGTGTCCCTTTAGCAGCTACGATTTTACATCAACAGCAGTCTAACACTCATTTAACCTTTAGTCAGAAAATTATGCATTCTCGTGTTTTTGCTCAAGGAGGTGTTTTATTCATCCTCTTGTCAACCATGGGATTTAGAGAGTTCATGGATCGTCGCGGACGATTTGCCGATCCATCTGCCGAAGCTCCATCCTCTCGGTCTGAGAATTAAACCTTAGGTAGTTCAACTTCTTCCTTTTTTTGTTCATAAATTGCTTCATTAACATCTTGACATCTTTCATTTTTTTTTCTTCTTCTTCTCAATCTTAGTAGTTAGTTGACTTGTGTGATTCGAATACATTCCCGACTTCAAATAAATAAGGATTTTCATGTTTATTGATTAAAGTCATTTCTTATGATATTTTTCAGTTGCTGAAATGAGATAGATCTTCATTTTCTTCTATTAGATTTCCTCCTCATTCTTTGCATTTTTTTGGTTGGTTATGTAGTAGATTCCTAATAGTCTTTTTATTGTCTAACTTCTTCTCCTTCGATCTCACCTCCGACAAACAGTGATGATTATTTTCATGACACCTCCACTAATCTTATAAAAACAATATTTTTTCTCCCTTACACCTATTGATCATCAAGTTCGAACAAATAGAAAGGTAAGCCTTTTCTGCGAAGAGCAACGAGCAGCTGTATTGATCTCAACTTGCATTCGTTGCTCTTGTTTTTGATTGCCTTGGAAGGAATGATATCAATTCAAAAATATTAACATATTATTAAACAAATAAATACAAAAGGACGACAGAAAAGATTCTATTTCCCAATATCATTCATAATTTCACTCAATAATTTC
>VFQN01008330.1_pt1 | contig 10539 bp, 16 predicted proteins | sample 3512371 | NCBI WGS metagenome assembly VFQN01 (sample SAMN10412370, study PRJNA504923) | tailings metagenome | isolation source: Replicate 2 from Balatoc abandoned mine | place: Philippines: Itogon, Benguet | collected 2017-08-28 | reverse complement strand
GTGCGCAGGGTCGCAGGAAGGCGGAACTTTAGGCACGGACTTATGCAGGGGAGTGTTAGGAACTGGATGGGCATCCCGGCATGCTGTATGACGGGCTTGCACCACAGCTCCCAGCCCTCACCACCCTCCCCAGCTGCTCTCATCACAAGCAGTAACAGAGGAGCCCTGGGTGTAGGGTACACCGGATGCAACCCCTCTCTTAACATGGTCATGGCATGGGCTGACCCAGGGGTTCCAAGCTTAGCACGGGCACGGGCATGGAGGCAACGGGGTCTGTCCCTTGGGTGCTGTCAGGCCCCAAGGGGAACAACCTCCCCGTTGCACAGCCTCCGAGCGGGCCCACAGTGGGCCCATCTCACGGCTGCTCCCATCCCTGGCCCGGCTGGGGCACCCTCGCGATGCACCAACGGGCACCAACAGGGCATTCTCTCAACCCAGACACGAATAACCTACGCTCAGACAGCTGTGTACCATGCTGCTTAGGGCACTGGAAGCTTCTGGAAGGGGAGGCACAGTGCAAGGGACTGCAAGGGGTCACGCCGGGCGGCAGGCCCAGCACCTGCCAGTACTGACATCGAGACTGGCATGGTCCATGCTGCGCAGATGCCGGGTCTATGCACAGCGCTTCCTGTAAGCCCTTTGCGTAGCACGGGCAGACACCCCTAGTCATATCACTAATCCTTTATATGGCGGGTTGCAGAACAGTTTGCACATCTGGATCCCTCGCGGGCGGTCTGGGTCCAAGTAATTTGAACTCAAATAGCAAGGTCGCGCGCTGAGAGTTGCCGAGACTTGTCAACTGTCCTGAACTCTGGTTGACCGAGAGTTGTGTACGGAACGACTGTCGACAACTCTCAAAGCAGCTTCGCAAAGGCACTTCAAGAGTTGTTCTCCGCAATATGTATGGGTTTAGGTGAATTGTTTGAATTGAATGGTGCTTCCACCATGTGGAACAGAGGACGCCTGTAGCAAAGACTTCGCGACAACAACTGTCGACAACTCTGAGCGGACCTTGGCCCACAGCAGGCAGAAGCACCCTGGCGCTATTGTGGCATGTTGAAGTAGTATATTACAATAAAAGACACGGCACTATCCTGGATGGAGAGGCTGAACTTCATCGCCTAGCAACACCAGCAGCAGCCGTGGCAGCGCCTGCCCCGCCTTAGGCTGCACGGGAGAGACGGCTGCCGGCGGTGGATGGCTCAGGGCCGGGGCCAGGCGACACAGTAGCAGCCGCAGCAGCAGATTCCCTGCCTGGTGCCTCACAGGGGTGTGACAGGTGGAGGGAGCCGAGCCAGCACCAGGTGATGACGTGCTGTAATAACCGGCTGCCAGGGCAGCTGCCCTTCGCCAGGATGCACGGGAGCTGGGTGCCGATGCTTCAGCGTACAGGGCCAGGGCTGGGCAGCGTGGCAGCAGCTGCAGCAGCGCCTGCCCCGCCTCAGGCTGCACGGGAGGGACGGATGGTGGCAGTGGAGGGTGCAGGGCTGGGCCCGGGGCTGCCGTGGGCGGCGAGGCAGCAGCAGCAGCCGTGGCAGCACCTGCCCTGCCTCAGGCTGCACGGGCGGTACGGACAGTGACAGGAGCACAGCAGCACCGCTGGGTGGCCCCACAGTGTTGCTGCAGCAGTACCGGTACTGAGCGGTCGTAGCGGGTTGCGGGTCACACGTGCAGCCCGTGGACGAGCACCAATGACTGTGGTGGATGCGGCACGACCTGTTATCACGGCAGCTGAGCACCACCTGTTCTTCGACTTGGTGCCAAGGCACGCCCGCGGCCGCTCGGTCAGCTACGGGGCCATGGCCAGCTCCTGGAACGCGGCAGTCCTGGCACGTTTGGCACATGTTGCTGACAGCACAGCGGTCATTGCAGCGGAAGGCCAGCTGCACTGAAAGACAGCCGCCGCAACAGCATGAGTTGTGCCTTCGCACAGCCAACCCTCGGCAACGTGCTGGTCTGCGACTGCCACCGCACAGCAGGCAGCAGCAGTGCGTGAGGGGGGCTACATCAGCCGTACAGGGGCCCCGTGGAAGGGCAGCACGACGGCAATGCAGCGGGGCCACCTGCTGCTACCGGTACCGCCATTACACTGACACAGCCCGCGTCTGCTGTGGCTGCTGCCAGCCCGCAGGCCCGGGCGGGGAATTGGGCCCGGGGCAGCACTGGTTTTGTTTGCAGCTGGCGAGGCCATTGTAGGTGGAGGTGGTGATGGCGGGATGGAGGTGCCGGTGGGGGCGTAAGTGCTGAAGGCCAGTACACAGGAGGCGCTGGGTCAAGCCAGGCGCCCAAGCGCTTACAGCGGGGTGGTTCAGGGACGGAGATGTGTGGCGCGTGCCATTGGCCGATAAAGGCTGCCGCTGAGCACGGGTTTAAGCACAGCAAGCGTGGCGGGTGCGGTTGGGTGCAAGGCGAGGTGCTGTGCTGTGTGCGCTGAGCAGCAGTTGCCACCCACACCACCCCTTGCGTTCGTGGAGCTGATTACATCTCAAAGCAACGGGATGCGCTGCTGTGGGGCAGAGCGGGGTGTTCGGAGGGGTTCGGCATGTAGGGCTCAGCTCAGGGTGTGTGGTGGACCCCGTGGGTCGTGCTTCATGACGTGCCTGCACCTGCTGAGCTATCATTGGCTAATGCTTGCTTACATACTGTTCATTACTTTGGTGCTTTCTGGACGGTTACCTCGTCGTGTTTCGGACACATGATTCCTGAATTGGCCGAGGGTGAACCCCCGTATTGTGTGCCACTCTTACAATCTTTAAAATATTCAGTACGGTTTGCTAGTAAACTTGGCTTGGGTAAGCGCGCTTCGCGCGCTTTCTAAAACCTCCCTTCCTCGTTTTTGGCCTTACTACTATATCGAACCGGACCCGGACTCCTCAGCTTACTTGCCGGGGGCGAGTAAGCCTACCTCTCATGCAAACGGACACCGAAGTGGCCCGTTTGAGCCCCATTCTGCCATGAATACATCTCAATTCGACTAACGTGTGGACTGGGCTATCGCGCAGATGTTTTGCACGGTCAGGACGTGGACTTTCGGGCAAAACGTCGCCATGTCCCCGCGAAACGCGCACCCAGGCTAGGGCAGCTCCGTAGCGCTTGTACACATGCTATAAGATGGCCTAACTAGAGCCAAATAGGGCTCAAACGGGCCATTTCGGTGTCCGTTTGCATGGGAGGTAGGCTTACTCGCCCCGGCAAGTAAGCTTACTCCCTTACTTCGACCCCGCCCGCGAGGGATCCAAATGTGAAATTTGTTCTGCAACCCGCCATAAGTAATGTTGTATACGTCCAGGCAGACGTCCAGGAACCGCACAATTTAGCGTGTGTCGCAAGCTCGTGAAAGCCTGGGAAATAAGTGCAAGTCTCTGTGGGTCTCTACGAGCCAGTCTTGTATCTGCTCAGCCCGCGACAAGAGCTCGCTGGACGTGAGGCTCTCGGCAGAATGCCCTGCCGTACGTCCTTGCATCCAGGGAGACTGCATTAACGCAGCAAAGGCTTGTACACCAGTTTGACCATACCTCTCAATTAGATTACCTAGCATGCTGAACATCCTGTGTCGTCAACGTTTTGCTTTGTCCGCAGCTTTCGATTTAGGACCACGTAGACCAAGCTCGCTGGCTCTTACTTGCCCGCGCGTGTGCACTTTACTTCTGTTGGCAGCTAGAAAGCACTGCTAAGCACGAAAATGGCGGAGTCTGATCGTGAACGCCTGAAAGCAGAACTCGAGCAGAAACTCGGCCCGCGCCTGCTCGTTGCTTTCGAGGGCAAGGGCCTTGACACGCTGATTAGCCTGAAATGCTTCAATCTAGACATGCTCTCGCGTCTCTCTCCCGGCGACTTGAAGAGTGCGGGCCTTCCAGCAATGCTTATTGGCATCCTGGAAGAAACCAACCTAATCGGTGAGGAACACAGCCTAGGGGCGGCCGCCGTGTGGCCAGCCCTGCGCCCTGTTCCTCTGCCTGAGTGACGCCTGTCATCATGGCGACCCGAGCCTCGCTGACTTTGATTTGTTCCACGTGTGGCAGGACATGTTCAATAGCGGCAGCAGGACGTGGTGCTGGAGGCGCTGGCGTTACAGTCGGTGAGTAGGTTTTGGCTGAGTAGGTTTTGGCTGAGTGTTCTGAGTGTTCTGAGTGTTCTGAGTGTTGCCGAGTGCTGGTGCTTTCAGTAGGGCCTTCCTGCCTTCATCCGGAGGAGAAGCGCAACTTGATTCCCATAGACACTGGTAACGAGGCAATGGTCGAGTATGTGCGGGCTGCTCCACAGGCAACATAGGTAGAAGCTTCTGCCAAGCTAGCTTCTGCCACGCCCGTTGCCGTCTTCGCGCCCTGCCGATGTCGTTCCGATCCCCGCATGCATTACAGAACCCGCATGCGTCGACTAGCGATTGCGGCTGCTGGTCCCTAGGGCATATTCGCATGGCTGTGGTGTGTTCCGTTGCCCCGCAACTGACCTGCGCATTGCCGTGGTGCTCACCCACCCAGCTGCGTAAGAGCACGCCTCGCACCTCGGAAGAAAGTTACTTTTATAGGGCTCGCTAGCTTGTAGCCCGCTGTTAGCATTCTAACACATTCCACGTTTACGCAATCACGCTCCTGCTTCAGACCACAAGGCGATACGTATGATGAAGGCTCTGGGCGCCATGCAGAAGCTGCCGGGGCCTGGCGAGGTGCTGAGGCTGGGGCCCAACGCCTCCTTCTTACTGCAGCAAGAGTACGACTCCCTCTACGTCAGGAAGTGCTACGCTGGCGCTGGCCGCGTCCGTCTGCCGTGCACGGCAGTTGCAGGTGTATGCGTCCGTAGCGGCGTTGGCAGCAGCGGCAGCTACTAAGGCGGCGCCGAGCCCCACCCGCCCGGCGGCACTGCGCTGCCGCTTGCCAGTGGCTTGGCAGCGGCGGCTGCGGTGCAGGCTCAGGCCCCTAGCGTGGGTGTTGGCGCATTTGGTGTTGGTGCTAGGGCCATGCCTGCACTGATGCGGCCTGCCCGGCAGGGCAGACAGCGGCGGCAGCCACCGCGTCATGGCCGGTGGTGGGGGTTTGGGCTGGACCAGTTGCGGGCCTGGGGACGGGCCTGGGAAGGATGGGGGACGTTTCAAGGGAAATAGACGTCAAGGCAGTTACAGTTACTGATATTAAGGGGGTTGACAACGGCAGGGGGCATAAAGGACTGAAACTTAAGCATGCTAGTGAGCGAGGGGAGGGTGGGCTTATTAGTCGCAGTGAGCAGCTAGTGGGGCGGCCATGGCATGACGCCAGGCTACTGGGCAGTTGGTTGCACGTTGGGGGATAGGTTGTGCAGAAGTGCCCACATGGCATGCGCATAGTACAAGATCGGGGGCAAGTGGCGGTAGCATGGCGTTGGGTGGAGGAAGCGATCCTGCGTCGTACACTCCTTAAACTTTTAGCCTACAGGTTTAAGTTGCGGCAGCGCCGGCAACTGCATGATTGGTATTGTACGTGGTTCTCGTCCAAGTTTCTGGAAGCGGACTGTCGCTGGGGCCGGTGTGCTGTGCTGTGCGCCGGCTAGTGGTGCTGGGCGCTTGTGGGGCCCACTTAGTCGTCAACGCTTGGGCAGTGTGCTGGGCAGTGTCAACTCACTCAGATCTGCTCAGATTCTCTCCACTTTTTGCCCTGTCACAACCAGTATACATGCCTGAGATCAACCTGTGCTGTCTGCTGTAAGCCTTGCGTGTCGGACGCAAAGGTCGAAGGGACGAGGCAGCTCACGGTGGGAGGCAGCTGTTGCACCTCCGTACGGTCGACGATGCTTTCGCAGTTTCGCAGAATGACCACCTGCCGCCAACCTCAAGTGAAGGTCATCTGCAAGACGTTTTCGGCGTAATAAAGATGCCGTCTCAGAGTCAATCCCGTCTTGCACGCGCAAGCTGCTCGCAGCGAACACACTTTTCCAGTCGTCGAACGCTGAGTGCTTCGCGCCGTGCCCCTGCTGCTATAGCAGCAGTCAGAGGAGGTTATGGAGAGCGACGGATAGTTCATGTAGACGTCGCGGTCGTGGGAGGCGGCCCAGCAGGCCTCTCTGCAGCCATCGCTTTGAGGAAAGTCCTTCCACGCGGCGTATCTATTGAATTAGTGGCCAGATAGCACCTGCGATATATTGTGCTGCTCACCGTAACAGCGGCAGGTAGCCCGTGTGCGGTTGGTACTTCGCCTCGGGTGTAACACACGTGTTCAGGGAATTCCTGGTGCTCTCAACGGGCAGGCGCTGTCACGTTATGCATTCAAAGCATCCGGCCCCTCCCCGCCTCGTTAAAGGTGTACGAGTCCCGTCCAGGTGGAACCGATAACGGGGCCGGCCTGGGCATTGAGGTCAACGGGCTAAGGGCGCTGGAGGCCATTGACCCTCGCCTCGCACACAGGTGGGAGAGCATAAGCACACGTCTGGAGATATATAAGCCGTAGTCCCGCCCAACGGGCTGCAGGAGGCAGCATGTTGCTCGGCACAGCTGCACCCCGCCCTGGCCGTGCCGCCGTTCATAGCCCCAGAGGCAACGGCGCACCTTACGCCCCTCACCATCCCACACCACTCCTGACCAAGCCACATCACCTCTTGACCTTCGCCCACGCAGCGTCTACGAGCGCGGCACCTTTGCGCCCGGCATGAACAAGTGCTCGTTCCAGAGCGGCCAGTCGCTGCCGGCGGAGCAGCAGACGCGGCCGGTGATCGACCGGCTGGCCATCTTCAACTCCCTGGGCCACTGCGTGGTGGGCATGAGGTGGCAGGGCATGGTGGACCTGCTCAGGGAGCACGTGGAGGAAGGTGGGAACGCTGGAGTTACTCGTCACACACGTCATCTTATCAAGCAGTGCCGTAGTGTTCCATCTCTCACTGACGCATAGTGTAACTGCACATCAGGTCTGTGAACTCATTAAAGAGAGCGTCGGTCGTGGTGCCAGGTTGTCGGTGGCGTTGCTAGTGTGTGTGGCGGGCGAAAAGCAGGTGTGGACTTGCTTAAGGAGCACGTGGAGGAAGGTGCGAGCAGCTCGGGTCGCGGGCGGGCGGCTGTCCGCGGCCCTTGTGGTAATGTGATCAGAAATTTTACTGGTAAAGGGGTCTCGAAATGGGGACTGCGTTCCGGGAAATACCACGAGCAAGCAACGGCTGGCAGCGTGTGCATTCGCTTGCCTTGCGCAGGGCTCGTGGCGTACGACACGAAGCTCTTGAGTTGCGAGGCACTGGACGGTGCTGAGGGGGCGGACAGCAACAGCGGCGCAGCAGCAGCAGCAGCAGCAGCAGCAGCAGCGGCGGCGGCGGCGGCGGCCTGCCCGACGAGCCGTATCGTTACCGCCTGCTGTTTGGAGAGCGCCGGGCCGCCGCCTACACGACAGCAGGCAACAGCAGCAGCGACTTAGACATGAGCAGCAGCAGTGGTGGCGGTGACAGCCAGGAGGCCAGAGGCGGGCAGGCGGGACCCGAGGACTCGGCGTCGGGTCGGGTTTCGAGGCGGGGCTGGAGGTGCGGGCCAAGGTGGTGGTTGGCGCGGACGGATACTTCAGCCGCGTGCACAGGGAGGTGCGTGGGGTGGTGCGATGTGCTGGGAGGAACGGGGGCGTGCCAGCTAGCGACGGGTGTCCGGCGTGCGAGAAGCTGTGGGGGACAAACACCAGCATTGTCAAGTTCCTCTATACTGAATGCACTGCCAAGCTGGCGCTTGGATTGTCTTCAGACTGTCGTACGCCGTACGGGCCCCGGCCACTAGTGCTACTCCCATTTGCATACCACATACCCCTGCCGCGACCGCTTGTGGAGATTAATTCCTAAGCCCCGTCATCTGCCACCTAGATATATACCTCAATGTTTCGTCCTGATGGCCCCCTTGGCTCTCCGGACGCGCCCTACTGGGCCTGTAACTGTAACTGCATCTGTAACATACCCCTGCCGCCAACTGTGTGCAGTTGGTTGACGGCCAGACGCCCAGCTTCACCGGCAACGTGGCCTGGTGGGGCGTCGTCCGCGAGGAAAACATGGCGCGGGCGGGGGCCCGCTGGCCGGCGGGCCTGGAGGTGGAGTCGGAGTCGGAGGCAGCGGGGCAGACCCGCTGGAACGTGTACATGGCTGAGCCCCCGCGCATCTTGATGTGCATCCGTGTGGTGGGCGGAAAGTCCAGCTGGTTCCTCAGGTGCCCGGCTGCCAAGCTGCAGGCGATGGGGCTGGGTTTCCCAGGTGGGGCATGCTGTGGGGTGCTTGTCGGGTGTGCAAGGGTGGTGGGTGGAACCTGGGAGGCAACGCTGGTGCATCAGGGGGCAGGCGGCAGGGTTGAAGCTTCCTGTTTGTGTTGTTTCTTGTGCCCTGCGGCGCAGGTTGGCGCTGCAGCTGCTGCTCGCGCATGCTTTGCGGCACGTGCCTCGGTTGACAACATACGGGTTGGGTAGTACGACAAGGGGTTGGTGTCTTAAGGTGTTCTCTGGGCTATCCTTATTGCTCTTGACGACGCCCCGCCATACTCGAAATGCCGCTGACGCCGTCTTGCCCTGCCCCACAGGCCCCTCCACCGGCCCCGAGGCGCTGTCCCGTGCCCTGCAGGTGTGCCCCGACCTGGCTCCAGAGGTGCGGCAGCTGCTGGCAGCTACCAACCCCGCCAACGTCACCGAGCGCGGGCTGTACATGCACGACTTCGACAGCATGGGCCAGGTGAGGGGAGCCGGATGGAAGGAGGGTTGCTCGGCAGGGCAGGTAGCCGTCGTGGGGTTACTACGTTGTTGTGGGTAATGCGTAACTACGTTGCTGTGGGTAATGCTTTCGATGTGTGCGTACACCGGCCTGTGATGTGTAGGCGTGAAGGTTACCAGGTGCTGGTGTCCACATTGCTGGAAGAGTGTGGAAACTGCGCTAGGTCACTGGATGCTGTACGCTCTGTCAATGCGCTGTGAGTGTGTCGCCTTTGTGGCAGGACTCCGTTTGCACACCAAATCTTGCACCTTGCACCCCGTCACTCCGCCTTTGTACGCCCACAACTCTCACATCATCGTAAAGCCCCTGCCTGCCTGCACTGCACTGCAGGGCTCCTGGACCATCCCACCACACCGCTCACATACGCTTGAGTACCTTCTTATCGCAAAATTCCCTGCCTACTGTAACACCGTAGGGCTCCTGGACGTCCGGCCACGTGGTGCTTGTGGGCGACGCCGCCCACGTGGCGCCCCCCTCGGGCCAGGGCATAAACGTGGCATTCGAGGACGCGGCGGCGCTGGCGGCGGCTGTACGGCAGCACGGGCTGGGGCCCAAGGTAAAAGGCGTGCGTGCCATGGGGTGGCACGCTCAGTCGAGTAGCACTGTCATGATGCATGTAGCATGTAGCTGCAGACGTACTGTTTTACTGTTTTCATTTTAGCTGTACTTGCCAACCTAATGCGGCTTACAACTAGCTCTTCATGGTCACGCGTTGTGTGTGCGCAGGCGTTCCAGGCGTTCGAGGCCAGCAGGATGGACCGCGTGCGCGACATTCTCACCGACCAGGTCCCGCCCTTTGCTCGCGCCACCGCCCTGGCCACCGCCATCACCTTTGAGCCCCTATGGTTCCCCTCCGACCTGCCGGCTGGCGCGGGGCAGGTGGGCAGCCTGGAGGAGGGGCTGGCGTGGTCGCGGGGGGAGGCACGTGGCATCCTGTCGCGTCGGCTGACGGAGCTGGGGCTGCTGGCGGCGCAGCAACAGCAGCAGCAGGAGCAGCAGGAGCAGCAGGAGCAGAAGCAGGAGCGACAGCAGAAGCAGCAACCCAGTGTTACGGTCAAGGTGGCTGTGTGAGGGTGCTACGGTACCCACCTTGGTTTGCTACTGCTGCTGCTAGTGACATCTGGTGGGGGTGGAGCCTGGTGGGCCGCAGATGAGGTGTACCGTCTGCCACGTGCCGGGGGTACGCGCAGGGGGCAGTGCCGGCAGCGGGCGTCGGGCTGCAGGCCTTGCCGCAGCGAGGTGGCGGATCTGGAGGGCGGGGAGAGGTTGTGGCGCCGTGAATGGGCACGTGCGGGGCAAGCGTGCTAGCGTAGCATGATGACAGGAGCGGTGCACTGTGGAGATATGCGTGGAGCGGGTCGGCTTGCAGAGCACATGATAGATGAACAATGCGTGATATCATGATGGAAGGTGATCAGGCAAAGCTAGCAGAGTTACTGTCGAAGGTTTGGTTGAGACGAAGTCAAATTCTTGGTATCGAGTTTGTCGGCCCTTGAGCCTCCGGCTCGTACATGGGTCGTTGCTGGTCGTTGCACTTGCGCAGGGGAGAACCCTCGCCGTGTAACACTGACTGACTGACTGACATGATAGAGAGCAAGTGAGGAGCATGCAGTTGCAGGACGCGAGCGCAGATAGACGTGAACACCCGCGTCACCCGGCCGAGCAGGACACGTGCTGGCATGCGCGGGGGCACCGTAGGGCTGGGCGTAGAAGGCAGAGAGTGGTGCGCATGACAAGCGCTGACGGCTACTGAGCGCACGTGGGGGCCCACTTGCCGTGGAGCAACGAGCTAGGCCGAGGTTTCTCGAGCAGTACGGTGGAGGGAACGATTTGTGTCGGTCTGCTGTCATTTGT
>VFQN01008329.1_pt1 | contig 10540 bp, 10 predicted proteins | sample 3512371 | NCBI WGS metagenome assembly VFQN01 (sample SAMN10412370, study PRJNA504923) | tailings metagenome | isolation source: Replicate 2 from Balatoc abandoned mine | place: Philippines: Itogon, Benguet | collected 2017-08-28 | reverse complement strand
GTACCGGAATGGCGAATGTTTATGCTGCGCTGCGGATGGGAGTAGATCAGTTTGACAGTTCTGTTGCCGGCCTTGGCGGCTGCCCCTTCGCCGAACACAGGGGCGCGGCCGGCAATGTCTGCACCGAAGACGTTGTCTTTATGTGCCACGAGATGGGCATCTCGACTGGCATCGACTTGGAAGCCCTCATTGCATGTGCGCGCATGGCCGAAGACCTCTTCGGTCACAGCCTGCCGGGAAAGGTGATGCATGCCGGCAGTCTCGCCCGCTTCCGTCACGCAGCCTGAGCTCTCCGGCTCCATGTACTGGGACGACTTTGTCTCAGGCCAGTCGTGGAGTTTTGGTCGGTACCTCGTGACACAGCACGAGATCGTCGAGTTTGCTCGCCGATACGATCCTATGCCGATGCATGTTGATCCTGAGGCCGCGCTCGAGACTCCGCTCGGCGTTTTCTGTGCGAGCGGCGTGCATACTTTTGCGATGACGCAAAAGGTGCTTTTCGACAATTTGTATTCACGCGCGCGCATAATCGCCGGCGGAGAAGTACGCCGTTTTGTGATGCGCCGGCCCGTTGTCCCGGGCGACGTGTTGGCAGTGTATGTCAAGGTTGTCGATCGCGTGCCGCACCCACGCCGCGGCGGTGCCGGTTGGGTCGAGTTCGACGTAACGACAACGCGCGCTGATGCCCAATCGGTGCTGGAACACCATTCGAAAATACTACTCGAGCGTCGGATGGCCTAGCTTGTGACGGGGCAGGACTACTCGGCCGCCAACGCGTTCTGTTGTCTGTCCTCTGCACGCAGCATCAGAAAGACCAGAGTGGTATATTCGGCCGTAAGCGCCTCGATGTTGCGCCGGCCCTCCAGCCGGTACCAGGAAGCGATCGCGGTCAGCATTGTAAGAATGGCAAGCTTGACGATCCCCGGATCGGAACAGCGAAACTGGCCGCACTCCAGTCCGTCCTTGATGATCGTCCGCAAGATTGCCTCGTACTCGTCGCGCATCTGACGAATGACCCGGGAATGTTCCGGAGTCAGGCTACGCAACTCCATGTTGCCAATAAAAACCTCTTCCTTGCGCCTGGTGTGAAAGTCGATATGGCGCCGGATGAAGATGCGTAGCCGCTCGGAGGGATCCGTAAGCCCCTCTAGCTCGCGGGTCATCTCCTCAACCAGATCTCGGATGATCGCGGCAAGAAGGTCGAACAGAAATTGCTGCTTGTTGCTGATATAGTTGTAAAGCGAGCCGGCCTGGATGCCGACTTCTTTGGCGAGCATACGCAGGCTCACCGCCTCGTAACCATGCTGCGCGATCAACCGGACACCGGCTTCCCGCAGCAGGAGTTCGGTGTTCTCGCCTTTTGACCCGATCGTTCGCAACAAGACACCTGCAGGTAGCTGGAGGAAAGCTCCGTATCTTAGACGGTTAGATATCCGCCATCAACGGGCAGCATGGCCCCGGTTACATAGGACGACAGCTCCGAAGCCAGGAACACGGCAGGACCGGCCAGCTCCTCCGGCTCGCCTGGCCTGGCCATCGGTATGTGGCGCAGAAAGGCCCGGCGCTTCGTTTCGTCAGCCAGCGTCTCGACGGTCATAGGCGTTCGAATGACACCGGGCGCGATGCCATTGACACGAATGCCGCGTGGAGCCAGTTCAGCGGCCAGCGCTTTGGTCATCTGAAGTACCGCGCCCTTGCTCGTCGTGTAGGCAACCGAGTTTGACCCAGCGACGAAGGACTGGATTGAGCCGATATTGATGATCGTGCCTTTTCTGTCCTCCAGTTGTGACAGGAACGCGTGGACCATGTTGTAGGGCCCGTTCACGTTGACCGCGAGCGTGCGATCCCAGAAGTCTGCGCTATCCGACACATCGAAACGGCCTCGCAGGAGGATGCCGGCATTGTTGACGAGGCAGTCGATAGGGGTGGCAGCTCCGTCGAGAGCGGCCGCCAGCGCCAGGCACTGCGCGCGGTCCGAGACGTCGAGACGGTGGGCCTGCCCGCCGGCGCCGCCGGCGAGGTTGAGTGTTTCCTGGCAGTTGTCCGCATTAAGATCGGCCAGCACCAGCTCTGCACCGGCTTGCGCCAGCCCTATAGCGATGGCACGGCCATTACCCTGGCCCGCGCCGGTCACCAGGACCCTCTTCCCGGTGAGCAAACCCTGCGGGATCATGATGCCTTCCTCCGATTGTCGTTCTCGATCGTCTTCAGGATCTGATTACGCAATTCGCGCTTGATGATCTTGCCGCTGTAGTTGATCGGCATCTGCTCGTAAGGGATCAGGTGAATCTGCTTGGGCACCTTGTAGCCGGCCAGTTCTTCTTTCGCGAATGCGATGAGATCTGACGCGCTGACGCTGGATCCGTCATGCAGGACAATTACCGCGGTTACTTCCTCGCCCCAGGCGTCGCTGGGCAGGCCGATGATTGCCGCTTCGCGCACCTGCGGGTGGCGCAGTAGCGCCTGCTCGACTTCCTGCGAGTAGACGTTGAGGCCGCCGGTCTTGACCATGTCTTTTAGCCGGTCGTGGAACCGCACGAAGCCACCCGTGTCCATGGCGCCCATGTCGCCTGTGCGCAACCAGCCCTCGTGAAACACCGCTTCTGTGGCTTCCGGGTTGTTGAAATAGCCCTGCATGACAGACGGGCCGCGTACCGCGATCTCGCCGACCTCGTCTGCGTCGGCTTGCGACAGGTCATCGCGCAGGATGCGCACCTCGAAATTCACGAAGGCGCGGCCGATCGAGGCAGGTGCCTTTTCGTAATCCTTTTCCTTCAGCACGGTGACGATAACACCGGCTTCGGTGAGCCCATACTGGTAGAAGATCTGAACGCCAGGGATGAGCGCATGCATCGCATCGCGGTCCTTGCGCGACAGGCTTGCCCCGCCGACGTACCAGCGCCGGAACGAGCTCAGGTCGGCGGTCTTCGCCAGCGGATGGCTGAAGATATCACGCGCCATCGATGGCGGCGTGAAGGCGTTGGTACAGCGATACTTCTCGATTGTGCGGATCAGATCCTCGGTCGAGTATTTCGGCAGGATCGTTGCGGTTGCGCCAAGATAGAGATGCGGCAGAAGCCAGCAATTAAGCGCTGCAGCATGGTGCAGCGGTGTCGCCAGAAGCGTATTGTCGTCCTCGTGCATGCCGGTGTCGAGGGCTTCGTGGATCGAGTTCCAGAAGACGTTTTCGTGCGACAGCATTGCGCCCTTGGAGCGGCCGGTCGTCCCGCCGGTGTAAAGAATCGCCTGGATGTCAGAAGTCTTGGCTTCGATGCCGGTAGGCGTATCGGCGGCATCGCCGATGAAGCCGGCGAGGCCCGCTTCGTCCGTCACCACAATTTCGGGCACGATCCCTTCGGGCGGCATCAGGTGCAAATGATTGGCATCGAGAAACAGCAGCCGTGACTGACTGTCCTCGGCCATGGTTGCGATATCGCGCGCTGTCAGCCGATAGTTGAAGGGAACGGCCGTGCAGCCAGCCTTGCCGATCGCAACATACAGAACCACCCACTCAATGCAGGAGCCCATCAGCAGCGCTATGCGCTCTCCTGGCCTGATGCCCCGTGCGAGGATCGCATTGGCGAAGCGGTTGCTGCGAGCGTCGAGCTCGGCATAGCTCAGCGTCCTGTCCTGCTGGATCAGTGCAGCCTTGCCGGGGAAGCGGGCCGCGTTGTGCGCCACATGCGAGGCCACCGTCATTCCCATCTTGCTCATAGTCATCCTCCCTTCAGGCACGTCACTTGTAGGACAGGATCGGCGTCCCCGTGTCGACGGTTGCCCCTTCCGCAACGAGAATTTCCTGGATCACACCAGCCCCGTCGGCCTCGATCGGAATCTCCATCTTCATCGACTCGAGGATGGCAACGATGTCGCCGAAGTCGATGGTGTCGCCAACCTTGACTTCGATCTTGAAAACGGTGCCCGCCATCACGGCGTCAATTGTAGCCATACTCTTTCCTCTCCTAGACGGGATGCACGGCCGAGCGCCGTTCGATTGTCGTCGCTTTCCGCCGACTATAGATTCGCAGCCGCTTGACGAGGTCGTTGCGCAGCTCTTCCGGAGCCACCACGTCCTCCGCAGCGAAAGTGTCGGCGGCGGCCTTGTAGACATCGATGTCGGCGGCGTACTCGTCGCGTTTCGCGGCGACAAAGGCTGCGCGCTCTGCCTCCGGCAGTTCCATGATCTGGTTGTAGTGGATGGCGTTCACCGCCGCTTCAGGCCCGACCAGGGCGGGCATCGCTGTCGGTAGCGCGATCATCGCGTCGGGATGTGTTGGGGCCCCTGACATAGCCAGATAGCCCCCGCCATAGGCCTTTCGCACCAGGACGCAGATGCGCGGCACCGTCGCCTCGCACACTGCGGACAGCAACTTCGCTCCGTGGCGAATGATGCCCGCCTTCTCCACAGAACTGCCGATCATGTACCCGCTGATGTCCTGCAGGAAGACAAGCGGGATGTTGAAAGCATTGCACATCCAGATAAAGCGCGCGGCCTTGTCGGAACTGTCGTTGAACAGAACGCCGCCCTTGTGTCGCGAGTTGTTGGCAACGATGCCGACGGAAAGTCCGCCAAGCCGGGCAAGGCCAGTTGTCATCTCTTTTGCGAAATTCGCCTTGACTTCGAAGAAGCTGCCTTCGTCCACCAGCGCGTCGATCAGCTCGTGCACATCATAGGCAACATTCTGGTTGGACGGGACGATATCGCCGATTGGTTTCGCAGTTGCCGACGGTGCGCGCGCAGCCACTTCCACAGGCTTCTCGGTCCAGTTCTGCGGCAGAAAACTGAGATATTCGCGAGCCCGCGCAATGCCTTCGGCATCATCCTTGACCAGGACGTCGCCAACACCGGAGACCATGCAGTGCAGGCGCGCGCCGCCCATCTGCTCGTCGGTCACATCTTCAAAGATTGTCATCTTGGCCATGCGCGGCGAGCCCAGATAGGCCGTTGCCTGCTTGTCGACCATGATTGTCAAATCGCACAGCGCGGGCACATAGGCTGCTCCGGCGGGCGAGGGGCCGAACAGCACACAAACCTGCGGTATCACTCCCGAGGCCTGAACCTGATTATACCAGATGTTGCCCCAGCCATTGCGGCCGAGGAACAGCGTCTTCTGCTCGTCGATACGTGCCCCCGCGGAATCAACGAGGTAAAGCAGCGGCAGACCGGCGTCCCTGGCCAGGTCCTGCATACGGTTGAACTTCAGCAGCGCCCTGCTCCCCCAGGTGCCCGCCTTTACCGTCGCATCATTGGCAATCACTGCGATATCGCGCCCGCCAACCTTGCCGATGCAGGTGATAATGCCGTCGGCCGGCAGCCCTGCCTCACCGGCTGCAAGCAGGCCGTCTTCGAACTCGAATCCGTCATCAAACAGCAGCTCCAGACGCTGGCGAACAAGAAGCTTTCCTGCGGCCAGATGGCGGTCCCGCGACTTGCCCTGCCCCCCGGCGCGCGCTGTCTCCTTGCGCGCGTGCAACTCCTGAGAATCCCTGCCTGTGGACATGATCGTGCGGGCCTTTCAATATCAAAAAACAAACGTTTGACCGTTTTTTAGGAGAATGTCGTTGTACCGTCAACCATGATGGCTGCGGGCGAGGTGTGGCGTTTCCCCCGACTTAGCTTGCCTCAGCCGAACCCAAATGTTATAGAACAAACGTTTGTTTGTAAAGCGGAGAGATTTCATGTCGGAAGCTGGGACGTACACCACTATTCAGGCGCATGTGGACGCGAGGGGCGTGGCCACCCTGACCTTGGCGCGACCGGAGGTCCAGAATGCCATGAACGGCCAAATGTACGACGAAGCTCGCGAGGCGCTGCGTCTTTTCGCGGCTGACCCAGCAGTGCGGGTGCTTGTTCTGACTAATCTGGGAAAAACTTTCTGCGCCGGCGGTGATTTCAAATACCAGCAAAGCCAGGCCGACAAGCCACGGGACGAACGTATCTTCGAAGCGCAGAAGCTGGCGCTGTGGCTGCGTGAGCTTGACACCTTCCCCAAGCTGCTGATCGGGCGCATCAATGGCGCGGCCTATGCAGGCGGAATCGGTCTCGTTTCGACTTGCGATATCGCCTTCGGTCTTGTCGATGCCGGTTTCGCCGTCACCGAAGCACGCATCGGCATGATACCCGGCATGATCTCACCGTATGTTGTGAAGCGTATAGGCGAGGCAAATGCACGACGCCTCTTTCTCAATGCGCGGCCATTCAAAGGCAATGAGGCCGTTGGCTATGGCTTGCTGACACAGGCGTTTGCCCCCGACGAACTCGATGCTGCCGTCGAACGCGAGGTTGATCTCGCGCTACGCTGTGCCCCCGGCGCCGTCGCCGAAATCAAGCGCCTGATCCGGTATGTGGACCGCCATGGCTTTGACGACAATTTCATTTACACCGTCGATCGGGTTGTCGACATGTGGGGCTGGAGCGACGCCGCAGAAGGCATGCAGAGCTTCTTTGAGAAGCGCCTGCCGCGCTGGGACTGGCGCGCCAGAAACGAGTAGCTCTCGACCCAGCCAAGCGGGTGCCTCGTTGGTGATCGGACTGTCTTGATAAGCCCGGGCATTCCCGTATATAAAAACTAACGGTTGTTATTTTGTAGTGCGCGGCGGCTTCGTCGCAGGGAGGACCAATGCTGCCACAACTGGCAAGGCTGACCGAGGAGCAGGAGATGCTTCGCGACATGCTCGAGCGGACCATAGAGCGGGTGTCTCCCGTGGCGAGGGCACAGAAGCTCGATAACGCCAAGGAATTCGATACCGAGTTGCACGCAGCGCTCGGTGAGCTTGGCATCCTAGGCGTCGGGGTTCCGGAAGATCTTGGCGGCAGCGGTGGCGGTGCAGTTGAGCAGGTCGCGGTGCTCGAGGTTCTTGGCCGCAAGGCCACTTCAATGGCTGTGTTCATGGTCGTCCATTTCATGATCACGCGCCTTCTTGCGGAAAACGGCAGTGCCGCGCAGAAGCGTGATTATCTGGCTCCCCTCACAAGGGGCGAGATCAAGGCGTCGTTCTGCCTGACCGAGGCTGGAGGCGGCACCGATGTTCTCGCTGCGATGAAGACCAAGGCGACACGCACCGCAGGCGGCTGGTCGCTCAGCGGTAGCAAGATGTGGATCAGCGGCGCCAGCACCAGCGATATTATGGTTGTGCTCGCCCGCACCTCCGAGCATCGCAGTCGCGGCCTTTCGATGTTTCTGGTGCCGACTCGCGCGCCGGGGGTCGTCGCCAGCGAGGTCTCGACCTTCGCGATCAACGGATACGACACGAACTCCCTCGCTTTCGACGACGTGCAGGTTCCTGAAGATGCGCTGATGGGCACGCTCGACAATGGCTTTCCGCAGGTTATCGCAACCCTGAACGGCGAGCGCATGAACGCGGCGGCGGTTGCCGTCGGCATAGGACGTGGTGCGCTTGAGGTTACGCGCGACTATGCGTTGGAACGCGTCGCGTTCGGCCGCCCGATTGGCGGTTTCCAGGCCGTGCAGCATCAGCTCGCCGTGGCCGGCGTGGCCATCGAGACAGCCTGGCTCGCCACACTCGAGGCGGCGCGGCGCGATGAAGAGGGCGAGGCAACTGATGTGCTCAGTTCGATAGCAAAATGGGCGTCTGCCCGCGCTGCCGTACAGTGCACGGATACCGGGATGGAGATCTTCGCCGGGGCCGGCTTCGACACCGATCTGCCGATCCAGCGTTATTATCGCGACGCGCGGCTCTATTCCTTTGCGCCGCTGAACCAGAATATGGCCCTCAACATGATTGCCGAGCGCTGGTTCGGCTTTCCCCGTTCATTCTGAGAAGCATCATGACGAAGAAGAAAATCCTTGTCGCCAATCGCGGCGAAATAGCCTGTCGCGTCATCGGTAGCATCAAGGCGCTCGGCCACACAGCGGTTGCGGTTTATTCCGAGGCAGACGCGCAGGCTCGTCACGTCCGCCTCGCCGACGAGAGCGTCGCTATTGGCCCCGCCCGCGCCACTGAAAGCTATCTCGATGCCGGCAAGGTCATCGAAGCCGCCCGTGTCACCGGCGCGAGCGCAATTCATCCCGGATACGGCTTTCTTTCCGAGAACGCGGGATTTGCCAAGGCATGCCGCGAGGCGGGAATCGCCTTCATCGGCCCTTCGGAGCGTACAATCGTCGCTATGGGCGACAAGCATCGCGCTCGAGAGGCTGCCATCGCCGCCGGCGTGCCAGTTTTGCCCGGCAGCGGCAAGCTCGACTCCGCCGACGAGGAAGCCATTATCAGGGCAGGCGAGGAGATCGGCTTCCCGGTGCTGGTCAAGGCGGCCGGCGGAGGTGGCGGCATCGGGCTGCGGCCGGTAACGGAACGGGAAAAACTGGTTGCGGCTGTGCAGTCCACTTCCGCGCAGGCCGCACGCGCCTTTTCCGATCCATCCGTCTATCTCGAAAAGCTGATCCGGCGTGCGCGTCACATAGAGGTTCAGCTATTTGGATTCGGCGATGCCGGATCCGTCCATCTCTTCCAGCGCGAATGCTCGGCCCAGCGCCGCTACCAGAAGATCCTGGAAGAGGCGCGGCCGCGTCGTCTCGACCCCGCGGCTGCGCAGGGGATGCTAACCAGTGCCATAAATCTTGCACGTTCGGTTGGCTATGAAGGCGCCGGCACGGTGGAGTATCTCTACGACGACGAAACCGGTGCCTACTTCTTTATGGAAATGAATACCCGCCTTCAGGTCGAACACCCGGTAACCGAGATGATCACGGGCGTGGACCTGGTCTCCATGCAGATCAGGCAGGCTCTTGGAGAGGACGTCGCGAGCGACTTCACGCAACAATCCATCGCTGACAATGGCCACGCCGTCGAAGTGCGCATCTGTGCCGAGCGACCGGCCAAGCAGTTCATCCCCAGCCCCGGTGACATCGCTAAGATGACCCTTCCAACTGGCGAGGGTATCCGCGTCGACACGGGCTTCGAAGCGGGAGACCGCATCACGCCGTTCTATGACAGCCTCGTCATGAAGGTTATTGCGCACGGCACCGATCGCGCTCAAGCCCTTGCCCGCCTCGACGAGGCGCTGCAACAGACCGTCATCGAGGGCCTTGAGACCAACCTCGACTTCTTGCGCAACCTCATCCGCCATCCGGATGTGATCGGCGACCGGTTGCACACAAAATTCGTGGAGGAAAGCCTGACTGCCCTCATTTGATCGCAGCTTTCGAAGAGGGTTTGAAGAAGGCGACGGGCAACTCAGCAGCTTTGGATTTCGGCTCGGTTTGGCGTCATTCTGCCGAGGATGAAGTTGCAAGATTGCCAGCACACCGACCATGGCGCCAGCTCGCAGTTCTTACAAAGGGGCGCTCGCCACCTTCTGGCCGAACGCGCCAGCCTCTGGCACTCTTTTATGGATGTACGGTTGGGGAAATCACTGCGTCACGCGAGATCAACTGATCGCGTTTGCATGGTCAGCGCCTATGCGAGTGCTCGCAGCGCAAGTCGGCATGTCGGATGTAGGTCTCAAGAAGCTCTTGAGAGCCTATGGCGTTTCGCCGCCGCCGCAGGGGCACTGGAACCGCGTCCATGCCGGGCGACGGGTCGATGAGCCTCCACGGGCAGTGCGGGGACCTGGCGAGACACCGTACATCTACGTGGACGGGCGATTTGCGCATCTCCCTGAGGCGCCAATTCCGTCTTCCCAAGGTCCGTTCGTGTCTGCGAAGGTGCCCGAAGAACTCGAGCAGCTGCGGGCTCAGGAACAGGCGGCTATAGGTCGCGCGGCATCTGCAGCACGGATGACGATCATCCACCCTGCCATCCGCCTGTTGATTGCCAGCGACGAGAAAGAGCTGGCCAGGGCGACTGAGAACCGGTGGCACACCGCGAACCTCCTCTACAGCAGCCCATATGAGAAGCGACGGCTCCGGATACTCAATGCGGTGTTCTTGACCCTGCAGCGACGGGGCCATGACGCCGGTTCGAGCCGTACCGATGATCGGACCGGGTTCTGGGTAATCATCGGCGATTCGCGCGTTGAGGTCGCTCTTGTTGAGGCTGGTCAGAAAGCGTCCTCCAGCCGCTATTGCGCGGGGCGCCCTGACCCGAAACGGTCTGCCTCCGTGAAAATGAGTCTGATCGCCGGGAGCGGAGTCTGGACTGATCAGGACGACGCTCCTTTGGAGTCCAAAGTCGCGGAGATTTCTGCGGGGCTTATCGTCGAAGGCGAGCGCTCGTATCGTCAGCACTTGCGCCGGCTTGAAGAACAGGCAGAGCATGAGCGGATCGAGGAAGAGCGGCGCCGGCAAGAGCGGCTGCGGAAAGCCAATGCGGATCGGATCACTGCCCTTGTCGAAAGCGGCCGTCTTCTCGCTGAGGCGGAAAACATGCGAGGCTTGATTGCCAGGGTGGCCTCCGCAGTCGCGGCCGGTCAGCTGGACCTCACGGTCGAGCAATTGGCAGAGTGGCGACAGTGGGCTGACGAGGAAGCCGACAAGCTCGACCCGGTGCTTTCAGGGCAGGTGAGGAAGCATCTGCTTCCCCCGCGCGTCGAATAATGCCTTCCGGATGCGGGGCTTATGGGTTTTGCATGGCCAGTCTT
>VFQN01008328.1_pt1 | contig 10540 bp, 10 predicted proteins | sample 3512371 | NCBI WGS metagenome assembly VFQN01 (sample SAMN10412370, study PRJNA504923) | tailings metagenome | isolation source: Replicate 2 from Balatoc abandoned mine | place: Philippines: Itogon, Benguet | collected 2017-08-28 | reverse complement strand
CTTTCATCCGGCGCCCAGCTTATGGCCCCATGCTCCTCCCTTCCCCCCCCCCCCCCCCCCCCCCCCCACTTATTCCCATCTCGCCCCAACCCGCCCCAACCCGCCCCATCCTCGTTTTGAACCTGGAACCCTGTCCCACCCCGTGTCCTCCGTGCTCCAGGCTGACCAAGGAGATTACAGCGCTGGCCCCGCCCGCCGCCTCTGTGCGCGTGGTGGCGCCGCCCGAGCGCAAGTACCTGGTGTGGATCGGCGGCAGCGTGCTGGCCAGCCTGGGCTCCTTCTCCAGCCAGTGGATCACACGGGACGAGTACAACGAGTTCGGGCCGGGCATCGTGCACAGAAAGTGCTTCTGAGGGGCGGGCTGGGGCTGGACTGGGGCGGGGTACGTGGGGGCTGGGTGCGGCCTGGGGAAGGTATTGCGGAGGGTTGGTGGGGGATGGGGGCTTGCTGGCGGGCGGGTGCGGGTGGTGTATGGAGGGGTAGTTAATACAGCTGATGTACGGGTGTCGGTACTCGGTAGGAATGCTGGTAGGGTGTACTGCTGTGGGTGAAGGACTTGAGGGTTGAGTGAGGGTAAGGGAAAGGCTCTCGCGCTCGCGGGCGGCTGTGGTGTTGGTGGTCCCTACAGCACCTGCTCTGTTGTACGCATTTATGTATGAGTATGAGAGTATGCGTCGTTTCATCTGCGTTGCCACGGCGCCCTGGTTCGGCAGCCGCAAACACGGGATGAGCATTGATAACTGCATGGTGCCATGGAACACGCTACGTGGCTCAGGGGCTCCCTTGACATATGACTTCCAGGCGTGTGTTGCAACGGTACAGTGTGTGTGCTGTACTCTACTTTCATCTGCCCGATGGAGCACTGAATGTATTGTGGCCAGGAGGCGTGTTGTACTTTGAGTCCAGTCTAATGTTGTACCGGTACTGTGTCTTAGCTACACCCAAGTGCCTGGGCTGATGCTGCTGTGATGATGCACGGTAGCCGAGCGAAGGAAGTCTTTGGCAGGATTGTGCGGATTCAAGGGAAGGGACGTACACGCTTGGCGTCCAAGATGTGGCCACGCTGGGCCACGTGCAACGCGACCTTCTATGGCCAAGCAACGGCGGATAAAGGATATGCAGGGTCGTCTGTCTGTTGCGCAGCACCGCAGCCTGCCGCGTCCGCAATTGTAAGCGCGTATGAATGCATGCAACGGCAACTGGGCTACAAAACTGCCCGTAACACAATCTCCCCCACAGGACCTGCAGCTGTCGAGCGTTACACCGTGACATGAGGCACATGACATCAAGGCAAAATACTTAACCCATACGTGCCGGTTCGCAGGCCGTACACGTCCGGTGCAAGCCTTACCTCCTCAAACCAAGGCCCTGGCCTCCCGCGGGCTTACCACCTGCACCCCTCAACCACAAGTGCCTTCCTTCCTTCCGCATCCACATCCTCCCCGCCGCTACCCACACCACCAGCACCACCCAGCGCACCACACCAGCGCACCCACCACACTCCACCCCAGCTGCTCACAACCCCCAGGGCCACCACGTCATCACTACCCCAGCAGCAGCTGCTGCAGCTCCGGCACCTTGTGCGCCTCCGCCACCGCGTGCAGCGAGCCCGCGACCACCACCACGCCCGGCCCCACGGCGCCCGGCAGCTGCTGCCCCCGGAAGCCGCGCAGCTCGTGGCGCGCCTTGTCGAACGCCGCCTGCAGCGACGCCTGGACCAGCTCGCGGCAGCGGAAGGGCCGCTCCGTGGGCGGGGCCAGGATGGCGGCCGCCTGCCAGTGCGCCGCCAGCGTGCCTAGTGGGGTGAACGTGAGGGTGTGAGCGGCACGGGACAACAGTAAGGGAGGCACACAAGGGAGCATGACGACGAGCCTCACGCCGCGAGTTACTTGTGTGCCCATATGAGCTGCCGAAGCTGCCGTGGCTCAAGCTCAATTGCAGTGCAGCCAGAAGGAGAGGCAGCTGGAGAGGCGGCAGGGAAACCCCACAGTGAGCCGAGCCCCATACGACCGGACGTTTGCCACCCACTACGCTCGTCACGGCTGATACCGATACATGGCATGCGCGCACGGGGGGCCCATAAGACCCAAACCCGCCATTCGCAACAGTACCAAGACCGTAGCATTGCCCGCCCTCCACCCATCTCCCCGCCGCCCTACCACCCCACTGCGCTACCGCACCTGGCGCCGCCGCCCTGCGGTAGCTCCCCGCGATGGGCACTGTGGTGAAGATGGCCACGCGCGGCTGCAGGCCCCGCAGCGCCGCCACCACGGCCCGGTGCTCCTTGTCCGCCGCCATGGCCAGCAGCAGCGCCACGGGCGTGGGGGAGGGGAACACGGACCGCACCGCCGCCGCCAGCGCCGCCGCGCTGTCCTCCGTGTGCGCGCCGTCCAGCACCACGTAGGGGCCGTCGTCGCCGGGCAGCTTGAGCACCTGGTAGGGGAGTAGGAGAGCGGGGTCATCCCCTGTTACATGGTACGGCAGTGCGAGAGCATTGCAGGTGCGCAGCGGGCGGGCGGCGGTATTGACGGGGTCCCTTGGGGTGTGTGACCAAGGGAAGGAGGCATGGGAGCCGCAAGGATGCGGCAGTGCAGCACCCCGTAGGGGCCGTCGTCGCCGGGCAGCTTGAGCACCTGGTAGGGGCGGCAGGGTGAGGGGCGAGGGGCGGGTGAGGGGCGGGGGGCGGGGGAAGCAGGGAAGGAGCACGTGAAGGGTGTAAAGGGGAACTGTGGGCAAGAGCGGTGCCGTACTTGCTACGTAGCGTGGAGGGGAGGCCATGGACGCCGTCAGGGTTTGGTAAATCAGTATGCGGACTTTCCCGGAGCCACCTCTTACGCTATCCTGCATGTAGCAGTCGCTGGCCCCCGCGTCCCCAGCAGTCCCCCGCTTCTCCCTGCGCACCTGGAACCTTCCCGGCAGCTGCGCCGCTGCCAGGCCCTCCGCCAGCGCCTCGTCAGGCAGCCGCCAGCCGTACCGCCGCCGCAGCACCTCAACTGCAGCCACCGCCGCCGCCACATTCTGGTGCTGGTGCGGGCCCACCAGCCCCACGCTCGCATCCAGGGAGGACGCAACCCCGCCCTGCCCCTGCTGCTGCCCCCTCCCCTGCTGCCCCTGCGCCCCCGCCGGCCCGGGCTCGGGGCCGTGGCCGGCTGTGAGTGCGTCAAAGGCCTCAGGGTGTGTGGTGAGCGCCAGGCGCTCCCGCACCAGGGCCAGGTGGGTCCCTGCCGGGCGCGAGGCGTCCAGCAGCAGCCCACGTGACTCCACGCTGACCTGCAGCAGTGTGGGTTACGGTGGGCATGGCACGTGCAGTACGGCGCAGGCCGAGGACGCCTAACGTCAGCTACTGTCAGCTTTCCGCACGCTCCGGCTAACCCGTGGTCGCTGATTTTGTAGCTCGCATGGGCCCACGCGTCCTGCAGCTTGCGTGTCTCACCGCCTGGTCTGCTCGCACCACGGGGCAGCCCCCCGCCGCCGCCGCCGCCAGCACCACCTCCGCCGCCTCCGCGTGCCGCTGCGCCGCCAGCACCAGCGGCCGGCCGGGCCGCAAGATGCCGGCCTTGGCCTGTGCGATGGAGCGCAGGGAGCCGCCCAGCGCCGCGACGTGCTCCATGCCTGTGGCGTAGATTGGGGTGGGGCGGTGAGGACGCGCGTGGTGAATCGGTGCACGCGGCCAGAAACGCATGTGAGGCGTGCGGGCGAGGGCTGGCTTGCAAGCTGCTTTTCTTCTCCTCTCCGCATCTTCTGCGCATCTTCTGGAGCCCAGGTCGCCAGTGCAAATTCAGACCCCTGGCGCCCTTGCCGTCAAGGCCTGTCCATAAACCGTTATCCCCTGACGTCCCCGCTTCCACCAATGCCCGTAATCCGCATTGTTCGCTGGCCGCCACTGACATCGCTGTCCGCAGGCCCTACTACGGTAGTCTCCAGTCCAACCCCCCCACTGCGGTCCCCCACCTAGGCCTGTGATGACGGCCGTCAGCAGGTTGGCGGGGGGCAGCACATTGGTGGCGTCCGTGGTGCCGCCCAGGCCCGTCTCCAGCACCGCGCAGTCCACCCGGCAGTCGGCAAAGTACCTGTAGAGGGGGCGAAGAGCGTAAAGGTTGTGAGGGCAGGAAAGCCATGTCAGCTCAGGATGTCGAGAGACCCCTATGCCAAGCTCAGCGCCCCTACCCACCTACCTCACGCCTCCAAATCGCCTAGGGGTCCCTGCTATGCCCCCGACCGAATCAGCTGGACAGGGACCTGCAACACGCTGCTGTACAACGCTAGAAACGCTAGACATACCACCTGTTCTGTTCCCCGTCACCCAACAACCCATCAGCCCTCCACACCGGGCTGCCAGAGCCCTGCGCCACAGGCACCACCTTAACCCAAACACCACCACCTGCGCCACACGGTAACCCGCACACCTCCCTCCCTTCCCTTCCGCCCACCTCCCATCCTTTCTCTCCTCCACACACACGCCCACCCCCCATTCCCATCCCCAAGACACTACCACACTATGTATGTTGTAGCATTCTATTCCACCACCCCACGCCCACCTGAAGGCCAGGGCGGTCATGACCTCGAAGTGGCTTAGCGCGCCGCCCTCCGCCTGGGCCACCCGCCGCACCGCCGCCGCGTTGTGTGTTAGCAGGAAGGCCAGGTCGTCCGGGGCTATGGCGCGGCGGCCCACGGCGATGCGCTCCTCCAGCCGCAGCAGGTGCGGGCTGGTGTACACGCCGGGGCGGTAGCCGGCGGCGGCCAGCACGGAGGCCAGCAGCGTAACCGTGGAGCCCTTGCCTGGGGGGAAGGGGCAAGGGGGAAGGGGTTTGGTGGGTAAAAGGGAAAGGGTTGATGTGGGAGTTGGGGCACGTATGGGGGCAGAGGGCGGGCGCGTCACCGGGCGGGCGCGCGGTTTCCTGATGTGTAGTGGTGCTGCGTGTGTTTGCGGCGCCGTGCGACACGCTCAGCCGCAGGTAGCTGCGGAGTGCTGACCACCCCATGCTGCTTCAACCATCTTAACGGCTGGCTTGCCACGCCAACTACGCTGCTTCAAGGGGCGTTCACTCTCATACCGGAGCCCCTGGAGCCCTGGCCTCATGCCTCAAACCGCACGTTTACTACCCCGCCACCTGCACCGCCTGCAGCTGCACTCCACCCACCGCCCGGCGTCCCCACGCACCCCCTACTGCTCCCGAGTTCCTGCACCCCGATGCCGGAGACGCGAAGACCCTGACACCATACCTTTGCTGCCCGCCACGTGCACCGCCTGCAGCTGCATGTGTGGGTCGCCCAACGCCGCCAGCAGGCGCCGCATGCGCGACAGGTCGAAGGCGGAAGACGACGCCGTGCCAGCGGCATCAGGAATGCCGATGCGCTCATAGTTGACCAACTGGTTCAGCAGTTCACTCGGGTCGTCTGTGGATCCTTCAGCAGGTGTGGGCGTTGCGGAGGAGGTGGGGCTGTCGCTGCTCAGGGCAGCCCCAGCACAGGTGTGGATGTGTCGGTGTGTTTGGGCTGCTGATGGTGCCTGCGTCTCGTTGCAGTTGCCAAGTGCGTTGATTACATAGCGCGGAAAGTTGCCGCCGAACGGTTGCGGTGGATCGGTTCGGCTGAGAGAGGTGCGTCGCGTGGTGGCGACGACAGGCTGCCAGCCAACTGACGTGTTCGGGTGGTTGTTGGTAGGATTAACCGTGCTCCAGCAAAGCGCGACGGCCGGGTGAGCTGCTGCTGCAATATTAGAGGAACCGGTATGGATCAGCGCCCCCAACTGACGCTGTAGGTGGCGAGGAAATCGCGCGCCTGCGCGCTGCATGCTCTCGATTGGACGGCCTACGTGCACCGTTACTGCACAACTCTTGTGAACATAGGTAATTACAGCAACAACACTAAGTATATGTAACGTCTCAACGTATTGCCCTACTGCCGGCAGGCGATTCCGGCTTGCTTAGTTGTTCGTGCCCTTTGCTGGGGCATAGTGCACAGAGCCACTGGAGCTGTAGACCTGACAGCCGCATTGAGAATTGCCCAAGTGCAAGCTGCTTAGAGATCCTGTCTCTTACCTGTGGCCCCATGCTGCTACCATGGGAGAGTCCCGCGGGTCGAGGGCACCACAGGGCTCGAGCAGGCCCGTGCCCTGGGCTCGAGTTTGCTGCAGCAGGTCAGCCTCTTCCACATTTTCCCGTCCTGTGGCACAAACCCCACGGAAGCCGGCGCAAAAACAAAGAGGTTCCCTTGATGCTTTGCATGGCACTGTGTACTGCTGGTACATGGGCGCGGCATGCAGGGCCCTCGGTCCAGTCCACACGTGGGTACCAGGGGAGACCAGAGAGGGGGAGACTGGTGGGCACTGACCACTGTTGAAGTGGTTGTGGATCGGCCTATTGGGTCAAGCCGACCTGCTCCTGGACTAAGAAGTCTCATGAATGCGGGAGGAGGGCTCAACCACGTATGCTATGTGACCCAGTTCGCGCTGGGTCACCGACTGGGGTTGCTGGCGGTCGGCCCCTGACATTAAAGCCTGCGCTATACACGGATGTCAAGGTGCTGGTACGTTGACATGAAGTGATTTAGTGGTTCTTTTTGGTTGTTATATTGTCCGCCTGGCAACCGTGTTGGTCTGAAGACGTTTGCTGACAGTCTCCAAAAACCTACCTTACCCAATACTTTAATAAAATAATGATGTTGGGTCGTTCGGTGACGGCCAAAGCGGGAGAGTTGGATCGTACCCGGCGCATATATGCCTACCTGTATGCGTGTGCGTTAGCCCCTTGGCACCCCTGGTGTTCATGAAGCACGTTACCTTGAACAACAGCTTGCTGGCAACTGCTGGCTGTAAAACATGGCGTGGACAGGAGGTTGTTGCGTTTGTGCATGGTGCGTGTACGGGGTCCGGACGGCTGAAACCGAAAAGTCAGGTCTCTAGGTGGCGAGCCTGATATCACGCAACTGTCTCAGTACTGTTCTTCATGTCTTGCTATTTGCACTTAGGCCTCACCTGTCGTAGAGATAGCAACCTCCTCGCGAGAAAAGCAAATCGAGCTTGCACAGACTTGTGGACCCGCAAGCTGCGATGAAGCGGAGGAGCGTTGACATGCCAGCATCATGCTGGGAAATGGTGAGTACACAGGGAGAGCGGCTATCGTGGGCCAGGTCAGCCGATTCCGGGTGCAAAGATACGCTGCGTCTCGGTACGCACTGGGAGCTTCTGGCTCCTTGGCTTGAGGGTGACACGGTATTTATGAAGCCTGATCTGTATTAGCAGCTATTCCGGCAAGGCTGCTCATAGCAGCGTTGCTGCGCGGAAACCTGCGGCTCTTCCGCTCCCTGGTCAAAAGCAGCCGAGCCCACATACAACTTGTTATATGAATCATGCTGCACATGTGCAATTAGAAAACTGGTGGTGGCAAACCTAGGGCCTGACCCGCGCGGTCTTTTTCCGGCAGCAGGGACTCGCGGCCAAGCGCCACTCGAGCATAACGCTCGGAAGCAATGGCGCTGCTGCATTCGGTTCCGCTGTTCCTACCAGCGCCTCATCACAAACGGCAGCCTTCCCGGCCCTTGGCGGAAAAGTTGTTGAGATGCCGGTCACCGGAGGCGAGGCGCGTCTCTGGATGGCGGTGGCAGCCCAGGTAGGATCCCGGTAAACGATTTTGTTATTTGATATTTGTGTGGTCATGCGGCGTAGAACTCGACGGGTGAGAACGAAGGGTGACAGGCCAAGTACACGTGCTTCCTTTTCCGGTTTTGTCGCGCTCGCGCAGGTTGAAGCGGCTATGTCTGCTCTTCCTGGATGGGTCCACGTAACAACACGCGGCGCGCAGGGGGACCAAGGCGCAACAAGCGACCTGATGTCGCCCTCGTCTGGGGTTTCGACACCGTATTCCACTTCATACCCGGCCCAGCCGCAGCCAACCAGCGCTCTGGGGTTGCATCAAATGCACGCCTTCACAGCTTCAGGGCGACCCAGCAGCCACTGCTCCAGTGCTGCTTTTGTCGCCGCGCCAACCGGGCACCCGGCCGTGTCGCAGCCCTCCCGCGCCCTCGAGTACACCCAACAGCGCTCCTGCGTCGAGGGGTTGTCAGAGAGCATCTGCACCAGCGGGACGTCCGGAGCTTCCAGCATGCCCGACAGCAGCTCCAGCGCGCTCCCGCGCCCGCGCACCACCAGCTGCACCGCGTCGGCCCATGCACCCGAGCAGCCTGCAACGGCTGCACCGACTGCATCGGCGGAGCCGGGGGCGGGCGCGGGCGCAGACTCCACAACCAGTGACATGGACACAGCAGGTGTGGAGGCGTTTGGCTGGTTTGCCAAGTGCCGCGGCTGCTGCTGCATGACGGCAGGCGAGATGGAGTTGCACGGCCACGCAGTGCCGCTGTGCCGGGGGTGCGCTGGCACCCTCAGCAAGCGGACAGGAGCGGAGCACGAGCACCTGGTGGTGCGGATACTCCGCGCAGACGCCGCCCTGAAGCAGCGGGAACGGGCACTGGCGCAGGCGCACGCCGTGGGGTGCTGAGGGCCCAGGGTCGTCGGGGGCGTAGTGGAGGCTGCTCAGTTGCTGGTTGGATAAGGGCGTATGAAGGGCCAGACGTCTCTCCGAGCACGGCTGTGTGATTGCGAATGCTACATGCATGCATCCTTGCATGCGCCACACGCTGGTACGCGATAGCATCACTATCGTGGTTATTAATTGAGGAGCTGCAGCGTCAGGCGCAGCAGCGGCTGCTGCACTGCATCCCATATGGCTGGCCACTCACTAGTTCGGCTTTGTGATCCTGTGTGATTATATATTGATGCGAACGTGTATTATTCATTCTGAACTCAGCGCGCCAAGCTGCATGTTGTGCGTGAGTCTGGCGCGCCTCGCATCCTTGCGGTCTATCGACCCAACAGTTACCCGGTATGCTACGCGTGTACGCCGGGGTGCTTGTGAACGGGTCTCGCATGGGGAGCATTGTACCCTTCGTTTATGTATGGGATCCAACGCGTGCGTGCGTCCATGGCGTTCGAGAAGATTGTGTGGCACGTATGACGGCGTTTTTGTTTCGAGTTCCGGCTCGTGGTGTGTGTGTGTTCTGTTGCGGCATGCAGCTGCATGTACTCTCGTTGCGTGCGACGGCGTGCCTCGTTGTGCTGTAGCTGCTTCGCATGCGTGCGCGTAGCCAAGCAAAAGGTTGGGAAGGGGCTGGGGGAGAGTCTGGTGATCACGGCTGACAGTGATCACGGCTGACGAGATGAGCGGCGTTTTGGTCGCGGTTTTCAGGTACTCGAGGTGCGGCCTGCCATCTCTGCAGGCTTAATTATGACACTGGGCCGATGCGCCTTTTGGTGAGGGACGACGACCGTGATCACATGATGGAGGCGCCGAAGGCTTTGGAGCTGGGTGGCGGAAAAACTAGTGCTGTGGTTCTTCCGTCAGCAATGCGAGGTGGCGAGGGACGCTCCTACGGCCCTTTGAGTTGGAGGTGCCAGCGTCAACGGCGCCCGGCGTATGCCACTGTACCACAGCCCTGTGCAAGGGTTCGGTATGCATGCGTTGGGTCAGCCGTGTTGGTTGGGACGGAGGGGTCAGGGACGGCGTCGTGAAGCAACGGCATTGCGTCGTGTGACTGTGTGACTTGTGTACCTTCGTCAGGCAAGCTGTGTGTGAAGTACGTCGTGAGACCTAGCGCTGGTTGCTGTGTGTCTTTTGCACCTTCGTCAGGCAAACTGTGTTTGAAGTACGTCGTAAGACCTGGCGCTGGTTGCTGTGTGTCTTCTGCACCACCGTCAAACAAGCTATGTTTGTATGTCGTGAGACCTAGCGCTGGTTGCTGTGTGTTTTTGCACCTCAGTCAGTCAAGCTGTGTTCGGAGCACGTTGTAAGACCTAGCGCTGGTTGCTGTGCGTCTTTTGTGCCTTTGTCAAATAAACTTTCAGTGGAGTACGTCGTGAAACCTAGCGTTGGTTGCTGTGCGTCTGTTGTACCTTCGTCAACGAAGCTGTGTCTGGAGTACGTCGTGAGGTTCAGCGGTGTTTGCACGAGTTGTTTAACAGTGACAATGTCTTTTTTATTACTTCGTAAGAAGGTTACAGGGCGCTTGGAAACCGAGAGCAAATGTGAAAGCAGCGACGATGTGTATAAACGCAAGGGCTTAGCCTGTTACATATTACGGCTGACATACGAGAGTGCATGCAAGTGCATGGCATCCAACTACGGCCTAATGCACTTGTGCATGACTCATGGCCCGGCATGGACGGTACTGTAAAGTGGAGGGGGTGTCTCGTAACTTTTCCGTCATGCTCTCTCAACCGGTGTAGCCTCTATCAATTGGCAGCAGTCCAGGCCCGTTCCTAGCTCACTAGCAGCAGGGTCATCCAGCAACGCTGCTACGAGCTGGCCGTGCAGCCGACAGGCAAGGGAGGGAGGGCGTCGGACATTTCGTTGTCGACAGATCAGCTTCGACGGCCTCTCGTACAGCAGTGTCCACCATTCCGCCTACCGTAGGTTAGGCAATTTTGCGTTACAGCCGTTGGAGGTTGGCACCTGTTGGCACTGGCGGCACTGGTACGGCAGTTACC
>VFQN01008327.1_pt1 | contig 10542 bp, 7 predicted proteins | sample 3512371 | NCBI WGS metagenome assembly VFQN01 (sample SAMN10412370, study PRJNA504923) | tailings metagenome | isolation source: Replicate 2 from Balatoc abandoned mine | place: Philippines: Itogon, Benguet | collected 2017-08-28 | reverse complement strand
AATGTCTGCAAGCAATCGCATAGAACTTCATCTCTAACATGTTTACGCGGTGTCGAATCTGAGCAATAGTGAGACCAAGTCCTTTCAGATAATCCTTCCCAAAGATTCGTTTAGTAAGCTTTCTCATTACGCGAGCACCAAACTCTGTCTGTTTACTTTGCAGGAGTCGGTGAAAGTCATGCAACTCTTTTTGCTCATTTAACTCGGTATTTGCAGTAATTTTCTCGAAGAAGGTAGCATGAGATCGTAAGTAAGTCAGACTAAATCGCTTTGGTCCTACTAATGGATCTTTCCGATCAAAGTCATGGTTGAATTCTTCCTTCACAGGACTTTCTTTAGCCTCATTAGAATAATCCTCACACATGGAGTAGCTCGATGAAGAATTAGAATAAATTAATTCTTTGTCTTCTGGAAGATTCTCTTCAAACATAAATAACAAATCGTCTTCTTGTTCCGGAAAAAAATCGTAATCACAAATCATCAAATCATCATCACTCATTTATGTTGAGATTCTTTTAATTCAAACAGATCGTTGAAAAATGATCTTCTAAATGTTGATGGCAAACAAAATGGATCTTTGTTGATTGAAGATTTTAGCGAGTGTTCATCATTTCTCTATTTTTCTTGGAAAAACAACAGATAACCTATGTTTTTCTCGGAAAAAGAGTGGAATTATAGTTTTATTGTTGAGAAAATTGAGAGAGGAGCTTTCTTGGTGTAAGGTATTGAAAAGAGAAGGGATAAATATTGTTCAAAAAAAAAAGGATAAGATGTTATGTTTGATAACTTCTTCTTCGCGAAAATTTGAAGTGTTAGGAAATGTTTCAAATTTGATAGGAGCATGTAAGGTATTGTAACTAGTGTGAATCAGTTCTGTGTATTGTGAATCACTGAAATTATTTCTCGTAGATTCTGAATTGTTCTTTCCGACGACCTCTGATCACTACCTTGTTGACAACTCCAACTCAAAAACGAGAATTTGGTGGAAAGATTTTCAAAAAAGTACCAGTTAATCAATATGCTGAAGAGAATCAGTCTCGTCGAAAAGATCTCACTGTGATTCGAATGCTTGGTTCTCATTCTCGCAAACTAGGCGGCATTAAAATGGACAATAAAGGAAGAATTTCTTCGTTTGACATCTCAAAGCAGCAACTATCAAGGGAATTGAGTCTGAACTTACGAGATCTTCGTCTTGTAGATCCTTCCTGCCCCAGTCAATTCAAAGCAACAATGGCGGCAAGACCTAATGTCATTCTTTTCTCTGTAGATCATTTGAAGATGATTATCAAGAACAATGAAGCATTTATTTTTAATACGAACCATGAAGAAGTTGAGAGATTTGTCCCTCTTTTGCAACAACAACTGAGAGCGCAGTTGCAAGGGCGGGAAGAGGTTGAGGATGAGAATGAGGCAAAGGTTGATAATCAAGAGGAAACATCTCTCAGAAAACAAAGGTTTGAGCATATAGTGCTCGATTCTGCTCTCAGTCTCATATCTGTGAGCTTAACGTCTGTAATAAAATCGTTGGAACCTGCTGTGGGCACTGCTCTCTTGGACCTTCGAGGTGTTTCAAGAGGGTTAGATGTTGTTCAAACACAGGTTGATGAGCTCCTTCCTTTAAAGAATAAAATTGATGAATTTCGAATGCGCTGTACTGGAATCAAGCAATGTATATCTGATGTATTAAATAATGATGAAGATATGCAGCAAATGTTTCTCACAAATACCATCCATCCTATTGAAACTAAATCAGAACCACAGAGGATCGAAGAATTATTATTAGGAAGAAGACATCGAAATTTAAAGGAAAAGAAGTTTGTCTATCATTCATCTCCATCTTTACTAACACGAAAATGGGAACGCCATCCTCGAAGAAAACGTACTCGAAACACCCAATCATTAGAGATCTTATTAGAGAATTACTTGAATGAAGTAGAATGGATAACATCTAAAGTAGATGATCTATTAAATGAAATTACTAATACTGAAGAATATGTTGTCTTACAACTTGATTTTATTCGTAATCGCATTCTTAAGTTTGAATTATATCTATCGATTTCGACTTTCATTGTGACCTGTGGAGCTTTAACAACAGGATTCTTTGGTATGAACTTAATAAATCATTTTGAAAATGATCAAAGAATGTTTACCATTGTTACAATTCTTCTATTCTCTTCAATGGGATTAGGCTATCGTTCTTTTATGAGACATGCAAGAAAACAGAAATTATTATAACAATTCTAATAGTATGAACTGAGATCGAAATTTTTCTTTATTTAGTCTTATTTATGGAAAGCAAAGAAAAGGAAGAGATGAAAAAGAAAAATAAAGAATATCCTGACATGTATACTTATTTTTCTTTTTGGCGCTTATTACAAGCCAATCTACAATATACAACAAACTGAAATAAAAGCATTTAGAAAAGCAATAATTAGTAAACAAAAAAAAGAATTAAGAAATGAATTAGCGAAAAATTAAAATTTTAATAATAAGGTTGCGCATAATAAGCATAAGCACATTGTTTAGCGATGGCAAAGAAGGGTTCAAACAATAAAACAACGAACCGTAAAACAAAAATGTTTATTTACACAAGTATGGTGAACAACATGCACCATACTTAAAGCCCAACTCTTAGAACCCCTCTAAAAGATGGAATGTATTGAGATTCGTCAGAATCTTCGTTTGATTCATAATCTGAGTCAGAATCTTCCAACATTCTCCGAGCTTGAACTCTTTGACGTCGTTTTTGTTGACGTTTTCGAACGGGAGACGATCCTGGAGTAATGATCTTACGTCTTCTTGTTGACCGTTCGTTACCTGTGATCATATCCATACAAGCTTCTCTTAGCTTTGTTGCTAAAGTCTTCCCGCCACCACTGGTATATTGACGATCTGAGTACTCCAAGAACTCGCCTAAAGCTAACAACAATCCACTGCGCCGACGAAAAAAGGAATGGTCACATCCATGATCCACAAGAATTAGTAAAGGTGCTAAAAAACGAAATAGCAACTCTAACTCGAAATCATCATTCATCAATTGGTCAAAGTAAGACCGCTGTGGGTGATGGCAGGGATGGTCGGAAGTTGGATGAAAGAAAGTTTCAAAAACTGATTGGAATTTCTTCAAGAAAGTGTTTTTCGACATTGCAAAGCTGTTTTTCAACTGCATGACTAAATTCCTGATAGCAATTGCATAGAACTTCACCTCCAACAGGTTAATATGGTCACGAATCTGAGCATTGGTCATCCCTGATCCTTTGAGATAGTCCTTGCCGAACATTCTCTTGGTCACTTTATCTAAAGTACGGGCACCAAAATTAGAGGTCTGAAGCTTGATTCCGAAAGCGATCAACTGCTGTTTCTCATAATCATTTGGAACATCAGCTAAGAGCTTTTGGTAAAAACATTCTTTTTTATTTAAATAAGATAGATCGAAAATACGATCATCGTAGTGAGTATTTTCTGTAAGAGTTTTCGTGCTGTTACGATCGAGAGAATTCACACTGCTCCATGAATCCCGACTAGAACGTCTCTTTAAATGATCTAATTGAAAGAAGGTATTGTTATTCTTTGGAGGTAAAGGTGTTTCCCAAGTATCATCACTGGAGTAGGCACTAATATCCAGAGCATCACTGGAGGAGGTACTCATATCTAATGAATCTAAAAAATCCTGGTTTGACTCAGAATCTAAATGGAAGTCAAAGTTATCAAAGTTTGTCATGTTTGGATAAGTTTCTTTCGTTTCCTTTTCTTTCCTTTCCTTCTTTACTTTTCTTCTTTTCGCAATTAAATTGTGATCTTGGAACCACTTTAGCTTGTCAATTGTCCTCGTCTCCTCGCCGAGTTGAAAGTATGCTGTTGAGATTAAGGAGCCTTTAAAAATGGGAGAGATTCGATTTCATTTGTTGGGACGGGACTTGAATCTTTTACAGCTTTCACCTAGGCTTTTAGAGCAATTGCTTAAAGTCATTTGTAAGGAAATGCTTACTGTTGAAGATCATCATCATCAGCCATGCACTTCTATTTGAAGTTGAACGGGAGGGTTTGCGTGAGAAGGAAATGGCACTTTCAACTCTTGAAACATTCAGTTAGAGCTTTATCGACCTCAAATGAGCCAGATTCTGCAAGATTTGTGGCACTAGTCACGACAGGTGCATGGATAGCTGGAGGCATAGCTACTGCTGTTGTACTACCTTCATCGATGACTGCATCAACTTCAATATTCTTTTTGGCTTACATTTCTTCCCGTGCAACCCAACCTATTGTCAATACTAAACTTGCAGTCCAACGATTGCCGTCGAAATCGATCAAACTAACTCCGCAATCGTTCATTCTGAATGAGGTCTCGAACTTCAAGAATCAATTCAGAAGGATTGGGTTAAGTCACAATGCACATCGCGGAGGGAACATCTACGCATTGCGAGGCGCCTTCGCGAAAATGCTGACATTTACTGGATTTGATGTGATGTTCTCTCTCCTTTCTCCTGCACTTCTTAGTTTTAATACTCCTCTTTTAATCATTATTCCGCTGTCTGGACTTATAAGTGGACTTATTCAAGGTTCGTTGGTCGCATTACCTGAGTATTTGTCAACACTACAGTCTCGATATCCGGAAAAGTCGAATAAAGAGCTTTACCCATTAATGTGGGAAAATGTAAAGAAGACAAACGGTTTGCCAATTCTTACAGTTGCATTTAGAAACGGACTATTTGATATGATGTTCAATACAATGCGCGTGGGATTATGCTTGCCATTTGGCCCAAGTGCTGTGATTGCTATGACTGCGAACTATCCTGTTGAGAGATATCGCTCTTTAGTCCATCAAAATGAGATGATCTCTTCTCAAACTCTACTTCATAACAAAAATGTTTTAGATCATTTCCAAGGATGGTTTTCAAAGGCTCTTGAGTTCTTTACAATCTACCAGCTGCTTCAATTATTCAAAGAACTTCCTTCTGCCCTCTTTAGTTCATAATTTGTTTCTTCACTTTACCTTTTCAAAGTTGTCATTTGAATATTTGCTACTGCTATAGTTAGTGTTCTGTTTTAGTTAGTTCCTATAGTTTATGTTCAATCTTAAATTCATTTTTTCTATAGATCTTTCTACAACTCCTCTGCTTCTCCTTCTCACATTCTCCGGTCAGAAGAACGTTCTTCTGACGGCAAAGCGGCTTTTTCTTTTGAATACCCAGTTCAAGTATCGTTAAATCACCGAAAAACTAAAACATTCTCATAGCACCATAACACACCGGTTCTTCTCTTGTGATTAGTTCGCGCAATAGGACGATTATCAAATAGTATTGATTCATTTAATAGAGAAGAAATTGGTATTAGGTTTTCCTTTTCTTTATTGAGATTTTTCGAAGTTAGGGAATTTGTTCCCTCAAGTTGTTTATTTTAAGAATGTTTACTCGTCAACAAAGACCAACAACCAATAATTACGGAAACGATGAGTTTCTTGATAGTTTTTATAATATAGATGTGCCCCCTTCGAATAATGTTCATTCTCCACCAATTGCACCACAAGTAGCACCGCAGGTTACTCAACCAATTCGATCGCCATCGGTGACTTCACCTCCTCCAATACAACAGCCGGTCACGCGACCAAGTGTCTCCGAGCACCCTCGTCAAAATCAAGGCGATGATCTCTCCAATTATAATGCAAGCCATATTACAGAAGAGGAATTAGATGAAATTGTCGAAACCTTCGGATTAGAGAAACTATCACCCTTAACTGATATGGGCTTCAAGCTAAAGCATGCGTGGCTCGCTCTTAGACAGACCAAGGGAGATGTTCAAGAATCGATTAGTCTCTGTATTGAGTTAGATGAAGATACTTTAAACCGATTAGCCTATCAGTATGACCAGGAACGAGAGAAGAAGAGAAAAGAAGCTGCCGCTGCATCTCCCAGCACAACTGACTCAAGAGAGTTCAAAGAAGGAGGTAAGAAGACAGGTGGCTTCTTTAAAAAGATTTTTGGTGGTGAAAAGAGGTCAACTTCAACTGCTTCTAATGAATCTTCGACGCATGGTGCGGAGGGGAGAAGAAGTCCTGTCTCCTCAATTCCTTCTCAGAATCCTAATTACGTTGACGATAATTTTATTACTCAAGAAGAATGCTTTGAGGCAAATTTAGCTGCTGCTTTATCTGCGACAGAGGTAGAAGATCGAAGTCAAACTGCTGTTATTCATCGATCTGGGGAGACAATCGCAATTCCTTCACCTGTTGCGGCGGGAAGAGTTGGTGGCAATCCTCTTGCTCATCATAGACGCTCATTACCAACGTCGCTAAGTCCCAAAGAAGCAAGGAAACCTCCTTCGTATCAAGAAAATGAGGGGAAAACAGCTTCGGAACCTACAGTTCACTCAACAATTCCTCCTACAACCAACCATCGCCCAATCGAAGGGAAAATTGCTGTGGAACCAATAATAAGTTCGACTATGGCTCGACCAGTCAGCATGCCTCGTCCGACCAATTATCGTCCCCCGACTCCACCTCCTCCCCCACCAAAACCACAGAAGAAACATACACCCCCAAATGTTACCGCGGAAAATGTGTCTTCGCTGAAACCAGACCCGCCTATTTCATTGGGGGCAACAACTGGCGGTTCAGCTGATATTTGGGGAGGCGGTAATTCTGAGAGTCCCGTGATGAAATCAGTCGCTGCAGTGGTCACCGCGTTTCCCACATTGCTACCGACTGACTCCGATGACCTTGAAGACTTTGTTAACGAGCTTGCGGTCCAAGTCGAGGAAGATCCTATGCAGCAATATCAACATCTTCTTGCTGAACAGAAGAAAGAACTTTCTTCAAGCTCACTAAATGCCTCAACTACATTTCCCTCCGTTGAAGTTAAACATACCGCTACTAACATTTCTATCGTGGGTGTGGAGTCTGAGATTCCCAGTATTTCCCCATCTATAGTCGAAGATAAAGCGGAGACAATGAAAGAGAAGGAGGAAGAGCAAGAGCCTTCATTTACTGCTACCGAGGAAAGTAAGCAAGTTTTATACGAAGAAAAAGCTCCTCCTTCAGAGCAAATTACTCTGGAGAGAAAGTCCAGTCGATTGAATGATTTTCCGATTACCATATTATCTCGAGGCAATTCCTTAATTGTTGATGATGAAGTTGCTAATGAGTTAGAGGTGCATGAAATTCATGAGTTGGAAAAGGCTGCCAAGGGAGAATTGCAATTAGAACCTTTTGACCTTTCGAAAACTGACAATTCGAACAATGGCACTGGCGATCTTGACGAAAATGGTGTTACTGCTGAAGGAGAGATACTATTGGAAGATTTGAAAGGCGGTGAAGAACAAGAAGAAGTCCTGAAGTCGGATGGAATTATGGAGAAAGAGCTAGTGGATTCGCCGTACAGTTCTGACACAGAAGGAGTCCCTGCATTGCATAAAGAGAGCAGTGAAATTAGTGTTGAAAGTGAAGATCATTCTGATGCCGTAGATAATTCCGCGACTGTAAGAGTCGTTAGCGATCATATTGAAGGAGGAATCAACCCGGAGGAACTCTCTCAGTTACTTTTAAGCGTCCAAGCAGATGATATTCAAAACGAAGAAACTCAAAATTCCACTCATCCTGAGGTGTTAGTACATTCCGTTTCCGATCAATCAAGAGAAATTGGGATTGCTGATGAGGAAGATGAGACTACTTCTTCAATACTCGATGATGACACCGTCATTGCAGCATCAGCAAGTAACTCCTCTGCAAATACATCATCTTCTGTTTTGATCGCCACAGCTGATGTCGCCATCGAAACTGCTCCGGTAACGACGACATCAAATTCTGCACCCCAGCCTCCAGAGCGTGTCGCTATTCGTTCAGCAAGAATTGAACTAATTGATGCTCACCATGTGACGATAGCATCACCGCCGGTTCCAAACACCAATGATATCCACTCACATGTAGGTCCTGCCGCCGTGGCTGCTCCTTACCTGGTTCCTTTTAAGCGAAGAAAGTATCTACCATTTCAAATCATTACCAGAGATCAAAAGTTCATCGGTGTTGTTTCGTTGAAGCAAAATAGATTGAAAAAAGGCGAACCCTCACCCCAAGGCAATCGTCCAGACCAAGTAACACTTGGACCTTGCGCAACTCGCGAGCTTTGCAATGATCTTTGCGAGTCAATGGCTCCGCCTGTTTGGGCCTCAAAAGATGAGTTCAAAGATTGTTCCATTTGTAGACTCAAGTTTTCGATGTTTAATAAAGGTCATCATTGTCGTAATTGCGGTTATCTCGTCTGTATGAATTGTTCTGATAAGATTTGGCCAAGTAATATGGTCCCAATTACTTATCATAGCGATGAGAAAATGGTTCGAGTATGTCATTCTTGTCATTATTTAACAGAAATGTTTGTGACAGCATTACGTGATGGTGATGAAGTTATGGCAAAAACTATTTATGCATCAGGGAATATTAACCTCTATAATCCATTTACTGTATATTCAAATTATGCGTATGCGGTAAGTTTTCTTTAATCTACTTAGTCTGGTTTTATCTTAATGATTTTCATTATCAATAGGTTCATTGTGCAGTTAGTGGAGGAAATATGAATCTCATTCGTTGGTTAATCGATGAAAAGAAGTGTTCCCTGATAGATCGTGCGTCAGGAAGTCCTTTGGTGACGGGGAATGGTTTAACTGTTTTGGCTGTCGCAGCCATGAAGGGACATTTAGATGCTATTCTATACTTAGTCCATGAGAAGAAACTTCCTGTCACCGATATCTCAGATGTTAATATCTTACAGAGAGCTCTTCACCTCGTTCTATCGGTAAGAAGGAGCGTGAAAGTGATATACCGACGATGTCTAAAGATTTTTTATATTTTTTTAGGCACCTGGAGCTTTACCTCCGCTAAAACCAGTAAATCTAACTGGTAAAACTGGAAATAGTGTGAAAGACTTCATGCCATTAGAAGATGTTGTCGAGCCTCTCAATGACACCAATCCAGGTCAAAGACGCGGATCACAACAGCTTCCTAACTTCAGAGCACGTGGTATTGACCTACAATCCACTGCTATTCTTCCTTTGGTAAGATTTTCATTGTCTTTTGGAGTTATGAATCCTTATCCCTTGTTCTATAGAATGGTATTACGGGAGCAATAATAGCAAATCCTGTTAAAAATCGAGTTTTATCCACACATGCAACAATTGGAGTGAATCAGTTTGTTGAGCGACAGAGACTTGCATCTTTCACTTCACAACTTCCACCCACACCACAGAATAATTATAATGTTGGATCTGCAAGTGCGAATGCAGTATCACCCAATAATCCTGTGAATGGAAGGGTCGTGGGTACTGTCGCTTCATCCAACTCACCTCAGGTCCATCAAACTAATCGCAATCAGCAACTCCCACCACCTCATCGAAACCATAATCAACATCAACCACAAAATAACCACCGCCAAACCGCAGCTGCTCCTGTTACCACGCCTGCTCCCGCTCCTGCTCCCGTTCCAGCCGCAGCGCCTAGGACAGTAGTTCCGCACATCCAGCAGCGTATTATGAGTATTGCCTCTGCAGACATTGTCACTGCAGATCTCTTACAGCCAGGCACAATCGTCTCAGTCAATGACGATGATGTGCCAGTTGAGGCAGAGGCCTTTCTTGCTGATGACGTCGTCTTCACCATCACTCCAAATTAAGAGGTGAGGTGAAGTGCACGTCATGTCAGTCTTACACGTATATATAAAGAAGGTTCGAGATGAGGATGTTCCCTTCCTGTTTCTACTTCTTCGTGATTTTTATATTTGTTTTTGTTCTTCTCTCTCATGTTCAGATGATATAACATACATACCTCATTATATTAACATTTTTTTGATAGTTGTCTTGGCTGGGCTTGTCTTGTCTTTCTTCTCTTTTCTTTCTTTCTTTCTTTCTTTCTTTTTCTTCGCTTTTCTTTTTCTGATTGTTGAAGAGAAGAAAAATGCTTTTCTTTCACAATGAAAATGCAGATAGGAACTGATGAAATGAATGGAATGAATGGCTTTTATATACATATACTACTACTCTCTTTTCCTTGGTTTTTGTGTTTGAATTGCCTTTCCTTCGTCTGTACATTGATCAACCCTTTTTGCCACTCTCTTTCTAAAGATGATACTAATTTATAGGAAAACTCTTCAGATTCACTTCACTTCATGACGGAGATTTACACAATAAAACATTAAATAGAGAAAAAGAATTAAAAAGGGGAAGAATTATAGTGGTGAGAGGATGATTGTAGTTCTTATAGATGGCAAAGAATTGACTTTAAAGGATTCTGAATTTCGAATATTTACATTTAAACAATGAGCGATAGTTCAAAACTTCCAATAACAATACATCTATAGATACACAAAACAACAGATCATACATAAAAAAAACAAATGGTAACAAACAATAAAGAGAGCGAAGGTAAAGGCTATAGAGATCAAAAGAAGAGGAAGACATCAAAGAGCATCGAAACTATAGATCTACTTTAGTAGAAGCTTCGTTGATATTCGACATTGCAATGATCTTCCTCATCCATCTCCTCCTCTGAGTCTGATTCAA
>VFQN01008326.1_pt1 | contig 10543 bp, 12 predicted proteins | sample 3512371 | NCBI WGS metagenome assembly VFQN01 (sample SAMN10412370, study PRJNA504923) | tailings metagenome | isolation source: Replicate 2 from Balatoc abandoned mine | place: Philippines: Itogon, Benguet | collected 2017-08-28 | reverse complement strand
GCCAAGAAGGCTGCCGACAAGAAGTAGCTGTCTTCGAGCGCCGGTCCCCGCACGCCGCGGGGACCGGCGTTCGTCATTTCGCCTGGTCCGGGAGGAGATGAAGGTGTTCGAAGCTGTCGAGGGCATGCTCGCGGAGCACGCCGAGCTGGAGGACCGGCTGGCGGCGCCCGAGACGCACGCCGACGCCCGGCTGGCCAAGCGGCTCAACCAGCGGTACGCCGCCCTGTCGCGGATCATCGGCGCCTGGCGCGAGTGGCAGCGGCTCGGTGACGACCTCGGGGCCGCCCGCGACCTCGCCGGCGAGGACCCGGCGTTCGCGGAGGAGGCCGAGGAGCTGGCCGGCCGCCGTCACGACGCCGAGGAGCGCCTGCGCCGGCTGCTGATCCCGCGCGACCCCGCCGACGACAAGGACGCGATCCTCGAGGTCAAGTCCGGCGAGGGCGGCGAGGAGTCCGCGCTGTTCGCGGGCGACCTGCTGCGCATGTACAGCCGGTACGCCGAGACGCGCGGCTGGAAGATCGAGGTGCTCGATGCGGCGGAGTCCGACCTCGGCGGCTACAAGTCCGTGACCGTCGCGGTGAAGGCCAGGGGGTCCAGTCATGGCGGGGCGGAGCCCGGGGAGGCGCCGTACGCCCTGCTGAAGTTCGAGGGCGGCGTCCACCGTGTGCAGCGGGTGCCGGTGACCGAGTCGCAGGGGCGCGTGCACACCAGTGCTGCCGGCGTGCTGGTGCTGCCCGAGGCCGAGCAGGTCGACGTCCAGATCGACGACCACGACCTGCGCATCGACGTCTTCCGCTCCAGCGGGCCCGGCGGGCAGAGCGTGAACACCACCGACTCGGCCGTCCGCATCACGCACCTCCCCACGGGCATCGTCGTGAGCTGCCAGAACGAGAAGTCCCAGCTCCAGAACAAGGAGCAGGCGCTGCGCATCCTGCGCTCGCGGCTGCTCCAGGCGGCCCAGGACGCCGCAGACGCCGAGGCCGGGGAGGCCCGCCGCAGCCAGGTCCGCACGGTCGACCGCTCCGAGCGGATCCGCACCTACAACTTCCCGGAGAACCGGATCTCCGACCACCGCACGGGCTACAAGGCCTACAACCTCGACCAGGTGCTCGACGGTGATCTCCAGCCGGTGCTCGACTCCTGCATCGAGACCGACCTGGCCGCCCGTCTCGAGGCGCTGGAGAAGTGAGTCGGCCGCGCGAGGTGCTCGCCGCCGCGGCGGCGACGCTGCGCGAGGGCGGCGTCGCCAGCCCGGACCATGACGCCGCCGAGCTGCTCGCTCACGTGCTCGGCACCACCCGCGCGCGTCTCCCGCTCGTCGACGAGGTGCCGGCGGAGCGGCTGGGGGAGTACGACGCCCTGGTCGCCCGACGTGCCGCGCGCGAACCACTTCAGCACCTGACCGGAGTGGCGTGGTTCCGCCACGTCGAGCTCGCGGTCGGCCCCGGCGTCTTCGTGCCACGCCCGGAGACCGAGCTGCTCGCGGGCTGGGCGATCGAGGTGGCCCCCACCACCGGGCTGGTGGTCGACCTCTGTACCGGGTCCGGGGCCGTCGCGAAGGCGGTGGCCGACGAGCGGCCCGACCTGCGGGTGCACGCGGTCGAGCTCGACGAGCCGGCGCACGCGTGGGCCGAGCGCAACCTCGCCGGCACCGGCGTCGACCTGCGTCAGGGCGACTTCGCGACGGCGTTCGACGACCTGCTGGGCACGGTCGACGTCATCACCTGCAACCCGCCGTACATCCCCCTGGAGGCCTGGGAGTCGGTCGCCCAGGAGGCCCGCGACCACGACCCGCACCTGGCCCTCTTCTCCGGCGACGACGGCCTCGACGCGATCCGGGTGCTGGAGCAGCGCGCGGCGCGGCTGCTCCGGCCCGGTGGACTTCTCGGTTTCGAGCATGCGGACGTGCAGGGCGAGTCCGCACCGGCGGTGCTCAGCTCGGCCGGCCGCTGGACCGACGTACGCGACCATCTCGACCTGGCAGGTCGGCCGCGCTTCACAACGGCGCGACTGGCACGATGATCCCCAGGAGGAAACATTGAGCGAGCGCTACGCGACGACGACCGAGGAGGAGAGGGAGGCCGCGGTCGAGGCTGCCGCCCTCGCCGTCCAGCAGGGCGAGCTGGTCGTGCTGCCGACCGACACGGTCTACGGCATCGGTGCCGACGCCTTCGACCCCGTCGCGGTGCGCGACCTGCTCGCTGCCAAGGGCCGCGGGCGGGAGATGCCTCCGCCGGTGCTCGTCAGCGCGGCGACCACGCTCGACGCCCTGGCCGTGCGCGTGCCCGACTATGCCCGGGCGCTGGTCGAGGCGTTCTGGCCGGGGCCGCTGACGCTGGTGTGCCACCAGCAGAGCTCGCTCCAGTGGGACCTCGGCGACACCCGAGGCACCGTCGCCGTCCGGATGCCCGACCACGAGGTCGCCCTCGCGATCCTCGAGCGCACCGGGCCGCTCGCCGTCAGCTCGGCCAACAAGACCGGGATGCCGGCGGCCACCGACGCCGTCCAGGCCGCCGAGATGCTCGGCGACGACGTGGCCGTGGTGGTCGACGCCGGTACCTCGCCCGGGGGAGAGGCCTCGACGATCGTCGACGTCACCGGCGACCAGGGCCGGGTGCTGCGCCGGGGCGCGCTCTCCCTCGACCAGCTCAACGAGGCGCTCGAGCCGCTGGGCGCGGCCCTGACGGACGAGGGCTGAGCGCTTGCGCGAGTACCTCCTGGTCTTCCTGGTCGCCGCGGCGTCCACCTACCTGCTCACTGTCATCGCGCGCGAGATCGCGCTGCGCACCGGCGCCGTCGCCAAGGTCCGCGACCGCGACGTGCACGCCGTCCCGATCCCGTATCTCGGCGGCTTGGCGATGCTCGGCGGGCTCGCGACGGCGTACCTCGTCGCGCGACAGCTGCCCTTCCTCTCCACCAGTGAGCCGTTCGTCTTCCGCGACGCTGGCATCGTGCTCATCGCCGGAGCCCTGATCTGCGCGGTCGGCGTGCTCGACGACCTCTTCGATATCGACGCGCTCACCAAGCTCGGGGGGCAGATACTTGCCGCGGGCTTCCTCGTGGCGTTCGGGATCCGCTACGTCTACTTCGCCACCACCGACGGCACCCAGTTCCCGCTCGACGGGTCGCAGGGGGCCCTGCTCACGGCCTTCGTCGTTGTCGCGACCGTCAACGCCGTCAACACGGTGGACGGCCTCGACGGCCTGGCCGCCGGCGTCGTCGGCATCGCCGCCGCGGCGTACTTCCTCTTCTGCTACGCCTTGGCGACCACGAACGGCCTGACCCTCGCGACGACCGGGGCGCTGCTCAGCGCCATGCTGGCGGGCGTGTGCATCGGCTTCCTCCCGCACAACTTCCACCCGGCCCGCCTCTTCATGGGTGACAGCGGGTCGATGTTGATCGGGCTGGTCCTGTCTGCGAGCACCGTCACGCTGACCGGCCAGTTCACCCCGAATCAGCTCATCGCGAGCGGATCGGGAGCCGCGGTGAGCTTCCTGCCGACCCTGCTGCCGCTGTTGCTGCCGATCTCGCTGCTGATCGTGCCCGTGCTCGACCTCGTGCTCGCCGTGCTCCGGCGCACCCGAGCCGGCAGGTCGCCGTTTGCCCCCGACAAGCAGCACCTGCACCACCGGCTGCTGGAGATCGGACACTCTCACCGCCGGGCCGTGCTGATCATGTACCTCTGGGCAGCGCTGGTCGCCTTCGGCACCGTGATCGCCAGCCTCTACCCCAACGAGTCCTGGACCTGGATCGCGATCGGAGCCATGGCAGTGGTGACGATCGCGCTGACCTTCCTGCTGCCCCGCCTGCACAAGCCGGGGTTGCCGGCGGAGACTCCCGCCTGACGCGGGCCGCCGGCCGTCACACGGAAGCCGGTGCAGTCAGCTTGGAACGTTCCGTTTTTCTGCTGTCCGGACTTTGTGCTAGTTTTCACAAGCGTTCCGACCCGCTCGGGACGCCGCACTGATCGCCCAGTAGGAACGGCCGCCGCCATGACGACCGACACCACTTCGGTACCCCGCGACAGGGGCACGACCGCGCTCGTGCGGACCGCGCTGGCGACCGTCGTCCTTGGCCTGCTGGTGACGCTGCTCGGCGGGCTGACCTCCGGCTCCGCCGCGGCGTACGGTGCCCTCGTCGGCGCCGGCATCGTGGTCGCCGTCTTCGGCTTCGGCACGTTCACCGTCAACGCGGTCGCGACCGTGATGCCCCACGCGGCGCTGATGGTCGCGCTGCTCACCTACACACTCCAGGTCGTCGCGATGGCTCTCGTCTTCGCGGCCCTCTCGGGCTCCGGGCTGCTCGACGAGACCATCTCCCGGTCCTGGCTCGGAGGCACCGTCATCGCCGGCACGCTGATGTGGATGACGGTGCAGGTGGTGCTCTCCACGAGCCGCAGCATCCCGATCTACGACCTCCCCGAGCGCACCCCGGAGAGGTCGCCCGCGACGGTGCCGTCCACCGCCACGGAGGGGGGTAAGCGATGACCCGGGCCGACTGCTATTGTCCGGACCGCAATGAGTCAGCAGGATCCGTCGGCTGCGCCTCAAGACGACCGCCCCAGAGGCGACCCGTGGCACGCCTTCGGGTACATCGTCTCGGGGGTCGCGTTCTACGGCTTCCTGGGATGGTTGCTCGACCGGTGGCTCGAGACGGACTTCATCGTCGCGCTCGGGATCATCGTCGGCGCGGGACTCGGCATCTACCTGACGTTCAGCCGATTCAACCGCGCACTTCCCCCAGGCCAGTCGCACGAACCGCCGCACGACCAGAACTAGAGGAGAACCGGTGACCTACGCAGCCGTGGTGCGCGACGAGGGCTTCAAGCCGCCCTCGCCGGCAGACTTCGACCTGCCGGCGATCGGGGGCGGGCACGAGACCTTCACGATGTTCGGGCAGGAGTTCGTGCTCGGCGTCACCAAGCCGATGCTCCAGATCGTCCTGGCCGCGGTGCTTGTCTTCGTCTTCTTCTGGGCAGCGGCGCGACAGCGGGCGATGGTGCCCGGCAAGCTCCAGTTCGTCGGCGAGGGCGCGTACGGCTTCGTCCGCAACTCGCTGGGCCGCGAGATCCTCGGGAGCCGCGACTTCGCGCGGTTCGTGCCCTACCTGTTCACGCTCTTCTTCTTCATCCTCCTGAACAACCTGTTCGCGAGCATCCCGGTCATCCAGTTCCCGACGTTCTCGCGCTCGGGGATGGTCTATGGCCTGGCGATCATGAGCTGGATCATCTACAACGCCGTCGGCATCAAGAAGCACGGCTTCGTCGGCTACCTGAAGCTGCAGACGGTGCCGGCGGGCTTGAAGGGGCCGATCCTCCTGCTGCTGGTCCCGCTGGAGTTCATGTCGAACATCCTGGTCCGGCCGGTCACCCTGGCCCTCCGACTGTTCGCCAACATGTTCGCCGGCCACCTGCTGCTCATCCTCTTCGCCCTCGGCGGCGAGTACCTCATCGTCGAGATGGGCGGTGCCTACATCGGCGTCGGCCTGCTCGCGTGGGTCTTGTTCATCCTTGTGGCGTTCCTGGAGCTCCTGATCCAGTTCCTGCAGGCCTACGTGTTCGTCCTCCTGAACGCCATGTACATCCAGGGCGCGCTCGCGGACGAGCACTGACCACGCCCATCCCGGGCGCCTCCGAATCCCCACTTCGCTCAAACCTGAAGTAACAACCGAAAGGAAACTGCCGTGGACGGCAACCTCAACATGATCGGTTACGGCCTGGCTGCGATCGGCCCCGGTGTCGGCATCGGTCTGATCTTCGCCGCCTACATCAGCGGTGTCGCTCGGCAGCCGGAGGCGCAGAGCCGCCTCCAGTCGATCGCGATCTTGGGCTTCGCGCTCGCCGAGGCGCTCGCGATCATCGGTATCGCCCTCGCGTTCGTTCTCTGACCGGTCCGCCCATCTTCTGACGTAGGACTCCGGAAGGACCTGCCATGCACGCACTGTTCGCCGCTCCGTCGGTGAAGGCGGTGGAGGAGCAGCTCAACCCGCTGCTGCCGCACGCCGTCGAGATCGTCCTCTCGCTGGTCGTCTTCGGCCTGCTGTTCTTTGCGGTCAAGACGTGGGTCGTCCCCAACTTCGAGGCGACCTACGAGCAGCGCACCAAGGCGATCGAGGGTGGACTCGCGGCGGCCGAGACCAAGCAGGCCGAGGCGGACGCCAAGCTCGCCGAGCTCGAGCAGCAGCTCGCCGACGCCCGCCACGAGGCGGCTCGGATTCGCGAGGAGGCCCGCGAGCACGGCGCCGCGATCGTCGCCGACATGCGGGAGCAGGCCCAGGTCGAGGCGGCTCGCATCGTCGAGCACGGCAAGACCCAGATCGAGGCGGAGCGCCAGCAGGCGGTCACCTCGCTGCGGGTCGAGGTCGGCACGCTCGCGACCAACCTCGCTGGCCGGATCGTCGGGGAGAGCCTCGAGGACGACGAGCGCTCGGCGCGCGTCGTCGAGCGGTTCCTGGCCGACCTCGAGACCATCGAGGCCTCCAGGGCCGCGGGCAACGGAGCGAGCTGATGGTGCACGCCCTGAGCTCCCTGCGTGGCTCCTCCGCGGAGGCGCTCCAGGTCCTCGGCGAGCGCGTCGACAATGAGCGCGACACGCTCGAGCAGTTCGCGGCTCTGGGACAGGACCTGTTCCGGCTGGCCGACCTGCTGCGGTCCGAGCCGGCCTTGCGCAGGGCGGTCACGGACGTCTCCACCCCGGCCGAGGCCAAGGCCGCGCTCGTGCGTGGCCTGCTCGACGGCAAGGTGGGGTCCGAGGCGCTCGACGTCCTGGCCGACGCCGTCGGCCAGCGCTGGGTCGCCGCGCGCGACCTGGCCGACGCCCTCGAGCACCTCGGTGTGATCGCGACCGTCCGGTCGGCGGGTCGTCGGGAAGCCGCCCGGCTCTCCGACGAGCTGTTCACGGTCGCCCAGGCGATCGGCGGCAACCCGGAGCTCAGTGCCGCCTTGTCCGACCCGGCCCGATCGCGGGAGGACAAGGGTGTGCTGTTGCGCCGGCTGCTCGACGGCAAGGCGCTGCCTGCGGCCGTCGCGCTCGTGGAGCAGGCGCTCGCCGGCTCCTTCCGCTCGGTCCAGGTGGCCGTCGCGGAGTACCAGAAGGTGGCGGCGGCCACCCAGGGCGAGGGCGTCGCGCACGTGCGGTCCGCCCGTCAGCTCAGCGAGTCGGAGGAGTCCCGCCTCGCGGCGGCGCTCAGCACGCAGTACGGCCGGCCGGTCCACCTGAACGTCGAGGTGGACTCCGGCCTGCTCGGCGGCATGCGGGTCGAGATCGGTGACGACGTCATCGACGGCACCGTCGCCGCCCGGCTCGACTCCGCCCGTCGCAAGCTGGCCGGCTGACCCGCCCCCGGCACCATCCACGAAGCACACAGACCACCAGAGCCCAAGAGAGTAGGGACGCAGATATGACGGAGCTTTCGATCCGTCCGGACGAGATCCGGGACGCGCTGCAGCGCTTCGTGTCGGAGTACCAGCCCGACGCTGCCAGCAAGGAAGAGGTCGGCACCGTGGCGTCGGCCGGTGACGGCATCGCTCGGGTGAGCGGCCTGCCCTCGGCGATGGCCAACGAGCTGCTGGAGTTCGAGGACGGCACCCTCGGCATCGCGCTCAACCTCGACACCCGCGAGATCGGTGTTGTCGTCCTCGGTGACTTCGACAAGATCGAAGAGGGCCAGGCGGTCCGCCGTACCGGTGAGATCCTCTCGGTCCCCGTCGGCGACGGCTACCTGGGCCGGGTCGTCGACCCGCTCGGCACCCCCATCGACGGTCTCGGCGACATCGAGTCCTCGGAGCGCCGCGCGCTCGAGCTCCAGGCGCCCACCGTGGTCCAGCGCAAGTCGGTCCACGAGCCGCTCGCCACCGGCATCAAGGCCATCGACGCGATGACCCCGATCGGCCGTGGCCAGCGCCAGCTGATCATCGGCGACCGGGCGACCGGCAAGACCACGATCGCGATCGACACGATCATCAACCAGAAGCAGAACTGGGACTCCGGCGACCCGGAGAAGCAGGTCCGGTGCATCTACGTCGCGATCGGCCAGAAGGGCTCGACCATCGCCTCCGTGCGTGGCGCCCTCGAGGAGGCCGGCGCGCTGGAGTACACCACGATCGTCGCGGCCCCGGCGTCCGACAGCGCGGGCTTCAAGTACCTCGCCCCGTACACCGGCTCGGCCATCGGCCAGCACTGGATGTACGGCGGCAAGCACGTGCTGATCATCTTCGACGACCTGACCAAGCAGGCCGAGGCCTACCGCGCCGTGTCGCTGCTGCTGCGCCGCCCGCCGGGCCGTGAGGCCTACCCGGGTGACGTCTTCTACCTGCACAGCCGTCTCCTCGAGCGCTGCGCCAAGCTGTCCGACGACCTGGGTGCGGGCTCGATGACCGGCCTGCCGATCATCGAGACCAAGGCCAACGACGTCTCGGCGTACATCCCGACCAACGTCATCTCGATCACCGACGGCCAGATCTTCCTGCAGTCGGACCTCTTCGCGTCCAACCAGCGCCCGGCGATCGACGTCGGTGTGTCGGTGTCCCGCGTGGGTGGCGCCGCGATGACGAAGGCGATGAAGGCCGTCACCGGCTCGCTCAAGGTCGACCTCGCGCAGTTCCGCGCGATGGAGGCCTTCGCGATGTTCGCCTCCGACCTCGACGCGGCCTCGCGTCAGCAGCTCGACCGCGGCCAGCGCCTCATGGCGCTGCTCAAGCAGCCGGCGTACTCGCCGTACCCGCTCGAGGAGATGACCGTCTCCTTGTGGCTGGGCACGAGCGGTCGCCTGGACCGCGTCCCGACCGGCGACGTGATCCGCTTCGAGCAGGAGTTCCTCGACTTCCTCAAGCGCTCGCACGCGGGCATCCTCGACGGGATCCGCGAGACCCAGAAGTTCGAGGACGAGGAGTCGCTCGTCTCGGCGTACGACTCGTTCCTCGACCAGTTCGAGACCTCCGACGGTGGCTCGATCAAGGTGGGTCACGAGGCCAAGGCCGAGGCGCTGGCCGACGAGGACGTCGAGCAGGAGCAGATCGTCAAGCAGAAGCGGGGCTGATCCCAGATGGCCGTATCGCTGCGTGAGTACCGCGCGCGGATCAAGTCGACGGAGTCGATGAAGAAGATCACGCGCGCCATGGAGCTCATTGCTGCGTCCCGCATCATCAAGGCGCAGCAGCGGGCGCAGTCCGCCGCGCCGTACGCCCGGGAGCTCACCCGTGCGATCTCGGCGGTGGCGACGTTCTCGAACGTCGACCACGCCCTCACCACCGAGCCGGAGCACCCGAAGCGGGCCGCGATCCTGATCGTGACCAGCGACCGAGGCCTGGCCGGTGCCTACTCCTCCAGCGTCATCAAGGAGGCGGAGCGGCTCATCGAGAAGCTCCGGGAGGAGGGCAAGGACGTCGACGTCTACATCTGTGGGCGTAAGGGCGAGGCGTACTTCAAGTTCCGCAACCGTCCCGTCGTCGGGGCGTGGACCGGCTTCTCCGACCAGCCGTCGCACGACGCTGCGTCGGAGGTGGGGAGCGCCCTGATCACCGCCTTCCTCGCGGAGGAGGGTGACGAGGACGCCGCGCCGGTCGACGAGGTGCACGTGGTCTTCACGCGGTTCCGGTCGATGCTGACCCAGGAGCCGACCGCGGTGCGGCTGCTCCCGCTGGAGGTGGTCGAGGGCGAGGAGAAGCCCGAGGCTTCCGAGGTGCTGCCTCTCTACGAGTTCGAGCCGTCGGCCGAGGCCGTGCTCGACTCCCTGCTCCCGCGCTACGTCGAGAGCCGGATCTTCTTCGCCCTGCTGCAGTCGGCGGCCTCCGAGCTCGCGGCCCGTCAGAAGGCGATGAAGTCGGCGACCGACAACGCCGAGGAGCTGATCAAGAAGTACACCCGAATCGCCAACCAGGCCCGCCAGGCCGGCATTACCCAGGAAATCAGCGAGATCGTCGGAGGCGTCAACGCGCTCGCCGACGCCCAAGCCGGGAGTGAGTGAAGGACATGACTGCAACGATCGAAGAGACCCAGGGGACCGGCGCTGCTGGCGTGGGCCGCATCGCGCGGGTCATCGGCCCGGTGGTCGACATCGAGTTCCCGGTGGACGCGATGCCCGACATCTACAACAAGCTCGAGGTGGAGCTGACCCTGAGCGGCGAGACCACCACGCTGCCGCTGGAGGTCGCCCAGCACATCGGTGACGGCATGGTCCGCGCCATCTCGCTGAAGCCCACCGACGGCCTCGTCCGGGGTGCCCAGGTCACCGACACCGGCGGCCCGATCACGGTGCCCGTCGGCGACGCGACGCTCGGCAAGGTGTTCAACACCACCGGCGACGTGCTCAACCTCGCCGAGGGCGAGACCTTCGAGGTCAACGAGCGGTGGGGCATCCACCGCAAGGCCCCGGCGTTCGACCAGCTCGAGTCGAAGACCCAGATGTTCGAGACCGGCATCAAGGTCATCGACCTGCTCACGCCGTACGTCCAGGGTGGCAAGATCGGCCTGTTCGGTGGTGCCGGCGTCGGCAAGACCGTGCTCATCCAGGAGATGATCGCGCGCGTCGCCCGTGACCACGGTGG
>VFQN01008325.1_pt1 | contig 10546 bp, 12 predicted proteins | sample 3512371 | NCBI WGS metagenome assembly VFQN01 (sample SAMN10412370, study PRJNA504923) | tailings metagenome | isolation source: Replicate 2 from Balatoc abandoned mine | place: Philippines: Itogon, Benguet | collected 2017-08-28 | reverse complement strand
CCGCCAGCGATTGACGCAGGAGCTGCGGATAGTTCTCGACCGGCCGGACCTTGACCCGCTGGAACAGCTCCGGGAAGAGCTGCATCATAGTCTCGCGGTTCTCCAGCATGTAGGAGACGCCCGACGGTGTGCGGGCATTGTCCTCCAGCACATAGAACTCGTTCTCGCCGGTGCGGACGATGTCGACCCCGATGATATGGGTATAGACACCAGCCGGAGGCCTCACCCCGATCATTTCAGGCAGAAAGGCTTCGTTCGTCGCTATGAGCTGCTTGGGAACCCGGCCGGCGCGCAGGATCTCCTGGCGATGATAGATGTCATCCAGAAAGGCGTTGAGCGCCTGCACACGCTGCTCAATGCCCTGGGTGAGGCGGCGCCATTCCGAACCCGAGATGATGCGGGGCACGATGTCGAAGGGGATCAGCCGTTCCGCCGCCTCCTCCTCGCCATAGACGGCGAAGGTGATGCCCGTCTTGCGGAAGACGCGCTCGGCGTCACCGGTCTTTTCGGTGAGACGTGCCGGATCCTGCTCCTGAAGCCAGCTGTCGTAAGCCGAATAAGGTTTTCGAAGACCGGTATCCCCCGGCTTCATTTCATCGAACGCTACCACGCGCGCACTCCCCTCTCGTCCCCATTTGAAGATGGGGCGAAGAAGAAAAGCAAGCGCAATCGCATAAAGGTTGCGCGAGAGTTCGGATGTGCCCAGTGCATGGGCAGAAGATCATCGATCCGTGCAGCCTCTGCCTTCGGCTGCGGCAGATGTCGGCGTGCTCAGAAGGCCCGGAACGTCACCGTGGTGAAGGTGTCCTTGATTCCGGGAATCGAATGGACCTTCTGGTTCACGAAATGGCCGACGTCCTCATCCTCGCCGACATAGAACTTCACCAGCAGGTCGTAGTCGCCGGCCGTCGAGTAGACTTCGGATGCGATCTCGGCGTCGACCAGCGCGGCCGCGACCTCATAGGCCTTGCCCAGTTCGGTCTTGATCTGAACGAAAAACGCCTTCATGGCCGGTTCCTGCTTCTGCGGCGGCCCGCCGGGCTCGCGCCGATATGGTGATGCGATACCCTGTGATGGCATGGGCGGACAGGAACTTCAAACCCAAAACAACGGCCCAATCGCCCTCGTCCCTTACGGAGCGTGACGTCCGTCGCGGATCGGTGGAGGTTTGAGGAAGCGCAGAAGCGCATCCAGGAAGGCGCGCGTCTTGCGCGGCATCAGCTTCCGACTTGGAAACACCGCCCTGACCATGGCGGGCGGAAGACGCCAGGCGGGAAGCACGCGTGCCAATTCGCCATTGGCGACATAGGGCTGCGCGAATGGCTCGGGCAAAGCGGCTATCCCCGCACCTGCTCGAGCGAGGCGCAGCAGAAGTTCATAAGAGTTCGCAGAGACGCGCCGGCCCGAAATGTCCGGGGAGATCACCTGACCGTCCCTTTCGAGCCGCCACGACACGATGTCTCCGCCGCTGAGCAGCACCAGCGCATCGAAGCGCGCTATGGCGTCGGGCACTTCCGGTTCGCCGGCCACGGTGATGTAGGACGGCGCGGCGTAGAGCCCGATGCCGATGTCGACCAGATGCCGTGTCGTCAACTGCGCGTCCTCGGTCGCGCCGCCGATGCGGATGGCGAGGTCGAAACCGTCGGCGAACACGTCGACATAGCCGGGCGAGAGGTCGATTTCGACCTGCACCGCCGGATGTGTCGCCGCGAACCGCGCCAGCATCGGCGTCAGCGTGATCGATGCGAAGTCGCCGGGGACCGAGATCCGAAGCCGCCCCGACGGCGTGACCTGCCGGTCGTCGGCCACGGCCATGACGGTCTCGACCTCGTGGATGATCTGTTCCGCAGGGTTGAGGATACGCTGTCCCATCTCGGTCAGCACGGTGCGCCGGGTCGTGCGATGCACCAGTCGCTCGCCGAGTTGCGCCTCCAGGGCGGATAGACGCCGCGATACGGTCGACTTCGGAAGGCCGAGCTTCTCTGCGGCGGCGCTGAAGCTGCCTGTCTCGGCGACACGAGCGAAGATCATCAAGTCGAAGGGATCAGGTGGTTCACGCATTGCCGATTGTCCCGAAACTGGAACAATCAAACCCATTATCGCGTCTGGTGCAACGGAAAGATCGGCGGTTTGCTGCCGACATGAGAACCGCATCACCTTCGACCGGGACCACCCGCTGATGGCCTCCTCCAGCCTCATCGACAAGGCAATCGTCTGGGAAAGTGCCGTCGGCTGGACGCCGGAGTGCCTGGACGAAGGGCCTGACATGCTGGTCCGCTACCGCGACGCCGGCTTCTCCTTCCTGTCTCTGACCATCGGCGCCGACTGGGATAGGCCGGAGCCGACATTCCGCCATTTGTCGCAACAGCGGCGATGGTTCGAGGCGCGGGCCCATGATTTCGAGATAATTGAAACAGTTGCAGATATCAGGCGCGCCAAGGCCTCGGGCAAGGTGGCGATCAGCTTCCATCTTCAAGGCGCCGGCCCGGCGGCCTACGACCCGGCCACGATCGAGAGCTGGTATCGGCTCGGCGTGCGCTGGATGATCCTCGCCTACAACACGCGCAATCCGTTGGGAGACGGCTGCCACGAACCGTCCGACGCCGGTCTTTCGATGCTCGGCCGTGCCTTCGTCGCCGAGGCCAACCGCGTCGGCATGATGCTTGATGCCAGCCATGCCGGCATCAACACGTCGCTGGACATCATCGAGTTGTCGGCCAAGCCGGTCATCTTCTCGCATTCGAGCGTGCGTGCGCTTAAGAACCACGAACGCAATGTCGACGACACCCAGATCAAGGCGCTCGCCCGTCGGGGCGGCGTGGTCGGCATCAACTCGATCGGCGCTTTCCTGACCGACGACAACACGTCAGGCGTCTCGGCGATCGTCCGGCATATTGATCATATCGCCCAGCTCGTCGGGCCCGAGCATGTCGGTCTGGGTCTCGACACGGTGTTCTATCAGCCGTTCATGACCAAGCTCTACGACTCCGGCCCCATGATGGCGCTGCGCGGTTATCCGCGGCCGCCCTGGGCCGACGTCAAGCCGGAGGCGCTGCCCGAACTGGTCGAGGCGCTCGATCGGCATGGCTACGACGAGACGGCGATATTGGGGATTCTCGGAGAAAACTTCATTAGGGTCGCGGAGCAGAACTGGCGCCCGTGAACCGTTCGCATCGAGGGAGGGAACTATCATGCGTTGGATGAGATGGGGATTGGCCGCTTTCGCGGCTATCGCGCTGAGCACGTCCGCAAGAGCTGATGCCAAGCTGATCGAGATCGCCAGCTTCGGCGAGCACCCCGCGCTGAACCAGGTGGCGGAAGGCTTCAAGGCCCGGATGACCGAACTGGGCTATGTCGACGGCAAGGATGTCCGTTACGAGTTCCGTCACGCCAATTTCGACCGCAGCCTGATCCCGCAGCTTTTGCAGCAGGTGGAGGCGCAACATCCGGCACTCGTCTTCGCCATCACCACCGGCCTCAACCAGGCTGCCGTTCGCGGCATCACCGACAAGTCGATCCCAATCGTCTTCGGGGCTGTGGTCGACCCGGTCGTCGCCGGCATCGTGCCGGATTGGCAACACGGCTCGGCCTGGAGCAGCGGGGCTTCGATGCTGCCGGATTTCAACGCGTCCTTCGACTACCTCAAGAAGGTGCTTCCCGGCGTCAAGAAAGTCGGCACGCTGTTCAATCCGGGCGAGGACAACGACACCTCCAATATGGAGCTGATCCGCAAGGCGGCCGACGCCGCGGGCATCGAAGTCGTCGGCGTTCCGGTCGACAACGCCAACGATCTGCCGCAGCGCGTTCAGAGCTTCGCTGGCAAGGTCGATGCGATCTTCCTGATCCAGTCGAACATCGTCCAGACATCCGTGCCGGTGGTGGCGCAGGTGGCCCAGCGCATCAAGCTGCCGCTGTTCAACTCCGTCTTCGCTCCCGACCTCAAGGACCAGCTCGCCGGCTTTCACGCCATCTCCTATCTGAAGAACGGCCAGCACGCCGCCGACGTAGCCGACCGTATCCTGAAGGGTGAGAAGCCGGCCGATATCGCGCCCTATGTCCCGCAAGCGGCCGATTTTGAAGCCTATGTCAGCCCGAAAGGCCTGGCCGGAGTCGGCCTGACGGTGCCCGACGCGCTCAAGGACAGTCCGTGGATTCTCAAGTGACCGCAGGCGCGCCGGCCCCGGCAGTGGTCGCCGGCGAGGTGCTGTTGGCCTGCAAGGGCCTGACCAAGACGTTCAATGCCGGAGTGGCGGGAGCCCGGCCGGCATTGAATGGCCTCGATCTTGCCCTCGCGCGGGGCGACTTCGTGGTCGTCATCGGCAGCAACGGCGCCGGCAAGTCCACCTTGTTGAACATGATCGCCGGTGCGATCGAGCCCGATACCGGCACACTGACCCTTGCCGGCCGCGACATCACCCGGCTCGCTCCCCACAAGCGCGCCGGCATGATCGCCCGCGTCTTCCAGGATCCGATGATCGGCACGGCGGCGGCCATGACCGTGGAGGAGAACCTTGCTCTGGCTGAACGGCGGGGCCAAAGGCACGGTTTTGCCCGCAACCTCAACGCCGCGAAGCGCGACCGCTATAAGGCGCTTCTCTCCGGCCTCGCACTCGGTCTCGAGGATCGGCTGGCCGCGCCGGTCGCGCAACTCTCCGGCGGCCAGCGTCAGGCCCTGTCGCTGATCATGGCCTCGCTTTCGCGGCCGGCGCTGCTCCTGCTGGACGAGCATACGGCAGCTCTCGACCCACGAACCGCCGATCTTGTGATGGCGATGACGCTGCGCCTGGTTGCCGAACAATCGCTGACCACCTTGATGGTGACGCACAACATGCGTCAGGCCATCGAAACCGGCAACCGGCTGATCATGATGGACGCCGGCCGGGTCCATGACGACATAAGCGGCGCCGAAAAGGCTTCGCTGACACCGGCCGATCTGGTCGACAAATTCAGGATAGAGAACGATCGCATGTTGCTGGGAAGCTGACCCATGGACGTGATCCAAGCCTTCTACAGCCTCGTGCCCGTCACGCTCGCGCAGAGCCTGCTCTATGCGTTCGTGGCGCTGGGCATCATGATCCCGTTCCGCCTCCTCAGCTTCCCCGATCTCACCAGCGAAGGTGCGTTTCCGCTCGGTGGCTGTGTTTGTGCTGCGCTGCTGACGGCGGGGTTTGCGCCGCTTCTTGCAACCATTGCCGGAGTGATCGCCGGCGTCGGCGCCGGGGCAGCGACCGCGCTGATCCATCTTCGTTTCCGCATCAACCCGCTGCTGTCGGGTATCCTCGTCTTCACCGCGCTCTACAGCGTCAACATGCGCGTGCTCGGGCGTTCGAACATCGCGCTTTTTGGAGCCGACAGCATCTTCACTCAGATCAACCCGGCCATCCTCACCGATGTTTCGCTGCAGATCGTCACCTTCGCCGTCGTCCTTGGCGCGGCCCTCGTCGCCCTGTTCTGGTATCTGATGACGCAATCGGGCGCAGCGATGCGTGTCATCGGCATCAACCCCGACCTCGCCCCGTCGCTCGGCATCAGCGTATCGACCTACACGATCGCCGGCTTGGGCATCGCCTCGGGGCTGACGGCGCTCGGCGGCGCGCTGATCGTTCAGTTGCAGGGTTATGTCGACGTCGGCATGGGCGCCGGCATCCTCATCAATGGGCTGGCCTCATTGGTCATCGGCGAGACGATCACCGGTCGGCAGACCGTGCTTCGCCAATTGCTGGCGCCGGTCGTCGGCGCGATCGCCTATTATCAGCTGGTCTCGCTCGCGTTGGCCATCGGGTTGCAGCCGGGCGATCTGAAGATCGCGACGGCGGCGCTCGTCCTGGTGACGTTGGGACTCCCCTTCATCCGTAAGCGGGGGCCGTTGCGCGAAACGATGCACGCTTAGGGTTCGATAGGTTCTTGCATCGCTCCGAGACGGGCGGCATCCGGCTCCGGCATTGAAACTACTCGGGGGCCAGCTTCGTATGGTATGATGTCGACGGGTCCGGAAACCGGACCGGCATAGTGGGACAGAGCCATGCGCAGCCAGCTGATCGCCGCCTTCGTCCTCCTTTCGACCACCGTTTCAGCTCTTGGCGGCGATACCGAAGTCAGGGCCGCCCAGTCGACGATCGACAGTCAGCTGAAGGCATTCCTGGCAGACGATGGCGCGCTGGCCTATTCCTTCGCAGCGCCCAACGTGAAGCTCATTTTTCCTACGGTCGACAGCTTCATGAACATGGTGACCAATGGCTACATGCCGGTGCGCCGGCCGCGCAACTATGCCTTCGGCAAGGTCCAGGAATTGAGCCCGTCATCGATCATCCAGCAGGTGCTGATCACCGGTCCGGACGGCAAGGAATACGAGGCCGTTTATACGTTGGAACTTCAGCCGGACGGTACATTTCGCATCACGGGCTGCAGCCTCAGAGCATCCAATGCGCTGAGCACGTAGGCCTTGTCGAGACCTCCCCCGCAGTGCGGATCCGACTGGTGTCACCGCGCCGGCAGGTCGCCGCGCTCCCAGCCTTCGGTGATCAATGCCGCCCGCTCGGCGAAGGCTCCGGCCTCGATCGCGGCGCGGATGTCCTGCATCAGGCGCTGATAATAGGCGAGATTGTTCCAGGTCAGCAGCATGGCGCCGAGCGCCTCGCCCGACTTCACCAGATGGTGCAGATAGGCGCGGGAATAGTCGCGCGCGGCGGGGCAGTCGCTTTCCTCGTCCAGCGGGCGCGGGTCTTCTGCGTGGCGGGCGTTGCGCAGATTGACCTTGCCGCGTCTTGTATAGGCGAGTCCGTGGCGCCCTGCCCTGGTCGGCATCACGCAATCGAACATGTCGATGCCGCGTGCGACGGATTTCAGAATATCGTCCGGTGTGCCGACCCCCATCAGATATCGCGGCTTTTCCGCCGGCAGTTCCGGACAGGTGGCTTCCAGCATGTCGAGCATCACGGCCTGCGGCTCGCCCACCGCCAGCCCGCCGACCGCGTAACCCTTCAGTCCCATCTCCGACAATGCTTGCGCAGAGCGGATGCGAAGCCTGGCGACGTCGCCGCCTTGGACGATGCCGAACATCGCCTTGCCGGGCTGATCGCCGAAGGCTGTCTTGCAGCGTTCGGCCCAGCGCAGCGATAGTTCCATGGCGCGCTCAATGTCGTTTTCCTTGGCCGGCAGCGCGACACATTCGTCCAACTGCATCTGGATGTCGGAATCGAGCAGGCCCTGGATATCGATCGAGCGCTCCGGCGACATCTCATAGGCTGCACCGTCGATATGGGATCGGAAGGTGACGCCCTGTTCGGACAGCTTGCGCAACTGCGCCAGCGACATCACCTGGAACCCGCCGGAATCCGTGAGGATCGGATATGGCCAGCGCGCGAATTCATGCAGGCCGCCCAGCCGCCCAACGCGTTCGGCCCCCGGCCGAAGCATGAGGTGGTAGGTATTGCCGAGGATGATATCCGAACCGAGCGCCCGGACCTGGTCGAGATACATGGCCTTCACGGTGCCGCCAGTGCCGACAGGCATGAACGCCGGTGTCCGCACCGTGCCGCGCGGCATCGAAATCTCGCCCCGCCGTGCCTTGCCGTCGGTCGCGATGAGCCGGAAAGAGAATTGGTCAGTCATCGAAGTCCTGGTCGTGGAGGCTGTTGTGCGGGCTTGTGGTCTGACGGCTCACCCATCTCCGTCCTCTTTGCGGAACAGCAGGCTCGCATCCCCATAGGAGTAGAAACGATAGCCGTTATCGATGGCGTGAGCATAGGCCGCCCGCATCGTCTCCAGGCCTGAAAAGGCCGAGACGAGCATGAACAGGGTCGATCGCGGCAGGTGGAAATTGGTCATGAGAATGTCGGCCGAGCGGAACCGATAGCCAGGCGTGATGAAGATATCGGTCGCGCCCGACCATGCCCGGATCAAGCCGTCGCTGCCGGCGGCACTTTCCAGGAGCCGCAGAGAGGTCGTGCCCACGGCGACGATGCGGCCGCCCTTTTGGCGCACGGCGTTCAATGACGCAGCGGTCGCCTCGCTCACGACACCCGTTTCCGCATGCATCTTATGGGCGGCGGTGTCCTCCGCCTTCACCGGCAGGAATGTGCCAGCCCCCACATGGAGCGTCACGAAATGCCGTTCCACGCCGGCCTTCTCCAGGCGGGCCATCAGATCGGGCGTGAAATGGAGGCCGGCCGTCGGAGCGGCGACGGCTCCCTCTTCTCGCGCATAGATCGTCTGGTAGTCGGCGCGGTCGCGTTCGTCGTCGTCTCGTTTCGAGGCGATATAGGGCGGCAGGGGAATGTGGCCGACCGCATGCAGCGCCTCGTCGAGCACAGGCCCGGACAGATCGAAAACCAGCAGGACTTCTCCTGCTTCGCGCTTTTCGGCGACAGTGGCGTCGAGAGCGCCGAGGAAGCAGGCATTGCCGCCGTGGCCGAACTGGATGCGATCGCCGGCTGCGACGCGTTTGGCGGGCCGCATGAAGGCCAGCCAGCGGTCGGGCCCGATACGCATATGCAATGTCGCATCGACCTGGGCAGCGACATTGCCGCGCCGCCGGATGCCCGTCAGTTGCGCCGGGATGACCTTGGTGTCGTTGAAAACGAGCGCATCACCCGGTCTCAGAAGACCAGGCAGGTCGGAGACATGTTCGTTGACGAGCGCGTCTCCCGGCTTGACGACCAGCAATCGGGCCGCGTCGCGCGGTTCGGCCGGCCGCAAGGCGATCCGGTCTTCGGGCAGGTCGAATTCGAAAAGATCTACGCGCATCGCATCAATATAGACGGATCATGAGGGCACCGGCGACGAGCGCCATGGCCCCCGCGACGCGGCCGAGGGTGATTTCGCGGACAGCCACGCCGAGCAAGCCGAAACGGTCGATGATCATGCCGGCGAGCAACTGGCCGCTCACCATGAAGGCCATCAGCGCCGCGGCTCCCAATCTTGGGACGAGGATCGTCGCGCTGGTGACGAAGGCGGCGCCAAGACAGCCGCCGCCCACGAAGAGCCACGGCGTCGGCGCCTGCCAGTCGAGTTGAATTCCCTGCGCCCGGATCAACACCGTCGAAACCACCGCGAGCACGACCGCGCCCACGAAGAAAGACAAGGCAGCGGCCGCTACAGGGAAACCCAGCGCGCGGCTCAGCTGCGAATTGATCGGCGCCTGGAAGGCGATGAAGATCCCGGCGGCGACTCCAAGCAAAGACCAGAAGACGCCGGCCATGGACTTCACCTCAGGCAGCCACGTCAGCGGCCACTTTCACGGACACGATCTTGTCGGGGTCCACCACCGGCTCACCGCGCTTGATCTTGTCGACATTTTCCATGCCTTCGATCACTTGGCCCCACACCGTGTACTGGCGGTTGAGGAAGCTCGCATCCTGGAAGCAAATGAAGAACTGTGAATTGGCCGAATTCGGGTTCTGGGCGCGAGCCATCGAGCAAGTGCCGCGGCTATGGTTCACGTTGGAAAATTCAGCTTTCAGGTCCGGCTTGTCGGATCCGCCCATACCGGCCCGGCCAGGGTTGAACGACGACTTGGTCGAATTCCCGTACTGGACATCGCCGGTCTGCGCCATGAAACCGTCGATGACACGGTGGAACACGACGCCGTCATAGGCGCCCTCGCGTGCCAGTTCCTTGATGCGGGCGACATGCCCCGGCGCAAGGTCGGGCAGAAGTTCGATGACCACCTTGCCCTTGGTGGTTTCCATGATGAGCGCGTTCTCGCGATCCTTGATCTCGGCCATTTGGCTGGTCCTTCTCTGGCTGCGTAGACTTACTTCGGGTCGGCCGCGATGCGGACCTTGACCATGCGGTCCGGGTCGGTCACGAGACCGTTGTTGCTCGCGTCGCCCTTCTTGATCGCGTCGACGAATTCCATGCCGCTCTCGACCTTGCCGACGATCGTGTACTGGCCGTCCAGCGAAGACGCCGGCGCGAACATGATGAAGAACTGCGAATTGGCTGAGTCAGGGTCCTGGGCGCGCGCCATGCCGACGACGCCGCGCACGAACTTCTCCTTGGAGAATTCGGCCGGCAGATTCGGCTTTTCCGATCCGCCCATGCCTGCCCGGTCGGCATCGAAGTCCTTGGAGAGGTTGCCGAACTGGACGTCGCCGGTCTGCGCCATGAAGCCGTCGATGACGCGATGGAAGGCGACATTGTCATAGGCGCCTTCGCGCACCAGTGCCTTGATCTGCGCGACGTGCTTGGGTGCCAGGTCGGGGCGCAACGCGATCGTCACGTCGCCGTCCTTCAGCGTGATGACCATGGTGTTCTCTGGATCGGCCGCAAACGATGGGGCCGAGGCGCCGACCGCCATCAAAAAGAAAGCGGCGAAGGCTGCGAGCCTTGCGAAAGTCATTGAATGTCTCCTCGAACCTTTACGATTTGAACTTGTCGACAAGCGCTACGGCGACGGGCGCCGGCACGAAGGGACGGATATCGCCACCCATCGAGGCGATCTGGCGGACAAGCGTGGCGGTTATGGTGCGCACCGACGGGCTGGCAGGCAGGAACACCGTCTGCAGTTCGGGCGCCATTGTCTCGTTCATGCCCGCCATCTGCA
>VFQN01008324.1_pt1 | contig 10550 bp, 16 predicted proteins | sample 3512371 | NCBI WGS metagenome assembly VFQN01 (sample SAMN10412370, study PRJNA504923) | tailings metagenome | isolation source: Replicate 2 from Balatoc abandoned mine | place: Philippines: Itogon, Benguet | collected 2017-08-28 | reverse complement strand
TAACCCCACTGAAATATAGCGACAGTACGGCAACATGAGCTCTCGCTACAGGAATCCGCACAGAGCACTCGCAGACAGCAAGACATGGCATGCAATGCGCGGTACTCCAGTCAGGCATTGAGTTCATTGCCTGCAGCAGCGCGACGAGGACGACGTGCTTACTAGGCTTCAGTCCTGGACTTTTACAAGCATAACTACCACGTTGTTTTTTAACCCACACCACAAAGAAGCAAAAGAAGCCTCACGGTCGCACAGTAAGAAGCGGCATTTAGGATGGCTTCCGACGATGAAGACCAGATGCGCGATCTGTTTGGCAGCGACGATGAAGATGGAGATACGGACTTCGGTGGCAAAGGAAGGTTGCGGCAGGCGGGTGCAGGAGAGCACGGCATGGAGGACGATGCAGCAGCGGAGGAGGGTTTGGAGGACGACTTGGAGTTGGGCGACGCAGACGCTGGGGGGACCGGACGCGGGGGGCGGCAGGTGGCTGTTTCGGAGGAGCCGGAGGAAGAGGAAGCTGCTGCCGAGGGGCAACGTGCCGAGCGGCGGAGGCGTCCAGCGCCACCCGGGCACCGGCCGCTGGCCAAGACCGCACAGGCCATTGATCACGCGGCGCCGCTGCTGCCAGTGCCGCCGCCCATCAACGACGTCTACCTCCTCCGCGAGGCCCTCATCAGCATCGAGCCCGTACCGTTCAACCCGGAGACATACGCCGGCGAGGACGAAATCTTCACCGACGAGAAGGGGTACACCAAGGTCAAGCCCGTGGACTCGACCAAGATACGGTGGCGCTACGTGCGCCGGAAAGGCCCCGACGGCCGGGAGCAGATGCTGCCGGAGAGCAACGCGCGCTTCGTTCGGTGGTCGGACGGCAGCCTGCAGCTTCTCCTCGGGGAGGAGGTGTTCGACGTCGACACAGCTGACATCAGCGCGCAGCACGCCTACATGGTGGCGTACAGCGGGGTGGTGCAGGTGGGTTGACGGCTTAGTGGGTTAATGGCCCTGCGCCAGTCGGTGGGTGGGTCAACGCCTTGCAGCGGCGGCGGCTGGGTGCCGTTCTGTGGCGTTGTGCGGGTGAGAGAGGTGAGTTTGTGCTGTTCGCCTGTACGACACCTGGCGGGATCACGGCGTGGGCCCTGGCGTATCACATGGGCAACGAAGCATGTCCCACACCTAGGGACCAGCTGCAGCAAAGGTGCGGGTAGCTGCTGGACGGACCGAGTGTCTAGACGCTCTAGTGTTCCCCACCTGGGGCCTGCATCCACCGCATGCCCTGCCTGCGGCGCCTCCTTGGCCTGCGCCCAGCTGCCTGCCCATGCAGCCAACCCGCGCCACCCTTCGCACGCGCGGCATACCGTACCCCCACAGGGCCAGGCTGCGCTGACCAGCAAGATGGGCTTCCGGCTGGGCACCCTCAACTCCAAGCTGTATTCCCGCATGAGGGAGGAGGTGGACAAGCGGACCATGAAGGTGGGCGTGGCAAGGGCCAAGGTGGCAAGGGTTGGGCCTAGGACGATGCTGGCACCTGCGGACAGGTGGTCCCTAGACCACAGCATTACCGAGGTGGTTGCGGGTTGTACCGGGCCAAGGCCCAGGCAGTTGGCAGGTGGGACGTGCACGAATGCGCTGGAGAGCTGATATGTTGCAAAGGAACCTGTCAATCCTATGGTGGAACATTTGCGTTGTGCGGCCCACAGGTCAAGCGCGTGGGGCAGCACGTGGAGGCCAACGACCCCTCTCGTGAAAAGGAGCGGCGGGCCAAGGAGGCGGAAGACACGTTGAGGAACAGGTGGGGCCCCCGTGCCTGAAGACAAAAGGTACATGCCGCATTACATGCATCTCTTTCCGGGCTATTGCGCGTCCGGCTAAGTCTCCTGTGTGGCCGCCTGCGCGGTGCTGTAGGCATGCCTGTCCACGGGGCGCTGTAACGCACCAAGCTGTGTGCAACTTATGCGCACCGCACGCATATGTCGCCAAGCGCACGTGTTGGTGTTCCGCACCTTAGGCCCCCTCATAGAGACATGCTCTGTGTCTGTGCAGGCCTACTTGAGCTATGGTACAGCCCATGGGGAACCGTGTGCACGTTCCCAGTATGCCTATGCCTACGTTGTGCGCCCTACCCACTGCACTCGCGGCCTCCCTCCGCTCTGCCCAGGGCTCAGCTGGAGGCGCGGCAGCAGCGCACCATGGCGCGGTACGCTGGCCCGGGCGCACGGCGGGGGCGGCCAGAGCTCAACACAGGGTACCTGGAGGTGGGTCAGAGGGCGGGGGCCGGCGCTTCCCCGTACCAAACGTAAGCACACACGCCTCCTACGCTCATGAGCACACAGCCGCACACGTCCCGCGATGCGCTTGTGCAGTCGTTGCCGTGATGCACATAGTTTGCGAGTGGCCGTGTGACGCACGCTGCGGCACCCTCTACCTGGCACCTGCCCAGGAGGAGGACGGGCTGGACGGCGGCGCGGGAGGCGACGACGGCTTCATCGACGACGGGGACGGCAGGGGAGGGGGCGGCTTCGCGCGGCGGCGGTTCAACGAGGAGGAGGAGGTGCGCAACGGGGTGGTGGCGGGGCGGGGGCGGGGGGAGATCGAAGAGCCGGATACGGAAACCAGTAGTACCTGTGAGCGAGCGGTGTTGGTGGCAATACAGTACATGTGGTATTTACTGGAGTACACTTACTGGAAAAGCGGGCTTAGATGGCCGTAGCTGAGGGGCTGTGTGCGGCTGAACTGCAACGGCCGACCCTGATAATGAATGCTGAGCTGCAAAGCTGAGGAGGAGGTGCGCCGTCATGCCTATGGTCTGAGGGCCAGGGGGGCCCGCAAACAGTTAGTGGGCCCGGGAGTGATTGGGGGTAGGCTGGGGTGTCGGGGGTGCCAGCCCGTGGGCGCTATTGCTGCGGCGTGCGTGTCCATCATGCTGGTGCACGTTCGTCTCCCAAGTTCTGTTCGGCAACGGCACGGCTTGTCCAAGAGGGGTAAAAAAGTGTACTGACTGCTGTGGTGGTCCGCCGGCCGGCATGCGCGTACGCAGGAGGAGGCGGCGCGGCGGCTGCAGAGGGCCAAGGGGCGTGCCGGGCCCTCGGGCGCAGGGGTGGCGGGGAGCAAGCGCAGGAGAGGCAGGGTGGGTACGGCAGCAGTGCCTAGCACGGCAAGGTGCGCTCACACTGTCGTTGCCTGATGACAGCCATAGTGCGTTGTGCTGCCATGCTCGCTGTGTACGCGGGCCTGCGAGCGCAAGCAGCTATTGGCCATGTGGCGCACCAGTTCCGCTGTGGTGTGGTGCGTTGTTGACTAGGTGTGCTGCGTCGTCATGCTGCGCAGGAGGAGAGCGAGGAAGAGGAGGAGGAGCTGCCGGACGACGAGGAGGAGGAGGAGGTGAGGGCGGGGCCCTGGCTGAGGGCACATGGCAAGCCAGTGGCAAGCCAATGTGTGACCTACGCCTGGACTGCTCGACCTCCATGACTGAACACAGATGACTGCACGGTCCTAGTTATTGTATCAACCCCGCCATCCGCATTGCGCCATTGCCATTGTAGGAGTATGTCGACTCGGAGGGCGGCAGTGAGGACGAGGAGGCGGACGAGGAGGAGGAGGACGAGGGGGATGACGGCGGCAAGCGGGTAAGCAGGGGGCGCGGGTGTGGGACATGGTCTGTGTGCAGCCGCTGCGTTGTGCATGTTGGGGGGCTGGTGTGCCGACTCCATTGCGTATCCGCCTTCTTATGTGGATGCGCTTGTAGCGTGAAGATTCAGGCTATTTATGTAATGTAAAGTGTAAGCATGGCGGCTACTGGTAGCTGACATGTGTTGGCGTGCGGGGGCGACAGAGGAACGCGTGTTAACAACATAGGCACCCCCAGCCAAATCATTGTTGGTTATGGAGGGAGTTCGTAGATGCCTGGAGTGAATCCGCTGTGTGCTTATGCCCGCTTTTTGCAGAACAAACCCACGCAGCCTCCCAAGCCCAAGTCATCTGCGCCACCTCGAGCAAACAAGTCAACCCCGCCACCTCGAGGAGCACCGCAGGCGAAAGTTAGAAGGGGCGTTGTTTTGTCGGACGACGAGGACGAGTGAAGTAGGGCCACAGTCCGGCACGCGCGCACCAGAACACCTGACTGGGTCGTGTGTGAGAATGTGTACAGGGACCATGGCGACGCAGTATCTCACTGTAGTGAGTTGTAATTGACAGAGTTTCTTGGTAGTTGTCCGGCGTTTGCCTGCGGTGCCTCGGATCTAGCGCTCTGAAAGCCTGGAGTTAGGCCGCCGTTGATGGTAGGCAGTTGGTCGGTTCCGTAAATGGTGTTTGGCCAAGTTCTCTGACTTTTATTTCCCTTCTACTTTATCCTTTCAATGTTAGTAGGCGTGCGGCCTGCGTGATACCGATGACAAGGCATCCGTGGGTGCAGCGTGGGTGGCACGAACTTGCCTCTGACAGGGACAAAGGATCGCACTGAACCTGGTGGATGGCAATACAAATAGCTACGCAGGCAGGTCCGCAGGCCACCCATAAAGCGATTCTGGGATTTTTGTCTACAGTGCCGTACTTCGGCCTGTAACATCAACAAACATAACATCACTGCCTCGACAACCTAAGCACATAGAATTAGTTCCACAGAGAGCGCTGTTAGATTACATACACTGGTAGACGCAGAGACACTGTTTGCCACTTGAATCCGGCTGCTGACGAGCGTGAGATGTCGCGGCGACCCCGCCCAAGCAGCTCCGTCTCCGACGGGAGCCTCCTATTTCTTTTCGAGGTCGGTGTAGTGGTTGAGTTCACGGACGTAAGAGCGGCTCACAGACGCAGGCCCCTGACCTTTCGTTTCGTGCCGCCTGCAGGGCGAGGCCGAGTCCTCCCCCACCGTTGAGGCCACGTCTCTCGGACCATACCTTGGCATGGCGCTGTCTCGTATAGGAGCACTGACGGCTCCGGCGTCGTCATTGGCATGCGCGGTGAGTCGTCGCAATTGTTGGAGTGGTGTCGCGGCAGAGCCAAGGTCCCTCACAGGTTTGCGCCTGACATAGCGCATACACCTATTATGACATAGCTTGATACGGTCGGCATGGCTTTGGGGGGGCGCGACTTGGACTACCCTTCAGAGGTCAAGATACGCACCGTCTCGGCATCTCGCATCAGAAGCGCTGTGCTGCTGCCGCGCATATAGTGTTCTCACAACACCTTGATTTTACAAACTTTGCAATGGAACGCGTAGCGCCTTCGCGCAACCGGTCGACATGCCCTCAAGACGACTACTGACTCGCCGCCTTTCCTGAATGTTCGTGCTGCAGCTACAAAAAGAAGTGGAGATTATCATGCGAGGACTTTGCGACGAGGAGCACGAACTTCCGAAGCTGGCGCGTGCCTTGTCCGCGTTGGGGCACGCGGTGCACGTTCGTGATGCCATGAGCAACGCAAAGGCCGGCTCCGATTGCTTCAGGTAGGCGCTCTTGTAAACTCCATGGCTCATGTGTGTTCGGGGAGCTGGCGCGTTTCCGTCGACCCACATTTGAAACTGCCGCTGTTGGCGTCTTAACGCTCACAACGCTTACGGTATTCTCGCTCTGCGTACTTGTCAGTGCCTACAATACCAAATACGAAGCTTCAATTTGCAACCACAGGGCACTGCGCCACAAGTTCCTCGTGGTGCGCGGGTCTGGGGAGTTCGAGGGCGTGGAGCTCATCGTGGAGCCTGGCCTGCGGCAGCACTTCTCAATTCCGCACCCCACCCCCGACTACGCACGCGTGCTGGCTAACGTGCCTGAGGTGTTCGTGGGCCCCATCAGCCGCCTGGTGCCGCTGGTGCAGTTGCTGTGCGCGCTGCTGGCGGATTCGTTCGAGCAGCAGGGCCTCGCCCTGCCCCCGTGGCGCCGTGAGTCGGCAATGCTCAGCAAGTGGGTTCCGAATCCGGCCCGCTGCCGTGACACACCTGTGGCGCCCGAGCCGCCTCTGGCAGCTGGCCCCACAGCCCCGGCGCAGCACTTCGAGTGCTACCCGCCCGCGAGCAGCAGCGACGTCGTCATCTCCCGTGCTACTTCCACTACCAGCACCACCAGCAGCGACGACGTGTGCAGCGCCGGGAACAGCCCCACATCCGTCTTCCGCGGCCGTGCCGACGCCGGTACCGGTGGCGACATCGCCGCCGCCGCGGCGCCCAAGGGCGCCGGGGCCAAGGCCGACGTGGTGATTTGCGGCTTCAGCGCCAGTGGCCGCGTGCTGGGCAGCTCGCCCCCGGGCATGCACACCCGCCCGCTGCAGCAGCCCCTGCTGGGCGGCCTCACGCGCCTGGTCAGCCGCTGCCCCACCGCCGGTACGGGCGCTAGCGCATGCAGCAGCGGCAAGGTTGCTGCAGTGGCTACTGGCGCTGGAGCCATCCCCGTGTTCCAGCGGGAGTCGAGCGGGGTGGTCGAGACGCGGCCCCCACGCCACGCCGGTGAGATGCGCATTCACCTGGTCAAGGTCGGCCCTGTGGTGCAGCAGCCGTAGCAGCAGCAGCTGGAGCTGCCTATGGACGCGCAGTGTTGCGCCGTGGCATGGATGTGTGCTGCATACCGGGAATGATAGGGCAGGGTGGACGAACTTCGGGAAAGGGGAGGCGGTCACGTGCCAGCAGTTTGGCCTTCCTGCAATAAACGGCTGCTGGCAGCAGTCTGGCGGATGGAGCTTTCCAGGAAGTGTTTTGGCACCGCTTGCGTCTTGAGCATGCGTTGGCGCTTGCACATGCCCGTTTCGTGGCGGTTGCTGCGTTGGGGCCCCAGCTCTCAGGAGGAGACTTGCCTCCCAGATTTTGACTGGAATGCACTGCAGCATAAGACAGAGGCCGTCTTATATCTTGAGTTACAAAGGTAGTACAGGATGAGGGGCGATTTGTCCACCTAGTATGCACTAGGAGTGTAGACATGAGCGGGAGCGGAGGGCTGCCCTACCAATTTTGTTGCCTTTTGTGTGAAGCGATGAGGGTGAAGCGGATGCATGTGCGCAGGTGGGGCGCTGCAACCGGACCAAGGTTGTGGCCCCGAGATATAGAAAGAGCTGCATGGCATGGCCTGGATGGTAGTAGACTCGAAGGCTTCCGCATGATGGCGGCTGGGGTAGGCGTGGCCCCTGGGAGGGGCCCGGTATACAGGCGGTGCCTGCAAGATACATATTGCCGTTGGCATCTAGGCAGGCAGGGATAGGCATACGGAAAGGAAAATCAGAAAGACTAACTGCGATGAGAATAAAGCCGGGTTGATAGGTGCTTGCAGAGGAGCCTGGTCATTTTCGACCGCATTGGTATCCGGTTGCACTTTGTTCTGGCCAGTGGACAGCACGTTCCACGCTTTTTCAGTCGTGCGCGACTGGTGATGCACCAGCCGCTATGCACGTCTTGCCACGGCTGTCCTAAACACGTTGTATGAGCAGCATTGCTACGCTGGTTGACCAATGCGTTGTTTGCGGTGGTGGGTTTATTAATTGGACGCACGCCCATGTTACGGGTGTTAGCAGAGAGCGGCGGCGCCTCGGTTCTGGCACGGATATTCAGATTTTCCGCGGATACGCCAGTCTTCTTTTCATCCCGTCGTGTCGGTGCCTCCTTCTGGGCTGTGCCTAGTGGTGGTACGTGGTTATTTACGAGGGGCCGAAATGACGCCTGTTTGACATTGTTCGAACGGACGTTGGCAAGGTCCCTTTGTGTGGTCTACACCTAAATGGTCTTCATCCTGTGTAGGCAATCAGCTGGAAGGGCGGTTCCCCCGATTCGGGTGGGGTCGGGTAACGCGCACGGCAGTTGGTGGTGGTTGAGTGGTGGGCGGAAAGCACAACCGTGCCTTCAATGCCAGAGTTCAGCCTTTCGGGCCCATGACATTCTTTGAGCTGCCTCATTTGTTTTTCATCGCCGTGGAACCCCATGCTGTTGCGCAAGCAGCATCATAGGCAGGTATTCCCGGTTGCTTCCCAGGCGGCGGCGCACATCCGGACCTGTTGCGGGGCGGTTGCATTACAATTTTGTTGCAGGGCTCCAGCCCATTTTGGTTTACTGTTGTGCAATAAACGTGGCGGTGCGGGGTGTTGCGTGGTGTGGGGTGTTGTAGAAGGCGGTGCTTGTTAATCGGGCGAAACCTAGTGCTGGTGTACGCTTTCTGGGAGGCAGTAACCCTTAGTGACTTATCCTTGGTGTCGATGGTCGCATTGCGATATGTGGTGACGCCCGCGTCAGGCGGAACTGTAAACGTTTTTGGCAATGGTGGCGTCTGCTGAAGACACGTGGAACGTTTTGCTGCCCTGGGTTACCCGTCGTCACATACCATACAGCAGTGCCCAGGGCGGTTCCTGGTACCGACCCACTCAGCGCTGGTGGCCTTTCCCCAACCGTAATATACGGTAGGGATCAGCAACTCAGCTAAGGAATGCAAACCATGCAGCAGGGCACGGAAGCAGAGGCATGTACCAGGGGAGAGCCTGGCATGTAGCCTGGCATGTAGCTCTGTTACACCAGCACCGGGACCATCCCTGACTCGCATAGCATATGCGGCGCTCCCAGCAGATCAGCATACACACGGAACACAGTTGAGCTGCGCTGAGCCTGGCTGAGCCGAGGAACGCATGAGCTGCAGTGTGGCAACCGGCAGCAACTCCGGTTTTGCCTGGACACAACTAATGCGGGAAATTACTTGAAAGCAATGCCACACAGCGTTTAGCCACCATGGACAGGCCCGGGCTAGTGCCTCAGCCACCTCAAACCGCCAACTCGCAGCAGTTCCGACCTCCGAGCCTATGGCAAAGGGCAGGCAGCTGCACCCCAGTGCAAAGGGCCCGCAGCCTGCGATCTAGGCAACCTTGGGCTTGTTGCCAGCCTCCTGGGCTCCGGCTCCTGCACCCGTAGGCCCCACGACGCCCGGCCCGGCCTCCAACCCTTCCACCACAACCCCCGGCGGAGGGCCCCAGATAGGCCACGCCCATCCCAGCAAAGCGGAGATGCCGGGGCCACACACCCTGCTGCAGCTTTTGCTCCTTGTGTTGTGAAGGGTAGCGGGGGCGGTTGCTGCCACGGCCGGAGCGGGTCCGTCGGGGCACATGACCCGGTGCAGCCGTGACCAGAGCGTGCCCTGCAGTGCACAAGATAACAAAGCATTTACTGTTGGGTGAGTTACCCGGCGGGCATCGGAGTACATCGCAGATGGCTGCAATCATTCGCTGGTTATGTAGAAATCGAATGTGGAGTGAAGCGCCTGGCTCTAAACATGGCAGACCCCGGCAGGAACACGCCTGCACGCAAACACCAGCGGAGGGGTAAAGGCACGTGCTGCAGTTCGACGCCGTGTACCGGCACTGACCAGGTGGTGGGGCACTGTACCTAGGGACCATCGCAGCGCGCTTCGGGGGCCCATGCAACATCACTGACCAGCAACTGGAAGGATAACCCTCCCCATCGCCAACCGCAACCAGCACCTCCCTCCCACCTCGTAGTACAAGGAAGAAGCCGCGTCGGCGGCCGCGTGCACATGCGGCGGCAGCAGCGGCGACGCGCTGGCCCCCTCTGCCAGGGGCCCGCCGCCGCCGCCAGCACCACCCGGCGCGCCGCCGCACGTGGCTCCGGCGTGGGGCCGGTGCCCCGCCAGGTGCCGGACGGTCTGCACCAGCAGCGCGCCCACCCCCACCAAGACGCCAAGGGAGACCACAACGATGTAGCAGGACACCTGCAGCGGAGAGGTAAGGAAGAGGGCGGAGCGGAGCCGTACGAAGGGAGGTTACAAGTCTGGGACAAACGCATGGATCCTTCGCGAAGGGTGGTGTTGACAAGGTGTAGGGAGAGGTGCAGTGAATACAGGTACCGTAGCAGCGGACACCACTACCGGACGGTCCGCAGTACCAACACAGCTGAACCGTCGTTCGATGTCCATGAAACCTCGTCTGCAGGCACGCCCGATGTCCACGGCCTGCTTGCTCGGGCGACCTGCCCCCCCCTGACAACTTTGAAACCGAGGTCGCCCACCTTATGTCTTCCCTCGTCCTGCAGGGTTACTCACCGACCCGCCTGGAACGCATGGTTGGCACGCAGCTGCTCCTTTGGCCCCAGCTCTTCCTCATTCCCCGCCGTGAGGGTCATCCTCTGCTTGCAAACATCCTTGCTAAGTTCCGACGCAGCCTCCCGCCTCCGTTGTAACTGTCGCTTGTGTACCCCGCGTATGCCCGCGGGGGGTCTGCATGCCTGACCCCCACGGGTGCACGGGAGTGGTCGTGAGCCTCCTCAGGCCCCACTCCCGTGCCTTCCCGCACACGCCAAGGGGTACGGCTCGCCGTACCTCTTTGCATGCGCGGTTGCACGCCATGTTTGTGTTCATGTTCCTGTTTCCCGGTGGCAGACCCACAGTTTTTCCTGCCTCCCACCGGTTTTAGCCCTCCTATAGTTCTACTTCTCGTTCGCATGAGCTGAATTCGCATGCACGCCCTTTCCCTTCGCACATTCCCGCCTGTGGCTAACGATTGCGCGCCTATGCCCCCTGTCCCACTTTGCCCGCTCCGTCGCTCCGGCTCTGGCTAGGTGAGTCCGTGGGTTGCATGTAGCT
>VFQN01008323.1_pt1 | contig 10551 bp, 6 predicted proteins | sample 3512371 | NCBI WGS metagenome assembly VFQN01 (sample SAMN10412370, study PRJNA504923) | tailings metagenome | isolation source: Replicate 2 from Balatoc abandoned mine | place: Philippines: Itogon, Benguet | collected 2017-08-28 | reverse complement strand
AGAGGCGAGCAATTAACTGTCAAAAATTTCACCTTACATGTTATTTTACCAAGAGAGATTGATGAAGGAGGTGTTAGTGACTTCTCTGAACATTTCAAACTAAAACGTAACTTAGTTCCTGCCTCCACAGTTGAACAAGATCCACAGAAAAGAGAATCTTCTTTTTATTTCAAAATTGAGCCAAGCGAGAAAGATTCCAATGATCAAATAGAGCTTCATATTTACGATATACCCAATACAGTTAATACAATTTTAGAAACAATTAAAATTTATTATCCAATTACACAGATTGGAAGGGATAAAGACCGTGAGCATATAGAACGAAGAGAACTCAAAAATTTCGCTAGTGTTCTTAGGTATTTTATAGAACGAAATTCATGGACTAAGGAAAATGTCAAGATTATTGAAGATACTGTAATTTAGAAAATTAAGTAACTGAAAGTTACTGACTTTTATGCATACAATAAACTATTTCATGTGGGGTTATCAAACCCACTACTGGATTGGGGCTAAACAAATGGCCTCTTATTTATTCGATCTATTGGACAAGGATCTAAACCCTCAAGTATTATTGGTAGGGTTTTTAAATCAGGCACAGGAACAACGTCATCCGATTTGTATTGAACCTGAAGATAACGAAGATTTTAAAGTAGAAGACTTTAGCAGTGTAGCACAATTAGCACAAGAATTGTTATTAACTTTTAAAGAGCGTAATATTATTATTTCAGACCCTCTATCCCATCAACGGCACTTAGATGGGATTGTAGAGGATGCATATCGTGATGCAATTCTGAGTGTAGTTAATGGAAAAAAATATCTACGAGACAAGGTTAGCTTTGTTTCTAAGCCAGCAATAGTAGAAGGTTACTCTGTGTTTGTCTTGCTGGAATTAGATAAAAAAATATTTGAAAAATATCCTTCTCTAAATAAAACACATATCAATGAAAGATATCCTATTAGCCGTTCTTTACTTGAAAGTGCTGTAAGTGTCTTTTTGCGAAGATGTGCAGAAACTTTGCAAAAGCCAAATCCTGGTTCCGAGCTTTCAGAGTCATTTGGGAATAATGAGGAATTATTACGTTTGGCCGGTGAAAATTTCACTTACACACTTTCTTGGCAAGCAAAATCTATTGGACGAAATAATCTATTTGATACATTAAATATTATCTCATCTTTACGTTACGAAGGTGAAGAAGGGCTAGGTGATTTAATTATTGCTGAAAAAGATCACTCTAATGTAACTCTTTCCGTTGAGCTTTTAAAACCGATTGAATTATCACAATCTCGGAAGGTAAGGAAAATCTTGCAAATGGCTGAAGAATCAACATGTATCATTAGTGATGGATATCAAGTTTTTGGTTTAGGTATGTTTGTCGGAAGATACCATACTAACTCTGAATCGCTTTTTATAATACATTTTCTTGATCACTACCATTGGGTGATTACTCATCAAGGGCAACCATTGATGCGTTGTAGATATGGTTTACCAGGCTTAGTTAAAGAAGGCATTGATCATGCTCTTTTTCATGATATTTGTTCTCGACTATTTAATGTATCTAAATCTCAAATAAATTTATTGTATAAAATTGCTTCAGGCGTTACTCAGCAAAAACATGGTGCATTATTGGTGATATCATCCAGCGCTGATAAGGAAGCTCAAAGATTACAAGGTCAAAGTTTCTCAATCAAACCCGTGGAACTCAATGATCAAAATGTAATACCTTTCACTTCAATCGATGGAGCTGTTTTAGTTGATACGAATGGTTTTTGTCATGCAATTGGTGTTATTTTAGATGGTCTGGCCACAAATAAGGGAGATGCTGCAAGAGGCTCTCGGTATAATTCAGCAGTACGATACAATGAATTTACAAAATCTACTAATCCTTGTTTGATTGTTGTTGTTTCAGAGGACGGTATGGTTGATTTAATACCACATTTAAAACGTCGAATTCATCACAATAAGATTGATAATCACATAAAAAAACTCAGTGAGATAGCCGACAAAGACACTCCTGAACGCAGACAATTTTCTAAAATATATAGTTTCCTGGAAGACCATCAATTTTATTTAACTGATGAGGAATGCCTATTAATTAATAAGCTCCGAAAATCCATCGAAAATATTTTCAAATCTGACGGCTCTCTAACTATTATTCGTCAAGATTTATATCCTGACCCTGATATGAACGAAAGTTATTACTTATGAAATAACAGGTATTGCTGCATTTAAATAATGACCTGCATATATGCCAACATAGAGTGTTTCTGTGCCCTGAATTAATAAAAGCACAAAATCTCTTGTACTTTGAAAATCTACAAACTGTTGCTTGATCATTTTTTTGTCAACGAAAGATGGGGTTGGATTTGTTTCAGGATGCGTATGCCATTCACCTAAATAAGTCATTTGACCACTGCTATTATAGAATTCATAATCGATTACAATTTGAGCCGAAAGTCGATGACGTTCAAACGAAGTGCGAGTTGACTTATCGATTTCGGTTGGGGTCGAAGCCTTTAAGATGTGGATTTCATCATTAATTATTTTTCCCAAAAGAATACCACCGGCTTCTGTTTGGTGTCTTTGTAATTGCCTGAAGTTTGACAAGACACGTAAAACATCCGTATGAATAACCAAGCTATAGTTTTCTTGAGCAAAACGCATAGTTACAACTCAATAATAATGAATCCCTCTTCTTTATGTTTGTGAGCGAATTCTGATAATTCTAAATCATGGTATTGTGCTGAATTCGCGTTACCTAACCAAGTAAATGCCAATGCTTTATTCACAGGCTGTTTTAATAATTGGCAAATTTCAGGAAATATGCGATTCAAAAAAAAGTGTACAGACTCCTGAGAATAAGGCAAATAGGTGCTTTGACATCCCGCCTCTTTCAAAAGTAATCTATTTTCATCTTTTTGATACTCCATGGCTGCTACCGCATTATATTTATACAAATTATCAGGAAAGAACGACAAATAGTCAATTTTTTGATTAGGCGGGATATAAATCATATGGCCTCCAATAGCAAATGGCTCAATCCAAATAATAAATAAAGGAAGATTGAGTTTATCACTTTGCGTATTAGAGATAATATAGTCTTCAATAGAAGTCGTTCCAATGGCAACAAACATGGCATCCAGTCTTTGAAAGAAACTCGGCTCTTGGCTTAACACTTTTACTATCGATTCCAATCGAACTGAGACTGGACGAAGTGGTGCTTTTTGCCTTAAATAATCTTGCATAGCATGCGATTTTGCCCATCCGACATATGATAACCCCAGTAAGTGGCGATTAATATTCTCAACTTTCAGCGTTTCTTTGTCAATTAGACGAAACTCTTTAACCGGTAAGCTTGATAGAAGACCTATTAAATTAGAGCCAATACTCCCTAAACCAGTAACGGCCAAATTGAATAAGGGTTGATTGACATACCCGTCGGTTCTCATAGATAGTCGATCTTGGGCTAAAGATTCAAACCTAAGTCTTATTACAGGTTCTCCCTGCGCATAACCGCTAAGCGCATCAGCCGTTCTATAAATGTCTCGATAACCTCTTCGGCTTTGAGGTTTACGATGTATCCATCCAAAGAAAAGACGTTGACCGTTTACAATCATTGAAAAAACTGCGATAAGCAACTTCGCATTATTAAGAAAGCGTTTGTAATGATTCAGTTGCTGTGGAAAAGATTGTTTAATTAATGTAAAAACACTTTGATTGCGCCAGTAGAAAGGTGGTTTTAATTCTGGTATATCACCAAAATAGTATACCGAATGCTCTTCAAAATTATGATTACGAATACGTAAAAAATCTCTCCAAGTATTTTCTTCTTCTCCGCCAGCATGTAAAATTATTTCAGAGCCCCCAAAAATCTCTTTTAAGTGAAAACAGAATAGCTCTGCGCCGAGACCACTTGAAGGTGGTAATTGGGAAAATACGTTGATTATTTCATCTTTCTTATGATAGCTATTTTCCCAATAAGCGATTATCTCTGTTTGATAATCAGCCCGCACTTGCTTTTGAAGCTCCCGCTCAATAAGCCGTTTCGCCTCAAGCAGACATTGCTTTACTATTCGATAAGGTGCCTCAGGCTCTTTGTAATTTACAACCGTCGTTTCTGTCTCATAGATGCAAATACTCCCTTTTGCATTAATATGGGGTAAGTAACCGAAACGTTCATAAGTTGACTTCGAAATATAAACGGATGGAAGTACCATTGGAAACTCGAAAGGAAAGCAGAGATACATGTTTATTATCTCCACTTTCCCTTCCGACAATGGAAGTTCCGTCTCTACTTCCCAAACTGCCTCAAATTCTTTGAACGTTAATCTTTCATGAGGAGCAAGTTTACGACAGGTATTGGTTTGCTGTATACGTTCAAAAATACTTTCTCTTATCTCTTCAAAATTCATTGTTTAAGCGCTCTTACTGTTATTTCGAACAATAACCGGTGTTACAAATGAAGAGGCATTTTCATCTTTATCTTCAGCCAAATGACAAGGAAATCGTGATCCTAAATGCTTCTGCCATTTATAACAGGCTTCCTTTTGATTGCTTTCGTTACAGGCTTGTTGAGCTGATTTAAGGAATTCGCCCAGTTGATCCTTAAAAAAGGCTTTGTAGGAGTAATTTTTTAACAAATCTTCTCCTTTTTTTACGGTCGGACGCTCACATTTATACGTTGCGTCAACGTCTACTTTATTTTTTATTGCCTGAAGGGTATCACGCAGTGTTATATCATCCCTATCACTTGTAAATACGGCATTGTTTGCTGCCCATATTGTCATCACTAAACCGGAAGGCATTTTATTAAAGCCCTCTTCAAAATTTTGGTAATCACACCACGCCTTTAAGTATCGAACTATCCGACATAATTGAGGATTTTCTTTAGCTTTACCGTTAAACCATTTTACAAAGGCACGTGGATCACTCTCAACCCATCCATCTATTTTATGAGCTAATTCGGGTATTGCATCGACTTCTTCTTTATCCATAAAATAGATTGGAAGATCAATGTTATGCCCATCATGAAACAATACGCGAACGCATGTATTTTTATCAATGGGATCTTCATCTGTATAACCGTCTACTGCCTCATAAATCCAATCATGATAAGCCTGGATTTTACGCCGCCTATCTTCTTTATCAATGAAGTAGGCCCCATCATCTACGTCATACTTAAATAACGTTTTTTCCACACCATCTACAATCTTCTTACGGCCAATCGGATTGACACCAATATTCATTTCAAACGATCCTTGGCTATAAAACTTGGGAATTGTCTCATTCGGCTTCTTTTCTTTGAAATAGTTACGGATACGATCACGAATACTTTTACGGGATCTTTTCAGGCTTTTTTTACGGGTATCAGTTAATGTGACACATTCATCAAAATCAATAAATAGGGTATGACAGTTTGCCATTGTTTAGTGTGTTTGATAATGTTTACGTTCTTGAAAAAAGGCGGCAACTTCCGGTCGCTTACGGTATAATTGACCTTGATCATTTCCTTTGCCGCGAAGCATATTTAGCGCATTTGGCGTGGCAACATCTAATTGAATCAAATGAGCTTGTTCGTGAGCAATTTCAGGGCAAGGAATGCGATGATAGTCAACATTTACTTCATTAATCGAATTGATTTTCTCCATAAAGAAGTTGGTGAAAAAGCTTTGTCCGGTCAAAGAGGTCTCAAATAATTCGTTTTTCCAATTGATAAAGGCACGTTTACGTTTCAGCCCGATAGATTTACCACCGGATAATGTTAAGCTGCTTAGTGATAGAATCTTAAGCGTTTGAAATTCTTTACCGGGACCGACAAAGTAGGTTAATGCCTCAAGAAAGCCTACTAAGGTGGGATTATTTCCCCAGACTCCGCCATCAATAAATTGTTTTCTATCATAGTAATCAATTTCAGCCATTGGAAAATAAGTGGGAGCTGCTGAAGTAGCTAAAGCAACATCTACATATTTAGCATTGTTATCACGACTGAGATTGCCTTCTATATGATCAAATTTGAAAACCCAAGGCCTTGCTTCCGTTACTGTATAAGAAGGAATACAAAGCAGATTTTCACTCTCTTGTAAGATCCTTTCACCAAATATATTTTCTAAAGCATTACGAAGCGGGTCATCACTGAATTTACCTTTATAGAAGGTCTGTCGAAGGAAGCCAATCCCATCATTTAACCATTTTATTGAACTGTACTGTGGAAAAATTCTGGGGCCTTCTTCTTCATAAAATTTGCAAATATCAACCGCCGGTATCTTAAGTGATAACGCCAAAGCAATTAATCCTCCGGTAGAAGTTCCGCAGAGCATGTCAAAATGATCAGATATGCGACAATTGAATTGTTCTTCGAAATGCTTAAGGATTGTTGCCGAGTACAATCCTTTAATGCCTCCACCATCGATTGACAGAATTTTAAATTCTTTTGTTGTCATTTATACGTTGTCTATGATTGATAATATTTTCTTGCAATTAAAACCTTGGTATACAACATCTTAACTGCAAGAAAACTTAACAAATCAATTTTTCTAGAATTGTGGTAAACTTAGCAAATTATCTTTCGTAGTAGCATCAGGCTCCGTTTTGATATACTCATTCCCCGCAGCACTTTTTTGATAAGTCACATTTACTTGGCGACCGGCTGCCTGAACATAAAAAGAATACCCTTTTTTTAGATAATCAATTACTTGAGGCACTGTCAATTCAAACCCTCCGTTTGAGCTAGTTCCTTTCACATGAGTGATATGTTCTACGGAACTTTGTACATTGGGTTTACGGATATGTGTAATTCTATTTGACATGATTGAAATAATTAAAAGTTAGAAAATTTGACAATAAAGTAGCATTCAACTAATAAGTTGAATCAATGAGCTTGCATGCTCAAAATATAAGATTTAGAAGAAGCTGTGGTCAAAAATTTAGGTAAATAGATTTGTTTTAGCCATTCATTCAACAATGGCCTGTAACTAGGGCAGCGAAAAACAAAATTAATTTTCGGAGAATCAGCCCCGTTACTTAACTTTGAAGCGCAAAATTTCTTCGCCTGGAATGTCAGGTTGGCTCCACCCAACCCTGTGCCTTGCAAATAGCACTGAAATACATTCTTGTAAGTCCGTAGAGTGCTAATCTACGGGCTTTTCTTCTATTAAAATGCTATATGAGTACATGAACGTACATAAAAATGCTGTGCCATACTCAATGTGCCAAATAAAATCCTGACATTATGTCAATATAAAAGGAAAACGTATGACAAAATAAGTATGGATATTTATTTCTTTATTTTTCGGAATAAGGTGCTTGAACTCCTGATATCCTCTCAAAATATCTAGCTTACGCGTTCAGATTTTGAATGCAGGTCATTTAGGGCTTCAAGCGCTACTTTTAGCTATCTCAAACGACGCTGGATGCTTGCTTCAATATCTTCATGTTGAGCGTCCCTCTCATAGCAGTCAGCCATATGTTTTAGAATAGTAGAGGTTACAAAGGGATAAGAATACTCTAACGCTGATGCCCACCGCCTATATATAGCTGCCAATGCACGCTCTTGGCCCCCCCCTTCACTCCGTCCATGAACACCCCGAGAATTAAAAAGGCCTACCGTTATTCCCTGAGCAATCTTTACAGATTCAATTTGTTCCAGAACTTCTCGGACCTGTTCGCAAGGCCAAACGTCATCAATACCCGTTGGGGCTTCTGCGAACAATTTACCTAGAGACATATCTCCTACGTCCAGCCGCCCAAGTTCTGCGCATATTTTCCGCACGGTACATACCCATCTAAAAAGTAGATTGACATCAATCTCACCTTGCCTATTTTGACCTGGAATACGTTGCAAACCATTGATAAGCTCATACCCCTTTGCTGCCCGCTTTTGAATATCTACTGAATCTGCAAGTCGCAGTTCTTTCGGATCTGTTCCTCCATCTCCACGTTTATACAGCCAAGCTATTATATGGGCAAAAAATTCAGGATTTTGATCAACATATTTTTCAAGATTAGGTATTCCGTAATCTTCTCCCGGCATTCTCCTGTATACTGAAAGAACTTCAATATATGCAAACTCCAATCCTGCCATCTGCTCTACCGTAAAAGCAGCGCTTGTATCCAAAATTTTAAATGCCTTTTCAATGTAGTATTCTTGAGGGTAATAATGCTTTTCATTCTCATTTTCAACGGTCGCAACAGCTTCCATAAGTTTAAACAAAACCGCAGGACGAAGTCGTTCAAATACGATGTCAACGCAACTAAATGCGGCGCGTGGCCGTTTAGCCACCAAGAGTTTATCCACTAATGCATTCAGTTCCTCATCACTTTGCTGTTCCAAATAAGGATGTACGGATGCCCAATAGGCTTGTTGATACTCTTTATCCATCTCCTCTAACAGTGACCATGTAACTACGCGAAAAGGGGCTTGTTCAAGTACCTTCACAAAATTTTCCTGTGATACAAACGTTCTTAATTGCTTTAATATATTTACTCTTGTGAGATCATCCTCTATAGATCGGATAGCTCCTCTAAAAATATTTTTGTATGTCCATGAATCTGATTTATCGCTGAATTGAGTAACCGTTAAAAGGAAATCAATAACCGTCTCTGCTGATAAAACCGAAGTAAGCATTAATTCTCCAATTTGAGCTGCTGCTTGCCCCATCTCTGCCAACGATAAGACACCTTTAATACCACGCTCTACCATAATTTTCCGTAGTGCCTCTGCGCGCATTTTTGCAAGCCGCTCTCTCTTTTTTAGATAATCTGCATCCGAGTACATTTCATCAAAAGACTCCTCGATCCATGTATCACTAAACAACCATTCATATTTATTGAGAATGTCAGTGGGTTCCAAAGCTATATATGCAGCTTTAGCCGCTGTATCAAGCCGGTCTGTTTCTCTTTTTTGACTCTTACTGACCCCTCTCCTTGACATGAATGTTACCCGAATTTTTTCCCTTACCCGTGCTTTATCAAGATCATCGGCAGTAGTGGACCAGTTTTTAATAATATTCCATACCATTTCTTGCCGTGAATCGTCTAACCCATGTAAACGTTCAAGTAAATCATTTATCATTGATTGATCATATGCTTTCCAATGTAGAACTTTATCAACTATTTGTACTACAAATCGTTGTATCTCTTTACGATTAGGTATGGGAGTCCCATATCCTTGCGCATCATTACGCCAGCTCGGTTTCTGACTATAGTGCCCCGTTTGATGAGAGTAACCGAATTGATCCATGCAGACCTCCCATGCAATCCTAGGAAAATGATTCATCAGCAGATCCATGACGATCAGCCGTTGTTGCATGTTTGCAGCTGTCTGAGGTACCCAAGATCGAAAAATTGCCTTGAGTGACTCAATCGGTTTGTTAAAGACATTATCTTCAATTTTGATCTCAGCCAGCTTCGCCAAAACTAAAACAGCTCTTGAAAGAGTCGTTGGGGACCATGCCAAAATTTCCAATGCCCACAAGACACCTGTCCGAGAAATACCGCCGAATAACCCTGTAGCAGCAGGTCGCATCAGTCCAAACGATGCAGGCGTAGATGCTTTTACATCTTTTTCCAAGATAGTAAGAAATTCATTTGGTGCAGCTTCGGCATAGGTTGGTAAATCCTTGTCATGCGCTTCTAATCGACGAGCGGTTAACGGATCACCTAATAACTTTTTGATTAAGTCAACAACTTTGCCTTCTATATTTATTCCTAACCGCTTCTGAAATAAGGTATTCCCGTGAACAGCCAATAAAACCAGCGTCTCACAAATTCCATTGCGTAACGTCCTGGATATCTCACGTTTTTTATTGTATAAGACTGCAAAGGGACGATCTTTCTCAAGAAGATCTAAAGAGGGATCATCTTCTGCAAGCACCAAGTACGCAACCTCAAAGTAGGTGTCTAACTCGGCCGGAGTAATGGTAGCACTAATGGCAAACAAGACATCCATTTTAGAAACGACACCGCGATAGATACCTACTGACCACACTGGAGAATCGTTCAATGGTGTAAGACCCTGAAATCTTTTTTCAAGTTTATTATACGAAATATCATCTGCTAAATAGGATACTATAACTTGATCTGAAGAATTGCTTGCATTCCAAGCGCCCGCAAACATAAATGGCGTAAGGCTTGCGGCAATTTCGTGGTTTGCAGCCCACTCTGGCGTATTGACTGCCGGTACTTTAGAAATTCTCCGGCGTAAAACGGTTAGTGATCGGCCTGATTCACTATCCAAGCGAGCTGTTTCATCCCGGCCATATCCTATCTGCTCAAGTGCCTCATGAAAGCTATCATAATTCAATGGCTCTAACAAAATGTCTGGCTGATTAATTGCATTTCGAGGATATACAGCAATCGCGTGAATACTGTGATAAAATGGTGCCAACTCACGCTCTACCTCTCGTGTGGTTGCCACGGCAATAAAATTCGCGGCACCTGTTGCCAGTTTAGGAAATACTCCTGGCTCATCAAACACCACCACTCGATCACGAAACGTAAACAAGTCTCCATCGGTCTCACTAAATAATTGTGCTAAAAAGGCTACTGCTTCTTCC
>VFQN01008322.1_pt1 | contig 10551 bp, 10 predicted proteins | sample 3512371 | NCBI WGS metagenome assembly VFQN01 (sample SAMN10412370, study PRJNA504923) | tailings metagenome | isolation source: Replicate 2 from Balatoc abandoned mine | place: Philippines: Itogon, Benguet | collected 2017-08-28 | reverse complement strand
GCGCCATCTTCTCGGACGCGCTCAACCACAATTCGATGATCGAGGGCATCCGCCGCTCAGGCGCGGAGCGTTTCATCTTCCGCCACAACGACGCCGCCCATCTCGATGAACTGATGAGCGCGGTCGCCCCGGATCGGCCGAAGATCGTGGCGTTCGAAAGCGTCTACTCGATGGACGGCGACATCGCGCCCATCGCGAAGATCTGCGATGTCGCCGACAGGCACGGTGCGATCACCTATCTCGACGAGGTGCATGCGGTCGGCCTTTACGGTCCGCGCGGCGGCGGCATCGCGGAGCGTGAAGGGCTGGCCCATCGCCTGATGGTCATCGAAGGCACGCTCGCCAAGGCGTTCGGCGTGATGGGCGGCTACGTCGCCAGTTCGGCGTTGCTGATCGACGTCATCCGCAGCTGCGCCGACAGCTTCATCTTCACCACCTCGATCTGCCCGCACCTCGCCGCGGGCGCGACGGCGGCGATCCGGCATTTGAAAGACAGCACCGAGGAGCGGGCACAGCAGCAGGCGGCGGTGGATCGCCTGATCGCGATGCTGCGCGCGGCTGACATGCCGGTGCCCGACACGCAGAGCCATATCGTGCCGCTGATCATTGGCGACGCGCATCTCTGCAAGGCCACAAGCGACCTGCTGCTGGCCGAGCACGACATCTATGTCCAGCCGATCAACTACCCGACGGTCGCACGCGGACAGGAACGACTGCGGCTCACCCCGACGCCGTTCCACACTGAAGTCCATATGCAGGCGCTGGTCGATGCATTGATCGATGCACGGGCAAGGCTCGGCTGGAACAACCGGCTGCTCGCGGCGGCCTGAAAGGATCATTGCGATGGCAACGCATTATGTGACCGGCAGCCGGCTGCGCGATGGCGCGTCGGTCTGGCTGGACGCTGCCGCAAGCTGGGTCGACCGGATAGATGAGGCCGCGCGCTTCGATGAGGATCGGCTGACGTCCGCGCTCGCGGCGGCGCAAGCGGATCAGGTCAGCCATCAGGTCGTCGACGTTCACGCGGCAACGGCCCCGCTTACCTATCGCGAGCAGATCCGGGCCAGCGGCCCCAGCGTCCGCGCCGACCTCGGCACCCAGTCCGAAAGGGGCGCGCGGATCGATCCCCTGCCGCCGCCGCCCTCCGAGCATGTCCGCTCGCCCTATGCCGGCATCTATCGCTATGACGACTATGATCGCCAGTATCTGCGCGACCGCGCCGGGCAGTTCCGCCAGCAGGTCGAGCGCCGGCTCTCGGGCGAGCTCAGCGAGGATGAGTTCAAGCCGCTCCGGCTGATGAACGGCCTCTACCTCCAGCTTCACGGCTATATGTTGCGCGCGGCGCTGCCTTATGGCGTCGTCAGTTCCGCCCAGATGCGCCAGCTGGCTTATGTGGCGCGGCATTTCGATCGCGGCTACGGGCATTTCACAACCAGGCAGAACATCCAGTTCAACTGGATCAGGCTGGAGGACGCGCCGGACATTCTGGCGATCCTCGCCGAAGCCGACCTCCACGCCATCCAGACCAGCGGCAATTGCGTCCGCAACGTCACCACCGATCATTTCGCGGGCGCGTCTGCCGAGGAAGTGGTCGACCCGCGTCTGTTCGCCGAAATCCTGCGCCAATGGTCGACCGACCATCCCGAGTTCACCTACCTCCCGCGCAAGTTCAAGATCGCTATCACCGGCGGCCCGATCGACCGCGCAGCCATCCGCTTTCATGACATCGGCATCACGGCGCACCGCAACGAAGCGGGCGAGCCGGGCTTCTCCATCTATGCGGGCGGCGGTCTCGGGCGGACCCCGGTGGTCGGCGTCCGGGTGCGCGAATGGCTGCGCGTGCGCGACCTGATCCGTTATGTCGAGGCGATCCTGCGGACCTATAATGCGCTGGGCCGGCGCGATAATATCTATAAGGCGCGGATCAAGATCCTCATCAAGGAAATGCAGGCGGAAAGCTTCATCGCCATGATCGAGGAGGAGTTCGCCGCGATGCCGGCTGACTATAACCTGCTTGAGCCGGAGATTATCGACGCATTGCAGGCGCGATTCGTCGCTCCGCCTTTCGAAACGCTCCCGGCCGCGTCCGCGTCCTTTGAGACGGCCCATGCGGCGGACAGCGTGTTCGCCGCATGGGCCGGGACAAACACCCATCCGCATCGCGAGCCGGGCTATGTCTCGGCCGCCATCTCGTTGAAAACCACCGGGGGAATCCCGGGCGACGCCAGCGCCGAGGAAATGGACCGGATCGCCGATCTGGCCGACCGCTTTTCCTTTGGTGAAATCCGCGTCTCGCACGAACAGAACCTCGTGCTGCCCCACGTCCGCCGCGACGATCTTCATGCGCTCTGGTCGGAACTGGTCGAGGCAAGGCTCGCAACGGCAAATATCGGCCTGCTGACCGACATCATCTCCTGCCCGGGCCTCGACTATTGCAGCCTTGCGACCTCGCGCTCGATCCCGGTGGCGCAGCGCATCGCGCAGCATTTCGCGGCGCCGGAGCGGCAGCGCGAGATCGGCCGGCTCGATCTCAACATCTCGGGCTGCATCAATGCCTGCGGCCATCATCATGTCGCCCAGATCGGCCTGCTCGGCGTCGATAAGGCGGGCGAGGAATATTATCAGGTCACGCTGGGCGGCGCGTCCGACGATGAGGCCTCGATTGGCAGGATCATCGGCCCCGCGATCCCATCGGAGAAGGTCGTCGAGACGATCGACGCGATCGTCGATGCCTATATCGAACGGCGCGACCCCGGCGAGCGCTTCATCGACACCTATCGCCGCCTCGGCGCGGCCCCGTTCAAGGAGGCGGCCTATGCCGGTGATTGACATGCAAGGCGCGATCGTCGCCGATCCATGGGTCGAGGGCGATCCGGCCGATCGGACCCCGGCGGACCCGATGCTTCTGCCGCTCGCCGCGCTCACCGAACTGACGGCCGGCGAGATCGAGGAAGCGCGCCCGATCGGAGTGCGGGTTCCTCCTGGCACCGATATCGACCCGCTTCTGGCTGTACTCGACCGTCTCCAGCTCATCGTCATCGAGTTTCCGAGTTTTCGTGACGGGCGCGGTTTCACGCTCGCAACCACGCTGCGCAACCGTCACGGATTCAAGGGCGAACTCAGGGCAGCGGGGCATGTCCTGCCAGACCAGTTCATTGCGCTGCGCCGGTGCGGGTTCACGACGATCGAGACGCCCGCCAATCACCCGCCCGAATTGTGGCGCGGCCATATGCCGAATGAGGGAAGCCGTGGACCACTACTCAAACGCCTTCTCACCACAAGCTCGGCGCCGGCCGCAGGAAATGCCGCAGCATAGCAGCGACGAAGCTCCGCGTCGACGGCTACGTCATGGCTTCGACCTAATAACCACCCTGGTCCATATATGAGGAGTTGCGCCATGAGCGCTCGCCCTGCTTCCCGCCCCGCCAACCCAAACTTCTCTTCGGGTCCCTGCGCGAAGCGTCCGGGCTGGACGCCCGATACGCTCGCCGATGCGTTGCTCGGACGGTCTCACAGATCGAAACCGGGTCTGGCAAAGCTACGCCAGGTGATCGACCTGACACGCGCCGTGCTACACATCCCCGACAGCCACCGCATCGCCATTGTGCCCGGTTCCGATACCGGAGCGGTCGAGATGGCGATGTGGAGCCTGCTCGGCCCGCGCGGGGTCGATATTGCGGCATGGGAGAGCTTCGGCCAGGACTGGGTTAGGGATGCGACCGTACAGTTAAAGCTCACGGATTGCCGGGTGTTTGATGCGCCATATGGCGAGCTTCCCGATCTGTCGCGATGGGAGCCGGATCGAGACATCGTCTTTACGTGGAACGGGACGACTTCGGGCGTACGCGTCCCGGATGGCCGCTGGATTCCCGATGACCGGGACGGCCTCACGATCTGCGATGCGACCTCGGCGGCCTTTGCGATGGACTTGCCGTGGAGCAAGCTCGATGTGACGACATGGTCGTGGCAGAAAGTCCTCGGCGGCGAAGGCGCGCACGGCATGCTCGTGCTGGGACCGCGCGCGATCGAGCGTCTGGAAGGCTATGATCCACCTTGGCCGCTGCCCAAGCTCTTCCGGATGAAGCAGGGCGGCAAGGTGAACGAGGGCCTGTTCGACGGAAGCACGATCAACACGCCGTCATTGCTGGCGGTCGAAGATGCGATCGACGGCTTGCTCTGGGCAGAGGCGGTCGGCGGACTGCCGGAACTCATCCGTCGATGCCAGGCCAATTTCGACTGCGCGGCCGGGTGGGTCGGGCGCAATCCATGGTGTGACTTCCTGGCGGAACGACCGGAAATCCGCTCGCAAACGTCCGTCTGCCTGAAGATCATTGACCCGGATCTTGTCTCCAATCCCGAAATGCAGACACGCGTTGCCAGCGCCATCGTCGAGTTTTTGGCCCAGGAGGGCATCGCATTCGATGTCGGCGCCTATCGCACGGCGCCGCCCGGATTTCGCTTCTGGGCGGGCGCTACCGTGGAGACCGCCGACCTCGAGATGGCGCTCGAATGGGTAGCGTTCGCCTACACGCTCATCACCGGCGGTAAGCATCCGTGATGCAAGGAGATGCGCTCTATCCATGCTTTGTGCGCGCGGACCTGAGTTTCGATCACGGAGAAGGCGCGTGGCTCACTGCATCCGACGGACGCCGCTATCTCGACTGCGCCACCGGCATCGCGGTAACCGCGCTGGGGCACTCCCACCCCCGGCTGGTCGACGCCGTGGTGCGCCAGGCTCGCAAGCTCTGGCATGTCTCGAACGCCTTTCGAATTCCGGAGCAGGAACATCTCGCCAGGCGTTTATGCGATGAAAGCTTCGCCGACCGCGTCTTCTTCAACAATTCGGGGGCCGAGGCGCTTGAGACCGCGATCAAGACCGCGCGCCGCTATCATTTCGTCAATGGACGCCCGGAACGCTGGCGCCTTGTTACATTCGAAGGTGGGTTTCACGGCCGGACGCTCGCCACTATAGCCGCCGGCGGGCAGCCCAAATATCTTGAAGGGTTCGGAGCACCGATTGACGGTTTCGACCTGGTGCCTTTCGGCGATCTCGAAGCGCTGGCCGCAGCGTGCGGGCCGGAAACTGCGGGTGTCCTGATCGAACCCATCCAAGGCGAAAGCGGCGTGCGCGCCGTTCCTGCCGAAATCCTCGCTCGCATCCGCGATCTGTGCAACCGTAAGGGCCTGCTGCTTATCCTCGACGAGGTCCAGACGGGCATCGGTCGTACGGGTCATCTGTTCGCCTACCAGGCAACAGAGGTTGAGCCCGATATCCTCGCAAGCGCCAAGGGCCTAGGCAACGGCTTTCCCGTCGCGGCATGTTTGGCCACCGAGGCGGCCGCAGCCGGCATGACGCCGGGAACCCATGGCAGCACCTTTGGCGGTAATCCATTGGCCATGGTGGTAGCCAGCGAGGTGCTTGATGTCATCCTTGAGCCAGGCTTCCTGGAACAGGTCCGCTCGAATGGAGAGCGTCTGCGCAGCGGCCTGGATGCGTTGACGGCCGAGTTCCCCGATTTGTTCGACGACACCCGCGGCGAGGGACTGCTCCTCGGCCTCAAGTGCCGGCAGCCGGTTCGGGATGTAGCCCAGGCGGCCCGGGACAACGGCCTGTTGACCGTGGTTGCCGGGAACGAGGTTCTCCGCATTCTCCCCCCGCTCACCATCACGAACGTCGAGGTTGACGAGGCGGTCGTACGGCTGCGCCAGGCGGCTATGTCCCTGACCAACGCCGTGCGCTCTCAGGCACTGGAAGGCGAAGCATGATCCGGAGACAAGGCTCCCGATTATTGCGCCGCTTTCGGCCGGAAGCCTTGCGGAAGCAGCTCGACAGGTATGACGATCGTCCTCCTGCATCTGCTCCAGAACAGGGGCAGTAACGAGGCTGTATGCAGACAAACTCTCTTCCCACCGGCAGCATCCCCGCACTCGTGACACCCATGCAAAATGATGGTGCGATCGACTGGGCCGCCTTTCGCGCGCTGGTCGACTGGCATGTGGAATCGGGTAGCAACGCCATTGTCGTGGCAGGCTCGACCGGCGAAACGGCCACGCTCACCATGGAGGAGCACAAACGGCTGATCGTCGAAGCGGCCGACCATGCCGCGGGCCGGGTTCCGATCATCGCTGGCACCGGCGCCAATGCGACATGGGAGGCCATCGAACTGACCCGGGCCGCGCAAGACGCTGGAGTCAGCGCAGCGCTGTCGGTCGTGCCTTATTATAACAAGCCGACGCAGCACGGGTTGTTCGCCCATTTCGAAGCCATCGCGGACGCGAGCGACCTTCCCGTCATCCTTTATAACGTGCCCGGCAGGACGATTACCGACCTCGGCGATGATATCCTGCTCCGACTTGCCGCGCTTCCCACTATTGCCGGCCTCAAGGACGCAACCGGGGACATAGGACGCGGCATCGCATTGCTGCGTGCATTGCCGGATGATTTCACACTCTACAGCGGTGACGATCCGACCGCCGCCGCGTTGATGCTGCATGGCGCGCGCGGCAATATCTCGGTAAGCGCCAACGTCATTCCCGCGATCATGAGCCGCCTTTGCGCGGCGGCGATATCGGGCGATATCGGAACGGTGCGGAGCCTCAGCCAGCGCATCGCGCCATTCCACGCGGCCATGTTCGTCGAATCCAATCCTATCCCGGTCAAGTTCGCGCTCGCGCAACTGGGCAGGATCGCCGACAATTACCGCCTGCCGCTGACGCCGCTCAGTACCGCCTTGCGGCCCGTCGTGATCCAGGCTCTCGCCGAGGTGGCGACCACGTGAAGGCTCCGGTCCGCGCCTTTCCAACGCTTATCGTCGCGTCCATCGGCTGCGCGATGACGGTGCTCGACACCAATATCGTCGCGATCGTCCTCCCCGCCATCGCCCGCGATCTCGGCGCCAATTTCGCACAGGTCGAATGGGTCATCAGCGCCTATGTGCTCTGCTTCGCGTCCCTGCTCCTGCCGGCAGGGGCGATCGCCGATCGCTATGGCCGCAAGCGGGTCTTTCTTGCTGGTATGGCCGGCTTCGCCTTCGCATCGCTGCTGTGCGGCCTGGCATCGTCCCCGCCGCTGCTTTTCGCCGCGCGTGCCCTGCAGGGCGTCGGCGCGGCATTTCTGCTGGCGCCGGCATTGGCGATCATCGGTCACGCCTTTCACGACGAACGGGAACGCGATTTCGCCTGGGCGTTCTGGGGCGGCATGATGGGGCTGACGATGGTCCTTTCGCCCTTGCTGGGTGGTTTCATCGGCTGGCTCGCCGGGTGGCGCTGGGCATTTCTCGTCAATCTGCCGATCTGCCTTGCCCTTGCACTGGGCGTTGTCCGCTTCGTCGCGGACTCCCGCGACGAGGCTGCCCGTAATCTGGATCCCGCCGGTATCCTGCTGTTCGCCGGGACAATGTTCGGGATCACGTCCGCGCTTATCCATGGACAGGAACATGGCTGGGCGACGACGGGAACTCTCTTCCGGTTCGCCGGGGGGCTTGCCGCCCTGGTCCTCTTCATCCTTGTCGAGACACGCCATCGTCAGCCGATGCTGGATTTGCGCTTGTTCACGCAGCCCCGGTTCGTCGGCGCAGTGCTGGCGATGTTCGCTTATGCCGGCTGCGCGCAGGTCATGGCCTCGCTCCTGCCACTGCTCTTGCAAAATGGTTTCGCCCTCACCGCGCTCCAGGCCGGCGGCGCGATGCTCGCCTTCGCTCTTGCCATGCTTCTGTTTCCTCAGGTCGGCCGGATGCTGGGCAACCGGCTGGCGGGACATCAGATCCTCGCTCTTGGGCTCGGCGTGGTGGCTGTCGGAAACCTCCTGACCGCGACCGGAGCCTATGTGGTTCATCTGCCTGCCTTGCTGGCCGGCATGTTCATATTGGGCGCCGGCGGCGGCCTGCTCAACGGCGAAACGCAAAAAGCGATCATGGGGGCGGTCCCGCCCAACCGGGCCGGCATGGCATCCGGGATCAGCACCACGGCGCGCTTTTCAGGCATATTGCTGGGATTCGCCGTCCTTGCCGGTGTGCTCGCGACGGCAACCCGGACCCTGCTCGACGGACATGATATGGCCTCTTCATTTTCGGATGCCGTGGTCGCGGGGGATCTGGGGCGGGCCATTGCCACTGTCGCTCCCGGTCTGCGGACGGAAGCGGTCCACCTTGGCGAACGCGCCTATTCCATGGGGTTCGCAGGCGCCCTTGTCGTCGCCGCACTGTGCGCGGCAAGCGCGGCAGTGCTTGTCTTGATCATGATGCGTCCGGCGGAGAGACCTGGCCGTCCGACACGGTCCACCCTCTCCCCATCAGAGGCCGGCCAATGAAATGCTCCATTGATATAGCGCAGCTGTAGAGTTGGAGATTTGATAGAATTTCGCCAGTCCCGTTACCTGATCGCGACGGCCAACGCCGGTAGCTTCAGCCAGGCAGCGCGCAACCTCAATATTAAGCAAGCAACGCTCAGTCGACACATCCTCGAAATCGAAAAACGACCAGGTATGGCGCTGTTCGACCGCAAGACCCGCGGAGCGACGCTCACCGCAAACGGGGCGACCGATCTGTGCACCGCCCCGCGCATCGTGAGGGCATAGCGTGGATGGTCCGCTAGAGCGGGATGACGTTTGGCTGACTCGAAAGGGGATTCCCAAGCCGCGTTGGATGTGTTTCATATGTGGACGCCCCCTTGGCAAGGGCTTTGTGTCGGGAAGGGTATTGATCGGTTGCTTTCATATGTCCGGCCTGTTTGCGCGGCATTTTCGTTGCCGCTGGCCCTGATGGAAATCCGCCGGTGAGGTCCCTAATCAAGCGCGCGCGCTGTCAGATCGCCAATACCGGAATCCAAATGAAATATGCGTTCAACATGTAGAGCCCGGAAGTAATCAGCGTAACGCCACCTGCCGTCTCGAAAATACGGCGATATGGGGCTAGGCCCTGCAAATTCTCGAGCCAGCCAACGCTGACGGCGCCAAGAGCGACTGGCAAAGCCCGCCCTATGCCAAATGCGAGCAGCAGAATGGCCCCTGTCCACGGGGAACCGAGCCCCACTGTCGCTCCCAGGAGCACAAGAAGTGCTGGCGTACAAAACGGGCAGACTGCTACCGAAAATACGGCGCCAAGAGCGAACGCTCCCCAGAAGGCTGTCGGCCGCTGCGCTCGTAGCGCGAATGCCGGCAGCGGCAGCCGAATCCATCCTGCCCACATTAGCCCGAGAACAATCAAAACGGGGCCGACCAAGAGTCCCCACTCTCGTCCGATAAGAGACGCCACCCACTGGCCACCCAATCCGTAAGCGTCCGGTCGAAACCGTTGTCGGCAATGGCCAGTTTCGGGATGCGGGTGGCGGCACCGGAATGACCGATTGTAGGGTGGGAAGCCGACATTCCCGAGTCTTTGAGCATGAAGCGTTTACGGCTTCGGAGGGTCTTTGCGCTTGGATGCGTCCGTGACGACATCGTCATGACCGCTCTTGTCACTGAAAAAGGCTAGAGCGAACAGGCCACTGCCAAGCATCATTGAGATGAACACGCCAAGGATGGTGGCGACTACCATATGGGTCTGGAGCTCTCCCATGACCGCGAGGAAGGTGAGCGCGCCTACCACCATCAGGATCGCGAGAACCACGAGCCATCTCATGGTGCGGCGGAACTCGCGCATCGCTTTGTCCCGTTGACTCGTCATGTGGGGTATCCTTCGATCACGAAATTGTCCCCGCAGTCACCCGCCAACAAAGCGGTCCAAATCCGTGGGGACTAGGTCAGATGATCGCCCCCTATCCGAGAGCGAATAATCGCACAAGCCGAATAGATTAGTCGCTGTGATCGGGAATGCCAATTTGGCTTCAATGTCCGCAATTGATGTCGTGGACGGCTCTCCACCCCGCGGGGTAATTTCTGCGGATGAGTCGGAGAGGAGAGTGACGATGGAGCAAGTGTCGGTTGTTGGGCTAGATTTGGCAAAATCTGTTTTCCAGGTTCACGGTGTCAATGCGCGGGGCGAGGCTGTTCTGCGGCGTAAGCTTTCGCGGGGCCAGCTGCTGAAGCTGTTCGAGAAGCTGCAGCCTTGCCTTGTCGGCATGGAAGCTTGTGCCTCGGCCCACCACTGGGCGCGCGAGCTGGCGGCGCTTGGCCACGAGGTGAAGCTGATGCCGCCGCAATACGTGAAGCCCTATGTGAAGCGCGGCAAGAACGATGCGGCCGATGCCGAGGCGATCTGTGAAGCTGTGACCCGTCCGACGATGCGGTTCGTTGGCGCGAAGTCGCCGGACCAGCAGGCAACCATGATGCTGCACCGCGTGCGCAAGATCCTGACCCGGCAGCGCACCCAGATCAGCAACGCCCTGCGTGCCCACATGGCCGAGTTTGGCATCACCGCAGCTATCGGGCGCGCAGGACTGGAGCGGCTGATCGCGGTCATCGCCGATCAGGATGATGCCCGCTTGCCTGACGAGGCCCGGGCCTGCCTTGGAGTGCTGTGCACCCAGTTGGAGATGGTGAAGGAGCAGATCCTCGACAAGGCTCTGTTGCAAAAATCGTGAAGCTTGAGCATGCTTGGCGGAGATTGGACGGAC
>VFQN01008321.1_pt1 | contig 10552 bp, 7 predicted proteins | sample 3512371 | NCBI WGS metagenome assembly VFQN01 (sample SAMN10412370, study PRJNA504923) | tailings metagenome | isolation source: Replicate 2 from Balatoc abandoned mine | place: Philippines: Itogon, Benguet | collected 2017-08-28 | reverse complement strand
CCAAGGCTGAAGCCGCCAGCGCAAAGGCACTCGTGTCGCATTCCGAGGCGCTGATTGCGCGGTTGAAGCTGGAGATCGACAAGGTTCGAAGGGAGCTCTACGGCAGCCGGTCCGAGCGTAAAGCACGGCTCCTCGAACAGATGGAATTGCAGCTCGAGGAGCTCGAAGCGGACGCCGGTGAAGATGAGCTGGCCGCAGAGGTCGCAGCCAAAGCTTCAGCCGTCAAAGCCTTCGAGCGCAAGCGCCCATCACGCAAACCGTTTCCCGAACATCTGCCGCGCGAGCGCGTCGTCATCGCCGCTCCCACGAATTGCGCCTGCTGCGGATCGGCAAAACTGTCGAAGCTTGGTGAGGACATCACCGAGACCCTGGAGGTCGTTCCGCGTCAGTGGAAGGTCATCCAGACGGTGCGGGAGAAGTTCACGTGCCGCGAGTGCGAGAAGATTGCGCAGCCGCCAGCACCATTCCACGTAACGCCCCGCGGTTTTGCCGGGCCGAACTTGCTGGCGATGATCCTCTTCGAGAAGTTCGCCCAGCACCAGCCGCTCAACCGTCAGAGCGAACGCTATGCTCGCGAAGGCGTCGACCTCAGCTTGTCGACGCTGGCCGACCAGGTCGGAGCATGCGCCGTGGCGTTGAAGCCCATCCATTCGCTGATCGAGGCGCATGTTCTGGCGGCCGAGCGACTGCATGGTGACGACACGACCGTGCCGATCCTGGCAAAGGGAAAGACCGATACGGGCCGCATCTGGACTTACGTCCGGGACGATCGGCCATTCGGCGGGCTCTCACCGCCGGCCGCGCTGTATTATGCCTCACGGGACCGGCGGCAGGAGCATCCGGAACGCCATCTGAAGACCTTCACCGGCATTCTGCAGGCGGATGCCTATGGCGGTTACAATCCGCTGTTCAAGGTAGACCGCGATCCCGGTTCCTTGACGCAAGCACTGTGCTGGGCGCACGCGAGGCGCAAGTTCTTCGTGCTCGCCGACATTGCGGCAAACGCCAAACGTGGAAGGAACGCCGCGCCGATCTCGCCCATGGCTCTGGAAGCGATCAAACGGATCGATGGTCTGTTCGACATCGAACGGGAGATCAACGGGCTTGCCGCCGACCAGCGCCTGGAGCGCCGGCGCAAGGACAGCCAGCCACTCGTCGAAGAGCTGCACGGCTGGCTCCAAACCGAGCGGGCAAAGCTATCGCGCAGTTCTCCCGTCGCAGAGGCGATTGACTACATGCTCAAGCGTTGGGATGGCTTCACGTCATTCCTCGAGGATGGCAGGATTTGCCTGACGAACAATGCGGCCGAGCGAGCCCTGCGAGGCTTCGCGCTCGGCAGGAAGTCCTGGCTCTTCGCCGGATCGGACCGTGGTGCTGACCGTGCCGCGTTCATGGCGACACTGCTCATGACCGCCAAGCTCAACGACATCGATCCGCAGGCATGGCTTGCCGACGTTCTCGCCCGCATCGCCGACACGCCGATCACCAGGCTGGAGCAATTGCTTCCGTGGAACTGGCAGCAAGACACGCTGAACGCTCAAGCGGCATAACCCGCGGCCTCCACCGGAGGCTTACGATCGGGATTTCCTGCCGCATTTGTGAACGACCAAACTGCGCCAGCCGGGCCGTTCCGCCAATCAAAAGCGAACTCGTCATTCAGCATAACAAGCGGGGTTTGCTACCTTACGGAATTCGCGATATGGGGCGCAAATGATTGGGCGGGCTGTCGTCACGCGATTTACTGCTTGACTTCCGCCCTTAGCCAGTTTGCAAAAGCTTCTGCCCGCGGGGACAATTCGGCACCCTTCCTGGTCACGAGAAAATACGCCTCCTCAGTCTTGAGGCTAAACTCTGGGAACAGAACGACAAGCTGCCCAGCATCGATTGCTCTTTGCGCGAGTTGCGGCGAACAAAGTGCCACACCTTGTCCGGAGACGGCCATATCTATCAGCACGTTGGTGTCGTCTACGACGTGGCCACGCTTTGTCTCCACACCCGTCACGCCTGCCAGTTCGAACCATAATCGCCACTCTCGATATTGACGATCATGGATCAGGGTCTGCTTACGCAAGTCGTCAGGCCTTTGAATTCCTGCCCCAGCCCGAGCAAGTTGTGGAGAGCAGAGTGGCGTATAGTCCACCTGCAGCAGTTTGTCGGCGTCATGATGAGGCCAATGGCCATTTCCCCATTTAACGGCGAGTTCGACGCCGTCGCTGAGATTTAGCGTTGCCGCTCGCCGCTGCTCAACCTGAATCCCAGGATGCAGCATGACGAAACCCTGCAATCGGGGAGATAACCACGCAGCCGCAAAGCCTGACTCGACCTGTATGACTAGACGTCTCGGAGCCATCGGGTCGCCGAGACGCTCAAGTCCGTTCACAAGGTCCGACAGAGGCTGGGCAATGGCAGCATAGTACCTCTCTCCCGCATCAGTCAGAGCCAAATGCTGCGAACGCCGGTGGAAAAGGCGAAAGCCAATCCTGCGCTCCAGTCTGGCGATTTGGTGGCTAACCGCTGACTGGGTGAGGTGAAGCGAGTGGGCCGCTTCGGTGAAGCTCGCAAGCTCCGCAACAAGCTTGAACGCCAAGAGTTGCTCAGTCGGCGGAAGACCCTTCATTGCTGCCTCAGTAGATGATGATTTGTCATGTGCCCCTATGACATATGTCATTTGCGCGCGAAAAGCACCTTCATGCACTATGCAGCCAACGCAACAGCCTCGGTACTGCATCCATGGAATTCGACGTCATCGTGACAAGAATAAATCGTGAAACCGATCGAATTCGATCGTACGAGCTTAAAAGAACCGATGGTTTTCCAGTCCCAGGATATACACCTGGAAGCAACATAACGATTGCTCTGCCGAATGGCATGATCAGGACCTATTCGTTAACCGACACAGGTTCTGAGCCGGATGCCTTGCGCATAGCAGTACTCCATCAACTAACTGGTCGTGGTGGATCACAATTTATCCATGATGAGGTTAAAACGGGTGACGTGCTAAGAGTGCGCGGGATCGCAAACTCATTTTCGCTACAAGACTCAGCGAGTAAACACGTCCTGATTGCCGGTGGGATTGGCATCACACCGATCCTGTCGATGGCAAAACATCTCGAACTATCCGGATCGAGCTTCCAGATTCACTACGCTGCCCGCAGTCGTGGTGAGGCGGCATTTGCTGACTTCTTGGCTCGCGCTCCATTCAAGGACAAGGTGGAGTTTTATTTCGACGACGAACAACAGCGCATGGATCTTGACGGTATTCTCTCGAACTATGGGGATGGCACCACCGTCTATTGCTGCGGCCCACCGGGTTTGATGAATGCGGTAACCTCAAAATCGGGCCATTGGCCAGCAGGCAGCGTGCGTCTGGACTCTTTCGAACCAGTGGACGGCAGCACTGACGATCAGCCTTTCACGGTAAAGTTAGCGAGTACGGGGCAAACTTTCGACATTCCGCCTGGAAAATCGATTTTGGTTGTCCTTAGAGACCACGGCGTTTCCGTCGGTAGTCAATGCGAACAGGGCGTCTGCGGGGCGTGCCTGACACCGGTAGTCGAAGGGCTGCCTGACCATCGCGATAGAGTGCTGAGTGAAAGCGAAAAAGGCGCCAATGATTTAATGGCTCTCTGTTGTTCGCGGTCATTTTCGAAATCCCTTGTACTCGATATGTAAAAAACCTCAATCTGGAGATAAAACATGAATAGCGAAAACATATATCAGCTTCTTCAAAAAAGAAAAGCTCATTTCACACTACCACGTGAACTCTATACCGACGACGAAGTCCATGATTTTGACCTACATTCCATATTTTATCGGCACTGGATCTTTGCGGCCTTCGAAGTTGAGCTTCCAAGTAGCGGAAGCTATCTAAGTATGATGATAGGAAATACCCCGATCGTCCTGGTTCGCACGCGCGGGGGTGATATTAAAGGCTTCTTCAATACGTGCCGACATAGGGGAGCGCAAATCCTTGCGGAAGGTCAGGGCCGCTGCCAGCGGATCGTCTGTCCCTATCACCAATGGTCATACTCGCTAGAAGGAGAACTGGTCGGGGCGACCGGTATGGACGAGGATTTCGAAAAGAAATCGTTTGGCCTTCGTGAGATTCAGGTCGAGCGCATCTCTGGTACCGTATACGTGGCACTTAGCGATGATGCTCCCGATTTCACACCCTTTAAAGAGGCTTTCGAGCCTCTCATTAGCAGATACAATTTGCTCGACGGGAAGGTCGTGCATCATCAAAAAATCGTCGAAAATGCCAATTGGAAACTTGCGATGGAAAATGCACGAGAATGTGCTCATTGCGACGTTGGGCATCCAGAGCTTTGTCTATCGCTTGTCAATGGGTTCACCCTTGATCATGACGATCCACACAACGTCGCATTTTATTCAGAACTCACGCGGCGCGGTATTCCTACCAGTCCTCAAGAGGGGAGTTGGTATTCTACTGGACACGTGCCTTTGCGGCCAGGCATCAAATCAATGACGATGGACGGCAACTACGATGTCAAAAAGCTGCTAAACGACGATGTCGCCGATCTCGGCTATCTTCGTTGGAGTCTGCAGTCTCATTGTTACAATATTGCTCTTCCGGATTATGTTTTTACTTTCTCGGTGATGCCTCTCAATGCCAAGCAGACCTTCGTGCACTCAAAATGGCTCGTACATAAAGATGCGGTAGAAGGTAAAGACTACGATATCGAAAATCTGCGCCGACTTTGGGAAACGACAAATAATCAGGACATTTTCCTAACCGAAATCAACCAAAAGGGCGTCGGCTCTGCCGGTTACGAGCCCGGCCCCTACATGCCTCAAGCGGAGTCTTGGTGTGAGCGGTTTACGGACTGGTATTGTGACGAGGCAAAAAAATATCTCGAGCAAACAATGATGAGAAATTTGCAAGCGGCCGAGTGAGGCCGATCTACCTGGAGTGGCCACTCAAGCTCAGCACAACATATCGAGCCGCTCGCATAGTTCTGTAATCAGTGCAGATTCGATCCATCCCAGGCGCGGCATTTGTCGCGCCTGTAAGTCGCGCATTAGAATTTTCAATATCCCCGAAAATTCAATTTGTTTGCGCCCCTAGGCCCTCTGCGCCTGTAATGCAGGCGTTGGGAGTACCTGTTCACTACCCGTTACTTCCAAACACGACAAGACAACTGGGAACAAATCAGAGGGTATAGCCTAAGGGCTCCCCTCAATCGGGAGAGTGAAATGACAAATGAATCGCGATTTCTCACGCCAACACGCCGTCGCTTTATTCAGGGTACTTCCCTTGCAGGTGCCGCGTTGTTACTACCTACGGGACTGATGACCCGAGGAGCGTGGGCGGCAGCTCCGCAAAAAGGTGGCACACTTCGAGTGGCAATGTCGCCCGGCAGCACGTCGGACACTCTCGACCCGATGACCTACTTGGACAGCCCTCAGTTTACCGCCGGCCTGACGCTGGGGAATTGCCTTGTTGAAATTACTAAGGATAGGAAGCCCGTTCCAGAACTTGCGGAGAGCTGGGAAAGCAGCGACGCATTCAAGCGGTGGAGCTTCACGCTGAGATCTGGCGTTACCTTCCACAATGGAAAGACACTTTCATCCGCCGACGTCGTGTACTCGTTGAAGCGACATATAGCAAAGGGCTCTACATCCGCTGCCGCCGGCCTTCTTGCGGACATCGAAGACATCGCTTCGGATGGCGACCTTAAGGTTACGATCACGCACAAGACTGGCACACCGGACCTGCCGGTCATTCTTGGTGATTTCCACCTTGTGATCATCCCGGAAGGTTTTACAGATTTCGCAAACTTCGTCGGAACCGGACCGTACAAACTGGTTCGCTTCGAACCTGGTGTCGTTCTGGAGACGGAGCGGAACGAGAACTATTGGAAACCGGACCGCGCCTTTGTTGACAAGTTCGATCTTGTATTCGTGAATGACGACACCGCTGCGGCAAACGCGCTGATGACGGGCGAAGTGCAAGGCGTATCCAAACTGAATTCCCAGATCGCTAAGCGACTGCAGGCTCAAGGCGGTGTGAATCTTGTCACGTCAGAAGGTGGATCCTGCACTAACATCGACATGAACTGCCAATCGAAGGTATTCTCCGACGTAAATACACGACTTGCGGTCAAATCGGCGATTGATCGCCAAAAGATGGTTGAATTTGTCGGCAGCGGATTTGGCAGTGTCGGAAACGACAATCCAATTCCGCCAAATGACCCCTTCTTCAACAAAGATCTTCCTCAGCGTGAATATGACCCGGAAAAGGCAAAGTTCTACCTCAAGAAAGCAGGTCTTGATAAGCTCGACCTCACGCTGCAAGTGAGCGACGCAGCTTACTCGGGCGCAGTTGATTCTGCGGCACTCCTTCAGGAATCTGCAGGCAAGGCAGGGATCAACATTGCTATTAAGAAGGAACCGTCGGACGGATATTGGTCTAACGTCTGGTTGAAGAGCGACTTCATGGTCGCATATTTTGGCACCCGACCGACACCTGATATGATGTTCTCTGTGTTCTACAGGAGTGGTGCACCCTGGAACGAGTCCCATTGGTCGAATGAGAAATTCGACAAGCTCCTGGTCGCAGGGCGTCAAACGGATGACTTCGCGAAACGAAAAGAAATTTACGACGAAATGCAGCAGCTCGCGCATGACGATAGCGGGATTGCGATCTTCATGTTGCCCTCCATCATCGATGCTTATGTACCAGAAGTTCAAGGTGTCGAGCCTGACGGCGTTCGCACCATGATGGGTGCGCGTATCGCGGAACGTGCTTGGCTTCAGTCGTAGGCCGTTGACGGCGCCCCCGGTCAAAGATCCGTAGGGGCGCCGAATTTATGTGCTGCGACCGCTTACGCGGTCATCGAGCCGGTGTTCTCGTCCCGGCTCCCACTCAAATCACGGCTTAGCAAAGACATGCAATCAGTAAAAATGCTCATATTGACGCGTTTGCTCTTGGCAATTGTGACACTTGTCTTGGTGTCGGCAATTGTTTTTGGGGCGGTTCGCTTCCTACCAGGGGACATAGCCCAACAACTGTTGGGCCAATCCGCGACCCCTGAAAACGTGGCCGCGCTGCGTCACCAACTTGGCTTAGATACCCCAGGGTATGTTAGCTACTTCCAATGGTTGGGAGGTATTTTCTCTGGAGACCTCGGAAAATCTATTGCGACAGGCCGCACCATCTCTGATTTGATCGGATCGCGATTGGGCAACACTTTTTTCCTAGCCGGGTTTACCGCAATAATTGCTATTCCGCTCGGCTACCTTCTAGGATTTCTTGGCGCTCTCCTCCGCGGCTCGACATTTGATCGAACAACAAACGTCGCTGGCTTGGCTGTCATCTCTCTGCCGGAATACTTCGTTGCCTACGCATTGGTGGTCATATTCGCGGTTAACCTGGGTTGGTTTCCCGCGCTGTCGCGGGTGTCGCCATCTATGGACCTGCTCCAACGCTTAGATCGTCTTGTACTTCCCGCAATGTCTCTCGGGCTAGTTATCGTCGCATATGTAATGCGCGTCGTGAAGTCTTCAATCCTAAACGTACTTGGCGAAGACTACGTTCAAATGGCCCAGATGAAAGGCAATTCGCGATTTAGGGTGATACTGATACACGCGTTGCCGAACGCTTTGGCACCAATAATCAATGTTACAGCTATCAATCTGGCGTACTTGGTCGTGGGGGTCGTGATCGTGGAGACCGTCTTCGTTTACCCAGGGTTGGGCCAGTTGCTAGTCGACTCGGTCGTTAAACGTGACATGCCGGTCGTCCAAGTGGTGTGCCTCATCTTCGCCAGCATCTACATTCTGGTAAACGCGACGGCCGATATTCTGATTGTTCTCACAAATCCTCGGCTGCGCCATGCAAAATAAATCGACATATATCACACAAAAAAACTCTCGCTCGTATTCGATCGAATCTGTGCTCGCTATCCTCGGAGCGATCATAATTTTCTGTCTGGTCGTATGCGCAATCTTTGCCCCGTGGATCGCACCTTACGGCGAGACTGCCAGCGTGGGAGGGGCATACGAGCCTTGGTCGTACGCCCACCCGTTCGGAACAGACAATATCGGCAGAGACATACTAAGCCGCCTGATCTACGGCGCGCGGAATACAATTGGTCTTGCTTTTGTTACCACTTGCCTCGCATTTCTTCTCGGATCAGCTTTGGGGACGGCAGCGGCCGTCCTTGGTGGATGGATCGATTTGGCCTTAGGCCGATTGATTGACCTGTTGATGGCAATCCCCCAGCTCATTTTTGCGCTCTTGATTCTCACAGTCGTGGGGTCATCCGCGTACTCTCTCATTCTCGTGATCGGTGTCCTGGAATCCACTCGTGTATTTCGGCTCTCTCGCTCGCTTTCCGTATCAATCGTCAACCAAGAGTTCGTTGATGTCGCCAAGTTGAGAGGCGAGTCCCTGTCGTGGATCATATTCCGAGAAGTCGTTCCCGTCGCATTTCCAAATCTGCTTGCGGAGTTCGGTATGCGATTCAGCTTCGTAATCTTGTTCATTAGTTCGCTCTCGTTTTTGGGGTTGGGCCTTCAGCCACCAACGGCTGACTGGGGCGCGCTTGTGCGCGAGAATGCATCTCTTATAGCTTTTGGAGACGTGACCCCGCTCCTGCCCGCGGGTGCCATTGCGATCATGACGGTAGCCGTCAACCTTGTTGTTGATTGGTATCTGGGCAAAATCAGACGAGGCAGCGCGCTATGAACAGCAACAACCTTTTGACAGTTACGGACCTTCAAGTCGAAGCAGTGTCGGCCCAAGGTCGGTCGTTGATCATCGATAAAGTCAGCCTTAGCCTCAAACGCGGAGAAGTCCTTGGGCTAATCGGCGAATCGGGAGCGGGAAAATCGACGCTCGGCTTGGCTGCCGCCGGCTTTGTGAAACCTGGATGTAAAATCACAGGCGGCTCGATACGTTTTGACGGTAACGAGTTGGTGGGGATGGACAGGCGCTCGTTAGAGGTACTCCGGGGAGCGAGGATCGCCTATGTGGCTCAGTCAGCGTCAGCCTCCTTTAACCCGTCCTTCAAACTTAACGACCAGTGTGTAGAAACTGCGGTTCAACATCGGCTTATGTCATCTTCCGAGGCTCAAGAGCGGGTTCAAGAACTATTTACTGAAATGATGCTGCCGGAACCAGGCCTGATTGGCTTCCGGTATCCGCATCAAGTTTCTGGCGGACAGTTGCAACGCGCAATGACTGCTATGGCCATGGTTTGTCGACCAGACCTCATCATTTTCGATGAACCAACAACCGCACTTGACGTTACAACTCAAGTTGGGGTCCTGGCCTCAATTCGCTCTATTGTCGAGCATTACGGAACGTCCGCGATCTATGTCACGCACGACCTCGCGGTAGTTGCGCAGATGGCGCATAGAATTATGGTAATGCGTAACGGTAAGGCGGTTGAAGAAGCTCCTACGCGCGAAATGTTGGCAAACCCAAAACAGGAGTACACCAGATCTCTGTGGGCAATCCGCAATTTCAAGACTGAAGAACGGGTTCGCTCGGATGACGCGCCACTGATGTCAGTAAAAAACGTCAGCGCGTTGTACGGAGATTTCAAAGTGCTCGACAACATCTCATTCGACGTACCCAAGGCCCGCACCGTAGCCATTGTTGGGGAGTCTGGGAGTGGCAAGAGTACACTCGCCAGAGTCATAACAGGGCTTCTACCACTCTCGTCTGGTGAGGTCATATTCGAGGAGCGCAGTCTCCCGCCACAGACGTCCAAAAGAAGCCGACAGCAGTTGCAGTCGGTACAGATGGTCCACCAATACCCTGACAAAGCTATCAATCCAAAGCAAAGGATAGGTGACGTTATTGCGAGACCGCTACGCCTTTACGCTGGACTCAAAGGACCGGCTCTTAAACGGCGCGTCTGCGAAATATTGGAGACACTCGAGCTTGATCCCAAGCGGATGTACAATCGTTTTCCGCACGAGCTATCAGGCGGACAGAAGCAGAGAGTTTGCATTGGACGCGCACTGGCTGCATCGCCGAAATTGATCATCTGCGACGAAGTAACTAGTGCGCTTGATCAAGTTGTGGCAGAGGGGATTCTGAAAACCCTAGTTAATATACAGAAGAATCTCGGGGTTTCCTTTGTCATCATTACCCACGACATCGGGCTAGTGCAGGCCATTGCCGATGAAGTGGTTGTTCTGAAGTCCGGCAAAATCATCGAATCCGGCCCCAAGACGCAAGTTCTTTCACCGCCATTTGCCGACTATACGCAGTTGTTGCTTTCATCGACGCCGGAGATGGATCCGGATTGGCTCACAAACCTACTCGCGTTGCGGGCGGGCGAACGGCTTAGTGCACAATCTGCATGACGCCTGGGGGTGGATAGCGTCCCCATTTCTTTTTGCCGCTCCACGTTGTCGCGCTCAACATCCAAAACTACCGCGCGGTTAACGTGCTACTACAAGATCGAACACAAACTGGTTAGCATTAATGAGACTTGTTTTTCTTGGCCCTCCAGGTGCTGGGGTAATCCCCCCGTTTTTAACGGGGCTCCGCGGTAGAATTCACGCGGCCATTTTC